>ERZ838118.5123-NODE-5123-length-10651-cov-3.551057_pt1 | contig 10651 bp, 7 predicted proteins | sample MGYA00519863_ERZ838118 | MGnify/ENA primary metagenome ERZ838118 (study PRJEB31850, sample SAMEA3708827) | human gut metagenome | biome: human gut; feature: human-associated habitat; material: faeces | place: China | collected 2014 ...
TAACGGCAGGGCAGGTTATAGGTTATGTAGGCAGCACGGGGGATTCCACGGGAAACCACCTGCATTTTGAGGTGATGCAGGGCGGGGTTCGGGTTGATCCGCTGAGTTTGGTGTGTTAAATGCTTTCGCCCCAAAAGCCTTGAGCATAAAGCGCCAAGGCAAGCAGAAAGCAACCATTGCACAAAATCATTCCTGTTTCTTTGCCACAACGACAAATCTCCCCTCGTCTGTGTGGTAGCTGTAGGTGGAAAGTGTAAGCAGCTGTTCCCCATACTGCGCATTTACGCCGGTGTCATACAGCGCCGCTTTTTGCACCTGCTTCACATAGGCGGCAAAGTCCGCCTCGTTCGACAGGTCGGCGTACTGGTAATACCGAAACACCTTGCTATCCTCTTGGCTGTAAACCTGTGAATAAAATGCCGCCATTACCGTGTAATCCGCACATCCGGTTGCGGTATTCAGCGTGATGGTGGGGTGTGCCTCGCAGTAGGCAGGCTTTGCATAGGCTTGCAGCGAGCCGAACATGGTTCCATCCTTCATATAATGGCCATAGATGATATAGTTGCCGCAGCCGTCGTAACATCTGGCGTCCAAAAACGGTACGCCACGCAGTGAATAGACCCCCTCAAAATCTCTGCGAAGATAATACTCCGGTTCCTCAGGCGTATACATGACAGGATAGCTCAACGCCGTGTCGTCAATTTTTATCCATCCCCAAAAGTTCGGGTTCTTTTCCTTCAGGGCGTTATATTCCTGCGCCGCTTTTTCCTTTGCGGACTGCTCTGTTTGTATGGCTGCGGTCTTGGAGTTTTCTCCGCCATGGTTATTTGCCTGCTCTGTTATCCTTTCAAGCGCACGAAATGCCTGCTGCTGCCGCGCACCTTCCCCATAATATGCCAGCAACATTCCCGCAGACAGTAGAAACAAAAGCGTGAAAACAGCCATCATAAGGGTGCTTACGATTTGCTTTTTCATCTTGTCTCCTTTGCTCTTTGCTGTCCGCTGACAGCACCACAATAATTATATAAATTAGGAAGTGAACCGTTTGAATTGTCAAGTGCTTTTCAAGGAAATATATCGAAGAACCGAAAAGAAAAGTGCCGCATGGAGTTCTTCAAAACGACAGAATCTCATACTTTGGGACGATTTACTTTTCCCCTTCGGGTGGTATAATTTAACTGTTATCGTATAGCATTTCCCTCATCCTTCATCGAAAAGGAGATAAAATTGAACGGAAATATTCTCATAAAGCCATCAGTGCAGCAAAAATTTGACCATGTTATGCAAAGCGGGCGCATCCTTTTTTTCAGCGCGCCCTGCGGCTTTGGCAAAACGGTGGTGGCAAACGCCTTGCTGCGCAAATGGCGCACACTTTGCCTGCGTGCCGATGCACCGGATTTTTCGCTGCAGGCGTTGCCGGACGAATGGGATATTTTGCTGATCGACGACTTTCAGCTTTTGCAGGAGCAGGAAACCTCGCAGACGCTCTGTGAACTGATCCGTGCCAACCCAGCACGTCGGTTTGTGTTCCTCTCCCGCGGGGTGCCGCCGGCGTACCTGACGGCATTCCAGTACACGGGTCTGATGACCACCTTGGAGCCGGACGACCTGCTTTTTGACCATGAGGACATACGCAACTTTTTTGCCTCCTGCAAAGTAGCCGTGACGGAAAGCGAAATCAACGGCATCCTGAAAGAATCTATCGGCTATCCGCTGGGTGTGGCAATTACGGCGCGGCAGATGTCCGACGGCAAGCCTTTTAGCCCGGAGTTGACGGCGCGCGCCTACCGGGAAGTGTTTGCCTACTTTGAGGCAGCTGTGTACAACCGCTTTGACCTTCCTGTGCGGCGGCTTTTGTTGGAGCTTTCGCTGTTTGAGGACTTTGACATGGAAATGGTGCGGATGGTCAGCGGCGACCCCCGTGCCGGCGAACGGATGGACTGGCTCCTGCGGCACACCACCATGCTGCGTTACGACAGCCGGGAGCGATTCCACTTCTGGGCCGGTTTCCGCGCCTTTCTCCTTTGGGAGATGGATCGGGAATACACGGAGGAAAAGCGTAAAGCGCTGTTCAGCCGGGGCGGGCTTTACTACGAGCTGAAAGAGGACTATGCCCACGCGCTGGAATGCTACACGCAGGGCGGCGACCACACCAGGGTGGCCGAACTGCTGGTGCGCAACGCCGATCTGCACCCCGGTATGGGTCACTATGCCGAGATGGAAAAATACTACCGCGGACTGCCGGAGACGGAAATTCTCGCCTCACCCTCTCTCATGCAGGGTATAAGTATGCTCTGTGCGTTGGCCATGGATTACGAAGGCTCGGAGCGCTGGTATGGCGAACTGAAAAAGTTTGCCGAACACTGCGGCAGGCAGGACGCCGCCGGAAAGCAGGCGCGCGGTCGCCTTGCATGGCTGGACATCTCCCTGCCCCAACGGGGCGTGAACGGTCTGACGGAAACCATCCCCGCCGTGTTCCGCCTGCTGACGAACAAAGAGGTGGCGCTGCCGTCCTTTTCCGTCACGAGCGCGCTGCCGAGCATCATGAACGGCGGCAAGGACTTTTCCGAATGGAGCAAAAAGGATGACCTGCTCTACAAAACCCTCCGTCTCCCCGTGGAGGCGGTACTGGGGCGGGACGGCGTGGGTCTTGCCGACTGCGCCATTGCCGAGAGCAAATTTGAAAAGGGCGAGGACGTCACCAACCGGATGCTTGCCCTTATGAGTCAGCTGGGCGAGATTCAAAACCGCGGCACACCGGATATCGAGCTGGCCGTTGTGGGGCTGCTGGTTCGCCAGCAGGTAGATGCCGGGCAGGCCGTCAATGCGCAGGTTACCATGGAGGCGCTTCGCCGCCGGCTTGAGGATCAGGGCAACAGCCGCTTTCTCCCCAACATGGACGCCATGGACTGCCGTATCGCCCTGCACCTTGGGGATCTGGATCGGGCCAGCACATGGTACCGGGACAAGGCCCCTAAGGATCCAGTCCACCTTCAGGTCATGCGCCGATATCAGTACATCACAGAGGCCATGTGTGAGCTGGCTCTGGGAGACCCCAATGCCGCCCTGCTGACCCTTTCGCCGCTGGAAACCTATTTTACCACCTGCAATCGGCACATCGATACGATCCACCTGCGGCTCCTGACAGCCATTGCCCGGTATCGTCAGAAGAACCCCCAGTGGAAAAAGCACCTGTCTGCCGGCCTTGATATCGCATTTGAATTTCGCTTTATTCGTCCGGTAAGCCTCTATGGCACCGCAGTGCTTCCGCTGCTGGAGGAGTGCAGCTGGAAACGGGACGAAGCGTTTCTCCGCTCCCTGATCACCGCCGCCCGAATGCAGGCCGCCTATTATCCCAACTACCTTCAGCCCCAGCTTTCCCCCAGTCAGTCTCTGACCGCCATGGAGCTTCAGGTGCTCCGGCTGATCTGCGCCGATAAGAGCAATGCGGAGATCGGCGAAATTCTTGGCATTAAGCTGCCCACTGTCAAGACCCATGTGAGCCATGTGCTGTCCAAGCTCGGGGTGAGCCGCCGCAGTGAGGCCCGTACTGCCGCCCAGCGGCTTTGGCTGCTTCCTTAACAGGATTTTCCCACAAACAAAAGAGGTGCCGCAAGCAATTGCAGCACCTCTTATTTTTATGCAGCCTCTTCTGTTACCACGCACTTACTGCGCCATGGCCCAAAGCGGTACCGAAGCGCCGCCAGCACAAGGCTGTAGATCCAGCTGACCAGATTGCCCCACCAAATCGCAGCCATGCCAACAGGCGTCAGGAAGGCCGTGATGTAAACAAAGGCCACCTTAATGGCAAGACCGGAGAAGGTGTTAAAGGCCGTAAACATCACGTCGCCGGAGCCTTGCAGCACCCCGTTGATGGAAAAATACACGCAGAACACCGCAAACGCCAGCGCCACAAACCGTAGATACGTTACCGCAACACCGGCGGAATCCCCCTTGACCCCAAAGATCTTTACCATCTCCGGCGCAAAGGGATAGATGATCCCAATCACTGCCACCACCACCACCAGGCTCATAAGAATGGTCTTTCCCAAGGCCCGGGTGATCCGGCCGAGCTTCCCGGCTCCCAGATTCTGTCCGGTAAAGGTCGCCATTCCCATAAAGAAGCCCTGAATAGGAATCAGGATAAAGCTCTCGATCCGGGTGGCCGCCGTATAGCCCGCAGTGATATCAAAGTGATTGATGACCCGCTGAATGGCCATATGCCCCATGGAGACCACGCACTGCTGGAGGGTGGAGGGAATGCCCATTTTCAGCACCAGCATGCCCTTTTCCCGGTCAAAACGCAGCTCTCCCTTGGCAAACCGCAGGGCTGGATACCGCCGGAACAGATAAATCACGCTGACCACTGCCGAGAGAATCTGGGACATGACCGTTGCCACAGCAACGCCCATAACGCCCCAGCCCAGCAGCACCACCGCCAGCAGATCCAGCAGGATATTGCACACCGAAGCCACCAGCAGAAAATACAGGGTCGCCCGGCTGTCTCCCATGGAGCGCAGGATTGCCGCCACGATATTATAGACGAACTGTGCCAGCAGGCCCAAGGCATAAATACGGAAGTAGACCTCCGCATCAGCCTGCAAATATGCCTGCACCCCTAAAACGGTGCGCAGCAGCCAGCCGGTGAGTACCGCCCCCAGAATAGACAGCACCACACCCATGGCGGTCAGCAGGATCAGGGAGCTGGCCACGGTCTTCTTCATTTCCACCATCCGCCCCGCACCGTAAAACTGCGAGATCACCACCGCAGCACCGTTGCTCATGCCCAGGGCTATGGCCGTAAACAGCATGGTCAGCGGTGCGCAGGTGCCCACCGCAGCCAGTGCCGTCTCCCCCACAAAGTTGCCCACGATAATGCCGTCAACGGTATTATAGAGCTGCTGCAGCAGATTTCCTGCCATCAAAGGCAGGGTAAACAGCAGGATCAGCTTCCACTCGCTGCCCTCTGTCATGGTTTTGCTTCGTTCCATAGGGTCATACCCCTTTCTTTCCTCGCCGTTAATATTACGTCTTCTTATTATACAGGAATTTAGAAAAGATGCAACTGTAACTTCTATTCCCCAAAGCTTATTATGAACCAAATGTACGGCCCCCGGAATGGGCATTCCCATTCTGGGGTACTGCTATGCGCTTATTCCAGCTCGAAAGCGCCCGTGTACAGCTGATAATAGGTTCCCTTTTCCTGAATCAGCTTATCATGGCTGCCCCGCTCAATGATCCGGCCATGATCCAGCACCATGATCACATCGGAGTTCTGCACCGTGGAAAGCCGGTGGGCAATGACGAATACAGTCCTGCCCTCCATGAGCTTATCCATACCGCTCTGGACCAGCGCCTCAGTGCGGGTATCGATGGAGGATGTGGCTTCATCCAGAATCATCACCGGCGGATCCGCCACAGCGGCTCGGGCAATGGAAATGAGCTGCCGCTGTCCCTGCGACAGGCCGCTGCCGTCACCCTTGAGCACCGTATCATAGCCCTGCGGCAGCATACGGATAAAGCCGTCGGCATTGGCCAGCTTGGCAGCAGCAATGCACTGCTCATCGGTGGCGTTCCGGTTGCCGTACCGAAGGTTTTCCATGACCGTTCCGGTAAACAGGTTCACATCCTGCAACACAATACCAAGGGAACGCCGGAGATCCGCCTTTTTGATTTTGTTGATATTGATGCCGTCATAGCGGATCTTGCCGTCGGCAATGTCATAGAAGCGGTTGATGAGATTTGTAATGGTGGTTTTGCCGGCACCGGTGGCGCCCACAAAGGCCACCTTCTGCCCCGGCTCCGCATACAGGCAGATGTCGTGGAGAATTTCCTTCTCCGGGTCATAGCCAAAGTCCACATGGTCAAAGACAATCCTGCCCTCCAGCGGCACATAGGTCACGGTTCCGTCCCCATGGGGGTGCTTCCATGCCCAGAGGCCCGTATGCTCCGGGCACTCGGTCAGTGCTCCATCCTGCTCTTTGGCATTGACCAGCGTCACATAGCCATCATCGGTCTCCGGTGCCTCGTCCATAAATCGGAAGATCCGGGAGGCGCCGGCCAGCGCCGTAACGATGGAGTTGAACTGGTTGGAGATCTGCGCAATGGGCCCGGTAAAGCTCCGGGACAGGGTCAGGAAGGAGGCGATCATGCCAAGCGTCATGGTATCCGTTCCGGTGAGCCCCAGATTCATCACACCGCTGATGGCCATATATGCCCCCAGAATGGCCACGATCACATACTGGAAGTACCCCAGTGCATTCATCATGGGCATCATGGCATTGGCGTGGCCGTTGGCCTTGGCGGAATTTCGCTGCCAAGCCTGATTCTTCTTCCGAAATTCCGCCTTGGCCTCTTCCTCATGGCAGAAGACCTTGATGACCTTCTGTCCGCCGATCATTTCCTCCACATAGCCGTCCAGCTCTGCCAGCGTCATCTGCTGGGCCGCAAAGTATTTGCCGGTTTTCTTTACCACCAGCTCCACGGCTTTGAGGATAAAGAACAGGGAAACCAGCACCACAAGGGTCAGCCACACGCTGATATACAGCATGCAGAAAAATACCGCCACAATGGTAAAAATGGAGGAAATAAACTGGCTCATGGACTGGGCGATGAGCTGCCGCAGGGTGTCGGTATCATTGGTATAGAGGCTCATGGTATCGCCATTGGTATGGCTGTCAAAATACCGGATGGGAAGATACTGCATCTTCTCAAACATCTCGTCCCGGATGGTCTTCAAAGTTCCCTGCGCAATGGTGACCATGGCCCGGTTATAGATCCACGTGGCCAGAATGCCCACCAGATATACCCCGCCAATGGTCAAAAGCGCCCGGATCAGCCCGGTAAAGACCGGCTGGGACTGGCCCACCAGCGGAACGATATAGTCGTCGATTAGAGTCTGCAAAAACATGGAGGATGCCGCCGAGGCAACCGCACTGAGCAGAATGCACACCGTTACCAAAATCATGGTGCTCCGATACTGCCGCATATAAGAAAGCAGCCGTTTCAGGGTCTTCCAGTCAAGCTGTGTTTTCTCAGGCATTGTCATCCTCTCCTTTCTGCTGAGATTCATAGACTTCCCGGTAAATATCCGAGGTACGGAGCAGCGTTTCATGGGTGCCGACGGCGGAAATTCTGCCGTCCTCCATCACAAGGATCTGATCCGCATGCTGCACCGAGCTGATCCGCTGGGCAATGATGATCTTCGTGGTCTCCGGAATAAATTCCGCAAACGCCTTCTGGATCAGCGCATCCGTGCGGGTATCCACAGCGCTGGTGGAATCGTCCAGAATCAGCACCTTGGGCTTTTTCAGCAGGGCCCGGGCAATGCACAGCCGCTGCTTCTGGCCGCCGGATACATTGGCGCCCCCCTGCTCAATATAGGTATCATAGCCCTTGGGCATGGCAGAGATAAACTCATCCGCCTGTGCCAGAACGCAGGCATGCCGGATCTCCTCATCGGTAGCGTCCTCGTTGCCCCACCGGAGATTTTCCGCCACGGTGCCGGAAAACAGCTCGTTCTTCTGGAGCACCATGGCAACGGCGTTTCTCAGGGCCGTCAGGTCGTAGTTCCTCACGTCCACGCCGCCCAGACTTACGCTGCCGCCGGTCACATCATAGAGCCTTGGGATCAGCTGCACCAGAGAGGATTTGGACGAACCGGTGCCGCCGATGATGCCAACGGTCTGGCCCGAAGGGATATTCAGACAGATGTCCGTCAGCACCGACTTATCTGCCTTGGAGGCATAGGAAAATTCCACATGGTCAAAGACGATGCTGCCATCCTTCACCGTTTCCACCGGCTGGGGCGGGTTGGAAATATCTGCGTCTTCCTGTAGGATCTCTGCGATTCTCTGGGCAGAAGAGCTTGCAATGACGATCATGGCGAACACCATTGAAAGCATCATCAGAGAAAAGAGAATCTGGGTGGCGTAGGTGAACATGGCCGTCAGGTTGCCGGTTGTAAGGCCATAGGCCGCATTGTTGCCGCTGGCCACAATGGCCTTGGCTCCAATCCATGAAATCAGGATCATGCAGGCGTACATGCAGGTCTGCATCAACGGGGAGTTCAGCGCAATGATCCGCTCGCCCTTGGCAAAGTCCTGATAAATCCCCTGAGAGATCTTCTTGAACTTTCCGATCTCATAGCCCTCCTGCTGGAAGGATTTCACCACCCGGATGCCCCGGAGATCCTCCTGCACCACATTGTTGAGGCCGTCATAGGTTTCAAACACCCGCTTAAAGATCGGATGCACCCGCAGCACGATCAGTGCCAGCAGCACCGCCAAAATGGGGATCACCACCAGAAAGGTCATGGAGATTTCCACATTGATCCGCATGGCTACAATCATGGAAAACAGGATCATCACCGGGCCTCGAATGGCCATGCGGATGATCATCAAATAGGCGTTTTGCAGGTTGGTAACATCCGTGGTGAGCCGGGTGACAATGGAGGCCGTAGAAAACTTGTCAATGTTGGAAAAGGCAAAGATCTGCACCCGGTCATACATATCCTGCCGGAGATTGGCCGCAAAGCCTGCCGAAGCCCTTGCGCCCACATGGGCCGACACCATGCCCGTTGCCAGCTGGAGCAGGGCGAAGATCAGCAGGGCAATGCCATACTTCCACACCATGCCCATGGTGCCGCCCTCCACGCCCCGGTCAATGAGCTCCGCCATGCACAGGGGGATGACGATCTCAAAAACCACCTCAAAAATGGACAGGAGCACGGTAAGCCACGATTCTTTTTTGTACTCTCTGAGGCTTTTTGTCAGAGTTTTTATCATATTTCTTTCACTCCTTTGAACAAAATATTAATTTTTTATGTAGTACGCTACATTTTGACCAAAAAAAAGAGCCATTATTATTCCTGCTCCAAATTTCGAACGATCCGTGCAAGGCAGTTCCGGAGCTCATCCACCTGCTGCTCACTGAGCCCCCGCAGCAGCATTTTATCCTGCATCGCCACCGTTGCATCGATCTCCTGATCCAGCTTAATGGCCTTATCGGTAAGCCGGACGATCTTATTGCGGCGATCCATGGGATCGATCCATGTACAAAGAAACCCCTTCTGCTCCATACGGGAAATGATCCCCACTACCGTAGGATGGGAAACCTGAAGATCCGCCTCGATCTCCTTCTGTGTTGCCTGTCCGCCGGACTCTGTCAAAAAGCCCAGCACTCTGGTCTGCGTCAGGGTCAGATCGTGCGTCTTGAGATCCGCATCAGCCCTCACCTTAATTCTGTCGTTGATGATCTTAAACTGATAGCCAATACCGTGGTTCATGCCTTGCACCTCCTTTCTGTAGCATGCTACAATTGTAGGGTATATTCACTATTTTGTCAATACAGTTTTTGTGCAAAATAGCAATGTTCAAAAAAGCTTCACATTTCTTCCCGCTGTACCGGGATACAGATCTCCGCCCATTGCCTCTACCTGTTCCTCCGGTGCCGGCAGCTGGCCCCATGCACTGCTGACTCCGCTCTGCCGCAGAAAAAGCGGCAGCGGATCACTCCCCTGCCGCTATAATTTCCTTATCCCACCGGGATGCCCCGGAGGCCACCGGTCTTGTCCGTAACATGCAGCGTCAGTATCGGTCTATCCTCCTCCAATGCCCCGGTAAAGGTAAACAGGGAGCCATTTCCTGTTTTCGTGGTCACGGTAAATGCATCCGGCGTCCCGGCAACAGACAGGAACGGGTTGATGTCGCACTTATCCCCCAGCTTCGGCAGGGGCGGCATTTCTCCCACTGGTCCTCCCGGGCCCCCGGGGCCGCCTCCGTCCATCATATTTTTCATAAATTCCAGCGTTTTTTCGTCCATCAAGCAATACATTTCGCCGCCTAGGGCGCCGTTTTCCTGCCGGATCACAAAATGATTCTCCTTGACGCCGCCGGGAGAGTACACGCCCACCAGATATTCCCCCTCCAAATGCCCCGGTGTACCGGCAAGGCGCTTCCCGGGCTCCAGCGGTATGGTCTCATGGGTGGTCAGGGTCAGCTCCAGCCCCTGCGGCTTCTCCTCCCCGGAAAGGATAAACTCCGTGCGGCCCACCATCGTGCGGCAGGTCAGCGCGTCTTCCTCCAATTTGCCCTCCACCGGGCACAGCTCTGCGGGGTTGTAGGGATCGGTCAGAGTACCGGAGAGCTGTTCCGTCTCCCCGGAAAGGGTCAGGGTCGCCTTCCGGTCTCCCCCAGGCAGGGGCAGCGTGATCTCATAAGTTCCGTTCATATGGGCATTCCTCCTTATTTCGTGACTATATTATATCGGAAAGCCCCGCCAGAGGGGATGCAGAAATCCACGTTCTTCTATGCAAAAACTGTGCATCCCGGTGAGATGCACAGTTTTTAGAGGGAAAAAGCAGAGTTTCTTTCTACGATTTCCCCGCAGCAGGCGCTATACTGAGTACATCGATCATCAGGAATGCATAGAAAGGATGCGATATTATGGCAAGAAAAGCACTGATTCTCTACGCCTCCGTTACCGGCAACACTGAGAAGATCGCCGGGTGTTTCCAGGAAGCCCTGGAGGAAATGAACTGGCAGGTGGATTCCATTAAGATCACCAACAAGACCAGCTTTGTGGAAGACCCAATCTTCTTCGATCACTACGACCTTCTGTTTGTGGGCAGCCCCATTATGGCCGGCCTCCC
>ERZ838118.5128-NODE-5128-length-10643-cov-5.227144_pt1 | contig 10643 bp, 7 predicted proteins | sample MGYA00519863_ERZ838118 | MGnify/ENA primary metagenome ERZ838118 (study PRJEB31850, sample SAMEA3708827) | human gut metagenome | biome: human gut; feature: human-associated habitat; material: faeces | place: China | collected 2014 ...
CATTCTGCATCGAACAGGTGGCAGAGCTGATGGCAGTGCGTGCCAGAGGAGCTCAGCCAATGGCTTTGGTGCGAACCTACGGTTGTCAGCAAAACGTGGCAGACAGCGAGAAATTGCGGGGACAATTACAGGAGATGGGCTTTGCCTTTACAGAACAAGAGGAGGAAGCAGACCTGATTCTGTTTAATACCTGCGCTGTGCGGGAAAATGCAGAGTTTCGTGTTTACGGCAATGTGGGCAATCTGAAAGCGCTGAAGCGGCAGAAGCCGTCGCTGATCATTGGCGTTTGCGGTTGCATGATGGAGCAGGAGCACGTAGCGGAGAAAATTCGACAGAGTTATCCCTACGTCAGTCTGGTGTTTGGTACCCATGTGGTACATAAGCTGCCGGAGCTGCTGTATCAAACATTGACTTCCGGAAAGCGGGTCTTTTCTCGTGGCGATGACAGCGAGGATAAAACCATCGTGGAAGGATTGCCGATTCATCGGGATCGGGACATTCGTGCATGGCTGACCGTCATGTATGGCTGTGACAACTTCTGCACCTACTGCATCGTGCCTTATGTCCGCGGCCGCGAAAAGAGCCGCAAGCCCGGCGACATCCTCGCCGAGTTCAAGAGTCTCGTGGAGGCAGGGTACAAGGAGATCACCCTTCTGGGCCAGAATGTCAATAGCTACGGCAAGGGCCTCGAGGAGCAGGTGGATTTCTCCGACCTGCTCAACCTGCTCTGCACCGTCCCGGGCGACTACCACATCCGTTTCATGACCAGCCACCCGAAGGATGCCAGCTTCAAACTCATCGACACCATCGCGGCCCAGCCGAAGATCTGCAAGCATCTGCATCTGCCGGTGCAGTGCGGCTCGGACCGTCTGCTTGTCCAGATGAACCGTCACTATACCGTGGAGCACTACCTCGAACTCATCGAGTATGCCCGGAAGAAGGTCCCCGGCATCACCTTCTCCAGCGACATCATCGTGGGCTTCCCCGGCGAGACTGAAGAGGACTTCCAGAAGACCCTCGAGCTGGTGCAGAAGGTGGGCTATATGCAGCTGTTCACCTTCATCTACTCCAAGCGCACCGGCACCAAGGCGGCAGATATGCCCGACCCCACCCCCCGCAAGGAGAAGACCGACCGCATGACCCGCCTGCTCAAAGTTCAGGACGACATTGCAATGGCCCTCGTGAAGGCACAGGTGGGCCAGACCGTCCGCGTCCTCGTGGAGGGCTATGGCCGCAATGAAGGCACCCTCTCGGGCCGTCTGGACAACAACCTTACCGTCGAGTTCGAGGCTGACTCCGCCCTCATGGGCAGCTATGCGATGGTGCGCCTCACAGGCGCCCGTGCCACCGTCCTGCTGGGCGAATTGGTTGAATCATGATATTCTGGATACACTATCCTAATATATAACACAGGAACGATAAAAGGAGACTACTACAATGGATTGCATCGACCTTTTCAAGCGTGCCGCCATGGCACTTCAGACCGACTCCCGCTATCTGGCTATGGACCAGGCCCGCAAGATGAACGACAAGGACGAGGAACTGCAGAACCTCATCGGTGAGTTCAATCTGGCCCGTATGGACCTGAACAACGAGATCGGAAAGCCCGAGCGCAGCGATGAGCGCATCGCCGAGCTGAACCAGAAGGTGAACGACCTCTACGGCAAGATCATGGCCGATGACGGCATGGTGGCCTACAACGAGGCAAAGCGCGACTGCGAGGCCCTCGTGAACTATATCGACGCCATCATCAACACTGCAATGAACGGCGGCGACCCCATGACCGTGCAGGAGCCTTCCGCTTCCTGCACCGGAAGCTGCTCCACCTGCGGCGGCTGCCACTAAGGCTTAAACCATGAAACACAAAACGCGGCTGTGCAATGCAGGGCCGCGTTTTGCTTGCAACAGGCGGTTTTGGATGGCAAACCGACAACTAGGGGAGGAAGGTGAACGGTCATGGCAGAGCTTTCGCCCATGATGCAGCAATATCTGGAGATCAAAAAACAACATAAGGATGAGATTCTTTTCTACCGCATCGGTGACTTCTACGAGATGTTCTTCGACGATGCGCTCACAGTCTCGCGGGAGTTGGATCTGACCCTCACGGGCAAGCAGTGCGGCCTCGAAGAGCGCGCGCCCATGTGCGGCGTACCGTTCCACAGCTATGAGGGCTATGTGGCCCGCCTCATCTCGAAGGGCTACAAGGTCGCCATCTGTGAGCAGATGGAAGACCCGGCCAAGGCCAAGGGTCTTGTGAAACGCGACATCATCCGCGTGGTCACGCCCGGCACCGTCATCGAGAGCAGCATGCTTCAGGATGACAAAAACAACTACATTGCGAGTATTTTTCTGAAAGGCGGCGCAGCGGGCCTTTGCTTTGCAGATGTCTCCACCGGCACGGCCCATATCACCGAGCTCAAGCGGGAAAAGATCGCCCCGGCGGTCATTGCGGAACTCTGCCGCTACCACCCCAGCGAGGTGCTGATGAATCCGGGTCTGCTGGACTGCCGGGAGATCACTGCCTACATCAAAAAGAATATGAACTGCGCCGTCGAGCTGGTGGAAGAGGAGCGGTACGCCCCGGGCCTCGTGGCCATCTCCCTCGAGAACCAGTTTGGCCGCGACTGGGCCGCAAAGACCGGCATCGCAGAAGACGGCCTTGTCCGCCTGGCAATGGCCGCTCTGCTGGAATATCTCCATGATACGCAAATTAAAGGCGTCGAGCGCCTGAAAACGGTCATCACATATAATGAAGCTCAGTTCATGAGCCTGTCGCCGGTCACCCGGGCAAATCTCGAGCTGACCGAGACGCTGCGGGGCCGCGAAAAGCGGGGAACGCTGCTCTGGGTGCTGGACAAGACCAGCACTGCCATGGGCAAGCGGATGCTCCGCAGCTGGATCGAGCAGCCGCTCATTTCCAGCGCCGCCATCAACCGCCGCCTCAACGCGGTGGAAAGCCTCGTGAACCAGACCATGCAGCGGGGCGATTTGATCGAACAGCTCCACTACATCGCCGACCTCGAGCGCCTGATGACCCGCGCGGTCTACGGTTCCGCCACCCCCAAGGAGATCTACACGATGGCCCAGACCTGTGAGCGCCTGCCGGAACTGCGGGCGCAGGCCGAGAGCTGCAGCTGCCCGGAGCTGACTGCGCTTGCGGGACAGATCGACCTGCTGGACGATGTGAAGACGGCCATCCTCGCCGCCATCGACCCGGAAGCGCCCTCCACCCTCAAGGACGGCGGCGTCATCGCCAAGGGTTACCACCCCGAGGTGGACGAGCTGCGCTCCATCCGGGACAACACCAAGGGCGTCCTCGCCCAGCTGGAAACGCGCCTGCGGCAGGAGACCGGCATCCCCAAGCTGAAGATCGGCTACAATCACGTCTTCGGCTACTACATCGAAGTCAGCAACTCCTATAAATCCATGGTCCCTGAGACCTACATCCGCAAGCAGACCCTCACCTCCGGCGAGCGCTATATCACCCAGGAGCTGAAAGAGCTGGAAAGCAAGATCTTAGGTGCGCATGAGCGTCTCATTGCGCTGGAGCACCGGCTCTTCTCGGAACTGCTGGAAACGATCGGCGGTCAGCTCGACCGCATCCAGCGGACGGCAAATGCTGTGGCCGAGCTGGACGTGCTGGCGGCGCTGGCGCAGGTAGCCGCTGAAAACAACTACTGCCGCCCTGTGGTGGATGACAGCGACGAGCTGACCATCACCGAGGGCCGCCACCCGGTGGTCGAGCAGATGCTGAAAGGCAGCCTCTTCGTCCCCAACGATACCAAACTCAACTGCACCACCGACCGCTGTCTCATCATCACCGGCCCGAACATGGCGGGTAAATCGACGTATATGCGCCAGAACGCCCTTATCGCTCTGATGGCGCAGATCGGCTCCTTCGTCCCGGCGTCCAGCTGTCATGTGGGCGTCGTGGATGCCATCTTTACCCGCATCGGCGCATCGGACGACCTTGCCGCCGGCCAGTCTACCTTCATGGTCGAGATGACCGAGGTTGCCGAAATTCTCAAGAACGCCACCCCCAAGAGCCTCGTCGTGCTGGATGAGATCGGCCGCGGCACCTCCACCTTCGACGGTATGAGCATCGCCCGGGCCGTCGTGGAGCACATCTCCGACCCGGCCAAGGGCCTCGGTTGCAAGACCCTCTTCGCCACCCATTACCACGAGCTGACGGACCTGGAAGGGGCCATCGAGGGCGTCAAAAACTACAACATCGCGGTCAAGAAGAGGGGAGAGGACATCACGTTCCTCCGCCGTATCATTCGCGGCCCCGCCGACGACAGCTACGGCATCGAGGTGGCGAAGCTGGCCGGTCTGCCCGGCACCGTGACCCGCCGCGCCCACGAGGTGCTGCGCACGTTGGAAGCTTCTGCCCCGAAGAACAAGGTGGAGCAGATGGATTTCGACGCCCTGCAGGAGTATTCTTCGCCTGCCGTCCCCAGCGAGATGATGGAAAAGCTCGAGGCGCTGGACGTTGAGACCCTGACTCCCATCGAGGCGCTGAACTTCCTCTACGAGCTGAAAAAGACCCTGAGCGGCAGCCTGAATGGCTGATTTTATTTGAAACGGAGGGAAACGAATGGCAGAGATACACGTTCTCGACAAGCACACGGCAGAACTCATTGCCGCCGGTGAGGTGGTCGAGCGGCCCGCATCGGTCGTCAAGGAGCTTCTGGAAAACTCCATCGACGCCGGTGCGTCTCAAATCACCGTCTCCATCGAGTCGGGCGGTGTCCGTCTGATTGAAATCAGCGACAACGGCACCGGCATCGAGGCAAAATACATCCCCACGGCTTTCATCCGCCATGCCACCAGCAAGATTCGGACGGAAGACGACCTCACCAGCATCCACACGCTGGGCTTCCGCGGCGAAGCGTTGGCCTCTATCGCCAGCGTGGCCCGCGTCGAAGTGCTCACCCGCACCGAGGCCGACGAGTGCGCTTCCCTCTACCGGATCGAAGGCGGGGAAGAGCAGCCCATCGAGCCGGGTGCGCGAGGCGTCGGCACCACCATCCGGGTCTGTGACCTCTTTTTCAACACGCCCGCCCGGATGAAATTCCTCAAAAAGGATTCCAGCGAGGGTACTTTCGTGGCCGACATCGTGGGCCATGTGGCCCTGAGCCACCCCGAGGTGAGCTTCAAGTTCATCCGCGAAGGCAAACTGCAGTATGTCACCCCCGGTGACGGCCAGCTCCGCAGCGCAGCTTACGCCGTGCTGGGCCGGGAGTTCAGCCGTGACCTCGTGGAGGTGGATAACCGCGAGGGCGTCTACCGCGTCTGGGGTCTCATCACCCAGCCCCGCAGCTGCCGCGCCAGCCGCAGTATGCAGTATTTCTATATCAATGGCCGCTATGTCCGCAACCGCACCATGATGGCGGGCATGGAGATGGCGTTCAAGGGTACCACGATGCAGGGAAAGTTTCCTGGAGGGATCTTGCTTCTTGAGATGCCTGCCGACCTTGTGGATGTCAACGTCCATCCGGCAAAAACAGAAGTCCGCTTTGCCCGGGAAAACGACATCTTCGACCTCGTCTACCATGCCGTCAAGCTGGCACTGAGCCAGCCGGGTACAGGGGAGAGACAGTTCGTCTTTGACAGCGAGAAAGAGGATGATGCATCCAACGAACATAAAAATAGCAGAAATAAAGAAGAAAATACTGTAAAGAACAATAACTTTACAGGACTTTCGGCGGTGATTTCGGGCCAGGCAGAGCCGGGAAGCCTGCCGCACCCGGAGGAAAAACCTCTCCGCCCGGCAGCACCGGCAGCGTCTGTGACACCCCGCACGACACAGCCCTCTGCCCCGGAGCGGGACATCCTCCCGCTGCCCGTAAAAGCCCCGGAAAAGGCTGCGCCGGCATCGGAACACACATGGACAACGGTTGCGGCCTCCGAGCCTCTTCCGATGAACGCTGCCCTTCACAGTCCTGAGCCGCCGCAGAAGGAAAGTGTCCTTGAGCCGCCGCCTTTCCGGGCTGCATCCAGTGAGTCACAGCTGGACATCGAGGCAGACATCGACCTGCCGGATGTCACCCGCGATCACATGGCCGCGTGGGAGCCTGCCCCGGATGAACCGGAGCGTCCGCCGCTGCCGGAGGCTTCGGATGAGCCGCAGCAGAGCGCAGCCCCGGAGCAGCTGGGCTTTGACGTTCAGGATGGCCCGGAGCCTCTGCGGTATGTGGGTGAGATCTTCCGCACCTATATCCTCGCGGAGCGGGGCGACGAGATCTGCATCATTGACAAGCACGCCGCCCATGAACGCCAGCTCTTCGAGAAACTGGCCGCCCACTACGGCGATGTCCCCAGTCAGCTTCTCTTGGAGCCGTTGGTGGTGGAGCTCTCCGCCGAGGAAAAGACCGCTCTGCTGACCAACCTCGACCTGCTGGAAAGCGCCGGCCTCGAGGTGAGCGATTTTGGCGGCAGCTCGGTCTGCCTGCGCTCGGTCCCCGCTGATGTGGAGCAGGGCAGTGCCGAAGATCTGTTGGTCGAGCTGGCGGCAAAGCTGGCCCACGGCAGCCGCGACGCCCTGAACGAGCGGACGGAGTGGGTGCTCCACTCCATCTCCTGCCGCGCAGCCATCAAGGCGGGCGACCACACCTCGCCGCAGGAGCTGATGGCGCTGGCCGAAAAAATTCTCTCCGGCGAGGTGCCTCCCTTCTGCCCCCATGGGCGCCCCTGCGTTCTCAAACTCACCCGAAAGGAGCTGGAAAAGCAGTTTGGCCGAATCGTGTGATAAAAATCAGAAGCATCCGGTGCTGGCCGTCGTCGGCCCCACTGCCACCGGCAAGACCGCTCTCGGCGTGGCGTTGGCCGAAGCTTTTGAGGGCGAAGTCATCAGCGCCGACTCGATGCAGATCTATAAAGGGTTAGATGTCGGTACGGCGAAGGTCGCGCCCGAAGAGACCCACGGCATCCCGCACCATGCGGTGGATATTCTGGAGCCGGACGAGCCCTTCAGTGTGGCAGATTTCGTCGCGCTGGCCGGAACGCTCGAGGCGGACATTTCCGCCCGGGGCTGTCTGCCCATCCTCGTGGGAGGCACGGGCCTCTATGTCCAGAGCTTTTTGTACGGTGTCCGCTTCGCCGCCGAGAAGACGCCGGACGGCCTGCGGGAACAGCTGGCCGCAGAGATGGCGGAAAAAGGCCCGGAGGCCATGTACAAAGAGCTGCAGACTGCCGACCCGGAAGCCGCCGCCGCCATCCATCCGAACAATCAGGTGCGGGTCCTGCGGGCACTGGAACATTTCCGCGCCACCGGCAAGCGTCTGAGCGAGCAGAAAGCCCAGTCCCTCCCGCCGGAGCGGCCCTATCGTTCGCTGGTGCTGGGGCTGGACTTTCCCGGCCGCGCCCAGCTCTACCGCCGCATCGACCTGCGGGTGGACAAGATGCTGGACGCCGGCCTCCTCGATGAGGCAAAGCTGGTCTATGACCACCGCCAGACCTACCGCACGGCAGCGCAGGCCATCGGTTACAAGGAGTTCTTCCCTTATTTCGAGGGAACGGCCCCGCTGGATGCCTGCACCGAAAAGCTCAAGCAGGCCTCCCGCAACTACGCCAAGCGCCAGCTGACCTGGTTCCGCCATATGGACGGCGTGGTCTGGCTGGACGCCTCTGCGCCGGACGTTACAGCCCGGGCTGTGCAGCTGACCCAAGAATTTTTAGCGAAAGGGTGACCTTTTATGATGGATAGACCACGCTCTGATCCCGGCGCGTCCAGCGCTTTGGGCAAGCTGGCAGGCTTCGTTATCACTGTCGTGGTGCTGGCGGGCATCTATGTGGGCTATCAGGCCCTGCAGGTGCTCTTCCCGCCCAACACCTACGAGACGGCGCTTCTTGCCACTGTGGCGGATACGGTGGACGCCGACGGCGTTCTCCTCTTCGATGAGGTCTATGTTCCCGGCGGCGGAACGCTGGGGTATCTCGCGGCCGACGGCGAGCGCGTCTCGGCGGGGGCTGCGGTAGCGGAACTCTACAGCAGCCCGGAACAGGCGGGCCTCCGCCAGCAGCTCACCAGCCTGAACGACCAGATCGAGCTTCTGCAGCGCTCTCAGAATACCACCGCCACCCAGCTGGATTCCCTGAAAAAAGAGCGGGCTTCCGCGCTTTATGATATGATGGATGCGCTGGACAGCTCTGCCTACGACGAGACAGCCCAGGGCGAAGAAAACTACATCCTCGCTCAGAACAAGCTCTGGGTCATCACCGGTGAAGTCTCGGACTTCTCGGCCCAGATCGCCTCCCTCACCGAGCAGTCGGCGCAGGTGCAGGCCCAGCTGGGAGAGCCGACCCAGATCACCGCCCCTCAGACGGGTTACTTCATCCGCAGCTCTGCCAGCGGGCGGCTCAACGCCGGGGCAGACGACATCCTCGCGCTGAACACCACCGACCTGCAGGCGTATCTGAACTCTGACCCCGAGCTGCCGCTGGACGGCTGCGCGGGCAAGATCGTCTCGGGCTTTGCGTGGCGGTATGTCGGCCTCTGTTCGGCCAAGGAAGGGGAGAAGCTGCTGGGCGGCAACGGCAAGCCCCTGACCCGCTCGGTGAAGATAAAGTTCCCCGGCCAGATGGAGACGCCCCTCAAGGCATCCGTCTCCGAGGTGACCATCGACGAAGCGACCGGACTGGCCCGCTTTGTCATCACCTGCGAGATCATCAACGGCGATGTGCTGCGGCTCAACCGGGCCGGCGCCCAGATCATCGTGGACGAGACCACCGGCCTGCGCGTCCCCATCGACGCGATCCATTATCTGAAAGAGGACGGCACCGAGTCTGAGACGCAGGGCGAGAACTACATCCCGGGCGTCTATGTCAAATACGGCAATCTTGCCCGTTTCTGCAAGATCGACCCCGTGGATAATGACCATCCGCTGGTGACGGACGGCGAGTACCGCATCGTCATGCCCAGCAGCTCGGATAAGACAAAAACCGTCAGCGAAGTCCGCCTTTACGATGAGATCATCGTCTCCGGACAAAATTTGTATGATGGAAAGCTTTTGTAGTTATTGACATCTGATGCAAAAAATCCGATAATAGAAAAAGCTATTTGCAACTCTTTTTGCAAAGGTTGCCAGGCAGCAGATGCTGCCCGAATGAAAGGAGCAAGTTCTATGTCTTTAGTAGATAGCCTGAAAAAGGGACTTTTCGGCAGTGAGGACGACTACGACGACCAGTACATGGACGACGGTCCTCAGATGGTAAACAATAACAACGGTGTCGGCATTGAGGACGATGAGGAGGGCGACATAGACGCTGCCCCCAAGAAGAATGGCAAGGTGGTCAACATCCATGCCACCACCCAGCTCAAGGTCGTTCTGGTCAAGCCCGAGCGCTTTGAGGATGCAAGCACCATTGCGGACCACCTGAACAACAAGCGCACGGTCGTGCTCAACCTGGAGTCTACCAACAAAGAGGTCTCCCGCCGTCTGGTGGATTTCCTCTCCGGCGTAGCCTATGCAAACAACGGCCAGATCAAGCGCGTTGCAAACAGCACTTTCATCATTACTCCCTACAATGTTGATATTATGGGAGACCTGCTGGACGAGCTGGAGAACAATGGCGCGTTCTATTGATCCTGCCCCCAAGGCGGTGCGGGGTTTTGTGCCCGCCCGCAATGATGAAGAACGGTATCTGATGCGGCACATTGAGGACTTGGCCCGCACGGCTTCCTCACGCGGCATTGCCCGGTACTCCGGCTTTTTGAGCGACCGGGAGCAGCAGCTGGCGCAGGCCGCGCTCAACCGCACCGACATGCCGGAGGACGAGATTCGTTTTGACGGCGGGTGGCCCGGGGCGGAACGCAAACTGCTCTGCCTGGAACCTGTGGACAGTTACCCTGCGAGCCCATTGTGTTGTGTGCGGCTGCAGTGCCGGGCTCTGCCCGGTGCGCAGCTGCCAGTGCACAAGGATTATCTTGGCAGCCTGATGGGTCTGGAGCTGCGCCGGGAGGCGCTGGGAGACATCGTTCTTCCGGAAGACCAGCTGGGGGTGGCCTATGTGTTTGCGCTGGAGCCTGCCGCGGAGCTGATCTGTCAGGAACTGCGTCAGGCGGGCCACACCGACCTGACGGCAGAAATGCAGCCGCTGGAAACGCTTCCGGCGTTCCCGCAGGCAGAGCGGCCCCGCCAGACGGCGACAGTCTCTTCCCTGCGGCTGGACGCGGTGCTCGCTGCCATGCTGCGGTGCAGCCGTGGAATGGCGGCAGAGCTGGTCACGGCCGGACGGGTGGAGATCAACCATCTGCCTGCCGAGAGTGTCCATGCCCCGGTGTACGAGGACGATGTGTTCACAGTGCGCGGCAAGGGCCGCTTTCAGCTGACGGCATTGCCCGGAAAAAGCAAGAAAGACCGTTTGATCATTGAATATTTCCAGTATTGATGATGAATGAAGATAAGGGAGGAAACTACTATGCTGACCCCGCAGGACGTGCGCTCTGTGCAATTTGAGAAAAACCTCCGCGGCTACCGTACCGAGGAGGTGGACCGTTTTCTGGATAAAGTGGAGGAACAGCTGACTCAGAGCGAAAACGAGGCCGAGGCGCTGCGCAAGCAGATCGCCGACCTGACCGCCGAGAACCAGAAGCTCCGCCAGGAAATGAAAGATTATGAGGCCGACGGCGATATGCTGAA
>ERZ838118.5131-NODE-5131-length-10640-cov-3.070855_pt1 | contig 10640 bp, 8 predicted proteins | sample MGYA00519863_ERZ838118 | MGnify/ENA primary metagenome ERZ838118 (study PRJEB31850, sample SAMEA3708827) | human gut metagenome | biome: human gut; feature: human-associated habitat; material: faeces | place: China | collected 2014 ...
ATTTCAAGTGCCGCAAAATGCATCACACATCACATGAAGAATAAAACGATCTTTTCACTGAAATTGGAATGCATCCGCTGTTACTCCACCTTTAGCATCCGGTACCCTACTCCAATGTGCGTCTGAATATATTGCGGAGAATCCGGATCCCGTTCCAACTTCTTGCGCAGGGTGGCCATATAGACCCGGAGAGATGCCACATCGTTTTCCCAACTCCTGCCCCAGATCTGCTGGGCGATGAAGGTGTGCGTCAACACTTTGCCCACATTCTTGCACAGCAGGCATAGCAGCTTGTACTCACTGGGCGTCAGATGCAGTTCCTCTTCGCCCAGAAACGCGCACCCCGCAGCATAATCCACCTTCAGCCTGCCGTTGGTGAATACAGCGCCTTCGTTCACCACTCCGGCCTGCAGGGTAGCCAGCCTGCGCTGGGTTACCCGCAGACGGGCCAACAGTTCCTCCACGGAGAACGGCTTGGTCAGATAGTCATCTGCCCCGGCATCCAGCGCCTCAATCTTATCCGTGTCCTCGCTGCGGGCGCTAATCACAATAATCGGCAGATTCGACCAGGTGCGGACACGGTGAATCACCTCTACGCCATCCAGATCCGGCAGTCCCAAATCCAACAGCATGATGTCCGGATTGTGCGAACTGGCTTCCAGAATAGCGGATTCCCCGTTGGCCGCAGAGAGAAAACGGTAATCGTGCGCCCGCAGAGTCGTTGTGATCAGACTGCGGACAGGCGCATCGTCCTCCACGACCAAAATCAAGGGTTTATTCATGCAATTCAACCTCCTCAATTGGTATGGTAAACGTAAAAACTGTCCCATGGGGCGCGTGGTCAGCCACCGTGATCTCCCCGCCATGGGCCGTGATGATAGACTTGCACAGCGCCAGCCCCAGCCCCATGCTGCGACGGCTGTCGGCAATCCGGTTCGAGGCGCTGTAGAACATGTCAAAAACGCGGGGTTTTGCCGAGTCAGGAATGCCCGGGCCGTTGTCAGCAACCGACAGTGCGGCGAACCGCCCCTGCCGCTCCCAGCTAATCTCAATGTCAGAGCCAGGCGGCGTGTACTTGATCGCATTGTCCACGATATTGATGATGACCTGCACGATCAAATGCGCGTCCATCTGCGCCAGCAGGTACTCGTCGCCGCTCTGGATATGCAGATGGTGCTCCGCGCTTCTGCGGTTGATGTGCCGCAGCGCCTCAGCCACCACTTCACCTATCAGCTCTGTGGACAGGTGCAGATTCATCTGCCCTCCCTCCAGGCGGCTGACGGATAATAGATTCTCCACCAGATTGATGAGCCACATGGCGTCGTCATAAATATCCACATACATCTGATGCTTGGTCTTTGCGTCAAACATATCTCCGTTGGAGAGAAGGTTGCTGGCATTTCCGGAGATGGAGGTGAGCGGTGTGCGCAGGTCGTGGGAAATCGAGCGGAGCAGATTGGCCCGCAGCTGCTCGTTCTTGGCCAGGACCGCAGCCGCCTCTTTCTCCTCCAGGTTTTTCTGGTTTTCCATAGCGAGGGCGCACTCCCCCAGGATCGAGAGGAGCAGTCCGCCTTCAAAGGAATCCATCTCCTCGCCAGAGGCCGCGACGCCTATGACCCCATATACCTGTTCTGCGGTCCGGACGGCCAGATATGTGCAGCACGCATCCGAAAACGTCTCCGTCCCGGCGCCCGCCCGCTTGTTGTTGGTCAGAACCCACTGGGCCGCCTGATGCTCCGATGCGGCGGAGTATTTGCTTTCGGAAAACGCATCATCAACCGGAAAGATCTTCGGCGCGTCCAGCTGTCCCTGATCTGACCGATAGGTGACAATATCGCGCTGAAAAATCTTCAGCAGCTGCCGTGCGGTGACAGAAAGGATCTCGTCCTGGGTTCCGGCCTTCTGCAATTCCTGATTCGTTTCAAACAAAAGCTTGGTCCGCCATGCCAGCTGGGCTGAGTGCTTCGCCAGAGATTTCAGCTTGGCGGCCAGAGAGCCTGTAAGAAGGGATGCCAGAAACATGACCAAAAATGTGACCATATAGTCGCTGGCGTAGATATGCAGTGAAAATCTTGGCTCCGTAAAAAAGAAGTTAAACGCCAAGACGCCCACAACCGAGTTCAGAAAGCTGCAAACCGCGCTCTTTGTGAAGATAGAGGTCAGCATCACCCCCAGGATATAGACTGTGATGATATTGGCCTCGCTCAAGCCCAGATAATAGAAGATAAGGCCCACCAGCGTAGACAGCACCAGGAGCAGAGTGCTTTTCAGCAAATCCAGGAGGGGGACCGCGGGTGCATACAGCTCTTTTTTGTAATGGGAGGCAAACCGCCTTGCTGTTCCAGTGTCAGGAATGATGTGGATGTCCAGTTCCGGTGTGAGCTCAACCAGCCGTTCCGTCAGCGAGGGCTTCCAAAACAGGATGCGGTTGGAAGTCTCTCCACGGCCCAGCACAATCTTGGTCACGCCGGACAGCCTGGAAAATTCGGCGATCTGGTAGGCCACGTCATCGCCATATACCGTCTCGACGGATGCACCCAGTTGTTGAGCCAAACGCAGATTGGCCCTCAGACGGTTCCGATCCGGCTGCGGTATGGACTGAAAATTTTTTGTCTCAACAAACAGCGCCGTAAAGCCGCAGCGGAACGCGTCGGCCATCCGGGCAGCCGTTCGGATGACACGTTCATTGGAAGGTGCTGCGGAAAGGCAGACCAGGACATGCTCCCGGGTCCGGTACCTCTCTCCGCCCCGGCTCTTTTGTGTATCCAGAGCCGTCCGGTCCGCGCAGCGGCGAAGGGCAAGCTCCCGAAGCGCGCTCAATTTGGGCTGTGAATATTCAGACAGCAGATCCGTCCGGTCCTGCCGGATCAGGCGTTCCCGCAGGTCTTCCGGTTCACAGTCCACGAATTCCACGCGCGCGGCCTGATCGAACACCCTGTCCGGAATCCGCTCCTCGGCCGGAGCGCCCAAAATTTCGGAAACGGTGTCCTGAATACTCTCAATGTGCTGTACATCCAGCGTCGTATAGATATCAATCCCTGCCTGCAGCAGTTCTTCAATATCCTGGCAGCGTTTTCTGTGGCGGGAGCCGCCCGCGTTTTCATGAGAGAGCTCGTCGATCAAGAGAAGCCTTGGGCCGCGCTTCAGACAGGCATCCACGTCAAGCTCATAAACGGTCTTCCCCGCCTCCGAAAACGCTTTGAGCGGCAGCGTCTCAAAGCCATCCGCCAAGATCTGCGTCTGCGGCCATTGGCTGCAGGAGAGCAGGCCGACGGCAACATCCTCTCCAGCCCGCACGGCGCGGCCGGCAGCCTCCAGCATCCGGTAGGTCTTTCCCGTGCCGGAGAAATAACCGGCAAAAATCGTAAGGGATCCTTTCCGCCTCCGCTCTCCCCGTCCGACCTGCGCAGAAGTCTCCATATTACCGCCTCCCTTCAAACGGCTCTATTATAGCACGTTTCTACGGTTTCTGTTCACAAATTCTCTGAACAAATTCCGCAGCCAGGGAAGCAGATGTATTCTGTTTCAGCAATATCCTTTGCCGTCGCACGCTTGTGTCGATAGATGACAAGGTCGTGCAATCCTCCACCGCCCGGAAAGAAACCGGCGAAAACAGAAAGTCTCTGCTTTCAAACGCCGCTCCGCCCCCTGTCTCACCGGGGAGAATCGCAACGTCCACATTGCCTGTGCTGAGACATCCCAAAACCTCCGCTTCTCTTCCGAAGGACAGCTCACACCACAAGTCCGGGTGCTGCTCCTTAAGCGCCGACACAGTTTTAAAAACAGGCTGCATCACACAGGGGTCCGATGCCGCGATCTTCAAGCACTCGGCATGCTGCCGCCCCTCCTGCTCTGCCCGCGCCGCATTCAGAAACCTGTCAACCCTTCCCATCATCCAGAAGCCGACCAGCGCAAACACGAGAAGGCCGCCAAGCAAAATCATATACTCCATCCCAACCTGTCCTTTCCATGCCTGGAGCCGCAGCCGCTAGATGTGGAAGCATTTTTGAACGTTCTGGTTTGTTCCCAAAACCAGCATGGTGCTGTTGGCCGGGAGACAGGTCTCCGGCGTAATGACCGTCATGGCGAAGTGTCCGTCCTGCTTGATGGCCAGTATGCTCACATGATGCCGTTTCCTGACATCCAGCTGGCCGATGGTCTTGCCGACCCAGTTATCCGGAACCTGAATCTCAAAGATGGCATGATCGTCCCCCAGCGCGATATAGTCCGAAATATTATCCGAGCTGTATCGGATGGCGGTCCAGACCGCGATCTGCCGCTCTGGGTAGACGACCTCGTCCGCCCCGTTTCGCAGCAGGAATTTGGCCTGAATGTCCCGTGCGGCCCGGGCCACCACCTTTTTCGCCCCCGCCTCCTTCAGCAGGGAAGCCGTCTCCAGAGAACTCTGGAAATTATCGCCGATAGCGACGATACATACATCAAAGTTCCGCACCCCCAAAGAGGCCAAAAATTCCTCGTTTGTGCTGTCTCCGATCTGGGCGCTGGTCACATAGGGCAAAATCCGGTTGACTTTTTCCTCGTCCTGATCCACCGCCATCACCTGATGGTTCAATTCGTGGAGCTTCATGGCCACATGGCGGCCGAAGCGGCCTAAACCGATCAGCAAAATTGTCTTCATGTATTTCATCCTCTTTATTTACAGATTCACCCTACCGTAATCCGCTCCTGCGGCAGTCGGGCGCTGGAATTCTGGGTGCTGGAAAGGGCAGCGAATATCAGCGTCAGCCCCCCTACCCGTCCAAAGAACATCAGGCCGATCAAAATCAGGCGTGAGACCGTATGCAGCTGCGGCGTCAGTCCCAAGGACAGGCCCACAGTTCCGATGGCCGAAGCCGTTTCAAACAGGCTGTCCAGAATAGGCTGCCCCTCCATTCGGCTGATTACCAGTCCTCCGGCCAGAAACAGCCCCAGATACATCGCAAAAATTGTCGCCGCTTGGGAGATGGTCTCTTTGGAGATCCGGCGGTTAAAGAAATGCGGATACTCATTGCGCCGAAAAACCGCCAGCGCGTTCGCCAGAAGAACCGCCAGCGTTGTCGTTTTCATGCCGCCCGCAGTGGAGCCTGGCGAACCGCCTATGAGCATCAGCATGGTGATAATCGTCTGCCCGCTTTCGCTCATAGCGGTCAAATCCGCCGTATTAAAACCCGCAGTTCGGGGCGTGACCGCCTGGAAAAAGGATAAGAGGAGTCGCTTCCCCACAGGCTCCCGCGCAAACTCGAACAGGAAGAAATAGATGCCGGGAAGCAGAATCAGACTGCCGGTGACCACCAGAATCACCTTGCTCTGCATCCGGTATCTGGTTATGTGCAGGCGGTTCGTACGGATGTCATCCCAAGTCAAGAATCCAATGCCGCCGATGATAATCAGCAGCGGGATCGCAATGGAGACCACCGGGTTGTCCGCGTAATCCACAAGAGACGAAAAGGGCTCCTTGATCCCCATCAAGTCGAATCCCGCATTGCAAAAGGCGGAAATAGAGTGAAACAGGGCATACCAAAGTCCCTTTACCAAGCCGAATTCCTGCCAGAAAACGGGGAACAGCGCGGCAGCCCCCAACAGCTCTACCACCAAGGCAGTTTTCAGGATAAAACCTGTCAGGCGCACGACCCCGCCCACATTCGGCGCAGCGATGGCCTCCTGCATCGTGCTGCGCTGCATCAGACCGATCCGGCGCCCGGAGAGGATACCGAAAGCACCGGCCACGGTTACCACCCCAAGGCCCCCGATCTGGATAAGCAATACGATGATGAACTGTCCGAAATTCGACCAGTAAGTAGCAGTGTCGTGAACAACCAGGCCTGTCACGCATACCGCCGACGTGGCAGTAAACAGAGCATCCGAAAACGGCGTGACAACACCTTCTTTTGTGGCAACCGGAAGCATCAGCAGGAAGCTCCCCAGCAGAATCACCAAGAGAAATCCGAATATGATGATCCGAAACGGAGACGACCAGCTTTTATGAAAAGGCCGCTGCGTAAGCCCCACCCCTTAATATGTCTTTATGGAGTCTTAATCACATTATCCACTTTTCGTCTTAAAGGGGCATTAATTTTTAAGGGCTCGTATTAAAATTGTATTAAGGCCCTCTTCACAGGTACCCAAACGCCAAGGCCAGCGGCAGTACAAGAACGGTGGAGCAAATACATACTGCAGCCAGCGTCACCAGAGGCATCCCAATAAAAATCAATAGAAATCCAAGGATCTTGTGTTGAAGCAGGAAATGCTCCACGAGCCCATCACACATGCGCTCAAAATGCAGGAGCCTCGTTTTCCAGGTCATCATAATCATCCCTTCCTTTGACCTTATCATACTGCTTTTCAGCTTAAATCGGGAAAAAGAAAGCGTTTCCCGTATTAAGGAATCATAAGAGGCTGAAAGGCGAACCGGATGTACCGGTCCGCCTTTCAGCCTTATTTCAGAATCTCTCGGTCATTGGTTGAGCGGGAACAGGACTTTCATCAGCACCTGCTCTGCCGCCTCGGAATGGTCTACACCGAAATAGATGCGGTGTCCTTCCTTGTCCAGCAGCTCAAATTGTCCGTCCTTACAGAAAAAGCGAATGTTCTCTTCCTCCAGAACACGATAGAGTGCTAAATGCCACTCGATCCAGTTTGGAACAGCTCCCTGGAGCATTGCATCTCTGAGCCATTCGAATTCCGGCAGAAATAGCCGCTTTCCCAAAAACATCCGCCACAGTTCGCATTTCTGCTGAAGCGTCAGTCCGGAAAGCCATCCGACCGGGTCCGCGCTCTCCTCTTCTTCAAGGGAGACATAGCAATAGGAGAGTGTCCGGTCAATTCTTGCCAGCCGCTGCTGTTCCAGAAAATCGGCGTACTCCCACTCCAGGGCCACGGCAGCAGACTTTTTCTCCACCGCGTCCAGCAAACGGAACATACAGTCCGCCGCCAGAGGATCCGGGAACTTCACGCAGAAGTACAGGTCTCTCAATTCCGCACATGGAATCCCGGAGACGTTCTTCTGCTGGATAGTGGGGGCTGTCCCCTCCTTTGTAAAGGACAGCTCGACCAGCTCATCCTGGCTTCCCATTCCAAATACCTGCACAGGCCATGCCTGATTGATCGCATAGATCAGCGGGCCGAAAATCTGTGCAAACTCCGCAACCGGGAACGTCAGCACCTCATAGCCGAACTGCAGGTACGGCTCCTCACTTTTGCAAAAGATTCTGGGACTCTGGCCGATCCAGTCCTTTATGGACTCCGCCAGGCAAATCATCAGCCACGCCGGGGTCTCGTTCGTAACAGTGACCTGCGGCTCATACCGCTTTTCCAGCGTTTTCTCAAAATGAAACTGCATACCAGTGTCCTCTGCCCAAGAAGGCATCCGGGGCCCGTGATTACTTGGAGATCTCGCCCACCAGGCCCATGGCCAGGGCGATGTCCAGATTCACGCCCAGCACGTTGACGGTCTCTTCTCCGAACACGCCCAGGGTCTTGCCCTTGGTGTTGTCGGCGATGATCTGGCGCACCTCATCCTCACTGAGGCCGGAGGCCTCCACAATGCGGGGAATCTGCACCTCCGCAGAGGCGGGAGAGATGTGGGGATCCAAGCCGGAGCCGGAGGCAGTCATCAGGTCAGTGGGGATATCCTCCCGGCTGACACCGGGATTCTTCTCCAGGAATTCCTCGATGTCCGCCTCCACCCGCTCCGTCAGGGCGGGGTTGGAGGGGGCGTAGTTGTTGGAGCCGGAGCTCAGGCCGGCGAATTCAGAACCGTCGTTGTAGTACTGCTCCACCTGGCCGTCGCCGTCGGTGTCCTCTTCATAGTAAGTATTGTAATTGTACGCGGAGGGACGGCACCACATAAAGTAATCCTCGGTGAAGTCCTGACCCACGTTCTTGGCGCCCACGGCGATGCCGTCTGCCGTCACCAGAGAGCCCTTGGCCTGGCTGGGGAAAATCACAGCAGAGAGGCCGCTGAGCAGCACCGGAAATACCAGGCCGCACAGCACCAGCAATACCACGGTGACCAGAACGGCCTGCCGGATATTGTGGCCAATGCCATGTTTCTTCTCGTTCATCATTCAGGTTCCTCCTTACATACCAAAGCCGAGGGCAGCCAGCACCGGGACGATGATCAGGTCAATGATCTTGATGCCCACGAAGGGGGCGATGATGCCGCCCAGGCCGTAGATCATCATGTTCCGGCCCAGCATCTTCCCGGAGGACATGGGGCGGTACTTGACGCCCTTCATGGCCAGGGGGATCAGACAGGGGATGATAATGGCGTTGAAGATCAGCGCGGACAGGATGGCGCTGTAAGAGGTCGCCAGCCCCATGATGTTCAGCACATTCAGCTCAGGAACAGCCAGCTTGAACATGGCCGGGATGATGGCGAAGTACTTGGCCACGTCGTTTGCGATGGAGAAGGTGGTCAGGGAGCCGCGGGTAATCAGCAGCTGCTTGCCGATCTCCACCACTTCCAGGATCTTGGTGGGGTCGGAGTCCAGGTCCACCATGTTGGCCGCTTCCTTGGCGGCAGTGGTGCCGGAGTTCATGGCCAGGCCCACGTTTGCCTGTGCCAGGGCAGGGGCGTCGTTGGTGCCGTCGCCGGTCATGGCGACGATCTTGCCCTGGGCCTGCTCCTCCTTGATGACCTTGATCTTATCCTCGGGGCGGCACTCGGCGATGAAGCCGTCCACGCCGGCCTCCTGGGCGATGGTCGCCGCGGTCAGCGGGTTGTCGCCGGTGCACATGATGGTCTTGATACCGATGGCGCGCAGGCGGGCGAAGCGCTCCACCAGGCCGTCCTTCACGATATCCTTCAGGTAGATGACGCCCAGCACACGCTTGCCCACGCAGACGGTGAGGGGGGTGCCGCCCTGCTTGGACACCTGGTCGGTGTGGCCCTGCAGATCGGCGGGCACGGCGCCGCCCAGGCCCTTGACGTACTCCACGATGGCGTCGCTGGCGCCCTTGCGGATGGAGGTGCCGTCAGGCAGATCCACGCCGCTCATGCGGGTCTTGGCGGTGAACTCGATGAACTCGGCGCCCTTCAGGCTGCTCTCGTCCACCACGACGCCCCGCTCCTTGGCCAGGGCAACCACGCTCTTGCCCTCGGGGGTGGCGTCGCTCAGGGAGGAGAGGGCCGCATACTTGGTGAGCTCCTCCACGCTGACGCCGCTGACGGGGATGAAGTCGGCGGCCATGCGGTTGCCGTAAGTAATGGTGCCGGTCTTGTCGAGGATCATGGTGTCCACGTCGCCGCAGGCCTCGACGGCCTTACCGCTCATGGCGATGACATTGAAGCGGGTGACACGGTCCATGCCGGCGATACCGATGGCGGACAGCAGGCCGCCGATGGTAGTAGGGATCAGGCAGACCAGCAGGGCAATCAAAGTGGAGATGGGGATCTGAACATTGTTGTACACCGCAAAGGGATACATGGTGACCACCACGATCAGGAAGATGATGGTCAGGGACACCAGAAGGGTGTTCAGAGCGATCTCGTTGGGGGTTTTCTTCCGGGAGGCACCCTCTACCAGAGCGATCATGCGGTCCAGAAAGCTGTTGCCCGGCTCAGAGGTGATGCGGATCTTCAGCCAGTCAGACACAACGGTGGTGCCGCCGGTGACGGAGCAGAAGTCGCCGCCGCTCTCACGGACCACGGGGGCGGACTCGCCGGTGATGGCGGACTCATCCACCGAGGCGATGCCCTCAATGACCTCGCCGTCGTTGGGAATGATCTCGCCGGCGCTGACCAGGACCACATCGCCCTTCTTCAGCTCGCTGGAGGAGACGATGGTCTGAGTGCCATCCTCGTGGAGCAGGTGTGCCTGGGTATCCTTCTGGGTCTTTTTCAGAGAGGCCGCCTGGGCCTTGCCCCGGCCTTCAGCCACGGCCTCCGCGAAGTTGGCAAACAGAACAGTGACAAATAGGATCGCACAGACAATGATATCATAGATCCGCAGCTGCTCGGCATTGGCATCGCCGAACAAACCTGGTACGAAGGAGAGCAGCAGGGTGATGAAGAATCCGATCTCCACTACGAACATGACCGGGTTTTTCATCATGTAGCGGGGGTTCAGCTTGATAAACGCACCCTTCACCGCACCCTTCAGGATATCAGGGGTGATAAATTTTGTATTCTGCTTTTTACTCATGGTTCAAAAGCCCTCCTTAAGCCCACAGAGTCAGATGCTCTGCAATGGGGCCCAGCGCCAGCGCCGGGAAGAAGGTCAGCGCAGCGAAGATGTAAACAACGCACACCAGGCCGATGGTGAAGGTGGCGCTGTCGGTCCGCAGAGTGCCAATGGAATCGTTGACGAACTGCTTGCGCATCAGGGAACCGGCGATGGCCAGCTGGATCACGATGGACAGATAGCGGCCGAAGAACATGGCCAGACCGGCGGTGATGTTCCAGAAGTAGGAGTTGTCCGCCAGACCCTCGAAGCCGGAACCGTTGTTGGCAGCGGAAGAGGCGTACTCATACAGGACCTGGGACAGGCCATGGAAGCCGGGGTTGGTGATGCCGGCCAGACCGCCTTCGGTAGAGACCGCCAAGGCAGAGAAGGCCAGGATCAGGAAGGGGTGGATAATGATGCACAGAGCGGTGAGCTTCATCTCCCGGCCCTCGATCTTCTTGCCCAGGTACTCCG
>ERZ838118.5134-NODE-5134-length-10638-cov-44.131721_pt1 | contig 10638 bp, 8 predicted proteins | sample MGYA00519863_ERZ838118 | MGnify/ENA primary metagenome ERZ838118 (study PRJEB31850, sample SAMEA3708827) | human gut metagenome | biome: human gut; feature: human-associated habitat; material: faeces | place: China | collected 2014 ...
AGTATTTCCGCGAGGGCGTGCCCCACGACAACAAGGTCAGCCAGATGATCGCCCATGCCTACGCCTTTGACGTCATCGTCTGTCAGAGCGAGTTCGAGGCGCTGGTGCTGGAAGCCAGCCAGATCAAGGCACATACGCCCAAGTACAACATCCTGCTCAAGGATAACAAGGGTTATAGCTATATCCGCGTCACCCGGGAGGACTGGCCGCGCCTTTCCTTCACCCTGCAAAAGGAGGAGGACGGGGCAGAGTATATCGGCCCTTACACCTCCAGCTTTGCAGCGCGGCAGATGGCAGAAACGGCCATGGATGCCTTTTTGCTGCCGCGCTGCTCCAAGCGCTTCCCGCAGGAGATCGGCAAAGGCCGCCCCTGCCTGAACGCTCATATCGGCAAGTGTATGGCGGTGTGCAGCGGCAAGATCAGCTGCGAGACCTACAATCAGGCGGTCAAAAACGCGGTGCACCTCATCCGCTACGGCAAAAAGGATATCCTGAAAACCCTCAACGAACGGATGCAGGAAGCCTCCGACCGGCTGGAATTTGAGACCGCCGCTCTTCTGCGGAATCAGATCAATGCCATCACCAAGCTTACGGCAGGGCAGAAGGTAGTGGTAGACCCGGACGTGGAGATGGACGTGGTGGCGCTGGCCGGTACGCCGGACAGCGTGTGCGCGGCGGTGCTGCGCTTCCGGGAGGGACGGCTGACCGACAAGCGGGAGTTTTTGTTCCATGATACCTCGGATATCGATGCGGTGCGGGAGGAATTTCTGCCCCGGTACTATCTGGACGATGAACAAATTCCCAAAATCATCGCGGTGGATGCACTGCCGCCGGACATGGACGCCTTGCAGCAGGCGCTGAACCAGAAACGGGGCAGCGAGGTACAGCTGTATGTGCCCCAGCGGGGCGATAAAGCGCATCTGGTGGAGATGGCGCACACCAACGCGGTGGAGCGTCTGGCGCGGGAGAGCGGCCGCTACGCCCGGGAAGAAAAGCTGCTGGACGAGCTGGCACAGGTGCTGGGGCTTTCAAAGCCGCCCCGCGCCATTGAAAGCTACGATATCTCCAACTGGGGCGACGGCAGCAGTGTCTGCGGCATGGTCACCTTCAAGGACGGCAAGCCCTTCAAGGCGGGCTACCGCAAGTTCAAGATGAAAACAGTTGTGGGCACGGACGACTATGCCTCGCTGGCAGAGACCGTCTCCCGCCGGGCGGCAGAGTACGAAAAATACGCTGCACAGGCCGAAAACGGCCAGCCAAGCGGCAACTGGTTCGGTCAGAAGCCGGATCTTTTGCTGATGGATGGCGGCAGGGGACAGGTGAGCGCCGCAAAGGAAGCGCTTGCCGGTACGGCGCTGGCAGATGTGCCGCTGTACGGCATGGTAAAGGATGACCACCACCGCACCCGCGCCATCGTGGACAGCGATGGGCGGGAAATTGCTATCAACATGAACCGGGGCACCTTTACCTTCATCACCGCCATTCAGGACGAGACCCACCGCTTTGCCAACGCCTACCGCAAGCAGCAGATGAAGCAGAAAAGCTACTCCTCCACCCTGACCGAGGTGCCGGGCGTAGGCCCTAAAACGGCCAAAGCCCTGCTGGCGCAGTTCAAAAGCGTGGGCGCGGTGAAGGAAGCCACCCCCGACCAGCTGGAAAACACCCCCGGCGTGGGCAAACAGCTGGCGCAGACCATCTACGATTATTTTCATCAGGCATAAACACAAAAACGCCCTTCTTCGCTGGCGCAAAGCCATGGAAGAGGGGCGATTTCTGTTATGCGGGGCGTTGTTCCTCAACGTTCAGATCAATCAGTCCTTTGGCGTAAAGATTCAGGATGCCGTTGGAACCGGAAGAGGTATAGCGTTTATCATATTCCTTATTGCCGATGCGTACAACGTTATCCGTGCGGGCATCGGTCGTGTAGTCGGCGGGGTCGCCATCCAGATGCAGACGGATGCAGCGGGTCGCAGCGATACTGGCGTATTCCGCAATGGAAAGGTGATCGATCGTGCATCCCCCAGCAGGAAGCTCGACCAGCAGGTCGCGGGTCACGGTCAGGTCTTCGGCACGCAGACCGCCATTGTTCAGCGCAACAGTCAGCGTTTTCAACTGCATGGGCGCAAGGCGGACATCGCCGGTCTCCAAGCTGATGATCAGCCGGGTGAGGGCGTCTGCCGGGATGGTGACGGTGAGCATGGCCTCCGGGGCATTCTCAGCTACCTGCCAGTTTTCCGGCATTTCAAAGGTCAGGGTAGTGCGGCCGTCCCCGCCGGTGGTGCGTAGAACCGGCGAATGCGGGAAGTTGTCGAACTGGAAGGTGGCGTATTTGTCCGAGGTGAGGGACGGATCGGTGACAAAGGTCACAGAGCCGTAGTTCAGGCTGAGCTTCAGCTCCTGATCCAGCTTTTCCAGCGGAATCTGCAGGGTACTTTCCCCAAGGTCATCAGCAGGAATGGTGAGGGGGACGGTATCGGCCGGGACAGCGAGATAGGTGCTGCTGGCCTCCTCCGGGACAGAGCTGCTGTCTGCTGCCGGGGACGCAGGTTCGACCGGCTGTACAGGGGTGGCCTTGGAGTGCTGGAAGAAAAAGCAGGCCAGCACCAGCACCGCCAGCCCGCCGCCCAGCACCATGCGCCAGCGGGAACGCGGCTTGCGGGCAGGGGATGCCGGGGCGGCAGAGGCGCCTTGCGGGCTTTGCTCGTCCAGAATTTTGCGGGCGACCTCCTCCGGGCTGCCCAGCTCCGCAATGGCGCGGGCTTCGTTTTCCGGCCCGGCGGCATCCAGATAATCTTCGTAATAACTCAAAGCGTCCTTGCGCTCGGCCTCCGGCAAAGGAGCCAGAAGCTGCTCCAGCGCAGCAAGAAATGCAGTACGGGTCATAGATCATTCCACCTCTCTGAAAAATGTGTCAATGGAAGAACGGTAGCGGCTCCACTCCTGCGCATAGGCGGCAAGCTGCGCCCGCCCGGCGGCGGTGATCTGATAATAGCGGCGGTTGCGGCCATTGAAGGGCGCATCGTAGACCGTGAGCAGCTGATCTTTCTGCAACCGGCGCAGCACCGGGTATAGGGTGGATTCGCTCAGTTCCAGCGTGTGGGTGACCTGTTGGGTGATTTTGTAGCCGTAGGTACCTTCCGGCTCCTGCGCCACCACGGACAGCACAATGGCGTCCAGCAGCGCGGCACTGATGGGAAAACTCATGCAGGAACAGCCTCCTTTCGATATGGTGTGTTTCTATAATATTATATATCATATAATATTGCACAAGTCAATAGAAAGACATAAAAAACACCGCTGCGGGTTTTCCACAGCGGTGCAAGGTTACATATAAAATTAGTTTTCAGAGGAAATATCCTGTCCGAAGTACTTTTCGCTCAGGGTCTTTAAGGTGCCGTCGGCACGCAGCTCCTCAATGGCGGCGTTCAGCGCGTCCAGATAAGCGGTGTCCTCGCTCTTGAGCACCGGGATGGCCACATGAGAGGCCTCGGCAGTCTGTGCCACCAGCTTGAAGTCTGCGTCCGGGTGGACATTCAGGTAATCGTAGAAGGAAACGTCCGCGTTCAGGGTGGCATCAATGCGGCCTGCGGTCAGCAGCTGGATGGTCTCTTCCAGCGTGTCGATGCCCTGCACGGTAGCGCCGTAGCTCTCGGCCAGCTCCATGTAGGTGGAAGCCAGACTGTTGGCAGTGGTCTTGCCCTTCAGGTCCTCAAAGCTGTGGATATCCTCGTTATCCTTGCGCACCGCCAGCGCAGTGTGGATGTAGCCGTAGGGGGTGGTAAAAGCGTAGGTCTTGGCGCGCTCCTCGGTCACTTCCACGCCGTTGCACACCATGTCGTAGCGGCCTGCGTCCAGACCGGCAAACAGGCTGTCCCAGTCGCTCTCCACATACTCCGGCTCCACGCCCAGCTTTTCGGCAATGGCGCGGGAGACCTCCACATCGTAGCCCACCAGCGTGTCAGAGGAATCGTGGTAGCTCCACGGCTGCCATGCGCCCTCCAGCGCCACCACCAGCTTGCCGCTCTTCTGGATGCTGTCCAGCTTGTTCAGCGGTGCGGAGCTGGCAGTACTGGCGGCGGTGTCCTTGGAAGAGCAGCCGGTCAGACTGAGCACCCCGGCTGCGGCCATAACACCCATCAGAGAAATAAAGGTTCTGCGTTTCATAAGTAAAAATTCCTTTCTGTCGTGAAAAAATGCAAAAAGAGAAGGGGGGTTATTCCGTATGGGCGATCCTGCGCAGGAAAGCCCGGGTGCGCTCCTCCTTGGGGGATGCAAAGAACTGCTGAGAGGGAGCCTGCTCCACCACCATGCCGTTTTCCATGAACACGGTCTTGGAGGAAACGTTGCGGGCAAAGCCCATCTCGTGGGTGACCACCAGCATGGTCATGCCCTCCTCGGCCAGCTGCCGCATCACGCTGAGCACCTCGCCGGTCAGCTCCGGGTCAAGGGCGCTGGTGGGCTCGTCAAAGTAAATGATTTCCGGGTCGGCGGCAAGGGCACGGGCAATCGCCACCCGCTGCTGCTGTCCGCCGGAAAGCTGGCGGGGGTAGTAGTCGGCACGGTCGGCAAGGCCTACCTTGGCAAGCATCTTCATGCCGATCTCATCCGCCTGCTCCTTGGGCAGTTTACGCGCCACGATGAGCCCTTCGGTCACATTCTGCAGGGCGGTCTTGTTGCGGAACAGGTTGTAGTTCTGGAACACAAAGGCGGTCTTTTTGCGCAGCCGGGCAATGTCGGCGCGGCCTGCATGGGCAAGGTCAAAGCTTTCGCCGTCAAACACCAGCTGCCCGGCATCGGCAGTCTCCAGAAAATTCAGGCACCGCAGCAGGGTGGTCTTGCCGGAGCCGGACGGCCCCAGAATGGCCACTACATCGCCCTTTTCCACGGTCAGGTCTACCCCGCGCAGCACGGGCAGCTCGCTGGTGACCTTCCGTGCACCGGGGCGGTGGAAAAGGCCGGGCTTTGCGTAGGTGCGGAAGGTTTTTTGCACATTGCAGATCTCAAGCATAGCCATAGGTGCTCACCCTCCCTTTTTACTGGAAGCCACGGGCGTTGAGCTGACGTTCCAGCAGCGCCTGCAGCTTGGTGATGACGGTACAGAACAGCAGATACACCACAGCCACCTCACAGTAGATGGGCAGGAAGATGTAGGTGCGGGCGGCTACCCGCTGCCCTGCCATGAACAGCTCTGCCACCGTGATATTGGACGCCAGCGAGGTGTCCTTGATCATACCGATGAGGGAGTTGGACAGTGCAGGCACAGCGGTGCGCAGCGCCTGCGGCAGTACGATGCGGCGCATGATCTGCCACCAGCTCATGCCCACGCAGTACCCGGCTTCCAGCTGCCCCTGCGGCACGCTTTCCAGCGCACCGCGCATAGTCTCGGCGCAGTAGGCACCCTCGTTGAAGGCAAAGGCAATGACTGCCGCCGGAAAGGCGTTTAGCATGATGCCCACGCTGGGCAGGCCGTAAAAGATGATGAACAGCTGCACCAGCAGCGGCGTGCCCCGGATGACCCAGATATAGAACCGGGCGATCTGCCGCAGCACCGGCACATTGGCGTACTGCACCAGCGCCACCGCCACTGCGATGATCATGGCAAAAAAGAAGGAGAGAAGGGTCAGCGGAATGGTCATGGTCAGGCCTGCCGTCAGGATGCGGGGCAGCGCCTCCACCAGCACACTGACCGTGCGGTTGGTTAAAAGTGCTTCAAACATCGTTTTTTCCTCAAAGCTAAAAAATGCACAAGCCGGCAAAGCCCTTGCCGACTAAAGCAGTATATACCTTAAAGTAGGGTCAAAGTCAAGAGACTGAATCACCAATCCCTACAAAACCTACCAGAATACTATAATAGCATGAAATGCCCCGCAGCGCAAACGGTTTGTACAAAACGTGTGATGTGACCGAAAAATGGCATAAACTTGTTAAATATTTGTGCAATGCGGCAGATGCTTGACGCTGTGGGCGCTTTCGTGTACAATGGACATAGTAGTGCGCGGATGCGGGGCAACGGCCCGGCGCGGCGCAAATCCACCGGCAGGGGGCTTGCCCCTTGCCCGGTGCAGACACGGAGGATACGAACGTGAAAAAGTTTAGTATTGGTGTTCTGGGTGCAGGCACCTGGGGCATGGCTCTGGCACGGATGCTGACCGTCAGCGGCAACGATGTGCAGGTGTGGTCGGCTATTGAAGCCGAGGTGGACAACCTTTCCACCACCCGGGTGCACCCCAATCTGCCGGGAATGGTCATCCCGCAGGAGCTGCGTTTTACCAAAAGCATAGAGGAAGTGTGCACCGGCAAGGATGTGCTGCTGTTTGCAGTGCCGTCGGTGTTCGTGCGTGCCACGGCGGCCAAGGCGCGGCCCTATATCCGCTCCGGCCAGATCATCGTGGATGTGGCAAAGGGCATTGAGCCCGATACCTTATATACCATGACCGAGATCCTTGCCGATGAGCTGAGCCACGAGAACGGCCCCCGGGCGGTGCGTCTGGTGGCGCTCAGCGGCCCCACCCACGCCGAGGAGGTGGCGCTGGATCTGCCCACCACCATCGTTTCCGCCAGCCCGGATCTGGAAGCTGCCGAGGTGGTGCAGGAGGTGTTCAGCAACACCTGTATGCGCGTGTACACCAACACTGATATCAAGGGCGTGGAATTGAGCGGTGCTATGAAGAACGTTATCGCGCTGGGTGTCGGCATCTCCACCGGCCTTGGCTACGGCGATAACGCCCGCGCCGCTCTGATCACCCGCGGCATTGCCGAGATCGCCCGGCTGGGCGTGGCCATGGGCTGCAATGTCCAGACCTTTGCGGGTCTGGCCGGCATCGGCGACCTGATCGTTACCGCCACCAGTATGCACAGCCGCAACAACCGCGCCGGTATCCTGATCGGCAAGGGCGAAAGCCCGGAGCAGGCCGTGAAAGAGGTCGGCATGGTGGTGGAGGGCATCAACGCCCTGCCCGCCGCCATGGAGCTGGCCGAGAAGTACCATGTGGAAATGCCCATTGCCCAGACGGTGAACGCCATCGTCAAGGAGGGCATGAGCGCCAGCGACGCGCTGCGCAACCTGATGTCCCGCGACCGCAAGAGCGAGATGCCGCAGGGCTATGAGAGCGTGTGAACCTGAAATAATCGAAAAGAGGCTTCCGGAATGTCTGCGGGCATTCCGGAAGCCTCTTTTATTTGGCGGGAGGTACAGAAAAATTATTAAAACTTTTTACAGAAAACAGACACAAAAGGGTAGAAGGTCGGCAAACTTTCTGCTATACTGGAAACGATAGAATTTTTGGTCAGTGCAGCCGGAACAGGGCGGCGGGCGCTGGCACTGCAAGAAGGAGGAATGAGAAATGCCCTCTACCTACGCACACCGCCGCTTTGGCGCAAATGTGCTGGACCATCTGCCCGCGCCGCTGCGGAAAAAGCTGGAGGCGCACCGGGAGCTGTACGATATCGGCCTGCACGGGCCGGACCTGCTGTTCTATTACCATGCGGAAAAGTCCACCACGGTCGCTGCGCTGGGCAACGCCATGCACGACGAGCCGGGCAGAACGTTCTTTGACCGGGCACGGCGGGTGGTGCACGAGGAAGCCGACCGCGAGGCTGCGCTGGCCTACGCGCTGGGCTTTGTGTGCCATTTTGCGCTGGACAGCACTTGCCACCCCTTTGTGGAGCAGTTTACCCGAGAGAGCGGTGTGACCCACTGCGAGATCGAGACCGAGTTCGACAATATGCTGCTGCGCCGGGACGGCTATGACCCGCTGACCTTCTTTACCGCCAGCCATATCCACCCCAGCGCGGCAAACGCCCGGGTCATTGCGCCGTTTTACAAGGAGATTTCGGAGCAGACCGCGCTGGAAGCCCTGAAGGGGATGATCTTGGTGCATAAGGTGCTGCAGGCTTCGAACCCGGTCAAGCGCTGGGTGGTGCTGACCGGCATGAAGGTGCTGGGCAAGTATGATGGGATGCACGGCCTTGTGGCAAACCCGCAGCCGAACCCGCAGTGCACCGAGAGCAACCGCAAGCTGGATGCGCTGTACGCCAAGGCTCTGCCGCTGGCAAAGCGGCTGATCTTAGAGTATGTGGCAAAGCTGGACACGGACGAGCCGCTGGACGCTGCCTACGACCATACCTTTGGGGAATTTTAAAAACTGCACCGCCCGGCGGTGCAAGGGGAAAAGGGAAATACGATGAAAACTGAAAAATTCAAGGTGACACCGCTGGAGCGGGCATGGATCTTATACGATGTGGGCAACTCGGCCTTTGTGCTGATGATCGCCACGCTGGTGCCCATCTTCTTCAATGCACTGGCCGAGGCCGGTGGGGTGAGCAAGGTGGACTATCTGGCCTACTGGGGCTATGCAAGCTCCATCGTTACGGTGGTCACCGCCATTCTGGGCCCCATTCTGGGCACGCTGGCCGACACCAAGGGCTTTAAAAAGCCCATCTTCATGCTCTGCCTTTTTGTGGGCGTCATCGGCTGCTGTGCCATGGGCTTGGCGGGCACATGGCTGGCCTTTCTGGTCATTTTTATCATTGCCAAGATCGGTTACTCCGGCAGTCTGGTGTTCTACGATTCCATGCTGGGCGATGTGACCACCCCGGAGCGGATGGACATGGTGTCCTCCCGCGGGTACGCGTGGGGCTATATCGGCAGCTGCGTGCCCTTTGTGGTCTGTCTGGCGCTGGTGCTGGGCAGCGGTGCGGTGGGGCTTAGTCAGATGACTGCGCTGTCCATCGCGCTGGTCATTACTGCTGTGTGGTGGCTGGTGGTCACCCTGCCGCTGCTGAAAAAATACCGCCAGATCAACTATGTGGAGGTGGAGCAGCACGCCATCCGTCAGAGCTTTGTGCGCATTGGGCAGACCCTGAAGCATCTGCCGCAGGATAAGCAGGTGTTCTGGTTCCTGCTGGCCTTCTTCTGCTACATTGACGGCGTGTATACCATCATTGATATGGCCACCGCCTACGGCACGGCACTGGGGCTGGACACCACCGGTTTGCTGCTGGCGCTGCTGGTCACCCAGATCGTGGCCTTCCCTTCGGCGCTGATCTTTGGCCGCCTGAGCCAGAAATATGAATCCAAGACCCTGATCCCGGTGTGCATCGCGGCCTATACCGGCATCGCCGTCTTTGCCTTCTTCCTGAAGAGCCAGTGGCAGTTCTGGGTGCTGGCCGTGGTGGTGGGTATGTTCCAGGGCGGTGTGCAGGCACTGAGCCGCAGCCACTTTGCCAAAATCATCCCGCAGGAAAAATCTGGCGAATACTTTGGCCTGTTCGACATCTGCGGCAAGGGTGCATCCTTCCTTGGCACCATGATCGTCAGTGTGGGCAGCCAGCTGACCGGCAGCGCCAACGTGGGTGTGGGCTCCATTGCCATCCTGTTTGTTATCGGCTTTGTGCTGTTCGGCATTTCCACCCGGACGGAAGAGACAAAGCAGGCCTGACCATTTTATGAGAAAACGAAGCCTAGAGCGTCCGCAGACGTTCCGGGCTTCGTTTTTTGTTCAGAGGGGTCGCTGTACAAAATGCTGTCGGGCGGTGGCAGTACGGGCAAAATTATCATGCAAAAAATACATCCTTGAAAAAAGTGGAATTAACCTATTGACAAACTAGGTAGAACGGGATATAATGCAAACATCCAATCCACCAGTCTTGTAGGGAAATGAAACAGAGGTTCTCCGGCGGGTGGTACATAGAGGGATGGAAAAGTTTTACCGGAAGGAGGGCACAAAGATGAAGCTGATCTGGAAAGAACTGCTGCACGCGAATTATCGCTGTGGGCGAATGCATACCAACCGGGCACCGGCATCGGATGTGTACTGTATGTTGCCCTCGGCTGCGCGAATGTGCACCCGAATGTGACAGCAGCAGCTCCGGTAGACCACACTGCCCGGTGCGCCTTTGAAAACGCATCGGGATTTTTGTACACAACAATAATACTTTTAGTATATTAAGAGAGGCAAATAACAATGTCTGAATATAAATTTGAGACCCTGCAGCTTCATGTCGGTCAGGAGCAGGCCGACCCCGCCACCGATGCCCGTGCGGTGCCCATCTACCAGACCACGTCCTATGTGTTCCGCAACAGCCAGCACGCCGCCGACCGTTTCGGTCTGGCCGATGCAGGCAACATCTACGGCCGTCTGACCAACTCCACGCAGGATGTGTTCGAAAAGCGCATCGCAGCGCTGGAGGGCGGCGTGGCAGCACTGGCTACCGCTTCCGGTGCAGCCGCCATCACCTACACCATTCAGGCACTGGCACAGGCCGGTGACCACATCGTGGCACAAAACACCATCTACGGCGGCAGCTACAACCTGCTGGCGCACACTTTGACCCAGTTCGGCGTCAACACCACCTTCGTGGATGCCCACGACCTTGCACAGGTGGAAGCTGCTATCCAGCCCAACACCAAGGCTGTGTATCTGGAGACGCTGGGCAACCCCAATAGTGATATCCCGGATATCGATGCCATTGCCGCCATCGCCCACAAGCACGGCCTGCCGCTGGTCATTGACAACACCTTCGGCACCCCGTACCTCATCCGTCCCATCGAGCACGGCGCAGACATCGTGGTGCACTCTGCTACCAAGTTCATCGGCGGCCACGGCACCACGCTGGGCGGCATCATTGTGGACAGCG
>ERZ838118.5137-NODE-5137-length-10623-cov-4.541257_pt1 | contig 10623 bp, 5 predicted proteins | sample MGYA00519863_ERZ838118 | MGnify/ENA primary metagenome ERZ838118 (study PRJEB31850, sample SAMEA3708827) | human gut metagenome | biome: human gut; feature: human-associated habitat; material: faeces | place: China | collected 2014 ...
GGTCTGGTAGTTCCCCACCTGAGCCTTCTGCTCCTCGGTCAGAGCATCATAAGCATCACGGGCAGCCTTGATAGCCTCCTCGCTGTCGAGGGTCACCGTGCCGATGGCATCGATCAGCTTCTCCACAGCGTCGGCAGCCTGCAGGTCAGCCAGCTTGGCCTCGGCGTCCAGCAGGGTCTGGTAGTTCCCCACCTGAGCCTTCTGCTCCTCGGTCAGAGCATCATAAGCACCACGGGCAGCCTTGATAGCCTCCTCGCTGTCCAGCGTCACCGTACCGATGGCATCGATCAGCTTCTCCACAGCGTCGGCGGCATAGCCGGACAGCTTCAAAGTCACCTGAGGCAGCTGGGCCAGCACGTTGGCGGTGGCGGTACCGTGCTGCATCCCCATGCCCTCGGCGTAGGTCACGATACGATGGGTGGGCTTGCCGGGGTAGCCGCCCACCTTGATGGCGCCGGTCAGCTCATAGGTCAGGCCCTCCTGATCCGCCGGAACGGTGATGGAGATGCGCTGACGGGCGGGGTTGCCGCTGAAGTCATACACGCCGTAGTAGCTGCCGGGATTGGACTTGAAGGAGTTGCCGTCGCCGTCGGTGTAGTACAGGGAGAAGTTGTGGTTATACACACCCGCCATCTTCTCCTTGGGGCTCACCAGCCCGGTAAACTGCAGCTGCACCGTCTCGCCGGGCTTGACCTCGGCATTCTCCGGCAGCTCATTGCCCTCGGCGTCCAACAGCTTGTAGCTGACGCCACGGGCGGTGATGACCTGATAGGTGGCCACGCCGTCCTTTTCTACCCGGACGATATGGCGGCCGGTGGTGAGGTTCGCCACCGTCACGGCGCCGGTCTCGGCGTCCACGGTGACCCCCTCGGAGGTAAAGCCGTTGAAGGTCATGGTCTTACCCACGGTGGAGCGGGCCACGGTAACGGTGCAGCCGCTCTCCGGAGTGAAGGTGTAGCTGGCGCCGTCGGTGCCCAGATAGAACAGGATGTCGTGCTCGGCATCCAACTGCTTCTGCTCGTCCTTGGTGACGCCGACATCCATACGATCCATGAGCATATTGGTCTGGATAGCGGTGCCGTCAGCACCCACGGATACCACAAACACACCGGTGAACTCCGGCCAGATGGCGGAGAAGGTCTTATCGGCGGTGCTGCTCTGGCCCTGCTTATGGGTCATGGCGTCGTAGGTGACCTTCACCAGCGCCGTACCCTGATGGTTGGCGGTCATATAGGCCAGGCAGCTGTTGTCGGCATTGGGAGCGATGCTCACCACGTCGCTGGGCTTGCCGTCGAAGTCCACCACCTCGTAGTGGGCATCCGGCAGGGCGATCTTGGCGTTCATGAAGCCCTCAATGGCCTGCCAGTTACGGAACACATCCAGCTCATAGGTGTCGCCGGCGTTCATGTTCATGTAGCCCTTGGAGTTGATGTTCAGATACACATTGCCCAGATCGTAGGTATTCTTATCGAACCGGCTGACGGTATCCTTGTTGAAATCGTCGTCCATATGCAGATCGGCACGGGTCACGACGATATCCTGATCGGTGGTCCACTTGTTGAAGTCCCAGTAGGTCACGCCGTCGGGATTCTGCACCCGAACGAAGTGGTTCAGGCTGGTCTCCGGCACCCGATAGGTCACGGTGACAGTGTCGCCGTCCTTGGTGGCGGTGCTGTCCTCCTGCGGACGGAGGAACTCATAGGTATAGTAGTTGCCGAAGGTACCCACGCTGATGGTGGAGCCAGCAGGAGCCGTCACCTTCACAGTAAAGGCCTTGGGTACGGAGATGGCGAAGGACTGAGCGCCGCCGCCCACCTTCGTGACAACGGTCTTGGTGCCAACGTTGTAATTTGCAGTGTGCTCCTCGGAGGGGACCAGGTTCACCGTCACGGTATCCGTCTCCACGAAGATACCCGTGGTGCGGAGGTTGCCGTAAACGGTGCCGCTGCCCAGCGTGGCAGTGCGCTTCACGCCGTCGGCGGTGGTCAACTGATAGTCGATGGTGTAGTCGGTGCCTGCCACCCAGCCGCTGTTGCGGGCATAGATCTCATAGGCACGCTGTACGGAAACAGAGGTGGTATCATCAGCGATGACCATCTCCATGCCGCCGTTGCAGTCCTTGTTGGCGTCGTAGCCCTCCACCCAATAGGTGCCGGAGGCCAGCTTTGCTGTGTACTTCAGCCCGTAGCCGTCTGCCATAGTGCTGATGCCGGACAGCAGATCCTGCGTCCCCTTCACGCCGTTCTTGTAGGTGTACAGCTTCAGGCTGTTCAGCTGTGCGTTGTGCAGGCCCTTCAGCTCCACCGTATGGACATTACCGCTGACCATCTTGATCTGCTCACTGGGGTTCATCAGCGCATAGGTCGTATGCGTGTGATAGGTGGCGGTGATGGCCACCAGATAACCGGTCGCCACACCCTCCACCACGGTGAAGGTCGCCTTGCCGTTTTCATCGGTCACCACGCCGTCAATGGGCTTAATGGTGCCGGTGGTCATATCCAGCCATGCCAGACCCACGCCCTCCAGCGGCTGGGCATTGGCCTGCGTGGCGTCGGGATCCATTGCCTTCACGCCCTTGACGGTAACGGTGATGTCCTCACCGGAGGTCATGGTCGCAGGAACCTCCAGCCAAGTGTAGTAGTCGTTCTGGTTCTCGGCGTCGCTGCCCACAAAGTAGTCCAGCACATCGCCATCCAGCAGCTTGGTATCCGTCACCTTGGGCCGGGTAGCGCCTGCCTCATTGGTGGGGAAGTCGCCGTTGATATAGAAGCCGTGGAAGCCGGTCTCACGGCCAAAGACCTTGCTCTCCCAATCGTTGTTGGGGTTGATGGCCAGATACTGCTTGGCCGTAGCGGGGGTAAACTTGTCGCCGTAGACCATCACGTGAGCGGCCACCAGCGCATCCAGCACAGAAACGCCCTCCACCTTGTCGGTGAAGCCGTACTTCTCGGCGGTATTGCTGGCCACCTGCACCTCGCTGATGCTCTGCAGATAGGCGTTGTCCGCCTGAGAGCGGATGGTCAGCCCCAGCGTCTTCACCGGCTTGCCCGCCACCTTGCGGATGTAGTCGCTGGGATTCATCAGAGCATACACGTCACCGCCGCTCTGTGCCACCAGATAGCCGGTGGCCTCGCTGCCCACGGTAAAGGTGGCCTGACCGTCCTCATCCGTCACAACATCCTTGATGGGCTTGATGTAGCCGTCTGCGTCCACCCAAGCCAGACCCACGCCCTCCAGGGGCCGGGCAGCGGCCTTCAGCTCCGCAGCATCCTTATAGCGATAGCCCTCCACGGCATAGAAGCCCTTCACCGTCACGGTGATGGCCTCACCCGTCACCATGGTCTCCGGGACATCGATCCACGTATAGTAGTCGGAATACGCCGTATCGTCGGCATAGAAGAAGAAATCCACGGTGTCGCCGTCCTTGAGCTTGGTGTTGACCACGGTGGTGCCGTTGTAGCCGGGGCCGGAGGGTGCCTTGGTGCCGTCGTTGGGATAGCCGGCGTTGACATAGAAGCCGCAGACATAGGTCTCCGTGCCGTACAGCTTGGTGATAAAGCCGCTGCTGCCGACCTCCAGGAAATTCTTGGCGGTTTCCGGGGTAAAGTCGTCGCCGAAGGTCAACTCGTGGGAGACCACCAGCGCATCCAGAGCGGAAACGCCCTCCACCTTGTCGGTGTAGCCGTACTTCTCCGCCTCACCGCCGGTAAGCTCACTCACCATGGGCTGGTGCAGCCATGCGCCGCCGTCCTGCGCCCGAACCAGCACCTTGGTATTGGTGGGAGTAACAGGCTTGTCGCCCGACTTCACCTTCACGTTGACGGTGTAGACCTGTGCCGGCTCATTATCGCCGTTCATATTGGGCCAGCTGGGGTCGCCGCACTTGACGGTGATGGTGGTACCGTCCACAGTGGGAACCATCGCCGTGCGCTTATACTCCGTCTCGCCCACATAGGTCCTGACCTGATAGTTCTTGTTGCTGGCGGTGGGGGTGACCAGCACGCTGTCGGTCCCCTTGTCCACCGTCAGGGTATACTCATGGGTGTCTGGGTCGAAGGCGGGGGACAGCTCACCGGCGCTGAAGGTCAGGGCCTTCACCGTCTTGATGTGATTGTCCCAGCTGCCGCCCAGGTCGGCGCCGTAGCCATTGCGGGTATACATGATCCGGATCTCGTCGCCGGATCCCAGCGTTCCGCCCGCCACGGTGAAGGCCGCAAAGCCGTAGTTGGTGAACCAATCGTTCAGGGTTCCCATCCAACCGGACATGGAGCCGCCGTCGAATTCACCCAGACCTTGGATAGAGCTGATGTAGTTGTTCTCGGCGCCTGTCTGCTCGTAGCCGTTCTTTTCCAGTGCCTTTACAATACAGCCCATCATGGTAGAATCTTCATTCAGATCTATCCATTCCTCCACCAGTGTCCCCTCCCAGGGAGCGCCCTCGGCTTCCGGGTAGGTGGTGTTCTCCACGATGACATGAACCTGTCCGTCGTGGTTGTCCGCCGCAAAAACGCTCATGGGTACCAGAGACAGTACCATCACCAGCGTCAGAAGCAGCGATACAATGCGTTTCTTCATTCGTTTTTGTCCTCTCTTTTACAAATTTATTTTGAAGGCGGATGCCCAAAAAATACAGCACACATAAGAAGGAGGCAGGAGGGGTGGCTGAAACCCCTCCTGCCCTTATGGAAATGGACGGCGTGACCGCCCCTCGGCTTGCGTTTTTGTTCCATGCGGGCCTGTGGCTGCCGGCACCGCACGAAAAGCACCCCCTGCCCATGGCAGGAAGTCCTGTCTTCGCTTTTGCACAACAAAAAAGCACGATCCAAGCGGGACCGTGCAAGCTGCAAAGCGTTTCACGATTCGGCTTCGGTGATGGCAAAACCAAGGCACAGAGCTCGGTGTATCTGACTTATCCTGTCTCAGCAGGCATCACAGTGACCAACTCGCCGGGCTTCTCACCCGATTCCGCCGCCGACGCACAAGGCGCCGGACGCTCTGTCCTTTTATTGACTTGCCCCCATTATATACGCCCCAGCAACAAAAAGCAAGCACTATTTTTCTTTCCGGAGGAAAAGGGGCTGCAAAGCCCCCTTTCCTCCGGATAGCTTTCTTTCCATAGAGTTTTGTGTAAGGGCCGTGCCTCCGACGGCCCACTTTTCCCAGCAGTAGTTTCTTGTTTGCCTCCGGCGGCATGCTTTTTGTCAACAGCGACAAAAAGTATGCAAAAAACGCCGTTTGAAACCGATGGTTTCAAAACTTCCTTTACCTTCAAGCGCTGCATTCGTTATGGGCCGTAAAGGGAATTGACTCAGCAACAGACCCGCTGCCGCTCCCGCTCCGGCGAAGGGGCGTGTGGGTCTATGGTTGGGAGTACGGATTCCCGCAGCCAGCGCTCACACTCCCCGTCCCCACAGTAGAACAGAAATCTCTTTCAACCACCCAATCCAGCGGCAGCGTAAGTAGAAATACGCCAATTCCCTGCTTCGGCGGGATTTAGGATGCAACTCTTGCACACAAAAGAGGAAGTCTTGAAACCTTAGGTTTCAAGTGGCACTCTTTGGGTACTTTCTGCCGCTATTGACAGAAAGTTACCCGTCGGAGACAACAAAAAAGAGAAGGATCATGAACCGCCGAAAGCTGCCTTCACAAATATAGCCCGCCATTGCGAAGCCAGTGCTCACGCCGCCTGTGGCAATCCGTCCCCCACGGTAGAGCATCAGGCTTCTTCAACCACCCAATCCAGCGGCAGCGTGCGCAGAAATACGCCAATTCCCTGCTTCGGCGGGATTCAGGATGCAACTCTTGCACACAAAAGAGGAAGTCTTGAAACCTTAGGTTTCAAGCGGCACTCTTTGGGTACTTTCTGCTGCTACTGGCAGAAAGTTACCCGTCGGAGACAACAAAAAAGAGAAGGATCATGGACCGCCGAAGGCACAAACGGAATCTTCGACAGACTTTTTGCTTGGGAACCCATCTCCACATAGAACAAGAGACCGGCAGGGATGCCGATCTCTTGTAAAAAGCCTTTCTTGCCGTGGAACCGGTGCAGCCAGACGACGCAGGCAGAACATATCTCCCGCCTTTACAGATCCTCCTGCGTGGCCACCGCCGTACCGCCCAGCCCAAAGTCCTCCTCCACGCTGCCGCCGTCCCGGCGCAGCATGGTCTCCATCACCCGGATATCGCTGTCCACATCCATGGCGTCGGCGTGATACAGGGCGTCCAACTGGCGCTCGAAGCCCGCCATGATGCTGTCCATGGTGCGGCGGATCTTCTCCTTTGCCTGGGTAAGGTTCTCGCCGCTGACCCCTGCCTCTTCGAAGTCGGCATAGGAGTCCAGCAGCTTCTCCGTGGTGGGCAGGTAATAGTTCAGGAAGGTGGCTGCCTGATTTTTCTTGGCGGGGTCCTCCTCCACCAGCTTCAGGATCTTCCCGGCGATCTCCTCCAGCCGATCCATCTTCCGGCTCAGCTCCGGGTCTGCGATGCGGTCGTTGGAGCGGCGGATGCTGCGGAGCATCCCGGAGTAGCCCTCCTCCGCCTCCTGCGGCACCTGCGGAGCCTCGCGCTGCCGCTCCTGCCGTTCCTGATCCTCCGCCGCCTCATGGCTGCGGAACAGCATCCCCCGGCCCAGATCCAGATAGGCCTCCTCGCCCCACAGGCCCTTTTCCAGCATGGCCTGCAGATCCCGCTCCGCCCGGCGCTCGGATACCTCCGCCGCACGGGCCAGACTGGCGACCGAGATGCTGCTGCGCTTGCCTGCGATCCGCAGATAGGAGGCGTAGCGCCGGTGACGGCGGGTCATAGAGCCGCTGCCGATCAGCAGTCCGATGCCGCCGGCCAGCAGGCCCGTGGGATAGAACAGGCCCTCTAAAAAGTACTTCACATAGTGCAGCTGGAAGCCGTCCTCCAGCCAGAACAGGTTATCCGCCACGCCGTTGAAGAACGCCACGGCGCCCACGATGGTCAGCAGGATACCGGCGATCTTCATCCTCTTGGCGCTCTTGGCGGAATACTGGGGCGTCTGCGTGACCTTCTGGATGGCAGCACTGGCCTTCCTGGTCGTGGTGGATGCGGTCTTGGCGGCAGCCTTTCGCCGCTTGGGGTCCGACAGCTTGGAAATCAGCATGATCAAACCCACCGGCCACAAGCCGGTGGCGAAAAAAATAGCCGTCATGATCCAGTAGCCCACATCCGGCCCAGAGTTGTCGTTCTTACTGCGGGAGCTGGTGCTGCTTCGGGAGCTGGTGGTCGTGCTGCGGGAGCGTGTGGTAGTCTTGCCGGTGGTGCTTTTGATGGTCGTTGTTTTCCCGGTGGCGCTTTTACCGCTGCTGCTTTCGCCGGCAGTTGTCTTTCCCGTACTGTCGGCCGCAGCCTCACCGGCCGTAGCGGCAAAGGAGCCGCCGGTATGGACCTCGACGTTTTTCTCGCCGCCCTCCTTGGAGTAGCTGTAAGAATAGGTGTAGCTATATTCTCCGGTCTGGCTGTTGTCCTTGTCAGTCATGGTTGTTCTCCTCTCCCCGCTTTCTCAGCTTGCGCTTGTTGCCGTTCTCATCCACCACCCAGGTGTTATCCAGTTCCCGTGCCAGATTCCCCACCACGGTGTCGATATACTCCCGGCGTAGGGCAGCCCGCTCCTGCGTCTCCTCCGGAGTCAGCCCCTCCGGAGTCCTGGCCTTCTTTGCCAGCTCATTGATCCGGTCGATCTTCTTCTGATCCATACGATATTTACCCGCCTTTCCGCCCAAATCGGACGAATCCATATACCGAAAAATGTCCGTAAACCGTCCACAAAATGTCCAAAATATCCGCAATGTCCACAAAATGTCCCAAACAAGCCATCCGCAGCAAAATGATCCGCAGCAGGATATCCGCAGTCGGGACGGTGCCGTCAGAGGTAGCGCTTGACGGTGATAAACACCCTTCCCTTTTTCGTCTGATTCCCCACTTCCTCCAGCACGCACTTGCCAAGACCCCGGAGAGTCAGCACGTCGCCCTGCACCACCTGCCGGTCCGGCTTCTGCCAGTCCGCCCAGTTCACCTGCACCTTGCCGGAGGTGACGGCCTCCGCCGCCTTGCTGCGGCTCAGGGAAAAGCCCACCGACAGAACACTGTCCAGCCGCAGGGAGGACACGGTATCCCGCAGCAGCTTCACCTTCTCCTCCGGCACCTGCAGCTCCGTGGGACCGATGGGCTGCACCTTCAGCCGTACCCGGCCGGCGCTGTCCCAGCTATCCAGCAGGAAGCGGCGCACCGGCTCCGTCACCAGCACATCCACCGACTGCTCTGCCACCAGAATATCCCCCACGGATTCTCTGGTAACACCCAGCCCCATCAGGCTGCCCAGCACGTCCCGGTGGGTCAGGCTGTTGGGTTCATAGAAGGTGGCCCGCAGAGCGGCCACGGCCTCGAAGTCCGGTTCCGTCTGCCAATCCGGCAGGAAGTGGGCCTGCCGCCGCTGAGCGGTGTCGTAGCCGCCCCAGAGGAGCCAACCCTCCCGGACATCCAGCGCCCCCATCAGGCGGCGCACCAGCTCCTGCTCCGCCGGGGAGAGGAAGCCCGTCACCACCGGGATGTTCCTGCGGCGGCACTGCTCGTATTTATCCCAGACCCTTCCCAGCAGCAGGCGCTCGTCACCGTTTGCCGCCAGTCGGTCCAACAGATCCCGTTTATCCATGGTTCTCCCCCAGATTCTGCGTGTGGTACAGCCGGGCATAGGCCCCGTTCTCCGCCAGCAGCTGGGCATGGCTGCCCTGCTCGGCAATGCGGCCGTCCTGCACCACCAGAATCCGATGGGCGGAGCGGATGGTGGAGAGCCGGTGGGCAATGATGAGGGTGGTGCGGCCCTGGCTCAGTTGGTCAAAGGCCCCCTGGATCTTCGCCTCGGTGACGCTGTCCAGTGCCGAGGTGGCCTCGTCCAAAATGAGGATGGCCGGGTCCTTCAGGAAGATGCGGGCGATGGCCACCCGCTGCTTCTGGCCGCCGGAGAGCATGGCCCCCCGCTCCCCCACATAGGTGTCAAAGCCCTGAGGCATGGTCCGGATATCCTCCAGCAGCTCCGCCCGGTGGGCCGCCTGCTCCACCTCCTCGTCGGTGGCGTCGGGGCGGCCGTAGCGGATGTTCTCCCGAATGGTATCGGCAAAGAGGAACACGTCCTGCTGCACGATGCCGATGGCCCGGCGCAGGGAGCGCTGGGTCACCTGCCGCACGTCCAGCCCATCCACCCGGATGCTGCCCTCCGTGACGTCATAGAACCGGGGTACCAGCTGGCACAGGGTGCTCTTGCCGCCGCCGGAGGGGCCTACGATGGCTACCGTCTCCCCGGCGGCCACGGTGAAATCGATGTCGTGAAGGACCTCGCTGCTGCCCGGATAGGTGAAGCTGACATGATCCAGCTCCACCTCGCCCCGGACCTGCGACAGCTCCACGGCGTCGGGGGCGTCCTGAATGGTGGGCTCCGTGGCCATCAGTTCAATGAACCGGTGAAGGCCCGCAAAGCCGTTGGAGAACATCTCGGCAAAGTTGGCCAGCTTGCGGATGGGGCTGATGAAGGTGGTGATATACAGGCTGAAGGTAATGAGCCCCACATAGTCCATCTGCCCCTTCATGATGAGCCAGCCGCCCACGGCGATGACCGCCACGGACAGGATGCAGATGAAGAACTCCATGCTGGCGTTGAAGAGGCCCATCTCTTTATGAAAGCCACGCTTGGCGGTCTTGAATATCTCGTTGGCGCCGTCAAATCGGGTCTGCTGCTTCTCCTCATTGGCGAAGGCCTTGGTGGTGCGGACGCCGGAGAGACCGGACTCGATCTCGGCGTTGATGACGCCGGTTTTCTGCTTGGCCGCGCGGGAGGCAGCGCTCATCTGGCGGCGGCGGTACATGACCACCACCATGAAAATGGGGATGATGAGACTCACCACCAGCGCCAGACGCCACTGGATGGAGAACATGACGATCAGGGCGCCCACGATGGTCACTGCGGAGATGAACAGATCCTCTGGGCCGTGGTGGGCCAGTTCCGTCACCTCGAACACGTCGGAGGTCAGGCGGCTCATCAGCTGGCCGGTGCGGTTGCGGTCGTAGAAGTCGAAGCCCAGCTCCTGCATATGGCGGAACAGATCCCGGCGGATATCCGCCTCCACCCGGATGCCGAAGGTATGGCCCCAATAGCCCACCACGAAGCACAGAAAGGAGCGCAGCACAAAGGCCAGCACCACAATACCCATGACGATGAAGAAAGTGCGGTACTGCTGCTGGGGCAGCCACTGGTACATGGCGGTACGGGAGATCAGGGGAAAGGCCAGATCCACCAGAGAGATCATGAAAGCGCAGATGATATCCAATGCGAAGAGCCGGCGGTGGGGCCGGAAATAACTGAGGAAAATGGCCAGAGGCCGCTTGGTCTGAAAATCCTTGGTGGTCATGGTGTGCTGAATCTCCTGTTCATATACTTGCCGCAGCGCAAAAGGCGATGCAGATTTGATTTTTTATTATACCATGTTTTTTTCCGCATAGCAAGCGGTGGCCGGTGGGAGTTTTGATCGAAAGCAAATCAAAACCTCCGGCTAAGCCGGAGGTTTTGACCAGGCCCTATAAGGGCCCATTACGGACGAAGCCCCTTAA
>ERZ838118.5142-NODE-5142-length-10605-cov-4.031754_pt1 | contig 10605 bp, 8 predicted proteins | sample MGYA00519863_ERZ838118 | MGnify/ENA primary metagenome ERZ838118 (study PRJEB31850, sample SAMEA3708827) | human gut metagenome | biome: human gut; feature: human-associated habitat; material: faeces | place: China | collected 2014 ...
TTCGGCATGGGTTCGTTCGGCGCGCTTGGTTGCGCTCAGCGCTCGGAACTGGTGGCGGCGCTGGTGCTGCCGGTCCACTGCCAGTTGGCGATCTCGGGCAGGTCGACGCCGTGCGCGGCAATGTATTGCCGGTGCTCGACGAGCTTGTCGCGCATCTGCTGCACGGCGTAGGCGCCGCGGTTGCCGAGCTGCGGCAGACGCTTGACGACGTCGATGACGAGGTGGAAGCGGTCGAGCTCATTGAGCACGCGCATATCAAACGGCGTTGTGATCGTGCCCTCCTCGACGTAGCCGCAGACGAACAGGTTCTGGTTGTGGCGGGTGTACGTCAGCTCGTGGATGAGCTTCGGATAGCCGTGGAAGGCGAAGATGACGGGCTTGTCCTTCGTGAAGATGAGGTCATAGTCCTCGTCCGTGAGACCGTGCGGGTGGTCGGAATGCGGCTGGAGCTTCATGAGGTCAACTACGTTCACGACACGCACGCGCACCTCCGGCAGCTTCTCGCGCAGGATGGTCACGGCGGCGAGCGTCTCGAGCGTCGGCGTGTCGCCACAGCAGGCCATGACGATGTCGGGCTCCGCGCCCTGATCGCTGCTTGCCCACTCCCAGATGCTCACGCCCTGCGTGCAGTGGCGCACGGCCTGCTCCATGGTCAGCCACTGCGGCCGCGGATGCTTGGAGGCCACGATGACATTGATATAGTTCCGGCTGCGGATGCAGTGGTCAAAGCAGCTTAGGAGGCAGTTTGCGTCCGGCGGCAGATAGATGCGCACGACGTCGGCCTTCTTATTCGACACGTGGTCGAGGAAGCCGGGGTCCTGGTGTGTGAAGCCGTTGTGATCCTGTTGCCACACGTTCGAGGCGAGCACATAGTTGAGCGAGGCGGTGTCCTGCCGCCAGGGCAGCTGGTTGCAGACTTTCAGCCACTTGGCGTGCTGCGCGACCATGGAGTCGACGATGCGGATGAAGGCCTCGTAGCTGTTGAAAAAGCCGTGGCGGCCGGTGAGCAGGTAGCCCTCGAGCCAGCCCTCACACATATGCTCCGAGAGCATGGAGTCCATGACGCGGCCGTCGGGGTCGAGAAACTCGTCGCTGTCGGTCGCCTCGGCGACCCAGCGGCGGCCCGTGACCTCGAACACCGGACTCAGACGGTTGGAGGCCGTCTCGTCGGGGGCGAAGATGCGGAAGTTGCGCGCGTCCATGTTCTCGCGCATGATATCGCGCACGAACGCACCGAGCACGGTCATGTCCTGCGCCTCGACGGCGCCGGGGGCGGGCACGGGCTGCTCATACGTGCGGAAGTCCGGCATGCGCAGCTCGCGCAGCAGCAGACCGCCGTTTGCGTGGGGATTTGCCCCCATGCGGCGCTGTCCCTTCGGCGCAAGCGCCTGCAGCTCGGGGATGAGCGTGCCGTTGTCGTCAAAGAGCTCCTCGGGATGGTAGCTGCGCAGCCACTCCTCGAGCTGCACGAGGTGCTCGGGCTTGTCCATCGCGATCGGCACCTGATGCGCGCGGAACGATCCCTCCACCTGCCTGCCGTCCACTTCCTTGGGGCCGGTCCAGCCCTTCGGCGCGCGGAATACGATCATTGGCCAGTAGGGGCGCGTGGTGTCGTGCGCGGTGCGCGCGTGCTGCTGGATGGCGTGGATCTCCTCGATGGCCCAGTCCATCGTCTCGGCCATTTTGGCGTGCATCTCGGCGGGATCGTCGCCCTCGACAAAGCGCGGCTCCCACCCGCAGCCGCGGAAGAACATCTCGAGCTCCTCGTGGCTGATGCGGGAAAAGAGCGTGGGGTTGGCGATCTTGAAGCCGTTGAGGTGCAGGATCGGCAGCACCGCGCCGTCCGTGATGGGGTTGACGAACTTGTTGCCGTGCCACGCGGTGGCGAGCGGGCCGGTCTCGGCCTCGCCGTCGCCGACGACGCAGGCGGCGATCAGGTCAGGGTTATCCATCACGGCGCCGAAGGCGTGCGCGAGCGAGTAGCCCAGCTCGCCGCCCTCGTGGATGGAGCCCGGCGTCTCGGGCGCGACATGGCTCGGGATGCCGCCGGGGAACGAAAACTGCTTGAACAGGCGCTGCATGCCGGCCGCGTCGCGCGTGATGTTCGGGTACACGTCGGTGTACGAACCGTCGAGATAGTCCTGCGCGACCATGGCGTTGCCGCCGTGGCCGGGGCCGGAGAGATAGATCATATCGAGGTCATATTCGTTGATGACGCGGTTGAGGTGCGTGTAGATGAAGTTCTGGCCGGGCACGGTGCCCCAGTGGCCGACGATCTTCTTCTTGATGTCGCGCTCGGCCAGGCGCCGGCGCAGCAGCGGATCATCGAGAAGGTAGAGCTGGCAGGCGGACAGATAGTTTGCCGCGCGCCACCAGGCATCCATCTTGGCCAGCAGCTCCGGTGTGGGTGCAAACGCTTCGTTTTTCATCGTGAAAACCTCCTTATATGATATGGTAGAATGCGCCGTTCGGCACGGATCATGCTTCGTTTTGCAGCGCTTTGATCACGCACTCGGCGCAGCGGAGTCCGTCCACGGCGGCGCTGGTGATGCCGCCGGCATAGCCCGCGCCCTCGCCGCAGGGGTAGAGCCCCTGCACGCCGGTGCTGCACCGGTCGGGCCCGCGCACGATGCGCACGGGGCTGCTCGAGCGGGTCTCGGGCGCGGTGAGCACGGCGTCCGGGGCGTCAAAGCCGCGCAGCTTCTGACCGAAGACCGGCAGCGCCTGCGCAAGCGTCGCCGTGATGCGCTGCGGCAGCACATCGTGCAGGTCGCACCACGTCACACCGGGGCGATAGGTCGGCTGCACGCGGCCGGAGGCGGTGCTTGCGCGGCCGGCGAGAAAATCGCCCACGCGCTGCGCCGGGGCGTGATAATTGCCGCCGCCGCACACATAGGCGCGCTGCTCGATGCTGCGCTGCCAGTACATACCGCCGAGGGTGCCCTTGTCCGGAAAATCCTCCGGATGCAGCGTCACGAGCACGGCGGCGTTGGCGTTTTCTCCGTCGCGGCGGGAGTTGCTCATGCCGTTGGTGCACACGCCGCCCTGTTCCGACGCGGCGGCGAACACCTCGCCGCCCGGGCACATACAGAACGTGTACGCGCTCGATCCGTCCGGCAGGTGGCAGGAGAGACTGTAGTCCGCCGCGGGCAGATGCTCTGCCGCCGCGCCGTACTGCGCGGTGTTGATGTCTGACTGCCGGTGCTCGATGCGCACACCCATGGAAAACGGCTTCGGCTCCATCGGCACGCCCTGCGCGTGCAGCATTTCGAATGTGTCGCGCGCGCTGTGCCCGATCGCAAGGATGACCTGCCGCGCCGGGAGCGTGTACTCCCCCTCGGGACTGTGCACGGTCAGCGCCGTGATATGTCCGTCCTGCGTGGACAGCCCGGTCATCCGGTGACCGAAGCGCACCTCGCCACCGCGCGCGATGACCTCGCGCCGGAGATTCTGCACGACCTCAACGAGCACGTCCGTGCCGATGTGGGGCTTGGCGTCATAGGTGATGTGCTCCGGCGCGCCGTGCGCTGCAAACTCCGCGAGCACAAAGCCGATGCGCGCGTCGTGCGTGCCGGTGTTGAGCTTGCCGTCGGAGAAGGTGCCCGCGCCGCCCTCGCCGAACTGCACGTTGCACTCGGGGTCGAACGGCCCGCCCGCGCGAAACGCGGCAATCTGCGCGCTGCGCGTCCTGGCGTCCGGCCCGCGCTCGAGCACGATGGGCCTTGCACCCGCGCGCGCGAGCAGCAGCGCCGCGAACATCCCCGCCGGGCCGAAGCCCACGATCACGGGGCGCGTCTGCGGCGGTGCGACGTGCGGGATGGGGTAGGTCTTGTCCTGCGCGATGGCGGCGCTGCGGCAGCGGCGGACGAGACGCTGCTCATCCCCGCGCACGGTCACACCGACGGTGTAGACATAGTGAATGTCATCCTTCCGGCGCGCATCGAGCGACTTTTTGCGGATGCGCAGCCCGGTGATGTCGTCGGCCGGGATCTTCAGCGCCTTGGCTGCCAGCGCCTTGAGCGCCGCCTCGTCTGCGCCGGGGGCAAGCTTCAGGTTCGGGATTACAATCATCGGCAGGCCCTCCCGGCCGCGCGGCCGCTGGCCCACGCCCACTGCAGGTTGTAGCCGCCGCAGTCGCCGTCAATGTCGAGCACCTCACCGCAGGCGTACAGCCCCGGCACGAGTCGGCTCTCCATCGTCACGGGGTCAAATTCGTCCGTGCATATGCCGCCGGCCGTGACCTGCGCGCTCTCGAAGCCCTCCGTGCCGCGCACCGGCAGCGCGAAGCCCTTCGCCGCGCGCACGAGTGCCTTGAGTTCTGCGTCCGTTACGTCGCCGAGCGGCCGGGCGCCGGGAATATCGGCGTAGCGCAGCAGCATCTTGCCCACGCGGTTGTGCACCGTGCCGGTCAGTATCTCTTCGCACGGAAGCGCGGGCGCGAGCTTGCGCCGCGTCTGCAAAAACGCCAGAAATTCCGGCGCGCCGTGTTCGCGCAGCAGGTCGAGCGTCACGGTCTGCCCCTCGCCGCTGCAGCTGGCTGCGCGCGAGATCTCAAATATGGCGGGACCGGACACGCCCTTTTCCGTAAACTGCACCTCGCCCGCGCTGCGCGCGAGCACCTTGCGGCCCTGCGTGAGCGTCACGCGCGCATCGGCGCGCACGCCCTTGAGTGCGCGCGGATAGGTCGGCTCGGTCGTCAGCTGCACGAGCGCGGGGTGCAGTGCCGTGCGCCGGTGGCCGAGGCTTTGCAGCAGGGTGTAGCCGTCGCGCACGCCGCCGGCCTTTGCCCCGGCGATGCCGCCGCACGCGATGATGACGCGCTCGGCGGGAAACCGTTCACCCTCCGTCTCGACGACGAAGCCGCGCCCCTGGCGGCGCACGGCCGTCACGGCACTGCCCGTGTGCAGGGTGATGCTCGGCTGCGCGAGCGCAAAGCGCAGCACGTCCACGACGCTGTTGGCCGCGTTCGAGAGCGGGTACACGCGCCCGCCCAGCTCGGTCACGGTCAGAAGACCGTGCGCGGCGAACCAGTCGAGCGCCGCTGCGGGCGGAAAGGCCGCGAGTGCGCGCGCGGCAAACTCCGGCTGCGCGCCGTGGTAGTTTTCGGGCGCGGCATCGGTGTTCGTCAGGTTGCAGCGGCCGTTTCCGGTCACGGCGAGCTTGCGCCCCACGCGCGCCTGCCGCTCGAAGAGCAGGATCTTATTTTCCGGGGTTTCGGCGGCGGTCAGCGCGGCCATCATGCCGGACGCGCCCGCGCCGATGACTGCGATCGTCATGGCAATGCTCCGTTTCTGTCGTAATTTTCTTCCCTTATTAAACCACACTTTGCCCGCAAACACAAGAAAACCGCGCAGCGCGCACAGAGCGCTTGCACCCCCGCAAACGAAAAACGGAGGCAGCCGGCAGGACTGTCTCGGTTTTCATGGCGGTGTTTACTTGGGCTGCACGTCACACTCGGGCATCAGCTCGTCCGACATGACGGCCAGCACGTGTGCAAAGGTCGCCAGCTCCTCGGGCGTGAACCGCTCGCGGATGCGTCCGAGCACGGTGTCGATATAGCTCTGCATGAGACCGTTATAGCTGTAGAACTTGTCCGAGAGCTTGAGATGATACTCGCGCCGGTCGGTGTCGGAATTCTCCTTGACGATATAGCCCTTGCGGATAAGGTTGTTGACCTTGTAGGTCGCGTTGGACTGCGAGATGCCGAGAAAGTCCGCAAACCGGCCGATCGTCGGCGCGTTGAGCTGATGAATGACCTCAACGGAAAACGCCTCCATTGCGCTCAGCGAGCCCTCACGTTCCCGCACCTGTGAAAACAGGCGGCGGAAAAACTGCAGCTTAAATTTCTCATATACACGCTGAAAATCCTGCTCCATCATCGGCCGCTCCCCCCTTGCTCCTTTTGTTGCAGCATATTTTCTATTCTTTTTTACACCAAAGCGGCAAAAAAGTAAAGAGCCGGACGCGTAGAAATTCCCGCGTCCGGCAGAAAATAAAGCAGGATTTAACGTCTTACGGCGCTTTCGGCCCGTCGTCGGGCTTGTCCTCGCCGACGACCTCACCGGTCGTCTCGACGGCGGTGGCATCGTCCACAAAGTCACGCACGGCGGCCTTGACGTCCTTGACAAAGACGGCGGCGTACACGACGGTGCAGAGGTTCTGCACACCGTCAACGATGAGCGACACGCCCATCATGATCGTGAGCACCTGTTTGCCGTCAAAGGGATTGAAGACCAGCAGCACGCCCAGCACCAGACATACGACCGTGCACACGAGCGTGACCCACCACGAGTGTGCGCCCATGCGCCGCGAATCGACGGCGACCTGCAGCTTGAAGACGCTGTCGACGAGCACGAGCAGACCGATCATGACCGAGAGCACGTCTGTCAGCGCGGGGGCGCGCCAGAGCATGAGCGCGCCGAGGACGACGCAGAACAGGCCGATGGCAAAGTCAAAGCGGATGGCCACGCCCTCGACCTCGCGGATGAAGTAGAGCACGATCTTCATCACACCGAACACGGCCATGGCAGCGCCGAGGATGCGGCAGATCATGATCAGCGACGTCTCGGGATTGGCGACCAGGAAGATACCGAGCAGCAAAAACATCGCGCTGAGCACGACATAGCTCCACTTGATGCGCTTAAAGATCTTCACGTGAATGCCTCCTTACAGGCCGAGCGGCTCGTCGATGAGCACGACCTCGACCTTGGCCATGTCCATCATCTGTCCCCAGAGCACGAGCAGCGCGTTGCAGCCGCGGCTCTTGCTGCGGCAGTCGACACAGCGCCCGAGCTTGTGGCACGGCTGGTCGCCGTCAAAGCGCTGCATGTTCTGCACGGCGGCGGTGTTGCGCGCACGTGACAGGGCACTGTCAAAGTCGGGGCAGATCTTGTTTGTGCCCGCGACGATGTACACCGTCTTGCCGATGCCGTAGACCATGGCGGCGAGGCGGTTGCCGCGGCCGTCGATGTTGAGGATCTGGCCGTCGGCGGTGATGGCGTTGGCGCTGCTGAGATACACGGGCGCGGTCAGCGCGTTGTCGAGCGTGGCAAAGCCCGGTGTGCGCCAGTGCCACCAGACGGTGTTGTGTCCGGTGAGCCGGTCATACAGACCGAGCTGGTCGATGGTCTTGCTGCCGCCGATGCCGACGGTCGTGCCGTCGATCGCGCCGTCGAGATAGTCCGCCGCCTCGGCAGCCGTGGCAAAATGCTGCACGGCAAAGCCGCGGCCGGTCAGGGCGCGGATGGTCGTTTCAATGTCCATGGGACATGCCTCCATAAAATAGAATCGGGTCTGGGTTTATCCTACCATTCCGCGCCGCCGCTGTCAATTTCCTTTGCGGCTTTGCGGTTGAATCCGTGCGCGCAGTTTGCTATAATGGCGGCAGAAATCTTCAGAGGGGAGACCGCTCTATGCAGCTTCTTTATGCGCTGGCAGAGCTGCGCACGCCGTTTCTGGACGCGCTGCTCGGCGCACTCACCAACTGCGGCGGCGAGCTCGTGTTCATGGCCGCTGCCATCATCGTGTTCTGGTGCGTGAGCAAGTCCTGCGGGTACTATATGCTCACGGTCGGCTTCGTCGGCACGATCGTCAACCAGTTTCTCAAGCTTGTCTTTCGCATCCCGCGCCCGTGGGTGAAAGACCCGGATTTTCAGATCGTCGAGAGCGCCCGCGCCGAGGCCACCGGCTACTCGTTCCCGAGCGGACACACGCAAAACGTCTTTGCGTCCTTCGGCTGCCTCGGCCGCTGGACGAAGCGGACGTGGCTGCGCGTGGTCTGCGCGCTGCTGATCGTGGTCACGGCGTTTTCGCGCATGTACCTCGGCGTGCACACGCCGCTGGACGTCGGCGTGTCGTTCGGCATCGGGCTCGTGCTGGTGTTTGCGCTCTATCCGCTCTTTCGGGACATTGACAGCCATCCGAAGCGGCTGTATCTGCTCTTCGCCGGCATGGCGGTGCTGAGCGCTGCCTACCTGCTCTTTGCCGAGCTCTGGCCGTTTCCCGCGGATGTGGACGCGGCGAACCTCGCCTCCGGACGCAAGAACGCGTACACGCTGCTCGGCGCGGTGCTGGGCATGACATTTGCCTACTGGCTCGACCGGAGGTATGTGCACTTTGACGTGCGCGCCGTCTGGTGGGCGCAGGTGCTCAAGGCCGTGCTCGGTCTTGCCATTACGATCGGGCTGCGCGCTGCGCTCAAAGCGCCGCTGCTCGCACTGTGCGGCGGGCACAATGTTGCCAATCTCATCCGCTACGCGCTCATGGTGATCTTTGCCGCCGGTATCTGGCCGATGACCTTCGGCTGGTTCGGTCGTCTCGGGCAGAAGAAACCTGCGTCCGGCGCGTCAGATTGAATTGACTTGCAGACACAAGTGTGTTACTATTTATTACGTTATGTAAACACGCAAACACGGACATAAAGAGGTGCGTATCACATGGAAAAACACGCATTCGATCCCGCATGCTGCCTCGGTGAGCGGCTGCAGACGCTCTCGCGCGCGGAGCTGACCGCGCTGGCTGAGACGATCTGCCGCATCCTGACGGAGCGCGGGGCATACCACGGCGGCATCCGCCCGGACAACATCAGCCGTGCCGGGGACGGTACGGTCGGTCTCGGCGCGCCCGCCCGCACGGACACGAAGGACTGGACGACCGAGGAGCTGGAGTTCATGGCGCCCGAGGTTTTCTGGAGCGGCACGCTCGATGCCTCGGCCGATGTGTATTCGCTCGGCCTGCTGCTGTATGCGGGCGTGATGGGCGGCCGTCTGCCGTTTTACCCGGATGACCGCGCGCCGCAGCCGGAGGATATGGCCGCCGCGCTGCGCCGCCGCATGAACGGCGAGGCGCTGCCTCTGGCGCGCAAGGCCGGGCGCGATCTCGCGCAGATCATCGCGCGCGCCACGCAGTGCCGGCCGGCCGACCGCTACGCCACCCCGGCGGAGCTGTGCGCCGCGCTCGAGCAGTATGATGCCGAGCAGCGCCGCAATGTGCCGACCGCACAGGAGATGTTCAACAAGCCCGAGCAGGAGCTCAGCGAGGTCGAGCGCATGATGCTCAGCATCCTCGCCGAGGAGGCTGCCGCGCCTGTGCCGGAGGCTGAGCCGGAGACCGAACCGGAAGCGGAATCTGCGCCCGAGTCTGAACCGAAAGCGGAGCCTGAACCGGAGGAAACTTCGGCTGCCGAGCCGGAAGTAAAGCCGGAGGAGGCCCCGGCTGCCGAGCCGGAAGAGAAGCCCGAGGAAGCTCCGGCCGCCGAACCGGAAGCAAAGCCCGAGGAAGTTCCGGCCGCCGAACCGGAGACGAGCCCCGAAACCGAGTCCGAGCCGCAGGATGAGCCCGAGGTCAAGCCCGCGCCGCAGCCGCTGCCGAATAAATTCCGCCCGGAAAAGCCGGCCGCCAGGCCGGAGGTCAAGCCCGCGCCGAAGCCGGAGCGCAAGCCGGAAAAGCCCGAGCCCTACCGTCCCGCGCCCGCGAAGCCGAAAAAGAAAGCGCCCGACGCGCAGCGCCAGTCGCATAAGGCGGGCGTGCTGCTGACGGTGCTGATCATCTGCGCGGCGGTGCTGGCGGTGCTGCTGCTGCGTTCGCTCGGCGTGTTCGGCACGCCTGCCGCGGCAGAGACCACGCCGACGCCCGCACCGACTGCCCCGGTCGAGACCGCTGTCCCGGCCGAGACGCCCACGCCCACCCCGACGCCGAAGCCCGAGCCGACGTATGAAGTCGTCAAGGCGGACGTCTCCTGGGCGGACGCTGAGGCGGCGGCCGAGGCCAAGGGCGGCCACCTCGTCGTGATCGACAGCGCCGAGAAGTGGACGCGCGTCGCCCAGCTTGCCGACGAGTCCGGCCTGACCTATGTCTGGATCGGTCTGTACCGCGCCGACAGCGGCGAGCTTGCCTGGGTCAAGGACAACATCGACCCGGTCTATAACTGGGCCGCCGGTGAGCCGTCCGTGCGCGACACCAACGGCGCGGCCGAGAACTATGTGCTCATCGCACGCCGCAGCGACGGCTGGTATTATAACGACTGCATCGGTGATCCCGCCGCCAAATACCCGCAGTTCTATGGCGGCAAGACCGGCTACATCATCGAGATCGACCCGTAAAATGTGCAAAAAGCTCCCCGGCCATCCGGCCGGGGAGCGATTTTTTTGTGCAGCGTTCAGGTCTGCCAGTCGGTGACCGGCTTGCCGTCACTGTCGGTGAATGTGCCGCAGGCGATCATGATCAGGTCGACCAGCGCGCCGATGCCGAAGCATCCGGCCGTGAGCAGCCAGAGCACGCCCGTGCCGATCTTGCCGACGTAGAAGCGGTGGATGCCGAGACCGCCGACAAAGACACACAGCAGCAGCGCGATCAGGCGCGATTTCGGGCTGGCGTTCGGGTCGACGGTCTTCGTCGGCGCCACGGCGCAGCCGCAATGCGGGCAGACCACGGCCTCATCGACCAGCTGCGCGCCGCACTGAGCACAGTATTTCATGGTTTTTGTCCCCCTTCGAGGCAGCCGCCGCAGCGGCCGCGTTTTCTGTCGTATGACAAGCGTAGTGTAGCATTTTCCGCGCCGGTTGTCAATTTCCCGACGATATATATCCGGTCGCGCAAAGCGCAAAA
>ERZ838118.5143-NODE-5143-length-10602-cov-4.300559_pt1 | contig 10602 bp, 9 predicted proteins | sample MGYA00519863_ERZ838118 | MGnify/ENA primary metagenome ERZ838118 (study PRJEB31850, sample SAMEA3708827) | human gut metagenome | biome: human gut; feature: human-associated habitat; material: faeces | place: China | collected 2014 ...
TGTGCAGACTCTGTCTGGATCATCGTCTGCCATGTCATGATCTGTCCCACTAATCCTGCCGTTCCCATACCGGAACCGGTCGCATTATTCGTCATATGGAGTACCATTGTTCCCACCGGTCCGAGGATTGCACTCGATATAATCGCCGGAAGCCAGATCACCGGCTTCTTCACAATATTCGGAACCTGCAGCATCGAAGTTCCGATTCCCTGTGCCAAAAGTCCTCCGACTTTATTTTCACGGTAACTTGCCACGGCAAACCCTACCATATTACAGCAGCATCCAACCGTTGCCGCACCTGCTGCCAGACCGGACAGATTCAGGATTACACCAAGTGCTGCTGAACTGATCGGCAGTGTCAGGATCATTCCCATCAGTACAGATACGATAATTCCCATCAGGAACGGCTGCTGTTCTGTTCCCCAGTTGATCAGTGAACCAAGCCAGCTCATGAATCCCGAGATCGGTGGTCCGATCAGGAATCCTACCAGACATCCACTTCCAATCGTCACAACCGGAGTCACCAGGATATCTACCTTCGTCTTTCCGGATACCATATGACCGAAGAAAATACCTACATATGCGGCAATAAATGCCCCCAGCGGTTCTCCCGGTCCGGCAAATACCATGGCTCCGTCTACGAATACCTTTCCTGCCAGAATACTGCTTGCAAATGCCCCTGCCATTCCGGCAGTTGCTGCCGATACGACTACCAACGGTGCTTCTTTGAACTTATAGGCTACTGCCACACCGATACCCGCTCCGGTAAGGGATGCTGCAAGTTTCCCTGCGATAAAGATCATCTCTCCAATATTTCCACCCATAAATGTTCCAATCTGCTGGATGATCGTGCCGATGATCAGTGTTGCGAACAGACCGTGCGCCATGGCGCTTAAGCCTTCAATGAAGATGCGGTCTAATACTTTCTTTACTTTTTCCATATAACGTTCTCCTCGTCCTTCCATATCTGCTATTTTATGTCTGGCACTGCTGATTTTCAGATATATCGTTTGCATTTACATGTGTCTTGTCACATGTCACGAGTGTATCATACGGCTACCGAAAAAACAAGAATTGTTTTGTTTCTGTCAAAAATCAATCTTATCCGGATGTGAACCAGAGTTACCGAAGTTCTCCATTTTGTCTATCTGTTCCATATCCTCCGGTAATAATGAAAAATCAAAGACTTCCGAATTTTCTTTTATCCGGGACGGTGTTACCGATTTCGATAATGGCAGCACCTGATGCTGCAGACACCAGCGAATACAGATCTGTGCAACTGTTTTTCCGTATTTCTGTGCAATCTGCTGTAAATTCGGATGATTTAATACCCGTCCGTTTCCCAGCGGACTCCAGGCTTCTACCTGTATTGTATTTTCTTTACAATATTTTACAGTTTCCTTCTGCATCCATCCCGGATGAAATTCAATTTGATCAATCATTGGAATGATATCTGTCTCCATCAGAGCCTTCAGATGATGTGGCATAAAATTAGATACTCCGATTGCTTTTACCCTGCCTTCTTTATAAAGTTCCATCATTGCTTTCCATGTAGAAATATTTATCTCTTCCCAGTTTTCAAACTGATTCACAGAAGCCGGCCAGTGTATCAGATACAAATCCAGGTAATCTGTTCCCAGATCCTGACATGTTTTTTCAAAAGCATGAAGTGTCTTTTCATAACCCCGTTCCGTATTCCATACTTTGCTTGTGACAAACAGCTGCTCCCTTGAAATACCACTTTCCCGGATTCCCTCTCCTACACTGGTTTCATTTCCATATGCCGCCGCTGTATCAATATGCCTGTATCCCAGTTCGATTGCAGTTCTTACACTTGCTGAAGCAGTCTCTCCATCCGGAGTCTTCCATGTTCCATATCCGATACATGGAATTTCTACTTTATTTCTCAACTGAAATGTATCCGTTAAACTTTTCATTGTATCTCTTCCTCCTCATCTGTTGTTTTCTGATTGTCTGACACATACATTATTATACTATTGTCTTGCTGTTTTTTCCATGAAATCCTATCTTTACTTTACTTTTGATTCCCTGTATACTTGGAATATCAAATTGTAATATTCTTTAGATTTTCCAATCTGAAAATCCAAATATATACACGAACAACAGGAGGACTTCATATGTTCCGTTTATGGGGAAAAGAATTTAAAGACAATCATATGCTGCGTGACACCGTGATCTGCGATGATACGGACGACACCAGAACACACAAGATTTTTAATGCGCTGGATTCGATCTGTTATGAGTTCGATCTCAGCAAGCCAATCTGGCTGGATCATAATATTGATGAATTCAAGCGACACGATAAGACAAGATTCTATCAGGATAACTTTGTAGATTCGATTGATTTCGATTATCTGGAGATTCATATTATTGAGGAATAAAAAAATCACAGCCCGGAAGTTTTCCTCACGGGCTGTGTGACTATAATTCTTTTTTCAATAATTTTATACTGTCTGACATAGTACGTCATTCAATGCATTTCTATATGCATTCCACTCTTCAATCATTCTTTCCAGATATTTTTTCCCATTCGGTGTAATACGATAATATTTACGTAATTTCCCGTTAACTTCCTGATTATAACATTCCAAATATCCTGACTGCTCCATTCCGTGCAACATTGGATACAATGCACCTACTTTAAGTTCAAAAATATTATTTGATCTTTTTGCCAGAGTATCAATCATCTCATAACCATACATATCCTTTTCCGACAAAAGTTTTAAAACCAACATTGCTGAATTACCAGAAACCATGTTTTTATTAACTTTCATGCTTTCACTCCTCACTAGCGTTAACATACTCACTAACTATTCCATAATACCTTAACCCTAACCTTTTTTCAACCTGCTGTTACTTTATATCTGAACCATTTTATTTAAAATTTTTTCATAATATTTTTCATTTGATTCTTTCTTTATCAGAGAATCTAATATCACTCCATCTTTTAGAAAAAATGTTTTTTTACCATAACTTGCCATTTTAGGATCATGTGTTACCATTACTACAGTTTTATTTAATGTTTCATTAATGTGAACCAATGTCTTTATCACCTGCAAAGAAGTATTCGAATCCAGATTTCCGGTCGGCTCATCAGCCAGTATCAATTCCGGATTTTCTATCATTGCTCTACAAATGGCTGTTCTTTGTTTTTCACCTCCTGACAATTCATATGGATATTTATTCAATAAGCTGGCTATACCAAATTCCGCAGCTATTTTTTTAACAGATTTAATGCCTTCTTTCAAATCATTTTCATTCAAAATCAATGGCAGCATAATATTGTCTTTTACAGTGAGACTATTCATCAAATAGTAATCTTGGAATACGAACGCAATCTCCGTTCTTCGTATCCTGGCAAGATTTTCTCCATAGATTTCCTGTATGTCCTTTCCTTTATATAATACAGTTCCTTTACTTGGCTCACTAAGCATTCCAAGGATTTTCAAAAGTGTGGTTTTTCCACATCCTGAACTTCCCATGATACTTATGAACTCTCCTTTATGAACTTGAAAAGATATTCCTTTTAAAACAGAATAAATATTTTCTTTTCCTTCATGCGTTGTCGTATTGTAATTTTTTTCAAGTTTTCTGACATCCAATATAATATCACTGCTCATTTTGAATGCTCCTTTCAATCTGTTTATAAACATTACTCGCCATACCATATATCATGAAAAGGATGACTATTGTCAACACAACAACTACCAGTAAGCTTTCTCCTATATAACGTATCGTCCAATATATGCTTAAATCCTTATACAATATTTTTATCAAAACCATAATAAATGCAAATGGAATACTACTTATACATGCAATCTCTGTAGTAAGTAATATTTCCCGATTCAGATGTCTTTTCATTTTTACCTTGTTCATTCCCATCCGATAAAAGAATGCGTATTTCCATCTCATTTTATTTTTATAGCTTGCAATATTATTGTACAGAGTAAATATAATACAAATAACCAATGTGATAATGTTAATTATCATTGCACTTACTTTTAACATATTCGCTTCCTGTTCCTCTACGATCAGCTCTTTCTTCTCATAAATCAGATTGCCATATTTATAATCAAAAAAATTCACCTGTGAATTTTTCTCTGCATATTTATATATATCATTTACTACCCGGTTATAATTTTGAGGAATATTGATTGCAACTGTTAAATCAGATCCTCTGGCTGTTTTACTGATTCTTTCATATTCTGCATCTGAAAATACAATAATCTCTTCAAAAACCTTTCCTTTTATTCCGCTTTCTTCTAATTGTCTGCTTTTAAAATTACCGGTTATAATTCTGTTTGTAGTACCAACAATCTTATAGTCTCGTGTAAATTGATTACCGGGCATAACCCGCATCGTATACACCCAGATATCCGCATCCGAATTTCCTATATACAATCTCGGTTCTTTTTTTCCGTAATCTATTCCAAGTGTTCCATATTCCGCTTTATTTCGTTGATACACAACATATATTTCATGATTATGCAATTTCAGTTTTTCACCTGTAAGTCTCTGATATTCCGAAGCTGATATTCCTGTATGTTCTCCATAGTCACCTGCTGTGACTCTTATATCCGGAATACATTTCACTTCAATTCCATATTTCTTTTCCAATTTGTTTAAAAAATCTTTGTCGGTTTTATTTGCTCCCCATACCAGATCATATGGATAATTTTCTTTTTGTACAATGGGCAGCGTATTAATAATTTCAAAGGAAAACGTGAATATAACAATATATATAAACGCTCCTACTATATACGAGACATTAATATGCCTGTAAAAATTGCCACACCAGTCATCTATCCAGAGAATTTTCTTATAATACCCTTTTCCTCTTTCAAAACGCTTTATAAAATAAGCACCATAGAAATATAAAAAAAGTAATATTGTAATGACTGCCAGTAAGGTTGGAATCGTATTACCACTTTTTCCCCAGTATGTCATAAGAGATATAATCGTAATTCCAGCCATCATAATTGTCACAAAGCACATTTTAATATTTACTATTGTCCGTTGTCTTGTCTCGCTTTCATCACTGACAAGATAATCAATTCCCAGACACGAGATTATTTGATCACATACAATAAATCCCAGTCCAAAAATCAAAAAACTAATAATTAATGTAAGTTTCAGCGGGGCTTCACCATATCGAATATCACCTTTTATATTTACAAAAAAATATTCTAAAATAATCTTTAAAGCTTTTGATTCACAAATTCCTAACACTATTCCTAATATTATACTGAATCCAACAATACCTAGATATTCGAACAAAACGAATCTGTATTTATGCTTTCTTTTCATTCCAAATACAGTTAATGTTTTGTATATAGCTGCTCGTTTTCTTATGTATCCGCTCAACAGTAAGATCAGCAGGAATAACAATAAACCATATGGAATAAGAAACTCTTTCTCTACTTCCAAGATCAAATATGTCATTTGAGGGATGGTTCCAGTTGATATGTACGAAAGGCAGCCACCCACTGCTGTCGAAAAGTATATTAACGAAATAATCCAACTACATCCCAAAACCGTTCGAATATAATCATTCTTATTTTCTTTTAATATATTTCGAAACAATCTGTTCATATTTCTTCCACCATCCCTCATCATATTATAAGAATAATCTATATACTGCCCAAAAGATAATACACATTATTTTTATTAAAAATGAAATTCCTGTCATTCCTTCTGCAATCATTGACTCTTTATGTCTTGCACGTCCCACTGCACATATAATATTCAATACTAAAAACATGCAACAACATACCGCACCAACAACAATTAATGTATTAACCGCTCCTATGCCTCCCTTCTCGTCTATTAATCTCTGCAAATCAGAATGCAACATAATATTAATTCTCCACATGCACAATATAATTCCCGCAATATTAAATGGAATATCAATCATTAAAATAGCATTTCCTAATTTCTTCATAATTTAATGCCTCCTTACTTTTTAACAACAGAAAGACTGTAACATCTATTTTCCTAATGTTATCTTTATACTTCTCAGCTCCTTTCCGATTCAATTGTGTATGTTACAATTACTTCTTTTGTTTTTATTATCTATTTTGAATATATATCTTTTTTCGATATATGTCAATATTTTAATTATATATTTTTACATTATATATAACAATTTAACACTCATCATTTGTACATAATTATTATCTTTCCTGCTCTTCCTCTATATACAGAAAACCTACTACCTGCACTTCTTTCGAACATATGACAAGAAAAAAGAAGATGTCTAGCAATCTGCCTTACACCTTCTTCTTTCATTGTAATTTTATATTTTATTTATTATAAAAATCTTATTCCTTATTCATTCCTGATCGCCGCAAGCGGACTCAGCTTCATTGCCCGTTTCGCCGGGAAATATCCCGCCAGCACTCCGACCAGCACTGCAAATACCATGGACATCAGCACAAGCCACCACGGAATATAAGATATCGTGCTGTCTGTTCCCATCGACATAGCACCGCTGCTTCCAACAATTATATTAATGGCTGCTGACATTACGAAGCTTAGAATATTTCCGGCAATTCCTCCGAGAAGACCTATAAACGCTGCTTCCAGCAGGAACATTTCCCGGATATTCCTAAGACTGCATCCAAGTACCTTCATCACACCGATTTCCTTTGTCCGTTCATAAATGGACATCATCATCGTATTTGCAATTCCAATTGCAGCTACCAGCAATGACACCGCACCAATACCTCCGAGCACCGCCTGTACAATCGCGAACTGACTCTTCATACTGTCCAGATATTCCGCATTGGTCTCAACATTATATCCCATATTACGGATTACATCAGCGACCTCATTCACGTGATCTATATCGTCTGCTTTCACTTTTAATGACGTATAATAGAAGCCTTTTAATGCCTTTCCAGCTTTGGTCTTCGGCTGTCCCGGAATGACTTTGCCTGCATATTCTTTCCGCAATAACTGCTTTAAAGTCTCCAGGTCACAAAATACACTGTCATAATTATTGGAATAGTCATCCAGGCCGCCATTTATCACACCGCTTGCCCTTACTACATACTTTTGAACAGGTTTTGTCTTCCCGGTTCCGGAATCTGACTGGCTCCCTGCACCTGCTGTTCCGTCTGTACTGTCTCCAAAGGCTGTGCTGCTGTCACTATTGTAATTCTCTGTATCCGTGATCATGAAAAGAGAATCTTTCATCAGATTGATATTCGGGACTTTCCCGGTATCATAATATCCATTTCCGCTTCCTGTTTCATAAAAATCAGTGATCACGCCATTTCCGAATATCAGCTCCAGATGTCCTGTTCCGGTCTTTGGAAGCGTTCCATCGCCAAGATCCATATTTAGGGATTTCAGGCCTTCCGGTGTCATTCCTTGCAACTGGACCTGCGCCATATAGGAGCCTTTCAGCAGGATCACCGAAGTCTCATAGATTGGTGCAGCTAATTTCACATGATCCATTTTACTGATCTTTTCAACCAACTGGTCATCTATCCTTTTTTCTGTCTCCTGTCCTGATCCCCTACTTTCTGTCGTCATACCGTCACTGTTGTCCGATCCGGTCACAGTGATACTGGTCAGACCTCCCGACTGTTCCACTTCCTTATAAAGGGACTGCTGCATACCAAGTCCGAGTGAGATCATCACTACAATCGAAGCTGTACCGATCAACACACCAAGGACCGTCAGAAATGTACGGAGTTTCCTTCTCCGCAGACTATTGATGCTCATCCTCAGAAGATCGTTCCAGTTCATCCAATAACTCCTCCTCTTCAATCTCTGCCAGCTGTTTCTTTTTGCGCTTCTTAAGTATTACGACTGCTGCCACCACTGCAATGACCACTGCTGCGATTACAACCGGAATTACAGGAAAACTTTTCTGTGTCTCCTCCGGCATATCGGAAGCTGCCGCCTCATCATCATCCACTTTTTCTGTCACTTCCAGATTCAGATCTTTCGTGGTTGTTGAAATGTTCCCCGATTCATCTTCATAACTAAGTGTCATCGTTACCTTCGCCGGACCATCCGATATTTTCTTTCCTTCCAGCATGGCATCAATCGAACCGGTTGCACCGGATTCTATATTTCCGATAAATACTTCCGACTTTTTGATATTCTTTCCTTCAAATGTAGCTTTTACATTATAGAGCTTGATCCGTCCCAGATTATAAAGACTACACATCACATTTGCTTCTTCACCGACAGCAACGCTCTGCGGACTGATCTCAAAATCGCTGATTTCAAATCTTGCATCCTGCTTCACCGGAATAGAGATACTTGACGATCCTTCTACCTGCGTAGCATTCGGATCTTCATATTTCATGGAAAGTTCCATGTTGTATGGCTTCTGAAGAAGATCTGATTTTGCATTCAGTTCGATACTGATATCGGCTGTTCCATTCGGGGCAATGCTGTCCAGATAGATGGAGCTTGCACCGGATGATGGAAGGAATGCCGGTGATGTCGTCTGTTCATCGCTGCCTTCTGTCGGTGCTGAAAGATCGAACAGCATATTGCTGACTTTCATCTTGGATGTATTTTTCAGATGGATCGTTAACTTGAAATTACTGCCCGCACGGACTTCTGCCGGATCGGTTGTAAATCCGGTTACGATCACACGCGGAACAGAACCATTTCCCGAAGCTGCATCTCCATCCGTACTTCCACCGGCTCCTCCGCTGTAAGCTGCTTCTCCGTTACTGTAACCGCCGGCATCCGGTGTCTGGTAAGATGTGTCAGAACCACTGCCTGCTCCATTGCCTTTTCCTGTATCCTTGTCATCATCTGTATCTTTGTTGTCTTTATTATCCTGTGTGTCTTTCTGTACCGGCTTTGCTGTGGTATTCACATAGAACTGTTTTTCTGCTTCTTCCTGTCCGTCTGCCGTAACCTTGAATTTTAAAGTATAGCGTGAAGTCTGAACATCTTCTCTCTGAGTAAAATCAAACTTCACTTCTTTTGACTTTGATTCTCCACTTCCCAGGGTTCCAATGTTCTGCTGGTAACTCTGCATCTCTGTTTTGAATGGCCATACATCATTGTCATCTCCAAGATCCGGTGTTACCGTTACATTATTCATCGGATTCCCCGAATGATTCGTTACGATAAATGTCCATGTCTTCTTTTCTCCCGCTTTATATGTCAGCACCTTATTGTCTTTTGACTCGATCGTAATTCCTGTTGCAGCCTGTACCATCTGCGGATGCAGCATAGTTGTCATCATGATCACTGCCAGAAAGGCAACAATGATTCTTTTCAAGCAATTATTTCCTGTCTCTTTCTGTATTCGTTTCTGCATGTCTTCCTCCCTCTTCTTTTCCTTTTTTCCATCGGTTATCTTCTATCTTAATGATCCTGCCGTCCCGGATATGAAATACCCTGTCCGCATAAGTTGCCAGATGATCATCATGTGTGACCATGACCAGTGTCTTCTTCTGCTCTCTGACCACCCGCTGCATCAGTTCCATGACTTCTTCCGATGTATGGGAATCCAAATTTCCTGTCGGCTCATCGGCAAATATAATATCCGGATCTACTACCAGTGCCCTGGCAACTCCCACTCTCTGCTGCTGTCCGCCCGACATCTGATTCGGCAGATGCTTCTTATGCTTTCCAAGTTTTACCAGATCTAACATCTCATTGGCTTTTCGTACTCTTACATCTCTTGGAACGCCGCGGAAGCTAAGCGGCAATGCTACATTTTCCACCGCATTCAACGTTCCCATCAGATGAAATGACTGAAAGATGAATCCCACATGATCCCGCCGGAATGTCACCAATTGTTCTTCATTTAACTTTTCAATATGCTTTCCCGCAATGATGACCTCTCCCTTTGTCGGTTTTTCCAGCCCCGCCAGCATATTCAGAAGTGTAGATTTACCAGAACCGGATGTTCCGACAATTGCACAAAACTCTCCTTCATATATCTCAAAATCCACACCATCCAGTGCGCGTACAAACTCATCACCAACACGGTACAGCTTGTATAGATTCCTGACTTCAATTACCTTCCTCATACTCCTCCTCTCTGTCGTTTTTCAGACTTTTCAGAATATGGATTCATTTTACTATAAAAATATAAAGACTTCCTCTTATAAATTATGAAGATTTTCTTAATACCTCCGACTGTTCAGATAATATTTCTCATTTATGCCGTTTAAATTCCTGCGCTATATCACACGTATTATATTTTATACAATTTTCGCTAAGATTTTCCGTGCATATTATTTCAAAAGTGGTATAATTGGTAGGACAATTTCACCAAAGTAAAGTGGATATCTTATGATTCACAAGATATAGGGAGGAACACATGAAGTTTGTAAGACAATTTATGATCATCCTGACGATCTCATTCGTCGGAGAACTGTTGCACGCATTACTGCCGCTCCCGGTTCCGGCCAGCATCTACGGTCTCGTTCTTATGCTGATCGGTTTACAGACCGGTATACTTCCACTCAATGCAGTAAATGAAGCCGGAGGATTTCTGATTGAAATCATGCCAATGCTTTTTATCCCTGCCGGAGTCGGACTTATGGTTTCCTGGGGTGCTTTAAAGCCAGTCATCATTCCGATCAGTATTAT
>ERZ838118.5149-NODE-5149-length-10590-cov-3.224680_pt1 | contig 10590 bp, 9 predicted proteins | sample MGYA00519863_ERZ838118 | MGnify/ENA primary metagenome ERZ838118 (study PRJEB31850, sample SAMEA3708827) | human gut metagenome | biome: human gut; feature: human-associated habitat; material: faeces | place: China | collected 2014 ...
TTTGACTGAGGCTGTCAAGGGGAACTGACGCAATAGCCGCAGCTTTCAGCATTTCAGAATGCAAGGTTTCTTATCCGGGCGCACCTTTCAGGGCGGCTTTTTTATTTGGGTATTCCCAAATTTTGCAAAAGAAAATGCCCCGACCGATACGAAGTCAGCCGAGGCATCTTCTTTTATTATAGTTATATGTCTAAAGTAACAACTTAAACGGGATGCGGCTATGGGCTCAGCACAGCCGCAAAAAAAGAGTTATGAAGGAGATTTTGTCTTGCTAAATCCTGCTCCCTCTTTAGAGGGGAGGGGCGGCTGCAAATCCGACTCACAGCCGCTGTGTATCTCAAAAGTGAACACTTATGTTCATCAAGCTTTTGTTTATCCTTTATCTTTTGTTTTTTTGTATTTATACTGTTGATTTTTATTTATTGGGGATATGAATTGCTCTCTTTTCTGCTGCCAGAGCCGCTTCTCTGACCGCTTCGGTTACGGTGGGATGCGCATGGATTGCTGCAATAATATCCTCTACGGTCGCTTCCATACCGATGGCCAGCGCACATTCGCCAATCAGATCTGTTGCTCTGGGGCCAAGAATATGTACCCCCAGAACCTCTTTATATTCTGTCCCGATGATGAACTTAATGCTGCCAACGCCGCCGTTCATAATCAGAGATTTACCGTTTGCCATCAGAGGGAATTTGCCTACCTGATATGCAATCCCCATTTCCTTTGCTTTTTCTTCTGTCAGCCCAACGCCTGCAAATTCGGGGTCTGTATATACACAGGAGGGGTTGGTTGCACCGTTGTAAACCGCATTTTCTCCCAGCGCATTTTCCGCTGCCACTTCACCCTGCGCAGATGCAACGTGCGCCAGCATAACCTTGCCCAAGCAATCGCCGATGGCATATACATTGGGTACATTTGTTTCCATTTTATCGTTGACTGTGATACGGCCTCTGTCATTCGCAATGCCTGCCGCATCTAAATGCAAGGCTTCTGTATCTGTTCTTCTGCCGACAGCAACCAGTACCTTTTCTGCTTCAAAGGGCTGCACCTTGCCGCCAATCTCTACATTGACCTTTGCACCGACTGCCGCCGCTTCTACAGACTGCACCTTTGCATCTGTCATAATCTTTACACCCTTTGCCTCCATCAGCTTGCGCAGCTGTGCTGTCAGCTCGCCATCCATCATGGGCAGCAGCTTAGGTGCGGCTTCTACCACCGTTACCTCTGTACCGAATTTGGAGTACGCAGTTGCCAGTTCGATACCGATTACACCGCCGCCAATGACCAGAAGGCTTTGGGGAATTTCTTCAAAAGACAAAGCGCCTGTCGAATCTACGCAGTTTGCATTTTCCTTTACCCCGGGAATGGGAGGCACCGCGGGGATGGAGCCTGCTGCGATGATGATTTTATCAAATGTCATGTTTTCCTTTGTACCGTCCTTTTTCAGAACAGCCAGAGTATCCTTGGATGCGAAGGATGCTGTTCCCTCCACAACCTGAATCTTATTTGCCTTCATCAGACCGGTAACACCGCCTACCAGCTGTGCGGTAATGGCATTTTTCTTTGCCTGCACCTGTTTCCAGTCTACATTTTTCACTTCAATATTGATGCCGTATTCCGCCATTTCCTTTGCTTCTGTCAGCGCCTCTGCCGCATGCAGGATTGCCTTTGTGGGAATACAGCCGACATTCAGGCAGGTGCCGCCGAGCTTATTCTTTTCAATCAGCGTTACCTTGCCGCCCAGCTGTGCCGCTCTGATGGCTGCCACATAACCGCCGGGGCCGCCGCCGATAACTGCTACTTTTGTTTCGCCGGCAGGCTTTTTCTCTGCCGCAGGAGCCGCTGCCTGTACGGGTGCTGCCTGTGCGGGTGCTGCTCCAACCTGCTCGCCTGCTTCGCCGATATATGCCAGAAGCCCCTTTACGGGTACATCCTCGCCTTCCTGTGCCACGATTTTAATCAGTGTACCTTCTGCTTCTGCTGTCACCTCGCTGGTCAGCTTATCTGTTGTAATTTCCAACAGAACATCGCCAACCTTTACGGCATCGCCTTCCTGCTTTACCCATTTGGAAACCGTGCCTTCTTCCATTGTCAGCCCAAGCTGAGGCATTTTAACCTCTACTGCCATAGTCTATTCCTCCTGTCCGTTCAGGTTCCTTTTCTTGATTTCTGTCTTCTTTTTCTTCCGATGTTACAGCAGAATCTGCATGGGGTTTTCCAACAGCTCTTTGATAGCGAGTTCAAATTTTGCTGCTGTCGCACCGTCAATCAATCTATGGTCGAATGTAAAGGAAATGCGCATGAACTGTCTCTTTGTGATGTTGCCTTCTGCATCCATTACCAGCTCATCCTGCACTGCGCAGACACCCAGAATGCCTGCATCCGGCTGATTGATGATAGGATTAAAGGTTTCTACGCCGAACATACCCAGATTGGAGATGGAGAAGGTAGAGCCCTTATATTCGTCCATCGACAGCTTATTTGTTCTTGCACGTTCTGCCAGATCTCTCGCTGCTTCGGAAATTTCGCCCAGACTCATCTTATCCGCGTCCTTGATAACGGGCACAATCAGACCATCCTCCAGTGCAACCGCCATACCGATATTCACATGCGCACGCTTGATAATCTGGTCACCGTCGATAGATACCAGAATATGCTTGTTATTTTTCAGTGCCTTTGCCGTTGCTTTCAGCACATAATCATTCAAAGAATATTTCACGCCAAGGTCATTGTTAATCTTCTTACGGAATGCCATCAGCTCTGTCACATCAATGCGGACATTCTGCGTAACGGTAGGGATTTCCTGTGCGGATTTTGTCATTCTTTCGGAAACGACCTTTCTCATCCCTGCCAGCTTTACAACCTCGTCGCCATCCATCAGTTCCAGTGCGGTTTTCTTCGGTGCTGCCTTTTCTGCTGCCGCCTGTGCTACGGGTGCAGGTGCGGCTTTTGCAGCTTCTGCCGCCGCCAGAATATCCTTCTGCACGATTCTGCCCAGAGGACCGGAGCCTGCCACTGCTGTATAATCTACCCCCAGCTTTGCTGCTGTTTTCTTTGCCAGAGGGGAAATTCTGATTCTGCCGCCTGCCACAGGTGCCACAGGTGCTGCAGGTGCTGCTGCGGGCACGGGCGCTTCAGCCGCAGGTGCTTCTGCCTTTGCCGCGGGTGCATCCCCAACCTGTTCGCCTGCTTCACCGATATATGCCAGCAGACCCTTTACGGGGATATCCTCGCCTTCCTGCGCTACAATCTTCAGCAATACGCCGTCATGCTCGCTTTCTACTTCGCTTGTCAGTTTATCTGTTGTAATTTCCAGAATGACATCACCTGCTTTTACAGTGTCGCCCTCCTGTTTTACCCATTTTGTGACTGTGCCTTCTTCCATTGTCAGTCCCAGCTGAGGCATCTTTACTTCAAAAGCCATGGTTTTCCCTCCTTATTTATTCAGAACCTTTTTCACTGCCTTTACGATATCTGCGGGATGAGGGAAGTTTTCATCCTCCAATGTAGGGCTGAAGGGAGAAACGATATTCAGACCGCAGACACGTTCTACGGGTGCATCCAGTTCATCAAACAGCTCCTCTGCAATCTGTGCGGAAATTTCAGCCGCATAGCTGCCACGCTTTACCTCTTCGGACAGAACGATTACATTGTGTGTCTTGGAAACGGATTTCACGATGGCATCCCAATCCAGAGGAACCAGTGTACGCAGATCCAGAACCTCTGCGCTGATGCCTTCCTTCGCCAGTTCTTCCGCCGCCTCCAGTGCGAAGTATACCTCGCGGCTCCAGGTTACGATTGTAATATCTGTACCCTCTCTTTTCACATCCGCAACACCCAGAGGGATGGTGTATTCCCCTTCGGGAATCTGCTCCTTCTTTGCATACAGCAGCTTATGTTCAATAAAGATAACGGGGTCCTCATCACGAATCGCGGATTTCAGCAAGCCCTTTGCATCCTCCGCGCTGGAGGGTGCCACAACCTTCAGACCGGGTGTGTGGCAGAAAATATTTTCAAAGCACTGCGAATGCTGTCCTGCGTTTCTTCTGCCTGCGCCCATGGGCAGTCTCAATACCATGGGTACGGTTGCCTGTCCGCCTGTCATATATCTCATCTTTGCAGCCTGATTGATGATAGGATCTGCCGCAACGGTGATAAAGTCATCATACATCAACTCTACCACAGGGCGAATCCCTCTCATTGCAGCCCCCACTGCCATGCCGCAGAAGCCGGATTCGGAAATCGGGGTATCAAACACGCGGTTCTCACCGAATTCCTCCTGAAAGCCAACCGTAATGCCGAAAACATTCCCCATCTTACCCATGTCTTCGCCCATGATAATTACATTTTCATCTCTTGCCATTTCCTCATGAAGAGCCTCGCCGATGGCTTTACTGATGCTCAATTTTTTACTCATCTTACAACGCTCCTTTCATTATCAGAGAAATATACATCTGTTGTTGCTTCGGAAGGGTCAGAATATGCGGATTCATTTGCAAACTGATAAGCCGCTTCCATCTCATCCTCTACTGCCTTTTCCACAGCCAGAATTTCTTCCTCTGTTGCCACGCCATCCAACAGTCTCTTTCTCATATTGGGGATTGCGTCCTTCTTATGCGCCTCCTCCATGTAGGATGCAGGGCGATAATTTGCAGGGTCACCGCAATAATGCCCCTGATGGCGGAACGTCATGCACTCTACGATAGAAGGACCGTTGCCCTCTCTTGCATAATCTACCGCTTCTTTTACTGCTTCATATACGATAACAGGGTCGTTGCCGTCTACTGTTTTGCCCGGAATATTATACGCCTGTGCGCGCACAGCAATCGTATCCGTATTGGTTACGGAATGGATATTAACAGAAACGCCGTAGCTGTTGTTTTCACACAGGAATACTACAGGCAGCTTCCATGCCGCCGCCATATTTACCGCTTCGTGGAAGGTACCCTGATTGGATGCGCTGTCACCGAAGAAGCACAGGGTAACATGCTTATCTCCCTTAATCTTGGACACCAGTGCAGAGCCTGCCGCAATGGGAATACCTGCGCCTACGATACCGTTTGCACCAAGGCTGTGCAGTCCTGCTACATCCGCGATGTGCATGGAACCGCCCTTACCCTGACAATACCCTGTTTTCTTACCGAACAGCTCTGCCAGCATTTTATCCAGAGATGCACCCTTTGCGATACAGTGACCATGCCCTCTGTGGGTAGATGTCATATAATCTTCGGGTTCCAGTGCATAGCAAGCACCTGTGGGCACTGCCTCCTGCCCGATGCACAGGTGAATATTCCCTGCCAGCATACCCTTTGTGAAGCATTCTGCCGCTTTTGTTTCAAATGCTCTGATACTCAACATTGTTTTGTACATATCCAAAAGCATTTCCTTGGGATATTTTTTACCTTTAGAAGCCAATGTGATTCACACCTTTCTTTTTTCTCATTCTTTTTATGTTGTTTATTTTTGCTTGGGTGCAAACAAAGGCACCCCGAGTTCCTCATCAAATCTTCTGCCCATAACCAGCCCATCCAGCTCCGCAATCACCATATCCGTGGTCAGCAGAACCTTTGTGCCTTCAATAAGATGACCGCCATGCCCTGTGCCGTGCTGGTCGCTCATGCTCATGTGTACATGAAGCAGAAGGTTGCCGTCATCATCGTGGCAGATCATGCCGGCTGCCGCAGTCAGCTCAATGGGACCATACAGAATCGTAGGTTCTCCGTAGCCGTATCCTGCTTTTTTATCCTTCAAAGGAACAGGATTACAAAAGGCTGCACCGTCCAGACTGCCAATCCCGCTGAGGATTACGCCGTTTTTAATATTTTCTGCTTTGCAAATCTCCTCGATGCCCTTCAAAACATCCATACCGGGCTTCAAGCGGAATGCAACGACTCTTTTTATGCTGCCTGCAGCATGTTCGATGGATTGCATCATTTGTATCTCCCCCTCTTTATTTTGTATTCTTTTTATTTATTTTGTATTCAAATTTTATCATTAGAATTTTTATGTGTCAATACAATACCGCCATTTTTTTCCTTTTTGGCGTAATTTACAGAATGTATTTCTGATTTTTATTTAAAATTCATAAAACTATTTTTGTATACAAAATGATGTCTAAAAAAAGAGGTCTTTGTCAGAATTTTTTATCACAAAACCTCAGAATCCTATTTTTTCCTAAATCAGGCAGGTCTGTCCTTCCTCCATAAAGAACAGCGCATTTTCCTGCCTGCCTGCGCGCATTTCCTGCTCCACAATCTTCCGTATCATCATTTTATCCTCTCCCGCAAAGGGAATATGATAAACAATCTTCGTCTTTGTCTGCAATACGCCTGCTGCAAATAATGCCTTGCCCTCCTCGCTGTGGCTCATCAGCGGATTGACAAATACCGCATCCAGCGCCATGCCGCGCACCGCGGAAAAATCCTCCTGCGTAAAATCCACATCCGCCGTAAAAAGCAGCTTCTTCTCGCCGCACTCTAATAAATAGCAGAAATGCGGCACATCCCAGTAAAGCTTATCCAGATGTCTGGTCTGGAAGGCACGGATACGAATCTCCTGCTCCGGACGAAAAACAGTTTTCCTGCATAATTCCCGATGCAGCAGAACACACGGAATCCCCATACCCTCCGCCTTTTTCTGCAGCGCCCGCAAGGCAGCAGAGCCGTCTCTCGGCATGAAAATCGCCTTCGGCTGCCGGTACTCCAGATATTCCGCCACCCTCTGCGGCGAAAAATGATCCCCATGCTCATGGGTAAACAGCAGATACTCAATCCCTGCAAATTCTCCCTCGCCCGCCTTCAGCTTTTCCCATTGCCTTTCGGAAAGATTGCTGAAGCAATGTCCGTTTTCATCATAAATCCCGTCGATTAGCAGCTTCGTCCCCCGAAACTCCAGAAGCACCGCCGCATTTACCAGAAACGTTGCCTTTACCTGCTCCTGCATCTCTGTTTCCTCCTTCTGAAAAATGCTGCATACCCAAGCAGTATGCAGCATTTTCTTTTCTCAAAATTACATTTTCAAATCTATTTTTACATCTTATTTATTTTCTACATCTTATTTAATCAATCCCGGCAGGAAGGTTGTAACCTGTGGAATATAAGTAACCAGCATCAGCACCACAATACCGATGAGCAGCATTGGCAAAACCGATTTTAGCGTTTGCACAAAACGTGCTCCGGCAATCTGGTTTGTCATCAGCAAGCAGATGCCGACCGGTGGTGTAACCAGACCGATACACAGGTTGAAGCTCATCATGATACCAAACTGCAAAGGATCAATGCCAAACGCATCCAGCAGAGGCAGCAGGATAGGTGTCATCATGATAATCGCTGCGTTTGCCTCCATCAGCATACCGATAACCAGGAACAGAATATTCAGCAGCAGCAGAATGACAACTGTACTATTGGTAAAGGAGCTGAATACCTCCAGAACCTGATGAGGCAGACCGGATGTTGTGATAACATAACCGGAGGATTTGGAAATCCCTACCAGCAAGCAGAATGGTTGCTGTAGAAATCGCACCATCCACGAAAATGCCGGGGATATCCTTAATCTTAATATCCTTATAAATCAGCAGGCTGACCAGAAGCGCATACACAACTGCAACCGCTGCGGATTCCGTTGGTGTAAAAATACCGCCGAAAATACCGCCCAGAATGATAACGGGCATCAGCAGAGCCCAGATACTGTCTTTGAAAATAAGCAGAACCTCTTTTGCAGATTTTCTCTCATGCGCAGGCAGGTCATTCTTCTTACCATAGAACAGCGCATAAATAATCAGACCGACTGCCATCAGGATACCGGGAATGACAGAGCCGACAAACAGCTTGGATACGGACAAATCCGTAATGCTCGCATATACGATCAATGTAATGGAAGGTGGGATGATAGGCCCCAGAATAGCCGCAATACCGGAAATCGCCGCTGCGAAATGGTCGGGATAGCCTTCCTCCTTCATGGCCGGAATGGTTGTGCCGCCAACCGCAGATGCCGTTGCAACGCCGGAACCGGAAATCGCACCGAACAGCGCAGATGCCAGTACGGTAACAACCGCCAGAGAGCCTTTAATCCAGCCGATCAAGGCATTGGAAACATCAATCAGCTTCCCTGTAATACTGCGAGACATAATATTCCCTGCCAGCATAAAGAACGGGATTGCCAGCAGTGAGCTGGAGTTCATGCCTGCAAAAAGCTTCTGCGGAAGCACGATAAACGGCATATCTGCCATATTCAGGGCAACCAGTGTGCCAATACCCAACGCAAGATAAATGGGAATACCCAAAATGGATAATACCAATAACAAAATAATTACAATCAAACCGGCATTCATATGTTACGCCTCCCTTCTGCTTAATTCCGCAATTTCTGCAAGCTGCTTCATAATAACCTCAATAGAGGTCAAGATCATCAATACTGCACCAATCGGCATACATGCATACGGCACAGACATCGGAATCTTCAAGCCGGCAGAAACATTCACTGCCGCTGCCTGACACAATACAACAGAATAGCAGAACAGAAATACCAGAAATACAATCCCTACAATAGTTGCAATCACTGTATAGATTGCCTTCGTTCTGGGCTTGAGAATACCGATAAACGCATCCACCTGCAAATGGCTGTTTCTTCTTGTGGCAATGGCTGCCGCTACCATAACATCATAGATAAACAGATACCTTGCCAACTCCTCACTCCACGCATTGGACGCAGAAAAAACATATCTTAAAATAACCTGATAGGTAATGACAATAATCATGATTGCAACCGTTACCGCCAGAAATAATTTTTCTATCTTTTCAATTCCGTCCAGAAATTTTCCGTACCCTTTCATTCGATTCACCTCGATTTTAATGATTTTCCTTTGTATTTACTCCTCTGTGCCGACAGCACGAATCTTTTCTGCCCAATCTGCCAGGTAAGGGAATTTTTCATCTGTAAAATCCTTGAAATATTCGATAAACTGATCTGTATCCACTTCAACGATATGGCAGCCCTTATCAATCAGCTCCTGCTCTGCTTCCTTTTCCTTCTGCAGCTGCTGCTCGCTGACAGTTACGCCTGCATATTCAGCTGCCTCCTGCACTGCCTGCTGAATATCCTCAGGTAATGCATCAAAGTATTCTCTATCCATGATGATAACGTTACTGCTGTAAACATGGTTTGTCTTAATCCAATATTTGCAGACCTCATCAAATGCATAGTTCAGGGAATCCGTCATAGGGTTTTCCTGCCCGTCTACCGTCTTCTGCTGCAAAGCTGTATAGGTTTCTGTCATCGCAATGGGTGTAGGTGCTGCCTTCATCCATTTCCATGTTTCCAGATACATCTCCAGATTTGGTGCTCTCAGCTTAAAGCCCTTGAAATCCTCGATATTTTTCATTTCCTTTGTTGCCGTTACGATACGGGGACCTCTGTATGTGCCGCCCAGCAGCTTAAAGCCGCTTTCCTCACCGACGGTCTCCTTGATTTCCTCGCCGACATCGCTGTTCCATGTTTCCATGAAGTGATCATAATCGCGGAACAGATACGGGGTTGCGTCAATATTCGCCATCGGGGTAAAGGTTGCCAGTGTACCTATTGATTCGCACATCACGTTGGCAACACCGAATTTCATCCCTTCCAGAACCTCAGAAGTTGTACCAAGGCTGCCGCCGCCATAAAGAACAACCTCTACTCTGCCATCCGTCAGCTCCTCTATCTTTTTCGCGAAGACTGCGCCTGTATCGTAAGCATTGTCCCCCGCTGTAGAGTTCAACGCCATTTTCCATGTATATGTACCGTCATCATTGATACCCATACCATTATTACAGCCGGTCAAGCCCAATGCCGCAACAATGGCTGTCATTGCAATCGCCAAAATTTTCTTTTTCATGAAAATTCCTCCTCAACCTTTTCTTACCGATATCAGCCGTCCATTGTTACGCCACCGTCCACATCACTGATTTCACCGGTAGCAAAGCTTGCCAGATCAGATGCGTAGAACAGAACCATGTTTGCAATTTCTCTCGGCTGTGCGCCTCGTCCCAAAGGAATGGTTGCGATAATCTTCTTTGTCTTTTCTTCTCCCATATTGGCAGTCATCGGTGTCATTGTTAAGCTGGGGCATACACCATTGCAGGCAACCCCATAAGGTGCGCCTTCTCTGGCAACCGCCTTTGTCAGCCCGATTACGCCTGCCTTGGAGGCCGCATAGGCACTTGTCCCCAAAAGGCCGCCGCCTCTTTTTGCCGCTACGGAGGCTACATTTACAATTCTGCCATAGCCATTCGCCTTCATAGAGGGATAAACTGCACTAATTGCAGTATAAACACCTGTCAGGTTAATGGCAATTACCTTATCCCATTCTGCCTGTGTTACCTCATCAAAGGGTACCGTGCTTACGATGCCTGCATTGTTGATTAGCCCATGTATCTGTTTAAAATCTGCAACGATTTTGCCGAATACCTCTCTGATTTCAGCACTGTTCGCCAGATTTACCTTGTAAGCAGAGGTTTTGTCCTTGCCCAGATCCTCTCTGAGCTTTTCGGCTGCATCCAGATTCAGATCAACAATAATCGCATGACCGCCGCCTTCTACCACGCCGGTTACGAT
>ERZ838118.5150-NODE-5150-length-10587-cov-2.694930_pt1 | contig 10587 bp, 9 predicted proteins | sample MGYA00519863_ERZ838118 | MGnify/ENA primary metagenome ERZ838118 (study PRJEB31850, sample SAMEA3708827) | human gut metagenome | biome: human gut; feature: human-associated habitat; material: faeces | place: China | collected 2014 ...
GGTGGCGTCCCCGAGCCGGTAGACGTGCTCCCGGTCGGCCAGCAGGTAATTGAGGGCGGCCGTGTAGGCGAAGGCGGCTTGTTGGCTGACAGGCGCATTATAGCTTTGCTCTTTCCCATAAGAACAGACCGACGGAGAGTTAAAGCCGACCAGCGTATTCCCCATAGCCTCGCCGTTGATGATGCCTTTGATTTTGGGGTGGATCCGCGCCACTGCAGCTTGTTTCCCTGTGACTAAGCAAGTCATTTCTATCCCTGTGCTCTGGTCTGCATAGTGCCTCTGCCATGCATCCCTAATCTCTGGATCTTCGTGGATGTAACCGCCGCTATAGCGGAATACCATGTTCGCGCCCTTGAGTATGTCCTCCATGGCATCTTGAAGCGCAGGATGTTCAGGAGCTTTTTCTGGATCCCACTGTTGGAAGAAGGCCAGCAGAGCAGTAGCGGCTGGGGATACCACGCCAGATAAAATGGCTTCATGGTACTCTTTGGCTCCATTGAAATATTTAATACCACGCTGCGTGCCGCCCTTGCTGATTCCAAGCAGATAATCGGATTTGTCCCATAGAAAGTTTGGACGCACAGCAGTGGAGGTCCTTCCATCTGCTGGTACAGGCAGTATCATTGATTGAGGACGTAATACTGTCTTCTTCCCTTGGGAGACTTGATTTTTAATGGAGATGACTTGCTCTAGTTCCCCTTCGTCACTGATACAGAGGACAAAGGAAATATCGGACGATTTCAACCCAGGCGCGGCAATTTTCTCCGCCTGAACCAGCGATTGATAGTACTCTGTCAGTGCCTGCAAAATCAGCCCCGCACCTCCCCACTTTCCCGGGCGGGTACCTCCAGCACCCCGTCCCGCAGGGTGCCGCGGAAGAACAGGGGGCGGATATCCTCCGGGTTCGTGTAATCCATGTCATACAGCATCCAGCCCAGATCCCTTGGCCCTTTCAGCTCCTCCGGACAGGGCGGCGGCTCCTCGCACCAACGGAACTGGGCGGGAAATTCCCGGCAGCCGAAGCAGGGCTGGTGGTAGAATTGCCCCTTTTTGATGCGGCGCTTGACAATGTCCTGGAACTTGCCCGGGTTATCCCCGGGAGCGGCTTTGTCCGTCACATCAAAATGGGCCTCAATGACATAGTGCACATCCCGCAGCAGCAGCGCCGCCCGCTGCTGGATGTCGTTGGCAGTACAGAGATACAGCTCTCCGGTCCCGCGTTCCATGACGGTGCGGACAGACCGGGCGGAGAGAGTGGACTTCACCTCATTGCGCCGCAGATTGGTGAACCGGATCGGCGCGCACACGTGGATGCAGTCGATCACCCACCGCAGCCCCGGATGCCAGTAAATTGCCTCGATCAGCCCCCGGGCTGCCGAAGGGGTCATGACATCATAGCTGACCCGTTCCACCTTCATCTCCGGTCTGGTGAAGAGGGCGTAGTCCCCCCAGACCTCCAAAGAGATGGGCATCAGCATGCACTCCTTTCTTTCGTTTGTGGAAGGGTGGAGCAGCGTACCGCTCCATAGACAGATTTTGGTATAGGTATTTCAATGGATTCTCCGGCCTATCCGATGAACAGGGCATTTCCACCGCTGGGCTCCAGAGTCAGCCCGGTAGTCTGTGTATACAGCCCAATATCCCGCAGGACCACGGAGCCGTCCTCCAGATGCTCCAGCGCCCCTGCCTGCTCCAATGCCGCTAAATGCTGCGGATAGACCGACACGCCGTATTGCCCCAGGCGGCGGTACAGTGTGCGGCTGTATTGACCGCTCCGCAGCAATTCCACAAGTCCGGCGCCCTCCTCCAGAGGAAGGTACACGGTTGTGGTGGGGCTTTCAATCAGGTGGAATCGCTCCGCCACAGTGCGGAAGGGGAAGAACTCCGATTCCATCAGCGGCAGGATGTGGTGGGCATCCTGAGCTTCCGCGCCTTTCAAATCCAGCAACGTGGAGAAATAGGTGTGTATGGCCGCTCGGGAACTGACGTCCTGGCAGTGATCCAGGACGATCTTCCCGGCGCCGATGGAGGTCTCAAACAGACGGGGAGGTGGATCTTCTCCCTGAAAGATGGTGACGATGCTGTCCTCCGGAGGGCGCTTGCCCTCCCGGTTGCACCGCCCAGCGGCCTGGAGGATGGAGTCCAGACCGGACAGCTCCCGATAGACGGCTGGGAAATCCACATCGACACCGGCCTCGATGAGAGAGGTGGAGACCACCCGGCAGGGCAGCCCATCCCGCAGGCGCCGGCGGATCTCATCCAGAATTCTCCTGCGGTGCGCGGGGTACATCAGGGTGGAGAGATGGAAATTGCCTGGACCGGACAGTTGGTGGAAGACCTCCCGCGCGGCCCGGCGGGTGTTGACGACGCACAGAACCTGCTCCTGCTGCTGCAGGCGGGCGGCCAGGTCCATCTAGGACAGCGTTCCTGCCTGCTGGAAGGAAACCCGGCGGAAGGACTCCCAGTGCGCTTCGGCCATGGGGCAAATCTCCCGGATGGGGATCTCCGGAGCGAATTCCTGAAAAATGGGGTCCAAAGCGGGCTGAGTGGCGGTACACAAAACAGCGGAAGCGCCGTAGTGCCGGACCAGCTGGGCAATCGCCCAGACACAGGGTCGCAGATAGGGGAGGGGGAGCATCTGGGCCTCGTCAAAGATCAGGACGCTCTGGGCCAGGTTGTGGAGCTTCCGGCATTTGGAAGGCTGGCAGGCATAAAGGGATTCAAAGAATTGGACTGCTGTGGTGACGATTACAGGAACATCCCACGTCTCCACAGACCGGGTCAGCGGAACGGCCTCCGGACTGGATGCATCGTCCTCCTGCTGGTCGAACTGCACACCGGAGTGAAATTCCAGAACATTTTCATCACCCAAAATCTCCCGAAAGGCCTGGGCAGTCTGCTCGATAATCGATGTGTAGGGGATCACATAAACGATTCGCTTCATCCTGCGGGCTTTGGCCTGCGCCAGCGCAAAGGACAGGGATGCCACGGTTTTTCCTCCGCCGGTGGGCACTGTCAGCGTGAAGAGGCCTGGTCCATACTGTGCCCCCGCCGACATGCACTGTTCCAAAATCACACATCGCTGCATGTTCAGAGCGCCTTTTGGGGGAAACCAGCCGGAGACATAGGTTTCCAGGCGGCGCCACAATTCCTCCATAGAGGAGGACGATGCTGGCAGATACGGGCTGTTGTCCATAAACGCGCCCGTATCTGTGTAGTCTGCATCTACCAGGCAGGAAAAGAGCATCCGCGTGAAAAACATCCCCTCCAGCCTTGTTCCCGCAAATGCGGGGGTATTTGCATGAGGCAGGGAGAATTCACTCTGCCAGGCATGATAGTCCTCCAGCCTCCCTTGACTCGCCCGATTGATGCGCCCCCAAAAGGTGCCGGCGCCAGCGGCGTCTCCCCGGCCGCCGCCGTCGGGGAGGCCGCCGTGGTGTCCGGAGATCGCAAAAGCAGCCGCCAGCTGTTGAGCTTTCAGACACTCGAAAGCCCCGGCAGAGGCGTGATCCACTTTCGGCCCGCCATGGAGCCGCCGCTGAAAGGCAGCGGAGTATTTTCCGATGTCGTGAGCCATACCGGCCAGCTGTCCCTGCGCCTCTGCGTCAAAAGCAGCTGCGAAAGCGGAACACAGAGACGCGGTGCCTTTGAGATGTTCCAGAATTGTCTGGGTCCGGCCGTCTTCTGTGAGATGGGCCAGATAGGCGTAAGTATCCATCCTGCAACCACATCCTGAAATTATATAAAATGCACAATTTATAGATTTATTATATGATTTTCTTGGTTGTATTGCAAGAGGGATATCTGATTCCGGCAGCATCCATGAAACAGGGGGAGTAGATAGAGACATCTTGCATGGAGGCTCAGGCAAGAATACGTGAAAATTGGATGACATTGGGTGACGAAACTGCTATTTCGCAGAGCAGTTTAACACGTGATCTATCTCTGCAAGCAAGCTCGCTAGAAGCGGGCTTGCTTTTATGTGTTTTGCGACAAAATCCGATGTTTTTCTGTTGCTCTATCCAACAAGAACTATAGGTCCGTCCAAATTTTTATAGTTCATGGTTAAAATCCTCTATATAAGGAGGGATTTTCCCATGACAAAAATAACTTTACGACGAATTTTTTCAAAGCACGTCCTTCTCAAACGTACGCAATTTCAACTGACACAGGCTCAACTTGCAGAGGCGGTTGGGACCTCCCATGGATGGATTCAGAAAATTGAATCTGGTAAGAAGATGCCTGGCTTTTTTCTCGCAATCAAACTTGCAGTCTTTCTCGAAATTGATATGAATAGCTTTCTGAAAGATCTGATGGAAGCCTCTGGCACTCCAATAACTGCATCTAAACGTCAGGAGTCTCTTGTTCATACCCATGCAGCAAAAGAATCCGGGGATACTGAGGTGACTGGTCATGTACAAGTATGAGGTATTTAAGATACATTCTTTATCTTCCAGATCTTACGGCATTCTTGCTAAAGAAAAAATAGGCCGAAGTTGGATTACAGTAGCAGTTACTGCCCCTTTTTCCAACGATTACGGAACCGCCCATCAGCCAGCTTTCTCCCCCGCATCTCGTGGATGTTGTTTCTGATTTTATCTCTTAGAAAACGGTTATATCTTGAAGTTTTTAGCCTTTTCTACAGGAGCGATTCCATCGAAATGGCTCCTACCAGTTTTCTCCTATTTGGACGCTACTACAACGGGTGAAGCACACCCGTCAGACGTGCTTCATTCGTTCCCAAGATTCAGCCACAATGGGGCAACATACAGACAGCGAACGATCACTGCTTCGCGGGCTGCCAGGCAAGCCCCGTGTTGTAATGGAGTCTACGGGTAATTATCATTTACCGGAAGCCTGACTGCTGAATGCCTCCGGATTCTATGCTTCGGCAGTCAGTGCAGCGCTGGTGCCAATTTGCGCCGTGCCAAGACCGACAAGAAGGATGCCATTAAACCGGCAAACGACGGTCTTGGCCACTGGCTTATCTTGGCGAGGTATAGATACCTGATTGATGCGCAGAAACTGCTGCCAGGCAATACCAGCCGTATTCAAAAGTTGAAGAACAACCTGATCTCTCTGTTAGACACAGCTTTTCCGGGCGCAAACCGCCTGTTTTCAAGCCCTCCGCGTACCGATGGCAGCGAGAAATGGTGGACTTCGCAGCGACATTTTGGAACTGTGAGTGCGTTTGCGTTTTATGTGAAAAAGCATTTATTTCCAAATACCAAAGGTGGTGTAAGAAATATAGCTACAACTTCAGCGAAGATAGGGCATTGGATATTTATGCTTCTGCCCGTAGTCACTTTGGTGTTATGCCGAAAACTGATACTGCCAGACTTCTGGCAGAACGGGCTGTCTCTCAACTCCGGACGGCCTGTGCAGCATTGGCCGCCCTGAAACTGCAAAACTGCAAATGCGATCTTGGGCATCTTCACGCCCGGAATATCCCGTGGTGATGAGGATATTTGGTGTTGGTCCATCGCTCGGCTCACAACTTATGGCGGAGATTGGCGATGTCCGCCGTTTCCACTCCAAGACGGCGTCGGTGGCTTTTGCCGGTATTGATGCATCGCCTTACCAGTCTGGTCAAATAGATATTTACATCCGCAATTCCGCTTCGTTACAGAACTTTTCCTGCTGATGGGTGGATATCTCCCCAATGCCCCTGTAAACGAGGCTGCGCATCAATTCATGGAGAAAAAGTGCTCTGAGGGCAAGCATGACAAGGGTTACATGACGATCCCTTTTACCACACAGTCATGGTTCGATCCGGCTCCCGGACCAGATCCAGTTGGCAGCTTGTAACAGAAATTGTATCCACAGGCAGGAAAATCGGGAGCTAGTCCTGCGGCGGCAGATAGAGATCTGCGTCAAGGACTGCTTTGACAACTATCTGCTCCACAACATGGGAGCATCCCGGTATCCCATGGCAGAGCGGCTGGCAGCTTCCGGTTTCCCCGTGAAATGCGAGACAAGGAGTTGGCGCAGCATATCAGTTGTTCTTTCCGAAGAGCTGCGGAGGCCCTGGAGAAGATCCCCCAAGATCATCCAGATAGTTGAGCTGGTGCAGCTTCAGCGCAACTGTCCGGACTGGGAGGGATCCCAATCTCCAGTGCCGGAAGTGCGATGAGGTGGCCCGGAGATACGGGAAAGAGATTGCGGTCGTGGAGCCGGTGAAGGGAGGCGCTCTGATGAACTTACCGGAGGAGGCCGCTGTGCTGCTGTACCAAGCTGATGCGACCGCCGGACCGGCCTCCTCCTGGTCCATCCGGCTCATTGCGGGGCTGGACGGGGCTTTGACTGTTTTAAGCGGCATGAGAAATCCGGAGCGATTGGGGAACAACACGGGCTACACTGCCAACCAGGAGGCGTATTATGCGGCTCTGCCCCAGACTTACAGAAAGGCATCCGACTGCATCCGCTGTGGCCTGCGGGAGAAAATTGCCCGCAGAGGCTTCCGCCCGTGATCTGCTGGAAACGGTTGCAGAAGCGTTAGAAGCGGAAATATAAAATTTCCGGTGTCCCCAGACAAAACACATTCATAAACAATTGGCTCAGAAACATTAGAAATCTATCTCGGGGCTGTCATTTTGAAGAATATATTGGGACGCCGCACCAAAAGTCCATTGGTGCGGCGTCCGATCTTATTCAATACCTGTGTAAATATTCCTATGTCCAGCCAATTACTTGCTGTGTATTGCCCCCGTAAAATCCATATCCTGCGCCTGCCAGGAACTCCAGACGGGCTGAAGGATAGACCACTCTTTACGGAACAGGGCAGGGGGGACGATGCTGTCCGTATTTACGAGACTCGGAAGGACATCCTTATTCTGGGGGGCTATCGCCGCATAGATACCATAGCCCAGCAGAGTTCCCGCTTAGATGCGGCCAACGGTCATCCACAGGGAAAAGTAGCTGTCCGGAATACCCTCCACGCCAGAAAAAATCTCATTCATCATTCTTTTATAGAAGAAAATCTGAAAAAAATCCCGGGTATGGATGGGCAAGGATGGTCCAAGTTATACTCTGGATCAGCAGTTTCTGAATCTCCGCCTGGAGCAAGCAGGTTTTATGTAATAAAAGGCACAGGATGCGAGGCCGAGATGAGACTGGGCAGAGAAGTGTTTCGGAAGGGGAGATTTGAGGATGGAAGGAGGCTGCTCCATGTCGCTGTTTGCTCAGTATGTTGGAATATCCTCGTTAAAGACCATGGAACATTTTTTTCAGTTCTTCCACATAGGGAGCGGTCAAAGGGTGAGGCGTCTGCCCCTTCTTGGTGACATAATAATGGGCCAGGATACTATCTTCTCCCTTAAGCGGGACCGAGGAAAAATGGTAGTGCTGCGGATGCTGCCAGCGGGTAGAACTGATGAAAAAAGCATCGGATTGGGCCACAATATCCTGGCTGGCAGCACTGTCGTTAATAGAGATGATGCATTTTGGGGGAGACTGAAACAGTTGAGAGATGGACTCGGAATCATCATCGTAAAATCTGCCGAAATTCTCGTGGTTTTCTGCAATCACATAGGGATAGTCCGTCATACGGTCTTCCACCGGAACGGTCTCCTGAGCCTGCAGAATGGGGTGGTCCGCTCTCGTGACGATGCTGATATGGCTCTCCCCCAACAGATGGTAATCCAAGTCCTTTACGCTGCAAAGCCGCGTGATCCGATTACTGTGGGATTTCATCAGGAAGACGATCCCCAGGTCGGAGCGGCAGTGCTGCACATCATCCAGAACATCGTAAAAAGACTGTTTTTTCAGCCTGATATAGATAGAGCCGCCGTGGCCGTCTGAAATCTGCGGCCAAAGCCTTGTGATGGGCGTGCTGAGAAAGAAGGATCGCATGGAAGAGACACTGAAATACTGCTTGCGGAAGTGGCTCTTTGCATACAGATCTTCTACAAAAATTTTTTTGTCTATGATCTCGTTTGCATAGCTCAAGAACTCCCGCCCCTCTTCCGTGACGGAAACGCCCTTTTTGGTTCGAAGGAAGATCTGGATTCCCAATTCTTCCTCCAAGGCCTTGATGCTGTTGCTGACATTGCTCTGGGACGTATAGAGCCGCTCGGCGGCTTTGTTGATGGATTCGCAGTTGGCGACCTCTACCACGAAGCTGAGCTGTTGGAACGTCATGTTGGATCCTCCCTCCGTACATAATAATGCCCCCCTAGACAGCCTCGGCATTTTCCGCCCAGTTTGCTGAGGGGCCTTTGGGATTGCTCTCCAATGTCCTGTCACAGTCCGGAAAAACGCAGAAGTCGGACAGGAGATCCGGCGTGCGCCCGGGAGAGACAGTCTCCCTGAAGTGTGCCCGTAAAGATATGAAATTCATATATTTAGTACTAACAATACCATATAAACGGATTTCCTGTCAATGTGATAAAATTAAGACAAGCAAAACAGGACAGGATCAGACAAAAAACACAATGTTTGCAGAGAGGAGCAGTACGGACAGGAAAAGAGCTGACGAGATCACCTTCAATCAGGCACAGAAGCCGCGGTAATTTTGGAAATGGAAACAACACCTAAGGAGAAACGCCCTTGGGTATTTTTTCAAAGCAAAATACGTTTGTTCAAATTCCATAGGAAAATGAAATGTGGAGGGAATCAAGATGTTGAAATTTGCGATTATCGGAGCGGGCGCAGGCGGACAGAGCATGGCCGCCATTCTCACCAGCAAGGGCTATATCGCCAAGCTGTATGACATCGACAAGGAAAAAATCCATCGTCTGCAGGAACTCAAAACAATCAAGGTCACCGGCGTCATTGCCTGCGAGGCCGCACCGGCGGTTATTACGGACCGGATCGATGAAGTCATGGATGACGTGGACGTGATCATGGTCGTCTCTACTACGGATGCCCATAGAAGCATCGCCTATGCCTGCAAGCCCTATCTGAAGGATGGGCAGATCGTCATGCTGAATCCCGGCCACTGCGGAGGTGCTCTGGAGATCGCCAATATCCTGCGCGGCGAGGATGGCTGCGGCAAGGATCTTATCATTGCGGAGGCGGGGGACCTGATGTATGGCTGCCGCAGTTATGAGGTCGGCAATATCCTTCACACGGGCCTGAAGGTCCACGTGCCGGTGGCGACACTGCCCGCCAGTGATATCGACCGCCTGATGAAAGTGCTGGGACCCATCTTCCCCTGCCTGCAGCCTGCGGCCAATGTGCTGGAGACCTCCCGCCTGTGGCGCTCCGTCATGCACCGGCTGGCGGAGGAGTATCCCGACGTGCAGTACGAGGATGTGCTGGTGGACAACTGCGCCATGCAGCTCGTGAAAGACCCCGGCCAGTTCGACGTGGTGGTTACTGAGAACATGTTCGGCGACATTCTCTCCGATGAGGCGAGCATGGTCACCGGCTCCATCGGCCTGCTGCCCTCCGCCTCTATCGGGGACGCCGCCCCCGGCCTGTATGAGCCCATCCACGGCTCCGCTCCGGACATCGCCGGCCAGGACAAGGCCAACCCCATCGCCACCATCCTGTCTGTGGCCATGATGTTCCGCTACTCCTTCCACCTGGCCGCCGAGGCCGACGCGGTGGAGGCGGCAGTGGACGCGGTACTGGCCGAAGGCTGGCGCACCCCCGACATCGCCGGGCCGGGCGTCACCCCCATCGGCACCCAAAAGATGGGCGAACTCATCTGCCGTCATATTGGATGAAAACAGGGCAGCCAAAAGGCTGCCCTGTTTCTTTTGTTTGCCCACTGCATATGGTATACTGGCTCTATCTTGTAACGGAGAGGGGAACAAACCAATGAAATATATCTGCGCACTTCTGTCTGTCAGGGACATTCACGCTGCAAAAGCGTTTTATCAGGAATTGTTTGGTCTGGAGGTGGCCCAGGATTACGGGAGAAATATTGCCTTTACCTGTGGGCTGGCGCTGCAACAGGATTTTGACTGGCTAATTGGAGTGCCGAGTATGCACGTGCGGAAAAAGCCCAACAATATGGAATTGGTCTTTGAAGAGACGGATTTTGATGGATTTATTGAAAAGCTGGATGCCTATCCGGGTATAGAACGGCTTGGCGGCATCATCGAACACGACTGGGGCCAGCGGGTGGCACGCTTTTACGATCCAGATGGGCACCTCATTGAAGTGGGGGAGGACATGGGGATGGTAATCCGCCGTTTTCTGGCTTCCGGCATGACTATGGAGGAGGTTTCGGTCAAAATGGGTGCCTCCATAGGAGACTTGACCAAACTCCTGAACACAGTTCCAAGCTCCGAAAAGGGGTAGGAACAGCAGATACCAGCTTGATCTTTCGCTGTATTTATTGCTATAATAATAAAAATATTTGTGGGGAGGGGGATATGTTATGATTCTGGCGGTAGACGTGGGCAATTCCAATACGACGGTCGGCCTGTTCAACGGTACAGGGGAGTTATTGTTCCGCGCCCTGCTGGAGACCTCCCGCAGCAAGACCCGGGATCAGTGCGCCATCGAGCTCCTGGGCGTCTTTCAGCTCTATGGGGCGGATGCGTGCACGGTAGACGGGGCCATCCTCTCCAGCGTCGTTCCGCCGCTGACTACCATCTTCACCGATGCCATCGCCCGCCCGACCGGCATCCCCCC
>ERZ838118.5152-NODE-5152-length-10579-cov-63.490023_pt1 | contig 10579 bp, 7 predicted proteins | sample MGYA00519863_ERZ838118 | MGnify/ENA primary metagenome ERZ838118 (study PRJEB31850, sample SAMEA3708827) | human gut metagenome | biome: human gut; feature: human-associated habitat; material: faeces | place: China | collected 2014 ...
CAAGGGGGCAGAATCGCTTGGTTTTAGGGGGCAGCTTACACTGGATTTTCCAGCTCTTGTCGGTTTCGAAAAGCGTGTCGAATGTTACGGGAATATCCAATGCTTCCAGCCTTTGAATCTTCTTACGATAGCCTGCCAACGTGCTGTCTATCTGACTTTGCAGGGCAGCGCGTTCGGGGCAGTTTGCCGTTATCATTTCGGCGGTTTTGTCCCAATAATGCGGCTCTACCGAAATGCCGAGCGAAACGGTCTTGTGGGTGCGTTGGTGCGTAAAGCGGATTGCCAACGGGGATTTGCCGTTTTTGTAAACGATTTCATGACGGCAGATTGCTTTGATTTTCATCTGTTTGCGTATTAAGCAAACAGCGCTGGGCGTCTAAATTTTATGTGTAACATTATGTGTAACATTGCCTGTCTGAATCGCTCTTTCAACCCTCTTTTCCCTCGCCGAACGGCACAAAAAAAGAGATTACAAAAACTGTAATCTCTTGATTGTTAGAGCCGAAACCGAGATTTGAACTCGGGACCCCTTCATTACGAGTGAAGTGCTCTACCGCTGAGCTATTTCGGCAATAGGGAGTTTTGTGAAACCCTTTCGGGATGCAAATATCGGAAAATTTTTTGAATAAAATCAAATGGTAAGGACTATTTCTTGGAAAAAGTGCGATTTTTTCTCTCATTCTTGCTATCTTCGCCCCGAAAATTTCGTATCGCCATGGTTTCGGAGGTCGTACGGACCGGAATCCGAATCCTCGGGAAGATAAAAAATTACGAGGAGTTAATCCGCTAATAAACAAAACCGTCATGCAAGATAAGGCTACGCTCAATCCTACTCCGGATCAGACATTCGAGATCGTTGGTCAGGGGGCGTATGATTTTGTACGGGTTCTGACCCATTCCAAACAGTTGCAGCGCCAGGGGCGGGTCGAAGAGGCCTGCAACGAACGCTTTCACGCCTTTCAGCGCATTTCCGAATTATTGCCCGAAGACGAGGAGGTGATTCTCGAATGGGAGGATCCCAATACGCGTGCGGCGCTCGAGGTGATTCACGCTTCGGCGATCGACCATTTCCTGATCAACGATTTCGAAATGTCTACCGCCATGCTCGAATTGCTTCTCGAACTGGATCCCGAAGACCATCTGGAGGCAATTATCCTGTTGGCGTTCAATTACCTGGCAATGGAGGAGTACGAACTTTTCGACGAGGTGAGCAACGATATTTCCGATAAATACGCCTGCAAGGAGGTGCTGACCATGTGGGCGGCTTTTCGGCGCAGCGGCCGTATTCCCGAGGGCGATGCGATCCGTTTCAGGACCCGATTCGCACCCTATTTTGCCGAATTTACCGCCGACGAACATCCTGCCGACGGGCAGTACCTGGAGGATATCGAGAGCGAGCGCCCTTCGGTGCAGGCCCAGGCTCGTGAGCTGTGGCTCCGCACTGAAAATCTCTGGACGCTTTTTCCCGATTTTATTGCGGCGCTTCGAAGGTAGCCCCTCCCGATTTTCTCCGGGGCGAAGTTGCCGGCAAGGGCGTATGTGCCGTCTATCGTGCAAGCTGTTATGAGAGGAGGGCGATTTGCGAGGGGATTTCCCCGATTTTACGAATCCGACCGGCGTAGTTCGTCACTCCTTTGTCCGGTGTGTGCGAGCCTTCCGGATCTTTTTGCAAGAGATCGAATCGAAGTTTTCGCCCGATCGGAAGCCGATGAATATCGGGGTAATTAAAATGTGTATTTGTAAAAAAGAAACACCGGACTTCATAGTCCGGTGCCTTGTTTCTTATCCGATCGTATCGACCAGTTTGTAGAGCTTGTCGCCCCGGCGGATGAGTTGGACGGTTTTGACCGAGCAGGTCGTTCCCTGGAGTACTGTTTGCACGGGGTGCTCATCCACGAAGATTTCGTCCCCGTGCTGCTCGACCACTCCGGTCGTTTCGCCCATCCAGAGCAGTTCGTCCCCTTCGTGTAGAGGAGCCGCTTCGACGAGCACCTCGGCCACCGATATTTTTTTGAAGAAGTTGGTCACCTTGCCCACATAGACTTTGCGTTTGGTGGCGGCCGATCCGTGGTGGCGGCTGTGCTCCACGATCGGGCGTCCTGCGTAGTATCCCTCCCAGAATCCGCGATTGAATACCGTTGCCAGCCGCTCTTTCAGTGCGGCGGCCAGTTCCGGCGTGTAGTCGCCGTCTTCCATGGCCCGGAGCGCCCGGTCGTAACATTCGACCACGCGTTTGACGTATTCCGCACCCCGCGCACGCCCTTCGATCTTGAGGACCCGCACGCCCGATTCGATGAAGTAGTCGAGAAAGTCGATCGTGCAGAGGTCTTTGGGCGAGAGGATATAGTTGCCCTCGACGTCGAGTGTTTCGCCCGTTTCGGGGTCCGTAACCAGATATTTGCGACGGCAGATCTGCCGGCAGGCTCCCCGGTTGGCCGAGAATCCGTCGCTGGTGTGGAGCGACAGGTAGCATTTGCCCGATATGGCCATGCAGAGGGCGCCGTGGGCGAACATTTCGATCCGTACCAGCTCTCCGCCGGGGCCCGTGATCCGCTGCCGTTCGATTTCCCGGCTGATACGGGCGACCTGCACCAGGTCGAGTTCCCGGGCCAGGACCACTACGTCCGCCCATTGGGCGAAGAACCGGACGGCTTCGATGTTGGAGATGTTGCTTTGCGTGGAGATATGTACGGCCATGCCGACGCTGCGGGCATATTGGATGGCGGCCATATCGGTGGCGATGATGGCGTCCACGCCCACCTCGCAGGCACGGTCGATGGTCGCGTGCAGGGTTTCGATCTCTTCGTCGTAAATCACCGTATTGACCGTCAGATAGCTTTTCACGCCGTGTTCACGGGCGATCGAAACGATCTGCCCCATATCTTCCAGGGTGAAGTTGGCGGCGGATTGGGCCCGCATATTGAGCCTTCCCACTCCGAAATAAACGGAGTTGGCTCCGGCGTCGATCGCTGCATGCAGGGATTCGTAACTTCCTGCAGGAGCCATGATCTCTATGTCGCTGCGTTTCATTGGGCCGAGGATTTATTTGTTGCGTCCGATCAGGCTGCCGGCGTACTCCCGCAGGCGGGCCGTGCCTTCCGATTGTACGGATAACGTATCGAGAATGTTCAACGCCCGTTCGAAGCGGTGGTTGATCTGCTGTTCGGTCAGACGGGCGACGCCCAGTTTGTCGAAAACCTCCCGCACGCGCGCGATCTTCTGCTGATCGGAAAGAGTCGGATCGGAATAGGTCGAAGCGAGGATTCGATGCTCGGCGGCCGACGCCTTGCTGAGGGCCATGACCATCAGGTAGGTCTTTTTGCCTTCGAGGATGTCGCCTCCGATCGCCTTGCCCAGCCGTTCGTCGCCGTAACTGTCCAGCAGGTCATCCTGCAACTGGAACGCCAGTCCCAGTTCGGTGGCGAAACGATAGAGGCGTTGACAGTCTTCTTCGCCCGCCCCGCCGATGATCGCTCCGATGACGGTCGCACCCGACAGTAGGGCCGAAGTTTTGAGTTCGATCATGTGGAGATACTCTTCGACCGAAACCGACTCCCGGGTTTCGAAATCCATATCGTACTGTTGGCCTTCGCAGACTTCGATGGCCATCGTATTGAAGCGGGCGAGAATCTGCGGCAGCACTTGGGGCGGGTATTCGCTCAACAGGCGGTAGGCGCTGATGAGCATCGCATCGCCCGACAGGATGGCGACGTTCTGTCCCCATTTGGCGAAGACGGAAGGGTTACCCCGGCGCATCGCCGCGTTGTCCATGATGTCGTCGTGCAGCAACGTGAAATTATGGAAAACCTCGACGGCTGCCGCTGCCGGCATGGCCGCCTGGGGCTGGTCGGAGAAGATTCCGCAGGTAAGCATCAGCAACATGGGACGCAACCGTTTCCCGCTCATCGTGAGGGAATAGCTGATCGGTGCGTACAACCTGCCGGGTTCTTCGGGATATCCGATTTGTCCCAGATAATGTTCGATGGCTTCCAGAATTTGGTCGTTGTTTTGCATGCTGAAACTCGCTGGATAAGAATCGTTGAACTTCGTCGTCGTTTTCTTCGCTCGGCATAATTCGGGAAATTCGTTTTGCCTGCTCTTGTCGAAAACATTCCCCCAAAAGTAGGAAAAAAAGTCGATAGCGTGCAATTATTTTCTAACTTTGGGCTGATAAACCTGGAAAATTTATCTTTTTTATGAAAAAATTGGTCATCGGCATTGACATCGGAGGGATCAATACGGTTCTCGGTTTGGTCGATCGCACGGGTGAAGTCTATGCGCGATCTTCTTTTCGTACAGCGGAGTACCCTTTTTTCGACGACTATCCGGCTTATGTCGAAATGCTCGTACGGACGCTGCGGGAGCTTTGTGCGGCGATGCCTGCCGGGGCTGTACTGTCGGGTATCGGGATCGGTGCTCCGAATGCCAACTATCATACGGGCCGGATCGAGCGTCCGGTCAATCTCTGGAAGTTTCGATCCGGAGAGCCGAATCCGGAGGAAGGGCGGCGGTTTTTCTCGCTTTGCAAGGAGGTCGGCAACTCTTTTCCCGGGATTCCCGTCCGTATTACCAACGACGCCAATGCCGCCGCTCTCGGGGAGATCGCTTACGGCAATGCCGGGGGAATGCGGGATTTCATCATGGTAACGCTTGGAACCGGGTTGGGATCGGGATTCGTTGCCGGCGGTCGGATGATCTACGGGCACGATGGCATGGCCGGAGAGCTGGGGCATGTCGTCGTCGAACCCGGAGGACGGCAATGCGGCTGCGGACGCCGTGGCTGTCTGGAAACCTATGTTTCTGCGACGGGTGCCAAACGGACGGCCTTCGAGTTGATGGCCCGGGAAACGGTGCCGAGCGTTTTACGCGATGTACCTTACGACAAGTTCGACGCCCGGATAATTACCGAAGCGGCGCAAAAGGGTGATTCGCTGGCGCTCGAGGTTTTTCGCTGTACGGCGGAGAGGCTGGGAAGGGCCCTTGCGAATGCCGTAGCGATCACCTCGCCCGAAGCCGTGTTCTTCTTCGGCGGCCTGGCCCAAGCCGGGGAGCTCCTGTTGGAACCGACGCGCCGTTACCTGGAGGAGAATTTGCTGCCCGTTTACCGGGGCAACGTGAAGGTGCTGCCCAGCGGCATTCCGGCCCAAAATGCCGCGATCCTCGGCGCTTCCGCTCTGATCTGGAACGAATGATTCTTGCAGGGATCGTTGCGGATTCCAGGTGTAAATATCGTCGCAAACCACTCTGTGACAGAAAGCGTCCGGCCTTGCAAGGCCGGACGCTTTCTGTTGTCTGGGTCGGACGAAGCCTTATTTATCGCATCGGCAGCTCGATCGAGCCGATCAGGAACCCGTCGCAATAGATCTGTACCTGGTAGGTACCGGCGGTGAAGCCGCTGCCGGTGTAGAAGATACCGATGTTGAGGTCTTCGTTCTGGTAATCCACGTCACGCGATGCGGAGTAAGAGAGGCGTTCGCCCTCGAATTCGAACGTCGGAACGCTTTCGCTCGACAGCACGTATCCGTCGGGCGACAGGATGCGGACGTAGATCGTCTTTTCGCCCGGAGTCGCCAGGGCGTTGGCCGTGAGGGTGAAATCCACGCGCAGACGCTCGGCGTTCTTGATGCGCGACACCTCCTTGCTGCGGGCGTTGAGCGCTACCATGCGGATACCCCGGGCGTTGATAACCGATCCCTGGCGTACTTTGTTGTTGAGCTCCTGGGCCTTCTCTTCGGCCATCTCGGCACGCATCTGGGCCGTGGTGATCTCCTTGCGGTAGGATACGTTTTCGTCGATCAGCTTTTTGTTGAGCGTGTTGAGCGAGTCGATCTGGTGAAGATAACCCCGCATGATGGTACGCAGCGTGCCGACCTCTTTTTCATATTGCTTGATTTTGGCCAGACTCCACGAACGCTCCTGTTTGAGCCGCTGCATCAGCGAGTCGGCCCGCTGGCGTTCGATGCCCATCTGGAGCGAAAGGGTGTCGTTGGATAGTTGCAGGTCGTCGAAATCCTGCATCAGGTCGCTCAGGTTGTTCTGGATCGAATCGCGGTCGATGACCAACAGGTCGTAATCGGCCTGCTGCTGGCGATGGATGTTGTAATAGAGGACCGTGATGGCAGCCAGGATCACCGCCAGGATAATGATGACGATGCGGTAGCCGAGGATCGACTTGTTCGCGCCCTTGCGGGGATCGTCGTTTTCGTATTCGGGTTGGTTGTAACCTTGATAGTTCTCTTCCATGGTGCGAATATTTTATACAAATATAATAAAAGACGGGGCAATCGCTGCCGGTTTGTGTCCGAAAATCGCAGAACCTCACCCCATGTTCTGCAAATATAATGGATTTTTATTTGATTTTACTGCTCAACGGATATTTCAGTCCGTGATATCCCGAAATATAGGCCTGAACGCTGCCGATGCGGACCGGCGATTCGATGTAGAGAGGAATGAGGTTTTTGTCGTCCGAAATCCAGACCGTGAACTCCGTTCCGTCCGTAAACGAGTACCCTTCGGAGGTGCCGATCTGACAGGCGAACTTCAGGGTGCGGAACGTACCCATACTGCGGATTTTCTTGGTTTCACGCCCCAGAAAGCGGTACCGCAGATGGCGGATCGTATCTTCGAGGAGCATTTCGAGCACCTCCGTTTTACCTTCCTGGAGCGTTGCCGGGTCGATGCTCCGCAGGTGGAAATAGAGCGACACGGGATCCATGCTGCGCGGGGTGAGCGACATCGTTTTGGTTGTATCGCGCACCATGCGGCGTCCCTGCCACCGGGTGTGTACCGTCATTTCGGGCCAGTCGTACACGTAGTTGCTCCAGAACCGGTAGTTGCCTTCGCGGATATCGCTTTCGAAACGGCGTGTCTTCAACTCCTCGCGATCGACCAGAATCGTATATTTGTCGTCCACGTTCATTACCCAGCGGAAGGCGGGGAGCGTTTTGCCGTGTGCCACGATGCGGTACATCGGCTCTCCTTCATATTCTTCTTCGACGGTGGTCACGCGTACGCTTCCCACTTCGGTATTGGGAAAGAATTTGGCCTTGTAGCTGGCCCGGTAATCGAGTACTTCGCCCGGCTGATAGAGCTGGGCGCCAGCAGGCAGGGCTGCCAGGAAAAACAGGACGGTGAAAAAAATCTGTTTCTTCATTGAAAGGTTGCAAAAAAGTAATTTATGCTGTTTTTTACGGCCGTTTTATCTGTTTCTGCCGGCGCGTTTGCAGATGAATTGCGGAAAGTTTTCGATTCGGATTTTGCAATCCGCCGGCTCGGATCGTCGTTCCGGTGCGGATAAGGTTTGCCTTGTGCGGAACATATTCCGGAGTGATTCAAATATCCTGCCGTGCGAAAAGATACGGGAGTGTTTAAGTGTAGGAAAAAGGTGTGTCGCATCGGGGTGAATGAGTCAGGATATTTGAGAAAAATCGATCTCTTCTCGGCCGGAGTAGCGTTTGCGTAGCTCCCGAAGTCCCTCGTGGCCGTTTTGAGTCAGTGTCGGGTCGGCCGTAAGCACTTCGGCGGCCGCTTCCCGGGTGACGGTCAGGATTTGGCTGTCGAGCGTCGGGTTGGCGATTTTCAGGTCGAAGGCCATGCCGCTCTGGAGCGTGCCGTTCACGTCGCCCGCACCCCGCAGTTTGAGATCCAGCTCCGCCAGACGGAATCCGTCGTTGGTTTCGCACATCGCTTCGAGCCGCAGGCGGGCCTCCTTCGAGAGCTTCTCGCCCGACATGAGGATACAGTAAGATTGTTCGCTGCCCCGTCCAACGCGGCCGCGCAGCTGGTGAAGCTGCGAGAGGCCGAATCGTTCGGCCGATTCGATCACCATGACGGTGGCGTTGGGTACATCGACGCCGACCTCGATGACCGAAGTGGCCACCATGATATTCGCCTCGCCGCTCTTGAACTGGCGCATCGATTCCTCCTTGTCTTCGGGTTTCATCTTGCCGTGGCAGATCGTCGTGACGTATTCCGGCAGCGGGAAGTCGCGCGAGATGGCTTCGTAGCCGTCCTGCAAATCTTTGTAGTCCATCGTTTCGGACTCCTTGATAAGCGGATAGACGACATAAATCTGTCTTCCCTTCTTGATCTCTTGCCGCATGAAACCGAAGAGCCGCAGGCGGGCCGCGTCGGTGTAGTGCACCGTGCGGATCGGCTGCCGTCCCGGCGGCAGCTCGTCGATCACCGAAACGTCCAGGTCGCCGTAGAGGGTCATTGCCAACGTGCGGGGAATGGGAGTGGCGGTCATCACCAGGATGTGAGGCGGTTGCTCGTTCTTGGTCCAGAGCCGTGCCCGCTGTTCGACGCCGAAGCGATGCTGTTCGTCGATCACCACGAATCCCAGGTTCGAAAACTGTACCCGGTCTTCGATCAGGGCGTGCGTGCCGATCAGCAGGTCGATCGAGCCGTCGGCAATCCCGGCGAGGGCTTCGCGCCGTTCGCGTGCTTTGGATGCTCCGGTAAGGATCGCCACCCGCACGTCCATTCCTTCGAGCATCCTCCGGAAGGTGGCGTAGTGCTGGCGCGCAAGGATTTCGGTCGGAGCCATCATGCAGGCCTGGAAGCCGTTATCGACGGCCAACAGCATGGACATCAACGCGACGAGGGTCTTGCCGCTGCCCACGTCGCCTTGCAGCAGGCGGTTCATCTGGTAGCCGGAGATCGTGTCCTGCCGGATCTCCTTGACCACGCGCTTCTGCGCCCCGGTCAGCGGGAACGGCAGCCTGGTGTTGAAGAAGGTATTGAATACGCCTCCCACTTTGGGGAAGAGGAATCCGTTGTTTTTCGACAGGCGGGCCGTGCGGCGCGATTGGATACCCAGTTGAATGCCGAGTAGCTCTTCGAACTTCAGCCGGTATTGTGCCTGCCGCAGCAGTTCGGGCGATTGCGGAAAATGGATGTTGTAGAGCGCATCGCGCAGCGACAGCAGACCGTACTGGATCCGCATTCGGTCGGGCAGCGTTTCGCGGATATGGTCCCGCACCATCGGCCAGAGGTTGCAGACGATCGTGTAGATGCCTTTGGTGCCGAGGACGCTCGAAAGCCGCTCGGTCGAGGAGTAAATGCCTTGCAGACCGCTTTCGGCCTTGCGGGAAAAGGCTTTCTCGATGGTTTCGATTTCGGGATGTACCACCGACAGTTCGCCCTTGAAGAAGGATGGGCGGCCGAAAATCAGGTATTCGCGCCCCACTTCGATCCGTTTTTCGATCCATTTGATTCCCTGGAACCAGACCAGTTCGGCCACGCCGCTGCCGTCGTTCACGACGGCCGTGAAACGTCGTTTGCGCCCTGCTCCGGCATAGCTGACGCCTGTGATGCGCCCCCGGAACTGGATGAGTGCGGAATCCCCTTCCGCGATCTGGTCGATGCGGTAGATCCTCGTACGGTCGATGTAGCGGAACGGATAGTGGCAGAGCATATCGCCCAGCGTGCGGATGCCCAGCTCCTTTTCCAGCAGCCGGGCCCGCGCCTCGCCTACGCCCGCGACGAATTTGATGTCGTTGTCGAGATAGTTCGCCATACGTTGTTTGCCTGACAAAGATAGTGCAAGCCGAGAGCAGCGCCAAATTTAATCGAACGTCGCCGAAGCGTCGTCTTCAGCAGGGACGGTAAACCCGAGGCCGTATCGGATTTATTCGAGAACCGCCTGTCTTTGCCGGTGCTGCTTTTCGCAAAGATAGCGAAAGCTGAGAGAAAACGGGAACTTGTTCCCGTTTTTCCGAGGTGCATCCTATCTTCTACAAAGATAATGAAAAGTAAGTGTTCGGCGACCCGAACAGGGCGGAAAAGGATTCGTAGCAGAGTATCGAACTTTTGTCGATCGGATATTTTGCCCGATTTTGTCCGCAGGGACGGATATTTCCGAAGATTTTTCAGTATGTCCCGTCCTGAAAAAGGTTTACAAAAAAGAGTAAATCTTATGCAGCAAAAAACGAATTCAGACTTATCGCGTCATTATTTACCGCGTCAATTGCGTCATCTGATTTTACAGGAGTATTTGAGCGGAGTCAAGACGGCTCGCCAACTCTCCGAAGAACATGGTATTCCCATGTCTACGATTCATAAGATGGGTCAGCGCTGGAAAGCGAAAAATAGTTGTAGCTTTGTGAGTACCCCTAATCCTTATCCGATCATGTCCCGCGTTACGAGTGAAGAAGCCAGTGAACTGTTATCCGAGAACAAAGCCCTTCGGCGGCGCTTGGAAGAGGCTTTATTACGTCTGGAAGGTTATGAGATCATGGGAGATATCCTCCAAGAAGAATACGGTATCGACCTGCTAAAAAAATCCGCAGCCGGACAGTCCAGCGTCTCAAAGAAAGACACACAGCAATGAGCCTATCGTTTCTGTGCGGGTTGTTCGGCTATACCCGTCAGGCCTATTATAAACATTTACGGCGTAATAGGGAAGGATCTTTGTCCGACACCCTTCTTTTGGAGCGGGTGGGTTACTACCGGAAACTGATGCCCAGGCTCGGCGGTCGTAAACTGTGGCATTTGCTGCAACAAGACGGACTTCCGGTCAGTCGGGATCGGTTATTTACGCTGCTTTCGGAAAACAATCTTCTGGTCAAACGTCGGA
>ERZ838118.5155-NODE-5155-length-10572-cov-3.808976_pt1 | contig 10572 bp, 7 predicted proteins | sample MGYA00519863_ERZ838118 | MGnify/ENA primary metagenome ERZ838118 (study PRJEB31850, sample SAMEA3708827) | human gut metagenome | biome: human gut; feature: human-associated habitat; material: faeces | place: China | collected 2014 ...
GGGGGCAGGGCGGAGGTTTTTATACGCTGTGAAGGGTCTCAGTTCTGCGCGCTGCCGCTGGCGGCGGGGGCGCTGGCGGAGGCGGAGGTCCCGGCGGATGCGGAGGCGTCCTCCTGGGCGCTCAGCTCCTCCATCCGGGTGCTCACCGCCTGCCGCAGGGCGGTGACCGTCTCATAGAAGGCGGGCACGTCCAGCTGGTCAAAGGCATCGTTGGTAACGATCTCATGCTCATCCAGCCAGCCCTGCTGGAGCTGGGTCATCTTCTCCTGCACAAAGTCCGCCTGATAGTCGGCCGGCTCCACCTCCAGGGGAAGGCGCAGGATGATGTGGTAGCCGTAATCGCTCTCTACGATGTCACTGATCTCGCCGGGCTCCAGGGCCAGGGACGCCTCCTCGAACTCGGGGACCATCTGACCTGCCTCCACGGCCTGATAGCCGTCCGGGTTGGTGGCCAGTCCGGTGTCCTCGCTGTAATCGTTCATCAGCTGGTCGAACAGGGCGGCGGGGTCGCTGCTCTCCCGCAGCTGGCGGAGCAGATCCTCCGCCTGAGCCTTCTTCTCCGCCGCGGCAGCCTCGTCCAGGGGCTCTCCGGTCTCCGGGTCCTGGGTCAGCAGCAGGATGTGCTTGACGGAGTACAGCTTCCGGTCGTTCTGGATGTAGGAGAGCAGGTCGGCGTCGGTGGGCTTCATGGTGCCGTTCTCTCCAAAATACTTATCCTGAAGCTGGCCGTTCAGGTCCTCGCTCTCACACAGCTGGGTGTAGAGCTCAGGAGTCAGGGGATACTGCCACAGGTACATGGCCATCACGTCCTCGCCCCCCATGGCCTCAGTCATAGTGGCCAGCTGATCGGCAAAGGTGTCCTGGAAGTCCTGGGACAGGGTCACGCCCTCCCCCTCCGCTATCCCGGGGATCAGGGCGTACAGGGCCGCAGTCCTCAGCGCGTTGTCCAAAGTCCCCTGGGTCAGGGTGACGCCGGAGGCGTCCTCCGTATCCCAGGGCAGCTCGGTGATGCCGAAATAGGTGCTGTAATAACTGAGCATGCTGTCGGCGCTGTACGCCACCCAGTACAGCAGCTCAGCGGCGGTGATGTCCACATCTCCCACCTGGGCCACCACAGTGTCACCCGGGATGCCGGCGGTGGTGAGGAACACATCCGTGACGGCGTCCAGGTCCACGGTGATCGGTTCACTGCTGGAGGTGCTCCCGGCGGCACTGGAAGAAGCGCCGCTCCCGGAGCTCCCGCCGTCCTTACCGCAGGCGGTCAGGGAAAAGGCCAGGATCAGGGCCGCGAGGGTCAGGGCCCCCGCCCGTTTCATCGATCTCATAAGAGCAGTTCCTTTCTGTTTCATCCAATTCAGATCTGTTCCGGTCCGCAGGGCCGGATACAGTTTGATATCATACCACATCTGTCTTCCGGTTTCAATGGAGAAGGGAAAAACTCCCCACTCTGAAATGCGGGGCGGCTTCAGCCCTCTGCCCCCGCGAAGTCGTCCACCACCTGCCGTGCGGCCCGCAGGGCGTCCTCCCCCTTTTTCAGCCGGAAGGTAAAGCGGGGCACCTCCCCCGGAGTGAGCAGCAGCCGGTTCTGATACCGGTCCATGGCGCACAGGGCGGAAAACTGCTCCAGACTGAACCGGGCCAGGGTAAAGACCAGCTGCCCCTGCTTCTGGGCGATGTCGGTGATCCCGGCCTCCGCCGCCGCGGCGCGGAGCAGGGCCACGGAGATCAGGTTGTTCACCGTGCGGGGGGGCTCGCCATACCGGTCGATGAGCTCATCCACCAGGTCGTCCGCCTCCGCCTCGCTGCGGATGGCGGCGATGCGGCGGTACAGGTCCATCCGCTGCTCCGGGGAGGGGACGTACCGGTCGGGCACCGACGCCGCCACGCTCAGGTCGGCGGCACATTCGGTCTTGGGAGGCACCGGCTGGCCCTGCTCCTGAAGCACCGCTTCCTCCAGCAGCTTCAAGTACATGTCGTAGCCTACCGACAACAGGAAGCCGCTCTGCTCCGGCCCCAGCACGTTGCCCGCACCCCGGATCTCCAGGTCCCGCATGGCGATCTTGAAGCCGGAGCCGAACTCGGCGAACTCCCGGATGGCGCTCAGCCGCTTGGCGGCCACCTCGGTGAGCACCTTGCCCCGGCGGTAGGTGAGGTAGGCGTAGGCCCGGCGGCTGGACCGCCCCACCCGGCCCCGGATCTGGTGGAGCTGGGCCAGGCCCAGGCGGTCGGCGTCCTCGATGATGAGGGTGTTGGCGTTGGGCAGGTCGATGCCCGTCTCGATGATGGTGGTGCACACCAGCACGTTCAGCTCCCCGTCGGTCATCCGGCTCATCACCTCGTCGATGGCCTCCTGGGTCATCTTGCCGTGGGCCACCCCCACCGCCGCATCCTCCCCCAGCATGGCCTGGATGCGGCTGGCGGTGCGGTCGATGGTCTCCACCCGGTTGTGGAGGTAGTACACCTGCCCGCCCCGCTCCAGCTCCCGGCGCATGGCGTCCCCCAGCACCCCCCAGTCGTGCTCCAGCACATAGGTCTGCACCGGCTGGCGGTCGGCGGGGGGCTCCTCCAGGGTGGACATGTCCCGGATGCCGCTGAGGGCCATGTTCAGCGTCCGGGGGATGGGGGTGGCGGACAGGGTCAGCACATCCACCTGACGGAAGTTCTCCTTCAGCTTCTCCTTGTGCTGGACGCCGAAGCGCTGCTCCTCGTCCACCACCAGCAGGCCCAGGTCCTTGAACCGCACATCTTTGTTGAACAGGCGGTGGGTGCCGATCAGGATGTCCACCCGCCCCTCCTCCACCCGGCGCAGGGTCTCCTTCATCTGGGCGGGGGTGCGGAAGCGGGAGACTACGTCGATGTTCACCGGATATTTGGAAAAGCGGCGCAGGGCGTTGAGATAGTGCTGCCGGGCCAGCACCGTGGTGGGCACCAGCACAGCGGCCTGCTTGCCGTCCAGCACGCATTTCATCATGGCCCGGAAGGCCACCTCCGTCTTGCCGTAGCCCACGTCGCCGCACAGCAGCCGGTCCATGGGGGTGGGGCGCTCCATGTCCCGCTTGATCTCCCCGATGCACCGCAGCTGGTCGTCGGTCTCGGTGTATTCAAACTGCTCCTCAAATTCCCGCTGCCAGGGGGAGTCCGGGGAGAAGGCGAAGCCCGGCCGCTTCTGCCGCTCGGCATACAGCGCGATGAGGCCCCTGGCCAGATCCTTGGCGGCCTTCTTGGCCTTGGTTTTCTGCCGGGTCCACTCGGCGCCCCCCAGCTTATTGAGCTTGGTGCGCTCGGTGTCCTCGCCTCCGCCGATGTACTTGCTCACCAGATCCAGCTGGGTCACGGGGACGTACAGGCAGTCCCCGCCGGCGTAGTCGATCTTGATGTAGTCCTTCTCCACGCCGTCCACCGGCATCCGCTGGATGCCCACGAACCGGCCCACGCCGTGGTGCTCATGGACCACCAGGTCTCCGGGGGACAGGTCGGTGTAGGACTGGAGCTTCTGCCGGTTGGAGTCCTTCTTCACCCGCTGGCGCTTGCGCATGGCCGGGGCCGTCAGCTGGCCCTCTGTCAGCACCGCCAGCTTCAGCGCCGGCCACTCGCTGCCAGCGGACAGGGCCCCCAGGGAGAGGCGCACCTCCCCCGCTGCAGGCATGGCGGCGCCGCTTAGATCCAGGGTGGCCGGGATGCCCTTCTCCTCCAGCAGCCGGTGGAGATTCTTCGCCCGGGTCTCCCCACCGCAGAGCACCAGCACCGCGCTGCCGGAGGAGCGGTAGTGCTCCAGATCCGTGACGGCGGTCTCCAGGCTGCCGCCGTAGGAGCTGAGCTGTTTGGCATTCATGGTCAGGAGGCCCCGGGGCCGCAGGGGGTGCCGGGAGGTGGGCAGAGAGTCCTCCAGGATCACGGGGAAGTCCTCCAGCGCGGCGTACAGTTCCTCGGCGGTGAGGGTCAGATGGGCGTACTCCCCCGCCAGCACCCCGGCGGACAGCAGCGCCTCCACGTCCTGCTTCTGCTGGAGGACCGTGTTCTTCACCCGCTCGTCCACCCGGCCGCTCTCACTGAGGAACACCACCGCGTCCGGAGGCAGGTAGTGAACCCCGGCGGTGACAGTCGGATAGATGGCTGCCAGATACCGGTCCGCCGCCCCCGGGGCCGCGCCGCTGCGCAGCCGCTCCGCGTCCTCCCGCAACGTCTGGACGATGGCCTCCGTCTTCTGCTTTTTCGCCAGCTTCTCCGCCAGGGCGGTCAGCTGGTCCGCAAGACCGGGCAGGCCTCCGGGGGCGCAGTGGGGCAGCACCTCCGCCGCCGGCAGGATCCGAGCGGAGGACACGTTCCGGGTCCGCCGCTGGGTGCCGGGGTCGAAGGCGCCCATGGAGTCGATCTCATCGTCAAAAAACTCGCACCGCACCGGCTGGTCCATCAGGGGAGAGAACACGTCCAGAATGCCGCCCCGCAGGGCGAACTGGCCCACGCCCTCCACCTGCTCACAACGGGTATACCCGGCGGAGAGCAGTTGCTCCGCCAGCGCGCCCAGCTCTGCCTGCCCCCCCACCTCCAGGGTGATGGCCAGGGACCGCAGGGTCTCCGGCGGCAGGGTCCGGGCCATGAGGCCGTCCGCGGTGGCCACCACTACCGGCGCGTCCCCCTGGGCCAGGGCGTACAGCGCCGCCAGACGGCTCCGCTCCCAGTCCCGAGAACCCACGGCCCCGGGGCGGAACTGCCACTCCCGGCCAAGCAGGGTCACGGGGCGGCGGCCCGTCAGGGTCTCCAGATCAGCGGAGAGGACCTGGACCTCCCGCTCGTCCCCGCAGAGGAACACCGCCGGACGGCCGCAGGCTGCCGCCACCGCCGCGCCCACGCAGGCCCGCTGCACCGGCTGGAGGCCGCTGACCGCCGCGGGACAGCCGCCCTCCTCCACCCGGCGGATCAGCTCCGCCGCCTCGGGGATAGTCTGCAATTGTCTCAGAAACTGTTCCATAGGATGTGGTCCTTGTCAACATGAAAAATTGGGAAGACTCTCTGGGCGCCGGGCCGCTTCCGGGCGCATGGCCCGGTGGGCGTTCTCCGCCCGGCGCCTGTTTGGAGGCAGGGGCTGTAAAGCGGATGGACATGATTCTCCCACCCAGGTCATATCCACCGGCACGATCCGGGAAAATGGATCCGTCCTTAGTGTATTCCCCTTTACCGGGCGCCATGCCCGGCGGCAAAAAGAGGCGCGGCGAGCCGCCCCATTGGACGGCCCTCATTCAATTGAAGTCATTCATGGCCTTCTGACAGCCATGTTCAATGATACATTCCGCCGCGTCGATGGCCCGGCGGAAGCTCTCCACCAACACCTTCCGCTCCGCCTGGGAGGGCACGCCGATGACCCAGTCGATCATGTCGCCCCCTTCGCCCGGCGCGCCGGTGCCGATCTTGATCCGGGGGAAGTCCTGGGTCCCCAGGTGGGCAATGATGTTCTTGATGCCGTTGTGCCCCCCGGCGGAGCCGGTGGGCCGCACCCGCAGCTTCCCCACCGGCAATGACACATCGTCATAGATCACCAGCACGTGGTCGGCAGGGATCTTGTAGAACTGCACCGCCTCCCGCACCGCCTCGCCGGAGAGGTTCATATACGTCTGGGGCTTCATCACCAGGCACTTGGCCCCGGCGAAGGGGATGATGTTATAGGCGGATTTGAACTTGACCTTGTTCAGCTTCACCCCCGCCTGCTCCGCCAGCAGGTCCACGGTGAGAAAGCCCATGTTGTGGCGGGTGTGCTCATACTTGGCCCCGGGATTTCCCAGGCCCACCACCAGCCAGTCCACGGCGGCGGATTTGGCGCCTAACAGCATGAAAAAAACTCCTTTGCAACGTCAGCCAAGGCGGGAAAGTTCCCTTCCCCGCCTTGACCAGTCCATTATTGATACGCAGAAATGCCGGAGCTCCGCCGCTTCTCAGCGGAACAGCTTGGAGATGGAGATCTCCTGGTAGATACGCTCGATGGCCTCTGCAAACATGGGGGCCACCTGCAGGTATTTGATCTTGCTGCTCTTTTTGGGATCAATGGCGGGGATGGTGTCCAGCAGGGCCAGCTCGGTGATGACGCTGTCGTTGATCCGGTCAATGGCCGGGCCGGAGAGCACGCCGTGGGAGGCGCAGGCCTGGACGCTCTTGGCGCCGCCCACCTCGATCAGGGCCTTGGCGGCGTTGCACAGGCTGCCGCCGGTGTCCACCATGTCGTCGAAGAGGATGCAGTCCTTGTCCCGCACGTCGCCGATGACGTTCATGACCTCGCAGCTGTTGGCCTTCTGCCGGCGCTTGTCCACGATGGCCAGATTCATGTGCAGCTTCTGGGCAAAGGCCCGGGCCCGGGACACAGAGCCCACGTCGGGAGAGACCACCATCATGTTCTCGCACTCGGAGCCGTACTTCTTGGCGTAGTAGTCCACAAAGATGGGGTTGCCCGCCAGATTGTCCACAGGAATGTCGAAGAAGCCCTGGATCTGGGAGGCGTGCAGGTCCATGGTCAGCACCCGATCCGCGCCCGCGGCGGTGAGCATGTTGGCCACCAGCTTGGCGGTGATGGGGTCACGGGCCTTGGCCTTGCGGTCCTGCCGGGCATAGCCGTAGTAGGGGATGACCGCGGTGATGCGGCCGGCGGAGGCGCGCTTCAGCGCGTCGATCATGATGAGCAGCTCCATGAGATTGTTGTTCACCGGGGTGCAGGTGGACTGGACCACGAACACGTCGCTGCCGCGGACCGTCTCGTACAGGGAGACGAAGATCTCCCCGTCGGAGAAGGTACCGACCTCCGCCTCGCCCAGTTTGGTTCCCATCAACTTGCAGATCTCCTCCGCCAGCTTCGGATTCGCGTTGCCGGAAAACACCTTGATGTCCTTGCCGTGAGAAATCATTGTTTGAACGCCCTCTTTCTATGTTCTGAATGTTCTTGGTTTCTGTCAGTAGGATCGATCAGCCGAAGGAGCATCAGTGCTCCTGCCCGTACAGCTTCCGCCGCCGTTTGGCCCACCCCTCCTTGTTCTCCTGCTTGGCCCTGGCCACGGCCAGCGCGTCCGCGGGCACATCCTTGGTGATGGTGGCACCCGCCGCGATATAGGAACCCGCGCCCACAGTCACCGGCGCCACCAGATTGGTGTTGCAGCCGATGAAGGCGCCGTCCTCAATGGTGCAGCGGTACTTCTTCACGCCGTCATAGTTGGTGGTGACGGTGCCGCAGCCGAAGTTGACCTTGCGGCCCACGTCGCTGTCCCCCACATAGGTCAGGTGGGAGATTTTGGTGCCGTCACCAATGGCGGAGTTCTTCACCTCCACAAAGTCACCCACCTTGATGTCGTCCCCGATGGCGCAGCCGGGGCGCACGTAGGCAAAGGGCCCCACGTGGGTGCGGCTGCCGATGGTGCTCTCGTTCACCTGGGAGGCATTGATCTCTGTCTCATCGCCGATGACGCAATCCCGCACCACGGCATTGGGACCGATGGTGCAGCCGCAGCCGACGGCGGTCTCCCCCCGCAGGATGGTGCCGGGCAGGAGCATGGTCCCCCGGCCGATGGTGACCCGGGGGTCGATATACACCGCGTTCGGGTCCAGCACCCGGACGCCGGCGCGGATGTGCCGCCGGACGATCCGCTCCCGGAGCAGGGGCTCCAGCTCGGCCACGGTCTCCAGACTGAAAACCGGCACCCAGCCGGGGATCAGCTCCGCCGCGGAGACGGCATTGGTCATCTTCTCCTGCCAGACCGCCTGGAGCTCGTAGCCGGCGGCGCCGTAGACAAAGCCGGGGCCCGCCTCCTCCATGGGAAGGGCGGCCCGGACAAACACGGCCACCGGGTCCGGCGTGTTCAAAAAGTCCAGCAGCTCGCTGTGTTGCTCAGAGATGGTCACGTCTGCGTCCTCCGGGAAGCAGGCGCGGACCTCCTGGGCAAAGCGGGGGCTGGAGACAGCAAAAAACCGCTGCACGCCGTCGGCCAACAGCTTGTCACTCATCCATTTTAGGATCGGGCAAAATAACACGGCTTCCAGCATCAGCGGTTTGGAGTGCGCCGGGAGGGAGGAGTCCTCTTCCAGAAAAAACACGGCGCGCTGCGGAAAATCCATGGGTTTTCTCCTCCTTGTTCGTTCGTATTTTTTATTATAACAAATATCTTGGGAAAATCCAGTATTTCCGGCGAATTTATAAAAGAAATTTCCTCCAGATTTTTCTTGTACAGGGACGTTTTTTTGTGGGAGACAACAGATCCGCTCCTGCGGCGCCCCCTCCTTCTGTCATTTCCGGCATTTTGCAGAAATCCAGCTGGATTTGTCGTGATTTTTTCTAAAAATCCGGTTTTCTTCACACATTACAGTTGAATTTGCCGGGGCGACGCGGTACAATGTGTTTTGACTGCATGAAAAGAGGGGGACAGCTGTCTATGCTTCATATCGTACTGGTGGAGCCGGAGATCCCACAGAACTGCGGCAATGTCGCCCGCACCTGCGCCGCCACCGGCAGCCAGCTGCACCTGATCCGCCCCCTGGGCTTCGACATCTCGGAGAAGGCCGTCCGCCGCGCTGGCCTGGACTACTGGAACCTGGTGGAGGTTTTTGATTACGAGAATCTGGAGGACTTTTTCCGCCGCCGCCCCGAGGCGGAGCGGGACCTGTGGCTCACCACCACCAAGGCGCCCCGGTCCTATCAGGAGGCCCGGTTCACCGCCGACAGCTGGCTGTTCTTCGGCAAGGAGACCGCCGGGCTGCCTCTGGCTCTCCGGGAGCGGTACCGGGACCGCTGCGTCCGCCTGCCCATGGTCAGCGAGGCCCGCAGCCTGAACCTGAGCAACACCGTGGCCGTCTGCGTCTACGAGGCGCTGCGGCAGAACGGCTTTCCGGGCCTGCTGGGAACCGGCGAGATGGCCTGGGGCTGAGCCCCGCCGGGCGGCGCCGATTCCGCTGGGGAGGCCCGGCTGCTTTTGCAGGGCGCGGAGCGGCCTTGCATTGCGGGGGGACGGCCGGGGGTGAATTTTCATCCTTCGGTCCATACTAGTCCCTGAACGCGCTGACACCGCCGCCGAACGCCTCTGCGGCTTCGGCTGCGTTGGAATGAATCATGAGGAATCCAATGGAACGAGATCAGATAGGAGGACATCTCAGATGAATACCCATAAAAAGACGGTCCGGGATGTGGAGGTGCGGGGCAAAAAGGTCCTGCTCCGCTGTGACTTCAACGTGCCCCAGGACAAAGAGACCGGCGCCATCACCAGCGACAAGCGCATCGTGGCGGCGCTGCCCACCATCCAGTATCTGCTGGAGAATGGGGCGGCGGTCATCGCCTGCTCCCACCTGGGCAAGCCCAAGAACGGCCCCGACCCCAAGCTGAGCCTAGCCCCGGTGGCGAAGCGCCTCAGCGAGCTGCTGGGCCGGGAAGTGATCTTCGCCCATGACGTAGTGGGCCCCGACGCCCAAACCAAGGCGGCCGCCCTGCAGCCGGGACAGATCCTGCTGCTGGAGAACACCCGCTTCGAGCCCGGCGAGACCAAGAACGACCCGGAGCTGGCCAGGAAGCTGGCCGACATGGCGGATCTGTATGTGTCCGACGCCTTCGGTGCCGTGCACCGGGCCCACGCCTCCACCGCCGGCGTGGCGGCGTACCTGCCCGCTGTCTCCGGCTTCCTGATCCAGAAGGAGCTGGAGTTCCTGGGCGGTGCCATCGCCGATCCCAAGCGGCCCCTGGTGGCCATCCTGGGCGGCAGCAAGGTCTCCTCCAAGATCGGCGTCATCAACAACCTGCTGAACATCGCCGATACCATCATCATCGGCGGCGGCATGGCCTATACGTTCTCCGCCGCCCAGGGCGGCAAGGTGGGCGACAGCCTGCTGGAGGCCGACTGGGAGAGCTACGCCAATGAGATGGTGGAGAAGGCAAGGGAGAAGGGCGTAAAGCTGCTGCTGCCGGTGGACACCGTCTGCGCGGACGCCTTCGCCCCCGACGCCAAGAGTCAGGTGGTGAAGGCCGGGGAGATCCCCGACGGCTGGCAGGGCCTGGATATCGGTCCGGAGACGATGAAGCTGTACTGCGGCGCCGTGGCGGACGCGGGCACCGTCATCTGGAACGGCCCCATGGGTGTCTTTGAGTTCCCGGCCTTCGCCAAGGGTACTGAGGCTGTGGCCGAGGCCCTGAGCCGTACGGACGCCATCACTATCATCGGCGGCGGCGACAGCGCGGCGGCTGTGGAGCAGCTGGGCTACGCCGACAAGATGACCCACATCTCCACCGGCGGCGGGGCCTCCCTGGAATTCCTGGAGGGTAAGGAACTGCCCGGCGTGGCCTGCCTCCTTGATCAGTGAGCTGCTGTGCCGCCGATCCACCGTTGCGGCATTGCGTTTCCCGGTTCCTCCCGGAGCCGTCAATCGCGCCGCTGGAATTTTTGGAGGGCAAAGAGCTGCCCGGCGTGGCCTGCCTCCCGGATGCTTAAAGAGGGGGACTGTGTCCCCCCTTTACATTCCTCCTCACCAATCTGCGGACTGGTGACACCGCCCAGGGCGGCTGAGGCAAAGTATTTTCGCCACGCGCGCCCTGAGGCGAAAATGGATTTGAATGTTGCG
>ERZ838118.5182-NODE-5182-length-10524-cov-2.679626_pt1 | contig 10524 bp, 6 predicted proteins | sample MGYA00519863_ERZ838118 | MGnify/ENA primary metagenome ERZ838118 (study PRJEB31850, sample SAMEA3708827) | human gut metagenome | biome: human gut; feature: human-associated habitat; material: faeces | place: China | collected 2014 ...
CCCATTCTCTTCGGAAGAAATCAATCTACGATAGGACGTCACAAGAGGTGACGGAAGGAGAGGGAATATGTTAGACATGATTAGTAACTTTCTGACCACAGTGGATGATTTCGTCTGGGGCATCCCCCTGATCGTCCTCATTCTGGCTACGGGCCTTTTTCTCACAGCCAGACTTCATTTTTTGCAGATCACGAAGCTTCCCCATGCAATCAAACACTTAATTGCCAATGAAAAGTCGGGCGAAGACGGCGAAGTATCCAGTTTCGCGGCACTGTGTACGGCATTGTCCGCTACCATCGGAACCGGTAATATCGTTGGTGTGGCAACGGCTATTGTAGCAGGCGGTCCCGGAGCTTTGTTCTGGATGTGGATCGCTGCGCTGGTAGGTACGGCTACAAAGTATTCCGAGTGCCTGCTGGCGGTGAAATATCGTGTGGTAGCAGAGGACGGACACATCATCGGCGGACCCTTCTACTATATCGAAAACGGTATGGGCAAGAGCTGGAAATGGCTGGCGAAGATCTTCGCTTTTATGGGTGTATGCGTAGGATTGTTCGGTATCGGAACCTTTACCCAGATCAACGGTATCACCAGTGCGGTACATAATTTCTTCGATGCAAATAATGCACATACCGTACAGCTCTTCGGCATGGACTATTCCTGGAGCGTGGTGATCTCCGGAATCCTTTTGACCATCTGCGTGGCACTGGTTGTTATCGGTGGATTAAAGCGTATCTCCACCGTGGCACAGGTCATCGTTCCTTTTATGGCAGTGACTTATGTAGTAGCCTGTCTGTTAGTATTGATCTTTAATGTAACTGCCATTCCGGCAGCTATCGTAACCATTGTACAGAGTGCGTTTGGTATGCGTGCCGTAGCCGGCGGTGCTTTGGGAGCGGTTATCATGGCAATGCAGAAGGGTATTGCGAGAGGTATTTTCTCCAACGAAGCCGGTATCGGTAGTGCACCGATCGCAGCGGCTGCAGCGCAGAACGACTCTCCTGCCAAACAGGGTCTGATCTCCATGATGGGTACCATTATTGATACTCTGATCATTTGTACCATGACCGGTCTTACGATCGTAATTACCGATTCCTGGAACGTAGGTCTGGACGGCGTGGATGTTACCACCAGAGCTTTCCAGCAGGGGCTGCCTTTTAACAGCTCTATTGCATCCTTTATCCTGATGGTATGCCTGGTATTCTTTGCATTTACCACGATCCTCGGTTGGGATTACTACAGCGAGAGATGCCTGGAATATCTGATCGGTCAGAAACCGAAGGCGATCAAAGTATACCGTTGGATCTACATTGCCTGCGTATTCATCGGACCCTACATGACTGTTAAGGCAGTATGGACCATCGCAGATATCTTCAACGGTCTGATGGCGATCCCGAACCTGATCGCATTGCTGGCATTAAATGGTGTGGTTGTGGCTGAGACCAAGAAATACCTTGACAATGCCAAAAAAAAGTTTTAAAAAAGTTCTGTAGCCCTATCAAGCGGGGAAAATCCATATTTTTTCCGGAAGTATAGAAGTGAGGAACTATATGAAAGATCTTACAAAGGGCAGACCGTCAGTTTTGATACTGACGTTTGCCCTTCCTATTTTTTTAGCTAATTTATTGCAACTTACTTACAGCCTGGCAGATACCCGCATCGTAGGTACTTTTCTGGGAGATAATGCCCTTGCGGCAGTGGGGGCCACGACGACACTGAGCAACCTGATCGTACAGTTCCTGATGGGAATGTGCAATGGCTTTGCTATTATTTCGGCACAGTGCTTCGGAGCGAAGGATATGGACAGATTGCGCAGATCCTTAGGCAATTCTCTGGTGCTTGGTTTATTGGCAGCTGTGGTATTGACATTTGGAGGGCTTGTATTTTTACAGCCGATCCTCAGATTCCTGAATGTGCCGGAAAATCTGCTGAATACAGCAACACAGTATGTATCCGTGATCATAGCGGGACTTGTTATTACTTTATTATATGATGTATTGTCTGCGACCTTAAGAGCGATCGGAGATACTGTGACCCCGCTGATCGTGCTGGCGGTGTCGGTGGTGCTGAATATCGGAGGAGATCTGCTTCTGATCGTGGTGCTGCATATGGGAGTGCTGGGTGCCGCAGTTGCTACTGTGCTGTCGCAGCTGATCGCTGTGGTGGTGTGTGCGGTCTATCTGTGGAAAAAGTATGAAATTCTGCGGATACGTGTGGATGATCTGAAGCTGCAGGATGCCGGAATGCTCCGCAATATGTTAAGCTCCGGTCTTTCTATGGGATTCATGAGCTCGCTGGTCAATATCGGTACACTGACATTGCAGACTTCTATCAACAAGCTGGGACAGAATATTATCATTGCCCATACGGCAGCCCGCAAGATCTCTGAGATCTTCATGATCATGTTCAGCGTCTTCGGTCAGACGATGGCGACCTATTGCGGACAAAATCTGGGAGCTGGTAAAATCGACCGGATCCGCAGAGGAATCCTGTTGGCAACCGGTTATACCTGCATCTGGTGTACGCTTAACATTGTGACCGCTTATACCATCGGTGACTGGCTGGTATGGCTGGTCACCGGCAGCAAAAATCCAGAAGTGATCTTCAATGCCACATTATATCTGAAGGTAGATACACTGTTCTATTATGTGACAGCAGTAATCTGTATTGTGAGAAACTCCATGCAGGGACTGGGAGAGCGGATCGTACCGCTGATCTCCAGCTCGCTGGAAATGATAGGGAAAATTGTGATTGCAGCGACGCTGGTTCCCATGTTCGGATACCCGGGTGTCATCGCGGCAGAGCCGATTGTGTGGTTTATCATGATTATTCCGCTATTGATGAAGATACTGCGCATGCCTGTCTGGAAGCAGAAAAACTTAACGGTTTCGTAAATAAAAAAGATGTTTTTACTTAACGTTGAGGAAAAATGACCAAATCTGACAGTAAAATACTTGTAATTTTGTCGAATTGTATTACCATATGGAAAATGTTACAATGATTTCACCGAGAAAATACTTAAACGTTTTCGAGATGAACCGAATGTGACAAAGTCTTTTACAGAAAGGCAGATGTGGTAAGTATGAAGAAGACAGAGAACAAGAAAACGGAAGTAAAAGGGAAGAAAAAGCCATTTTTCACAATTTCCAAAAAGATACTGGCGTTGAGCCTTCTGCCGATGATCATTGTGTGTGCACTGGTGGCGACCGTGGGCTCCAGAGCTTTGGAAGCAGGCATCGAGGAACAGATTGAGAAAGCATTGCAGATCGTAGGCGTCAGCGTGGACGAGACTTACACCAATCTGTATGAAGGTGATTACACCAGAGATAAGGGAGGCAAGGTGCGAAAGGGTGGCGTAGCAATCTCCGGAGATACGCAGCTGATCGACGGATTGCAGGAGAAGACGGGATTCCAGGTGTCTTTCCTGTACGGGAATATGCGTCTGATCACAACGCTGACGAAACCGGAGGGAGGTCGTATCAACGGTACAGGTCTGGAGACGGAGATCTACGAGCAGATCCAGACGGGAGAACCGCTGTTCCTTAAGGATTGCGACATCTCCGAAGTGGATTACTATGTGTATTATCAACCGCTGATCAACTCCGACGGTTCTGTGATCGGCGCCATTGAGGTGGCAACACCGGTGCAGGGGGTACAGGACACGATTCATACGCAGGTGAAGGATATTATCCTGATCGCTGTGGCATGCGTTCTTGTGGCGGCAGTGCTTGTAAGCGTATTATCCCGAAGCATGGTGAAGACCATGAAGAAGACGAAACATTTCCTGGGCAGAATCGTGAACGGAGAACTGGATGCAGAACCGGATGAAAAGCAGTGCAGAAAAAAGGATGAATTGGGAGATGTCTACCGGATCTCTGTGAAATTGCAGAAGACGCTGCGCACCATTGTGACGGATATCAAGGATTCCGCGGATAATCTGACAGTATCTTCCAACAAACTGATCAAGATGGCGCAGGATACCCAGGAATCTGTCAACGACGTATACCAGGCAGTAGGGGAGATCTCTGAAGGTGCCAGGAACCAGGCGGATGAAACAACGGATGCCAATACGAACGTGGTGCGTATCGGTGAACAAATCGAGTATATCTCCGACAAAGTGAATTCTCTGACGGATTATGCCGGCAGGATGGCAGAAGCGGAGAAAGCTTCCGAAGAGATCATGAAGGAACTGAACAGCTCCAACGAAAGCACCAAGGAATCTGTCCTGCGGGTAGCGGAACAGATTAAGGATATGAATGGAGCGATTCAGAATATCACCAAGGCAGTATCCATGATTCAGGATATTGCGGACGAGACAGATCTGCTGTCATTGAATGCCAGCATTGAAGCAGCCAGAGCCGGGGAAGCGGGAAGAGGCTTCGCAGTGGTGGCAGAGCAGATCAGTAAGCTGGCTGACCAGTCCAAGCGCTCCGCAACCGAGATCGAGCAGATCATCCAAAATATCATGGAGTCTTCCGGCAGAATGGTGGAGATCATGGGTGAAGTGGAAGCCAACATGAATCACCAGCAGAGCAAGTTAGAGGAGACCGGTGTGAAGACTGCGGCAGTAGCGGACGGTGTAGAGAATTCCCTGCAGCATATCGGCGGTATCCGGGAGAAGATGGATGTCTTGGGACAGTCCGGAAGTGCGATCCGCGATGTAGTGGAAGGACTGTCGGCAATCTCCGAACAGAATGCAGCATCCGCAGATAGTACCATGCAAGCGGCTCATGGAATGAGTGATACCATGACAGAACTGATGAATTCTTCTGAGAACCTGTTGGCATTAGCGGACAAGTTGGAAAAGGTACTGGATGTTTTCAAGGTATAAAGGGGGTGCCGGAAGTTGTCCGGCAGGGAGATAACATATAAATGACAGAAAATGCAGTCCGGTTTTCATAGAAAATCGGACTGCATTTTCGTGTGGTTTATTGACGGAGATACCATCATGAATTACAATATAAGGGATGTAAGGAATGAATATATCATACGGGATAGAAGGAGAATGCAAATGAAAGAGATGGAACGAAGTAACCGGGTGGCTATGATAGCACATGGTGTGATCAATGCATGTATGCTTTTCATTAGCGTGATCGGATTCATTGAACACACAGTATCGGCTCCGGTGTTAGCAGTGCTAATACTTCTTGGAATCATACCGGTTGTGGCAGAGTTTATTTGTTGGAAGAGGAATCATGCGACAAAAGCTATAAAACATCTGTCAATGATCGGATTCGCACTGTTTTATACGGTGCTGCTTTTTACAGCGCAGTGCAATATGGTGTATGCATTTGTAATTCCCATGATGTTTGCAGTCATGCCATATCATGATGTCAAAGCATTTGCGCTTATTAATGTGGGGACGATGATAGAGAATGTCCTGGTGGTGCTTCTGGGAGCCACACAAGGGGGATTTGGTTATCTGGGGCAGGACGCAGGATTTATACAGATTTCGGTAATGATTCTGCTGTGCATTACATCCATCTATGCTACCATATCCAACCAGAAGAACACCGATGAAAATATAGAGAGCATTACAGCTGCGCAGGACCGCACGGAAGCAACCTTACGTGAGGTCATGGAAATGAGCAGCCGGATGGAGACTTCAGTAGCTGATATCACAGCGGAATTGAATAAACTGGAAACTGCTTTTGACAGTACCAAAACAGCCATGGAGGAGGTGTCTGCAGGTTCCGGGGAGTCTGCAGCGGCGATTCAGCAGCAGACGTCCCAGACGGAGGCTATTCAGGAAAAAGTAAATACTGTGGGTGAAGTGGCAGAGACGATCGGAAGCAATATGGAACATACGATAGAAATGCTGGATGCCGGAAAAGAAGAGATGACAGGTCTGAAGGAGCAGGCAGAGGATTCTGCAAGAAACAGTGAACTGGCGGCACAGAAGCTGGAAACGCTGGATCATTATATGCAGGAGATGCATTCCATCGTGGAAATCATCAGCAAAATAGCGAATCAGACCAGTCTTCTGGCGCTGAATGCCAGCATAGAAGCAGCCAGAGCCGGTGAAGCCGGCCGCGGTTTCTCCGTAGTGGCGACGGAGATTTCGGGAATGGCCACCCAGACAAAGGATGCTACCGGCAATATCGCAGAGCTGATCCAAAATGTATCCGGAGCGATAGGAGAAGTGGTAACGGTCATTCGCCAGATGATAGATGGCATCGGCAGCCAAAGGGAAGGAACGATGCGTGCGGCGGACAGCTTCACAGCAATTGAAGACAGCAGTTATACGATCGTGGATAATCTGGGTGAGATGCTTCAGACAGTAGAAGCTCTGAAAACAGCCAACCAGGAGATCGTGGATTCCATTCAGACAATCTCAGCGACTACGGAAGAAGTATCCGCCCATGCCAGTGAGACACTGGAAGCGGAAGAGAGAAACAGAGAGATTCTGCAGAAAATTACTGAAAATATGAATTCTATGGTAAAAAAATAAGTAACGGTTCCTGTGGCAGAACGGACAGGATAGAAACAGGAGTGACAGAATATGCATGACAACGGGGTGACTTTACAGAAAAAGGTGTTACAGAATCTGGATATACCGTATTCGTATGAACTGGCAAAACGAATGGAACAATACCGGTCACATCCGACACTGGGGTATCGTCCGGCGGGTTCTAAGGCAGAATTTGAGACCGGAGAGATGCTGAAGACAGAAATGGAAAAAATCGGACTGTCTGAGGTTACAAAGGATGCTGTGACGGTAGACGGCTGGGAATTTCATAAGGCAGCGTTAAGCTACACGAATGCGTCCGGAGAGACCGTGTCAGCAGAGTTAGGAGCCTATCAGACAAACTTTGTAACCGATGGCCCCAGAGAATTTTCCATGATGTATCTGGGAAAAGGAACGGAGACGGACTATCATGGAAAAGATGTCAGGGATAAACTGGTATTGGTGGAGATCAACCAGAGAGATGAGTGGTGGATCAATTATCCGGTATACCAGGCACATCTGAAAGGAGCCGCAGCCCTGATCGCAGTGCAGAGCGGCGGCTACGGTGAAATCGACGATGAAGCTCTGAATGCACAGGATATCGCCGGACCGGAGGATGCTCCCGCTTTTTCCATTTCCAGAAAAGATGCGGCAGGCCTGTTGGAGTTGTTGCGTGATCAGGAGGAAATAACGGTCACCTTTGATGCGGAATCCAGGGTGACCAGAAACTGCACGACTTATAATATTGTAGGAAGGATTCCCGGAAAACATCCTGATCGCATGGTGCTTTTGTCTGCCCACTATGACTCCTATTTTGACGGATTCCAGGATGACAATACAGCGGTCGCCCTGATGTTTGGTATTGCAAAGGCGTTGCAGGACAGTGGTTTTCAACCGAACAATACCATTGTGATCTGTGCCATGGCATCCGAGGAATGGGGCGTGGTGGATTCCAATTTCGACTGGTCCACAGGTGCCTATGAGCAGATTTTTACTGCGCATCCCGAATGGGTGGGAAAGGTGATCGCAGATCTGAACTTTGAGCTTCCTGCTTTAGCGCATGGTACCAGAGCGAGGATCCGCAGCTGCTATGAATACGTCAGCTTTCTGGAGGAATATCTGGCGGATCTGCCGAATCTGACGATAGCCTATCCGGAAGAGACAGCAGTGACATCTCCGATCGAGACCTGGTCGGATGATTTTTCCATGGCGATCGCAGGTGTACCGTCCATGGTAAATGATTTCACCGGCGGAAGCTTTATGGAAACCCACTATCATTCTCAGTTTGATAACGATGAGTTTTATGATGAACAGGTATATCGTCTGCATCACGAGCTGTTTGCTCTGCTGATCCTGGCGCTCGATGAAACGGCAGTGGTACCGTTGCAGTTTTCACCGGTGGTGCAGCGGATTCGCAAGGGCTTGGAACAGTGTCGGGAGATCTGCTACCGCGCCGATGTGGCGGGGCAGCTGGGAGAGAAAAAACGGGCTTTGCTTGAAAAAATTGAGGAACTGGAGATTTTAAGTGACCGGGCACTTAGAAGATGCCGGGAGGAATATGAAGCGGTAGAGGAATACAACCGTAACTACAAACAGTTGCTTAGAGATGGAAAATACGACGAGGCGGAGGGACTTTTCCGGCAGACCAGACCACTGGAACAGAAGCTGCTTGCAAGGTTCAAACAGGAGCAGGACGCTTTTGTGCAGATTGACTGGTACGGAAATGTGTTGTATCCTCATGAGATATGCAGTGCAAATCTGAGACTTCTGGGCGGAGCGGTGAGAAATCTGAAGGAACAGAGACTTTCCTCCGCACTTCGTAAGCTTTATCAGGTAGACAACAATGCCTATGCCTTTAATTTTGATGAAGAAGTATATAGGCATTTTACGGATTATGTATTCCATCAGCCGAAGGATCGCCTGAAATGGGGTTACGGAAGGCTGCCGGAGCATGAAAATCTATATGGAACGGTCAAGCAGCTTCTCCAAAAAGAAAAACAACTGGAGATGTTGACAGGGTCCGGTATGAAGGAAATGGACTACCGGGAAGAAATTACCAGCCTGGAGCATGCATGCAGCAAGCTTGTGGTCAGCCTGATGAATATCGTGCAACAAATGGAGAGATCTGTGACAGAGATATTCGAATTGTAATGATGGCGAGAGCAGAGCACGGAATGATCCACAGACAACAAAGCCGGGGATCGATATCATCATAATAAGGAGATAACAGTAAATACAATTATGGAAAGTGATAAGTTATATCGTGTGCAGAAGGAAGACCTTCCGAAAGTGGAGAAAATGCTGAATCAGTGCTTTGCACACGATCCGTTGTACGAGACGCTGATTCCGGATCCGGAAGTCCGTAAAAATCTGATGCCGGAGCTGTTTAAATGTGACATGGATGAATTTTATGCGACCTGTGAGATCTTCGCAGACAGCGCGGATCTGAACAGTGTATTGGTGGTATCGGATGAAGCGGAGCCGTACAATGTATTTCAGTTCTATTTTACAGAGGCCATGGCTGCTTTACAGACGGATTCCTATCTGATCAAGGAGGATCCGTCTTTTCATACATTTTATAATTTTATCAAAGGCGGCGACTATCTGAATTCGAGCTGGACACAGCAGCTTCACCAGACAAAGCGGCTGCATATTATTTACCTGGCTGTTCATCCTGAGATGCAGCATCACGGAATGGCAGCGAGGCTGATGGATGAAGCAATCCGCTATGCCCAGGAACACGGAATGATGATTTCACTGGAAACACATAACGAAAAAAATCTGGAATTTTATAAAAAGTTCCAGTTTAAAGTATATGGAAGCTTAAAAAAGAACTTCAACCTGAAACAATACTGTCTGATCCGGGAATATCAGTAAGGGTCTGCTTTACAAACCGTGGGATCTGTTATATGATGAATAACACACAGAAAAGAGAAAGCAGGGTGAACAGATGCAGATAGAATTGCTGGAGATAGACTTTAACAGTGAAGAAGCGATTTATATGCAGCTTCGCAACCAGATCATACTGGGAATCGCGACATCCAGACTGCAGGACGGAGATACGCTTCCGTCTGTAAGACAGATGGCAGAATGTATCGGGATCAATATGCATACAGTAAATAAAGCATACGCGGTTCTCAGAAAAGAGGGCATCGTATCCATAGACCGGAGAAAAGGTGCGGTGATCTGCATCGATTCGAATAAATTGCTGGCACTGGAAGAGATGCGTCGGAATCTGTATATCATTCTGGCAAAGGGAAGATGCCATAATATATCCAGACAGGAAGCACATCAGCTGCTGGATGAAATCTATGATATGTGGGAGCAATCCCCCGAAGACCCGTTGGAATAATCTGCGGGCAAAAAGGACACGAAAAATGGAGGATAGAACGCTGCATGAGTACACAATATACGAATCAGGCAAAGACAGCGGTAAAATATGCGGAAAAGACAGCGCGCAGATGCAAACATAGTTATATCGGAACGGAACATTTGCTGGCAGGTCTTTTACACGAAGAAGAGGGAACAGCCGGTATGGTTCTGCGTGATATGGGAATCAGTGAAGAACGGCTGATGGAAATGATCCGGAAACTGATTGCACCGGAAGAGAGTAATGTGCTGACTGCGGATCGGGCAGGATATACACCACGGGCGGCAAGAATGCTGGAAGGAGCTGTGGAAGAAGCAGATGATCTTCGCAGTGAAAAGATAGGAACAGAACATCTGTTGCTTGCGATGCTGCGGGAAGTAGACTGTATGGGAACCCGTCTGCTGCACACGATGGGAGTAAATATCCGAAAACTGCAGAATGAAGTTCTGACAGCGATGGGAGAAGAAGTTGCGAATCCAAGAGATAATGGCAATGCAAGATCCCAAAATGAAGCGGCTACAGGCACGCCGACGCTGGATCAGTACAGCAGAGACCTTACCGAGATGGCGCGGCAGGGAGTTATGGATCCGGTGGTCGGAAGAGAAGAAGAGATCGGACGCGTGATCCAGATCTTAAGCCGTCGGACGAAAAATAATCCGTGTCTGATCGGCGAACCGGGAGTTGGAAAAACAGCGGTAGTAGAAGG
>ERZ838118.5187-NODE-5187-length-10516-cov-3.759392_pt1 | contig 10516 bp, 10 predicted proteins | sample MGYA00519863_ERZ838118 | MGnify/ENA primary metagenome ERZ838118 (study PRJEB31850, sample SAMEA3708827) | human gut metagenome | biome: human gut; feature: human-associated habitat; material: faeces | place: China | collected 2014 ...
GTTCTCCAGCACGTTGAGCTTGGGAATCAGATTGTACTGCTGGAAGATGAAGCCCAGCATCTTGTTGCGGATTTCGGCCTGCTGGTCGTCGTCCATGGTGGACACGTCCACGCCGCCCAGATGGTAGGTGCCGGAGGTGGGCACGTCCAGACAGCCGATGATGTTCATGGCGGTGGACTTACCGGAGCCGGAAGAGCCCACGATGGCCACGAACTCCCCGGGGTCCACCGTCAGGGAGATGCCGTCCAGGGCGTGGACGGTCTCCTCGCCCATCTGGTAAATCTTGTAGACGTCCTTGAGTTCAATGAGGTGTTCCATGGCTTAACCCATCCCCATCGCACTCATGAGGCTGGAGCCCTGGGGGCTCAGCGCCAGCACCACTTCGCCCTCCTCCAGGCCGTCCACGATCTCGATGTACTCGTCGTCATTGCGGCCCAGGGTCACCTGGCGCTCCTCAGCGGCGGAGAGATCCTTAATGACGCCGTTTTCATCCAGGCAGCCCTCCTTGGCCACCAGCACAGTGTTACCCCGCTCCACCGCCTCCACCGGCAGGGCGAGCACGCTGCCCACCTCCTCCACGATAATCTTGGCGGAGACGTTCATGCCGGGGTAGAGCGCCTCGGGGGAGCCCTCCACCTTCACGGTGACGGGATAGCTGGTGTGGCCGCTGGTGGTGGTGCCGTTGATGTTGATCTTATCCACCACGCCGGTGAAGCTCTGGTCGTCCAGTGCGCCGGCGGTGATCTCCACCTTCTGGCCCACCTGGATCTTGCTGATGTCCTTCTCATCCACGTCCATGTCAAAGGTGAGCTCGGAGCGGTCATAGATGATGGCCGGGTAGGTGACGGAAGCGCCGGAATTGGACAGACCGCTGATGTTGTCGCCCACATCCAGGTTCTTCTCGATCACCTCGCCGTCGATGGTGGAGGTAATGGTGTAGTCCTCCAGCTTCTCCTGGGCGTTCTTCAGGGAGAGCTGGGCGTTTTCCAGAGCGATGCGGGCATTCTCAATCTGGGTCTCCAGGTCGGCCTCAGAGATAACGCCGATCACCTGGCCCTTGGATACCCGGTCACCCTCCTTGACATTGAGCACGTCCAGATCGCCGGCGGCCTTGGCCGTGATCTGGGAGGAGGAGGCATAAGTAAAGCTGCTGCCGGAGGCGCAGGCCGCCCCTCCCACGGAGGCGGTTCCCTGGCTGGTTTCAGACAGGACGCCGGGGTTGTTGACCAAGATGGTCACCTGGCGGACCAGGGTGCCGCCGGGTCCCACCTCGTCGGTGGCGGCGATGGACTCCACCGTTCCGCTCACCGTCTCGGCGGTGCCGTTCACGGTGACGGTCGCGGCCTGGCCCACATAGAAGCCCGATGCATCGGCGGAGTGGAAGGGCACCTTCAGCTTCATGTGGTCCCGGTCCAGCACGTCGGCGATGACGGTGCCGACGGTGACGCTGTCCCCGCGGTCCACGTGCAGCTCGGTGATCACGCCGGCGTCGTCGGCCTTCACATTGCGGTCCTTCTGATTGTCGCTCTGGGTCTTCAGCAGGTCGTTGAGGGCCAGTTGGGCGGACTGGACGTTGAGCTGGAGCTGCTCGATGTTGTTCTCCACGTCGCTGGCGTCGATGCGGAAGAGCACGTCGCCCTTGTGGACGGTCTGCCCCTCCTCAAAGGGGGCCTCCAGAATCTCGCCGCTGACCAGCGTGGTCACCTTGTAGGACTGGATGGGCTCGATGGTGCCGGTGCCCGAGACGGCCACCGTCATGTCGTGCATCGCGGCGGTGTAGGGCAGGTAGACGCTGCTGAGCGCCTGAGTTCCCGCACTCATGCAGCGGGAGAGCGCCAGCACCAGCAGCGCCGCGATCACCAAGAGGATGACCAGCCGCTTGACCCACTTCCGCTTCTTCTTCGGGGGCGTGAGCTGCGGGCTTTTCTTCCCCGGCCCCTCCGGAGGGGCGACCGTCGTTTCTGGCTTAACTTGGGTTGCTTCCATAGTGGTTTCTCCTTTTCTTTGCTATGCTTCTCCGCGGCGGACCGCCTTGGAGGCCGCGCCCCGCCGAAGGACGGCTGGAGGGGTATCTGTTCAAGGACGCGGTAAAAAACCAGGTCTACGTGACGAAAAAGCCGCAGCCGGGGGCGAAATCCGCCGCGACGGAATACCGCACGCTGCAAAGCAGCCGGGGGCTCTCGCTCGTCGAGTGCCGGCTGCTGACCGGGCGCACGCACCAGATCCGCGCACAGATGGCCGCCGCCGGCTGTCCCCTGCTCGGCGACGGGAAGTACGGCCGCGAGCGCATCAACCGCACCTACGGTGAGACGGGGCAGATGCTCTACTCCTACAAGCTCACCTTCACCCTGCCGACGGACGCAGGTATACTCGAATATCTGCGCGGTCGGACATTTCAGGTGCAGCAGGTAGCCTTCGCGGAAAAGTATTTCCCGGGCTTCACCCTGCCGGACACGGAGGAAACAACCGAAGCCTGACGCAAAAAGCCCCGGGATTCCGGGGCTTTTTCGCCGTCAGTGCGCGAATTTGTTCGTGTCCAGCGAGTTGCGGTAGACCACGAAGCGCTGGAAGAGAAACTCCGTCACGAAATTCAGCACCATGTTCAAAAACGTCACGAGATAGCCGTTCCAGCCCTGCACGTCCGCGAGCCGGTGCTCGAGCAGCGTGGACAGCGGCGTGAACGCGCAGTAGTACAAAAACACGAGCGCCATCGCCCGCGCCACCCTTTCCGACGAGCGGAAGGTATAGCGCCGGTTGCAGGTAAAGTTCCACAGCACCGACAGCACCAGCGCCGTCAGATACGCCGCCCAGTGCGGCCAGTGAAACGCCTCGTTGAAGAGCGCAAAGCTGCCGAGCTCGATCAGCCCGGCCGAGCACGAGAAGAGCAGAAACTTCCCCGTGCGCCGCAGCTCCGTATGGTCCATGCGGATCGCCTCCTGTCGCGATTAGTTAAATTATTTGAAGCAATTATAGCGCGGCGGCCGTTTTCTGTCAAGCTCGGCGCGCAAAACGGCAGCATCCCCTTTTCTTCCGGCGCGGGATGTGATAAGATGGGCATCTGAGAAATCGAGGTGTTATCATGTACGACGAACTGACGCAGGTCGACATCCAGAAGATGCGCGACGAGATCGACTACCGCACGCGGGAGCTGCGGCCGAAGCTGATCGAGGAGGTCAAGACGGCGCGCGCCTTCGGCGATCTGAGCGAAAACTTTGAATACAAGGCCGCCAAGCGCGAGAAAAACCGCAACGACAGCCGCATCCGCTACCTGCAGCGCATGGTCGACACGGCAAAGGTCATCACCGACCACTCGGCCGGCGACACGGTGGGGCTGTTCGACTCGGTGGTCATTTATATTCCGGACGACGATGAGGAGCAGACCATCCGCCTCGTGACGACGCTGCGGCAAAACGCGCTCGAGGGGCTCATCAGCAAGGAATCCCCCGTGGGCAAGGCCGTGATGGGACATCGCGCTGGCGAGACCGTGCACGTACAGGTCAACGAGGACGTCGGCTATGACATCGTCATCCGCTCGGTCGAAAAGGGGCAGGACGACGATTCTCTGCCCATCAGCGCCTACTGAAACCCGCGCAGAAAAGCAGCGGCTGCATCCAAGCGATGCAGCCGCTGCTTTCATAATTATGCGGCGGCGCGTAACGCGATCAGTCCAGATAGCCGAACAGTCCGCGCACGGACACGTCCCCGCCGGTGACGGTCTCGCGCGTGCCGTCCTCCCAGCGGACGACGAGCGCAAAATCATCGTCCACCGCCTCGGCAAAGCCGGTGCGGACATCTTCACCGCGCACGACGCGCACGGGACGCCCCACCGTGACGCAGCGCGCACGGTAGTCGCTGAGATATGCGCGCGGATCGCGCTGCCAGTCGAGATACATCTCATCGAGCGCACGCACCATCTCGGCGGCCAGGCGCGCGCGGGAGAGCTCGAGCCCGGTCTCGGAATACACCGAGCCCGCGATGGCGCGCAGCTCCTCCGGGAAATTCTCCGGCCGCTGGCGCACGTTCACGCCGATGCCGGCCACGATGGAATCAACCGTGCCGGACTCGGCCTCAACGGTCAGCTCCGTGAGGATGCCGCAGATCTTTTTCGTGCCGAGGACAAGGTCATTCGTCCACTTGATGCCCGGCTGTACACCGCAGCGCTCAAGCGCGCGGCAGACAGCCACGGCGACGTGCGCCGTCACGGTCATGGCCGCCGTCGGCGCGCACGCCGGGCGCAGGAGCATCGACAGGTAGACCCCCTGCCCCGCGTCCGAGCGAAACGACCGCCCAGCGCGGCCGCGCCCCGCCGTCTGCCGGTCGGCAATGGCGCACAGGCCGTCCGGCGCGCCGGCCATGGCCTCCGCCTTCAGGTAGCTGTTGGTGGAGTCGATCTGCGCAAAGCACTGCACCAGAGCCCGCCGCGCCTGCGGCAGATAGGGCAGCACGTCCCCGGCCGTGAGCGTATCCGGCCGCGCGCGCAGACAATAGCCCCGGTTCGTGACGGCGTCAATGTCATAGCCCGCCGCGCGCAGTGCACGCACCGCCTGACTGACCGCCGCGCGCGTCACGCCCAGCTTTTCGCGCATCTCCTCGCCGGATACATAGCCTGCCGCCTCCGTGAGCAGGAGCAAAACATCATCCCGCAGCATCCGATCACCCCCCTTGTCGTGCGGTTTCTTTGCCTATAGTGTAGACCACAGCGCACGGATTGTAAAGATGTTTTCGTTTTTAGTTGACAATCAGGTGCGTGTGTGCTATCGTCCGATTGTTAAGTCCATTCACGCTTTACTTTACAATCGGAGGCAATGCTATGAAATTTTCCACAAGAGACCTTTGCTTTTGCGCGATCGGCGCGGCGCTCATCGCCGTGTGCGCATGGATCAGCATCCCGGCAGACGTGCCGTTCACGCTGCAGACCTTTGCGATCTTCGCCGTGTGCGGGCTGCTCGGCGGCAAACGCGGTACGGTGAGCGTGCTGGTGTATCTGCTGCTGGGCGCGGTGGGTGCGCCGGTGTTCGCGGGCTTTCGCGGCGGCTTCGCGTCCCTGATCGGCACGACCGGCGGATACCTCGTCGGCTTCATCCTGCTGGCGCTCATCATCACCCTCGCGCAGGCGCGCTGGGGGCTCGGGCAGTGGGTGTTCGTGCTTTCGGCTGCCGTGGGGCTGCTCGTGTGCTACGCATTCGGCACGGCGTGGTTTCTCATCGTCTACACCCGCACGGGCGCGATCACGCTCGGCGTGGTGCTGGCAAAGTGCGTGCTGCCGTTTCTGCTGCCGGACGCGATCAAGCTCGCCCTGGCGACGCTGCTGCGCGCGCGGCTGTACCGGCGCATCCCCGCATAAGCGGCGGGAAGCCTTTTGCCGGTCTGCAAACCCCTTTGTCGAAAAGGAATCCTTTTTTGACAGTTTGAAAAACGCTCATGGCAAAAGCCATGAGCGTTTTTTATGAGAGAAAAGAAAAAGGATTTGAGGGGATGTTTGAAGGGAGTTATGGGGGGAGAGAAACGAAAGCGAAAAACTCAGATCACTTTTTCTTCTTTCAGTCTGGCAAGGTCTGCGTCGGACAGGCCGAGCACACCCTCGTAGATCTCCTTGTTGTCCTGACCGAGGTCGGGCGCGCACTTGGTGATCTCCGGCTTGGTATCCATAAGCTTGACCGGGTTGCCGGGGACGATCATGTCGCCGATGACCGGGTGCTGCAGGTGCACGAACATCTCGCGGGCGTTGGCGATGTGGTCGTCGTTGACGACGTCGGCGAGCATATTGATCGGCGCAACCGGGACACCGGCCGCATCGATGATGGCCACGCAATCGGCGATGGTGTGCTGGGAGCTCCACTTCTCGATCTCGGGCTTGAGCGCGGCGTAGTTCTCGCAGCGGTGGATGTTGGTGTCAAAGCGCGGATCCTCGAGCAGGTCGGCGCGGTCGAGCGCCTTGGTGCACAGGAGCGTGAAGAGCTTGTCGTTGCCGCAGCCGATGACGAAGCGTCCGTCGCTGGCCTGGAAGGAGTCATACGGGAAGGCGGAGGCGTAGCGGTTGCCGATCAGCTCGGGCTGCTTGCCGGAGGCGAAGAAGCGCTGCCAGCCGACCTCAAGGCTGGAGACGACGGAGTCGACGAGCGCGACGTCCACGCGCTGGCCGCGACCGGTGACGGTGCGGGCGTTGAGCGCCATGAGGATGCCGATGGTAAGGTTCATGCCGCCGAGCACGTCGCCCATGGCATTGCCGACACGCAGCGGCTGGCCGCCGGCCTCGCCGGTGATGCTCATGAGGCCGGAGGTGGCCTGAGCGATGATGTCATAGCCGGGGCGCTGGTGCTTCGGGCCGTAGCAGCCGAAGCCGGAGACGGCGGCGTAGATGATCTGGTCGTTGACTTCCTTGAGCACGTCATAGCCGACGCCCAGCTTGTCCATGACGCCGGGGCGGTAGTTCTCGACGACGACGTCAGCCTTCTTGACCATCTCGAGGAAGAGCTTTTTGCCCTCCTCGGACTTCAGGTTCAGGGTGATGCCCTTCTTGCCGCGGTTGACGTAGGCATAGTACATACTGTAGTCGTTCTTCTTCGGGCCCATGGCGCGGGTATCGTCGCCCTTGCCCGGCATCTCGATCTTGATGACGTTGGCGCCGTAGTCGGCCAGCATCATCGTGCAGTACGGACCGGCCAGAACGCGGGTCAGGTCCAGAACGGTAATATTACTCAATGCTTTTTCCATGGAAATATCTCCTTTATCAGATAATCAGATTGCAGTCAAACGTTTCCGGGGATCAGGCGCCATGCAGCAGGTTTGCCAGCGGGACGTAGATGGTCGAGCAGAGCACGATCAGGATCAGGATCGCAAGGCCGGCGTAGATGAACAGCTGCACGAACGTCTTGTTCTCGTCCTCCTTGGTGCGGTTGGGGAGCGCAGTTGCAAGTGCCGCCATAGCCAGCGCGCCGCCGGTGGACAGCGGGGAGATGCCGGACAGAGAGCCGCCGGCGCCAACAGCCGCCATCAGTGCGACCGGGTTCACGCCGCCGACCTGGGCAGCGATGTCCGCGCACATCGGCATCATCGTCGGGTACACCACGCCGAGCGCGGAGCTGACAAGGCTCAGCAGTGCAGCGGAGATGCCCATGAACGGAGTCGCAGTGCCCTTGGTCATGATCTTGGCGAGCGCGTTGCTCATCAGATCGATGCCGCCCATCTTGTTGACGATGTTGAGCAGGGAGCCGACCGCGAGGACCATCACGATGGTGCCCCAGGGCAGGGACTTGAGCGCCTTGCCGTCGTCGGCAACGCCGAACAGGAACAGCAGGCCGGCAACCGCGAAGGCGGCGACGCCGATGTTGACCTTGACGAAGATCAGCAGCACGAGCATGAGCACGATGCTCAGCAGAGAGATGATCTGCTTGGCGTTGAACTTCTCGAGCGTGCCGCGCTCGATCGGGTTGAGCGGCTGCTTGACCTTGTGGCCCTTGAAGATGAACCAGAACACGAGCGAGGACACGATCGTCACGAGCGTCTGGCAGACCAGAATGGTGGGCATAACGTTTGCAATGTTGGCCTCGGCTGCGGCGCCGGTGATGATGGCAGCCTCAGGCGTGATGGGCGTCATACGTCCGGCCATCAGGCCCTGCTCGCCAATCAGGACGAGCATCAGCGGGTTGAAGCCGACCTCCACGGCGATGATCGCCGCGAGTGCGGGGATAATGGCAAGTGCGGGCACAGCGCCGGGGCCGACACCGGCAATGACGAAGCCGGCAATGTAGACCATGATGGGCAGGACCCACATCTTGTTTCCGGCCAGCGCGATGATCTTTCTGGCCAGCAGATCCAGCGCGCCGGTCTGCGTGATGGCCGCGAACAGCAGCGTGATGCCGACGAGCGTGGTAAACATTGAGGTGCTGAAGCCGCCGATCAGATCTTTATCGGTCAGGCCGAAGATGCGCACCATGATAACGCCGAATGTGACTGCCACAACACCGACGTTGACCTTGCGGAAGAAAGCCAGCAGGATCACGACGATGAACAGCACCAACGAGATAATGTCAAATGCAGTTTCCATAAATGATTCCCTCTCTAATATGGTTCAGATTTGTGGATGCGTGCCGCTCTCAGCAGCAGGGCGGGGTCTTTGTGTTGATGTTCTGCTGATGGCCGCTGTAGATGCCGTCGATGAAGCTCTTCTGATACTTCGCGGCAGCCAGCAGCTTTTCGAAGTCGATGCCGGTATCATAGCCCATGCGCTGGAGCATGTACACGAGATCCTCCGTGGCGGTGTTGCCGGAGGCGCCCGGTGCGAACGGGCAGCCGCCGAGGCCGCCGAGCGTGGACTGCACCGTCTTGATGCCGCACTCGATGGCAGCGAGCGTATTGGCCTGACCCATGCCGCGGGTGTCGTGGATGTGGATCTGGAACTCGCAGTCGGGCATGACCTCGGTCACGGCGTGGATCGTATCACGTACCTGACGCGGGTCGGCGATGCCGATCGTGTCGGCCAGGCAGATGGAGCGGATGCCCATGTCGTAGACGCGCTTGGTGAAGTCGACCACCTTCTGGATCGGCGGGATGCCCTCAAACGGGCAGCCGAACGACGTTGCCAGCGCCACGCAGATGTTCATCTGCGGGTAGGTGTCCATGATCTTCTGCAGCTCTTCCAGAGACTCCTCATGCGTTCTGCGGATGTTGGCCTTGTTGTGGCTCTCGCTGACCGAGATCACGTAGGAGATGTTGCGGATGCCGGCGTTGAAGGCGTTTTCCACACCGCGGAAGTTCGGCGCGAGCGCATACAGCACCGCGTTCGGATACTTCTCGATGCAGGCCTTGGCCAGATCCGCCGCGTCCGCCATCTGCGGGATCGCCTTGGGGCTGACGAAGGAAGTGACCTCCATCTGCGTCACACCGGCGTCGAACAGTCTGTCGATCAGGTCGAGCTTCTGCTCAAAGGTCAGCATCTGCTTAAGATTCTGCCAACCGTCGCGCGGGCCGCATTCCAGAACATTGATCTTGTTTGCCATGATAGATTCCTCCTGACATTCCGTTTTTATTTCGTGACTACCTTGTGTTACCGTAACATCATTTTGCTTAACAAGTAAGCTTAATAACCTGAGACAAAACCTTGTCAATCGTTACTTATATTTTTCACTTTCCTTGAAATTTGTCAATCTGAAATTGCGAAAACGCGAAATTATCATCATTTCGCCCATTTAACGGCCGGGATTCTATAGCATTTCGACGCATCTCTGCTTAAATTATTTAAAGATAAGCAAAATTAATTTAAAATAAGTTAAGCAGGTATTGCTTTTTTAATGCCTGTTTAGTATAATGTTAAGCAATAGCGGTTCACCCGCGCAACCATTATGACACAAAGGAAGTTTTCCGTTATGGCTACACTCAAAGACATCGCGGACATATGCGGCGTCTCCACAGCGACCGTCTCCTATGTTCTGTCCGGCCGCGGCACGGAAAAGCGCATCACCGAGCAGACGCAGCAGGAGATCCGAAAAGCGGCAGAGAGCCTCGACTATGAATATAAAGGCCGCAACAAGGCGGTGCTCAAATACCGCGTCACGGTCTATTTCCCGCTCTCGGGACTCAAGATGCTGCTGCCGACGTTTCTCGAGGCATTCAACCGCATCGTCGACGCCGAGACCTCAAACATCGACATTCTCCTGCGGCCGTACACGCAAAACCAGCTCCACCTCCAGCGGGAGCTGTGGGCCGAGCGCAAGGGCTCTTCCGCTATCGTTATCTCCCCCGGCGGAACGGATCTGGCAAACCTCGCCGAAAAGCAGACGCTCGTGCCGGTCATCTTGCTCAACCGCACGCTGCCGAACTACTCCTACGTCGGCTTCGACCAGCTTGAGTCCGGCCGTCTCGCCGCAGAGCACGCCCTCAAGCGCGGCGGGGACAGCATCCTGCTCGTCTCATCGCCGACCCTGTTCGGCACGTCGTGGCGCAGCAGCGCCTTTTCCGACTACTGCCTGCAGCACGGCGTAAATCTTGAGCACAGCACCATCAGCGCCGACACGAGCATCCGCGCCGGCTATGAGCTTGGCAAGGCGCTCGTGCGCAGCAACCGGCTCAAGAAGGTCATCTGCTGCACGTATGACATGACGGCGCTCGGCCTCACCACCGCCCTGTCGGAGGAGAACATCGTCGTCGGCAAGGACGTGGAGATCCTCACCACCAGCTCGAGCGACGATGATCTGCTCGCCTACAGCAACCCGCCGATCACCGTGGTGGATCTGAAGTTCCGCGACCTGTGCTACATGGCCATGCGTCTCGGCATGGACATTGCGACCGGGCGGGCAAGCTATCCGCAGGAGATCTCGCTGCACCCGGCGATGATCTACCGGAAATCGTGCCCGGCCTGAGCGCAGGGCGCAAAAAGAGAGCTTGTCACTGTCAAAAAGTATTACTTTTTGACAAAGGGGTTTGCGGCCTGACTGCAGCGCACGCGCTGTCCGCCTTGGGCGGACGGCGCGCACGTTTGCAGGCCGAGAAGTATTTTCTCCGCCGCACATGTCGCCGG
>ERZ838118.5191-NODE-5191-length-10512-cov-3.418093_pt1 | contig 10512 bp, 7 predicted proteins | sample MGYA00519863_ERZ838118 | MGnify/ENA primary metagenome ERZ838118 (study PRJEB31850, sample SAMEA3708827) | human gut metagenome | biome: human gut; feature: human-associated habitat; material: faeces | place: China | collected 2014 ...
ACGGCGGATTTTTTCACCTGGGGTTCTGACCGGAAGAATCGCTATAGCAGGACGGAATCCGGTTTTTGCCGTTTCAGTATCCAGGTGAAGAGATGGCTTTAAATAAATTTTTTCGTCATCATCAAAGTGTCTCGGCCTGGTGAAAAATGTCCAGATGGACCGGGCAATCTGACGCAGAACCAGGACTGTCAGAAGTGAAAGCAGGAGCACTGCCAAAATGCCCATGATCCGGTCTATGAATTTCATCCATGCAGGTGCTTCTCCGGTCTGTTTTGCAAGAGAGGGCAGCAGACCGGGCTGGTTTAACATAGCAGAGGTATTTTGTTCCATTTCCACAGGTGCAGACGATGAGGTGCGGGTGAGATACTGAAGACCACGCCAGATCCATGCCCAGAGGGGATCAAACAGCGGCGGAACCACGGATAAGACCAGTGCAGAGATCAGCAGGAATACCGTCATGCAGAATGCGTTGACATGGGCCAGCTGCTTTTCTGGAAAATGATCGGTCTGATGAAACATATCCCAGAAATGATGCAGACTGTGCAGATTTTTGTGGACCAGATAGAAAAGTCCAAGAAAAATTGTCAAAATGACTGCGGAAAGCTTCAAAGCCCATGAGAGGGCAGATTCCTGGAGGTAGAAGCCAAGCGCAGTTCCAAGGACGTAAAGTCCGGCAGCTAAAATCCCAAAGAAAATATAAAATCCATCCCTGGATTTTTGAAACCAGTAATTCATCAGTTTACGAATGCTCATAAGGTACCTCCAACGGAAGAAGGGTAAAGGAAGCAGTTTTCAGACTGTCTGGAAATTCTCCTGGCCGGTGGGGACAGATCCACTGGGATCCGGCGGTAGGGCGGCATAAGGTCTCATAGGAAGCAGCAAGAGAAGCAGTAACGTTCGGTGAGATCAGCACATAAAGGACAGAATCGGAATTCCTTTTGAAAAAGGCAGAGTCCAGACACTGCTCCATGGGTGGAAGTTCTGCTTTCTCATCTGTCTGGATCCGGGCACATAATTCCTGGATCCTCTGCGGATGGATATTGCCGGTGCCAAAGGATAAAAAAGCTGGTTTGCCAGTGAGACAATCCGGGCCGTTGGAACCAATAGAAACGGGAATCTGGCGGTTTAGCAGCTCCAAAGCCATAGAGCAGCCCAGCCGGATCACCGTTTCATAGAGACTGTGGTCTTTCCAGATCCGGTCGGAATGAACGTCCAGCAGAATACATACCTGCCAGGACGCTGTAGGAGCATAGACATTGACCTTCATCTGCCCGGTCCTGGCGGTTGCTTTCCAGTTGATATCCCGGAAGCTGTCATAGGTCTGGTAAGGCCGGATGGACTGCATCTCAAATGGATCACGGATCAGGGAACGGCTTGCCAGGATCTGACCGCATAATTGCTTTAGCGGCAGATCTAACACAGGCAGTGGGACCGGAACTGGATAAACGTAGAGAGCTGTTTCCACTGGATAGGAGCGGACAAAATGACAAGTCTGCATCAGATCGTAGCTGACCAGATCGCAAAAACCAAAAAGAAGCTGAACGAGATTCTTTCTGCGAATACCGGACAGCCTCTTGAGATTGTGGAAAAAGATACTGACCGTGACAACTATATGACAGCGGAAGAAGCTAAGGCATACGGCCTGATCGACGGTGTTGTGATCCACAAATAATGCGTAAGAAAAGACTCCTGTAAAGACACAGGAGTCTTATCTTGCTTTAAAAAGGAATTTTAAATGTCTGCGAGAGACGGACATTTACGTTTAGAAAGGAAACAAAAAGATATGGCAGATAAAGTAAAAGAAGGAAAGGTAAGATGCTCCTTTTGCCATAAGACTGAAGATCAGGTACGCAAGCTGATCGCAGGTCCGGATGGAGCATATATTTGTGATGAATGTATCGGGATCTGCTCCGAGATCATGGAAGAAGAATTCAGTATGTATGATCATGAGGCAGATTATGAAACAGGGATCAACCTTCTGAAACCGGAAGAGATCCACAGTATCCTGGATGAGTATGTGATCGGACAGGATGATGCCAAGAAGGCACTTTCCGTAGCTGTTTACAATCATTACAAGAGAATTCTTGCTTCAAGAAACCTGGACGTGGAGCTGCAGAAGAGTAATATCCTGATGCTTGGTCCGACCGGTTCCGGTAAGACACTTCTTGCACAGACACTGGCAAGACTGCTGAATGTTCCCTTTGCCATCGCAGATGCCACTACTCTCACAGAGGCGGGCTATGTTGGCGAGGATGTTGAGAACATTCTTCTGAAGATCATTCAGGCAGCCGATTACGATATTGAGCGTGCTCAGTACGGAATCATTTATATCGATGAGATCGATAAGATCACAAGAAAATCCGAGAATACATCCATCACCAGAGATGTGTCCGGTGAGGGCGTACAGCAGGCACTTCTGAAAATTCTGGAAGGAACCGTTGCAAGCGTACCTCCTCAGGGAGGAAGAAAGCATCCTCATCAGGAATTTATCCAGATCGATACTACAAACATCCTGTTTATTTGCGGTGGTGCCTTTGACGGACTGGAGAAGATCATCGAGGCAAGACAGGATACCAAATCCATTGGTTTCGGAGCGGAGGTTTCCGAGAAGGAAGACCGCAATGTGGGCGAGGTTCTGAAGGAGGTTATGCCGGAGGACTTTATTAAATTCGGTCTGATCCCGGAGTTTATCGGACGAGTTCCGGTCGTGGTAACCTTGGATTCTCTGGATGAAGAAGCGTTGATCCGTATTCTGAAGGAGCCTAAGAATTCCCTCACAAAGCAGTATGACAAGCTTTTTGAGCTGGATGGCGTGAAGCTTGAGTTCCAGGATGAAGCACTTGAGACAGTTGCCCGGAAATCTCTTGAGAGAAAAACAGGTGCCAGAGGACTTCGTGCTATCATGGAGCATACCTTGATGGATCTGATGTACAAGACACCATCTGACGACACCATCCGTAAGTGTATCGTTACAAAAGAGGCAGTGGAGGGAACCGGAGAGCCGGAGATCATCCACGGGGAGGCCAAGGCTCCTGCAAAAAAAGCAGGACGCAAAACATCCCGTTCGAGAAAGAAAGGCAAGCCGGAAACAGCTTGATGAAGGGAATGACATAAATGACAAATCAGGTCAATATATTGCCAATGATCGCTCTCCGTGGGACCACAGTCCTTCCGGATATGATCGTACACTTTGATGTGAGCAGAGAGAAATCTATCCGTGCCGTGGAAGCAGCCATGCTCCATGACCAGAAGATCTTTCTGCTGACACAGAAGGATCCTGAGGTGGAAATACCGGAACTTACTGATCTGTATCAGGTAGGAACCGTCGCTTATATCAAGCAGGTGGTGAAGCTTCCGCAGGATCTTTACCGGGTTCTGGTAGAGGGACTGGACAGGGCAGAGGTTCTGGGCCTGGAGCAGGAGGAACCATATCTGAAGGCGGAATGCGAGATCGTTACGGCGCAGGAAGAGGATTACCCGGAACCGGTAAAGGACGCCATGCTTCGCAGCATCCGGGAGCTTTTTCAGAGATATTGCAGAGAAAGCGGAAAAGTAAGCAAGGATCTGGTAACCCAGATCATGAACATCGAAGATGTGCAGGAAACCATCGACCAGATCGCAGTAAATCTTCCGATGGCGTATCAGAACAAGCAGAAACTTCTGGAAGCAGTGTCTTTGAATGACCGTTATGAGATCCTTGGAGCGCTTCTTGGCAGTGAGATTGAGGTGATCCATATCACCAAAGATCTTCAGCGCAAGGTGAAATCCCATATCGACAAGAATCAGAGAGAGTATATCCTCCGTGAACAGCTGAAAACCATCCGTGAGGAGCTGGGTGAGGAGAATACTGCAGATGATATCGATGAATTAAAAAAACAGCTGAAGGAGCTGGACGCATCTGATGAAGTAAAAGAGAAGATTTCCAAGGAGATCAGCCGCTTTAAAGGAATGGCAGCCAGTGCCGCAGAGGCAACGGTGCAGAGAGGCTATCTGGAAACCGTTCTTGCACTTCCGTGGAATAAGAAATCCGAGGATTCCGAGGATCTTGAGAACGCATGGAAGGTTTTGGAAGAGGGTCATTACGGACTGAAAGAGGTCAAAGAGCGTATCATGGAATTCCTTGCTGTACGTAAGCTGACCCACAAGGGAAAGAGTCCGATCCTCTGTCTGGTGGGACCTCCGGGAACCGGAAAAACTTCCATTGCACGTTCTGTGGCAGAGGCCATGAACAAGAAATATGTCCGCATCTGTCTTGGAGGTGTCCGTGATGAGGCAGAGATCCGGGGGCACAGAAAGACTTACGTCGGTGCCATGCCAGGAAGGATCACAGTCGCACTGAAGGAAGCCGGAGTCAGCAACCCGCTGATGCTTCTTGATGAGATCGACAAGACCAGCAGCGATTATAAGGGAGATACCTCCGCAGCACTTCTGGAGGTTCTGGATCCGGAGCAGAACAGTAAGTTTAATGATCACTATGTAGAGATTCCCCAGGATCTTTCCGAGGTACTGTTTATTGCCACTGCAAATGATGTTCAGGGAATCCCGAGACCTCTTCTTGACCGTATGGAGCTGATGGAAATCCCGGGATATACGGAAAATGAGAAGGAACATATCGCAAGGGAACATCTGATCCCGAAGCAGATGGAGATCAACGGTATTCCGGAAGGCAAGCTGGTGATCCAGCCGGCAGCTCTTGGCAAGCTGATCAACAACTATACCAAGGAGGCAGGAGTCCGTTCTCTGGAGAGAAGCATCGGACGTATCTGCAGAAAGACTGCACGTGCTATCATGGAAGAGGGTAAGGATAAAGTAGTTGTCACATCCAGAAATATTTCCAGATTCCTTGGCAAAGAACGATATAACTATCTGATGGCCAATGAGAAGGATGAGATCGGGATCGCCCGCGGTCTTGCGTGGACACAGGTAGGCGGTGATACCCTGCAGATCGAGGTCAATATCATGCCCGGAAAAGGCGAGCTGCTTCTTACCGGACAGCTTGGAGATGTGATGAAGGAATCTGCACAGGCAGGTATCAGCTATATCCGTTCGGTTTCTGAACAATATGAGATCGATCCGGAATTTTTCCAGAAGCATGATATGCATGTACATATCCCGGAGGGTGCCGTTCCGAAGGATGGTCCGTCTGCAGGTATTACAATGGCAACTGCCATGCTGTCTGCAATTATCGAAAAACCGGTACGTGCGGATCTTGCCATGACCGGTGAGATCACCTTAAGAGGCCGTGTGCTTCCGATCGGCGGACTGAAAGAGAAGCTGCTTGCAGCTAAATATGCCAGAATCAAAGAAGTCCTTGTTCCGGAGAAAAATCGTCCGGATATCGAGGAGATGGACAGAGAGATCATCCAGGGACTGAATATCCGGTTTGTGGATAACATGAAAGAAGTTCTCGGTGAAGCTCTTGCATAAAAAAACAGAAAAACCCTGCCCTGACCTTCAGGACAGGGCTTTTAAAAGAAAAGGGAGGAATAACGAATGGTAATCAAAAACGTATCGCTGGATATCGTCTGCGGCATCACAAGCAAGATCCCGGACACAGGAAGGCCGGAGGTAGCTTTTGCGGGAAAATCAAATGTAGGGAAATCCTCCCTGATCAATGGTCTGATGAACCGCAAGGCCCTGGCAAGAACCAGTGCACAGCCGGGAAAAACACAGACGATCAATTTTTATAATATTAATGAAGTAATGTATCTCGTAGACCTGCCGGGCTACGGCTACGCCAAGGTCTCTGCAGCAGAGAAGGAAAAATGGGGAAAAATGATCGAGGGCTATCTCCATAATTCCAAAGAGCTCCGTGCGGTTTTTCTCCTGGTGGATATCCGTCACAAGCCTTCAGCCAATGACAAGCAGATGTATGACTGGATCTGTCACAACGGATATGAGCCGGTGATCATCGCGACCAAGCTTGACAAGCTGAAACGCAGCCAGGTGGCAAAAAGCCTGAAGGAAATCCGCATCGGACTGGGCCTTCCAAAAGAGGGAAAGATCCTTCCGTTTTCTGCGGAGACAAAGCAGGGAAGAGACGAGATATGGGCACTGATCGATGAGTTGACCGGCCTTGGTGAACCGGCAGCTACAGAGGATTAAGGAGAGCAGAAAAGATGGGAATTATCAAGGCGCTCAAGCTGGGATTTGACTATCAGAGATACGATGATGACGGCAATGTGGTAGACATGCAGCGTGCAGTCAATGATGTGAACCTGGACATTGAAGCAGGAGAATTTGTGGCAGTTCTGGGACATAACGGATCCGGAAAATCCACACTGGCGAAGCATATGAATGCGCTTCTGATCCCAACAGAGGGAACGATGCTGGTGGACGGGATCGATACCGCCAGAGAGACCAAACTCTGGAAGGTACGCCAGAAGGCAGGAATGGTATTTCAGAATCCGGATAACCAGATCATAGGAACCGTTGTGGAAGAGGATGTAGGCTTTGGTCCGGAAAACATGGGAGTTCCTACAGATGATATCTGGAAACGGGTGAATGACAGCCTGGAAAAAGTCGGTATGACAGCCTACCGTTATCAGTCCCCAAACAAGCTTTCCGGAGGGCAGAAGCAGAGAGTGGCTATTGCAGGCGTGATGGCCATGCGCCCGCGGTGCATCATCCTGGATGAGCCTACCGCCATGCTGGATCCTAACGGAAGAAAGGAAGTCCTGGAGGCAGTGTGGGAGCTGAACCGTAGGGAAAAGGTAACAGTCATTCTGATCACCCATTACATGGAGGAAGTGATCCATGCTGACCGTGTCTACGTCATGGACAGCGGAAATGTTGTGATGCAGGGAAATCCTAAAGAGATTTTTTCCCAGGTGGATACCCTTAAGGCGTATGGACTGGATGTACCACAGGTAACACTTCTTGCATATGAACTGAAGAAATCCGGCGTGGATGTTCCGGATGGAATACTGACTACAGAGGAGCTGGTGAGCGCATTATGTCAATCGAATTAAAAAATGTAACTTATACCTACAGCCCCGGGACAGCCTATGAGAGCCACGCGCTGAAGGATGTCAGCCTTGTGATCCCGGACGGCCAGTTTATCGGGATCATCGGACACACAGGAAGCGGAAAATCCACGCTGATCCAGCATCTGAATGCGCTGGTACAGCCAACATCCGGCCAGGTTCTGTATAACGGAGAAGATGTGTGGGCTGAGAAATATGACCGGAAACAGCTCCGCAGCGAGGTTGGTCTGGTGTTCCAGTACCCGGAGCATCAGCTGTTTGAAAATGATGTGATCTCTGATGTATGCTTTGGCCCCATGAATCAGGGACTTTCCAGGGAAGAAGCAGAGAAAGAAGCGAAGCAGGCTCTGATTCAGGTTGGAGTAAAAGAATCCAATTTCAAGAAATCACCCTTTGAGCTTTCCGGAGGCCAGAAAAAAAGGGTAGCTATTGCAGGGGTTCTTGCAATGAACCCGAAGATCCTGATTTTGGACGAGCCCACAGCAGGGCTTGATCCGAAGGGCAGGGATGATATCCTGGATCAGATCGCAGAGCTTCATAAGGTGCGAGGGATAACCATTGTTCTGGTTTCTCACAGCATGGAGGATATTGCGAAATATGTGGAGCGTCTCATTGTTATGAACCACGGAGAAGCTGTATTTGATGATGAACCGAAGAAGGTTTTTTCCCATTATAAGGAACTGGAAACCATGGGACTTGCCGCACCGCAGATCACTTATATCATGCATGCGCTGAAGGAACATGGGCTGCATGTGGATGCAGATGCCACAACGGTGGAGGAAGCCAGAGACAGCATCCTTGCTGCACTTGCGCAGGCAAATTCTCCATTACTGAACAAAGGAGGGGCGGAAAAATGATCAGAGATATTACTATCGGTCAGTATTATCCGGCCAAATCCGTTCTTCACAGACTGGACCCACGGACCAAATTTCTGGGAACTCTGGGATTTCTGATCTCTGTGTTCCTGTTCCATACATTTCTCGGATATGCGGTAGCAACAGTATTTCTGGTTGCTATGATCGCAATATCCAAGGTTCCGGTGAAATTCATGTTCAAGGGCCTGAAGGCTATCGTTATGATCCTTCTGATCACGGTTGTGTTCAATATCATCCTGACGCCTGGAGAAGTGCTGTGGCGTTTCGGAATTATCAAGGTCACCAGGGAAGGGCTTGTTCTTGCAGGAAGAATGGCGATCCGTCTTGTTTACCTTGTGATCGGATCTTCCATCATGACATTGACTACCACGCCGAATCAGCTGACAGATGGTCTGGAGAGACTGCTCCGTCCGCTGAACAAGATCCGGGTGCCGGTACATGAGATCGCCATGATGATGTCTATTGCTCTTCGCTTTATTCCGATCCTTCTGGAGGAGACGGATAAGATCATGAAGGCACAGATCGCCAGAGGTGCAGATTTCGAAAACGGAAACCTGATCCAGAAAGCAAAAAATATGGTACCCCTTCTTGTGCCGCTGTTTATTTCAGCGTTCCGCCGCGCCAATGATCTGGCAATGGCCATGGAAGCAAGGTGTTACCATGGTGGAGAGCACAGAACCCAGATGAAGCCGCTGCATTATGAAAAAAGAGATTATGCCGCCTATGGGATCCTTGTGGTATATCTTGCTGTGGGGGTTGCATTCCGCGTGGCAGGACTGTAACCGAATCCTGCAGGTACTTAGACATGGAACGGTCCGAAGCGTTGCATTTTGCATAGCGGAACTGTAACCGAATCAGGCAGGCATTTTGCAGGACGGTATGTCTGTTTTGGGATGGGAAGTACTGCAGGGATGTCTGTATCAGGAGGGAATATATTTTATGAAACGAGTAGGACTTGTTGTAGCTTATGATGGAACCAAGTACTCAGGCTGGCAGACACAGCCAAATGGAATCACCATTCAGGGCGTTTTAAACGATACCTTAAGTGAACTGCTTGGAGAAAAGATCGAGACCATCGGTGCCAGCCGTACAGATGCAGGAGTGCACGCTCTTGGAAATGTGGCGGTGTTTGATACCGAATCCAGGATTCCAGGGGAAAAATTTTCCTATGCACTGAACCAGAGACTTCCGGAGGATATTCGTATTCAGCTGTCTGAGGAGGTGGAGCCGGATTTTCATCCCCGTTACTGTGACAGTGAAAAAACATATGAATATCGTATCCTGAATCGGAAGTTTCCGGTGCCAACGGAGCGTTTGTACTCTTATTTTTACCATTATAAACTGGATGTGGATAAGATGAAGGAAGCAACATCTTATCTGATCGGACGCCATGATTTTGCCAGCTTCTGCGGCTCCGGCGCACAGGTGAAGACCACCATCCGCACCGTGACCTCCATGGATGTGTGGAGAGATGGTGATATGGTGACCATCCGCATTTCAGGAACAGGTTTCCTTTACAATATGGTGCGTATTATTTCAGGAACTCTGATCGAGATCGGGAACGGACAGTATCCGCCGGAACGTATGGATAAGATTTTAAAAGCCTGTGACCGCGGGGCTGCAGGCCCCACAGCGCCGGCGCAGGGGCTGACATTGATGGGAATTGAGTTTTTCTGAAAACAGGAATTTTGTTGAAAATTACAAGAAAAAACAGTTGACAGGCAAGATGCCTTATAATATAATAACTCAATGTGACGTAGTGCGAAGATGCTTGAGCCAATAGCCCCGGCGATGGCATTTTATCAGCGGTTTCGGACATTTCCGCGATTTATTTTGCACCCGCGTTTCCATTTACTTTTTTTCGCGGAAGTACCGCGGTTTGAGAAACATTATCGTTGATAAATAACAGGAGGTAGGACCATGCAGACTTATATGGCTAATCCGGATAAAATCGAAAGAAAATGGTATGTAGTTGACGCAGAGGGTTGCACTCTGGGACGTCTGGCATCCGGTGTTGCAAGTGTTTTAAGAGGAAAGAACAAACCTCAGTTTACACCGCACGTTGACACAGGAGATTATGTAATCGTTGTAAACGCTGATAAGATCAAAGTTACAGGCAAGAAGCTTGAGCAGAAGATTTATTATAACCACTCCGACTATGTTGGTGGAATGAAAGAAACCACATTAAAAGAAATGTTAGCAAAGAAACCTGAGAAGGTTATCGAGCTCGCAGTTAAGGGAATGCTTCCGAAAGGACCTCTTGGAAGAGCTATGAACAAGAAACTTTTCGTATACGCAGGACCAGAGCACAAACATGAGGCTCAGAAGCCTGAAGTTTTAACATTTTAATAGGAGGTAGAAAACATTGGCTAGCGCAAAATTCTACGGAACAGGAAGAAGAAAGAAATCAATCGCAAGAGTTTACCTGGTACCTGGAACAGGTAAAATCACTATCAATAAAAGAGACATCGATGAGTACTTCGGACTTGAGACTCTGAAAGTTATCGTTCGTCAGCCACTGGCTTTAACAGAGACAGAGGGCAAATTCGACGTGATCGTTAACGTTCACGGCGGTGGATACACAGGACAGGCTGGAGCAATCCGTCATGGTCTTTCCAGAGCACTCCTTGAGGCAGACAAAGACTACAGAC
>ERZ838118.5195-NODE-5195-length-10502-cov-2.875371_pt1 | contig 10502 bp, 8 predicted proteins | sample MGYA00519863_ERZ838118 | MGnify/ENA primary metagenome ERZ838118 (study PRJEB31850, sample SAMEA3708827) | human gut metagenome | biome: human gut; feature: human-associated habitat; material: faeces | place: China | collected 2014 ...
AGCCGGGACGAGAGCAATATCACTTTGAAACTGTAACGCAACGCAGATGCAAAACGATAAAAAACAGGAGGATAACGATTATGGCCGACAATACGACCCCCAGACTGACTTTGGACAGCGAACCGGAAACTGCCGCAGCCGTGCAGGAAGCACCGACACTGACACTGGACGGCACCGATGCTCCTGCAGCGGAACCAGAAAAAAGCGCTGTCGAACCTGTAGTAGTGGATGACAGCATGCTCACAGAGGATGAGAAAAAGCAGGTGAATGACTTTTCCCAAAAAATTGACATCACCGACTCCAATATTGTCCTGCAATATGGTTCCGCTGCCCAGAAAAGCGTTTCTTCATTCTCGGAAAACGCCCTGAGCAACGTTAGAACTAAGGACCTGGGCCAGGTGGGCGACGCCCTCAGCCAGCTGGTGGGCGAGCTGAAGACCTTCGGCCAGCCGGAGAAGAAGGGCCTGGCCGGGCTGTTCCAGAAAAAGCGCAGCGAGCTGGAGGCCATGAAGGCCAGCTACGCCAAGGCGGAGTCCAACGTGGACCGCATCGTCAAGGTACTGGAGGAGCACCAGGTGACCCTGATGAAGGACATCGCCATGTTCGACCAGATGTATGAGCTGAACACCAAGTACTATAAAGAGCTGACCATGTACATCATCGCCGGCAAGAAGCGGCTGGAGTATCTCCGCTCCAACGACCTGGTCCAGCTGCGGGAGAAGGCCGCCCAGTCCGGCACCCAGGAGGACGCTCAGGCCTGCAACGACCTTGCAAACCTGCTGGACCGGTTCGAGAAGAAGCTCCACGATCTGGAGCTGACCCGGATGATCTCTGTGCAGATGGGCCCCCAGACCCGGCTGCTGCAGAACAACGATACCTTGATGGTGGAAAAGATCCAGTCCTCCCTGGTGAACACCATCCCCCTGTGGAAGAGCCAGATGGTGCTGGCCCTGGGGCTGGAGCACGGCCGCCAGGCCACGGCGGCCCAGAGCGCCGTGACGGAGATGACCAATGAGCTGCTGAAAAAGAACGCGGATCTGTTGAAGATGGGCACCATTGAGACCGCCAAGGAGGCAGAGCGGAGCGTGGTGGACATTGAGACGCTGCAGCACACCAACCAGCAGTTGATCTCCACGCTGGACGAGGTGCTGAACATCCAGCGGGAGGGCGCCCAGAAGCGCAGGGCCGCCGAGGCGGAGTTGGGCCGCATCGAAGGCGAGCTGAAGCAAAAGCTGTTGGAGCTGAGAAATTAAAGGGAGAGCAGGATCCCCCTTTGGAATCCCCACCAGTCTGCGCACTGGTGAACGCGCCCGGGGCGCTTGGATCAAGGTAGTTTCGCCACGTACACGCTGCGGCGAAAATGATTCAAATTTCTTCTTTCGCCAATGGCGGAAGAACTGGGGAAAACCGGAGGCTTTCCCTTAGCCCCCTTTCCCGCTTGCGGGGAAGGGACGGAGAGGACATACGCTTATGAAGTTTTTTCAGAAACGGGCCGTGGCGGCGGTGGTGCTGATTTTAGCCATCGTGGCCGGGGTGGTGATTGGGCAGGCCAAGAAGCCGGACACCGGAGGCCAGGCGTCCACCGCCATTGTGGGGTCCTATACGTATGTATATGACTACGCCGGGGTGCTGACGGATGAGACCATGGAGCATATCGACGCCATGAACGCCTCCTTGTTTGCCCAGACCGGGGCCCAGATCCTGGTAAGTGTGGTGAACTCCACTGGCGGCGCGGACATCATGGACTATGCCTCGGATCTGGGGAACAGCTATGGCGTAGGCTCCGCAGAGCGGAACAACGGCGTGGAGATGCTGCTGGCGCTGGACAACATCTCCCAAAGCGGCCTGATGGGCGACTACTGCGTGGTGGTGGGGACCGGGCTGGAGAGCCACGCGGACGATTTCATGAGTCTGCAGTCCTATTACCTGGAGAATGATTTCGCTGCCGGGGAGTACGACGCCGGTGTGAAGGCGACTTTTGATGCCTTCATCGCCTGGTTTGCCGACTTCTACGGCGTCACGATCCGGGAGGGGTATATCCCTGCCATCCGGGAGACCTATTCCAGCGGCAGCGGGTACTACTATACGGAGACCCACGGCTATGTGGCGCCGGCCTTTGGGTCCCTGGTGAGCGGCGTTGTGGTGCTGCTAGTGGTGCTGCTGGTGCTGTGGGTGATCCTGGACGGAATGCGGTACTCCCGCTACCGCCGGCGGTATCTGCGGCCCGGTATGGGACGGCCCACGGTGCTGTACTACCCCATCTTCTGGGGACGGCCCCAGCGGCCCAGGCCACCCCGTCCTCCAAGACCGCCAAAGCCACCGCGCCGGCCGCCCTCCGGCGGAACATTCGGCGGGGGCGGCTTCGGCGGCAGCCGGGGAGGCATGTTCGGCGGAGGCTCCTTCGGGAGTGCCAGAGGGTCCCGGGGCAGCCTCGGCGGAGGGACCTTCCGGGGAAGCGGCGGCCGTCGCGGCGGCTTTTTCCGCGGCGGGCGCCGGTAAGAGACAGATATAACGGGGCCTGTATGCCATTTGAAAAGCAGGAGGATCCCCCGGAGTTCCGGGACGATCCTCCTGCTTTTGCGTTGGAAGAAGTATTACTTTTGCGGTGCGGCTCAGCGGATGGGGAGCATTTTGCCGGTCTCAAAGGATTCCTTGCAGCGATAGGCCGCCTCGGATACAGCGGTGCCGTCGTAGACCGTCAGGTCCGCAGGGTGTGTGCCGGTACGGATGTGGTCCGTAAACGCCTGCATCTCAGCCAGAAAAGCGGTGTGCCAGCGGGACATGAAGTCCGGATAGTACTCCTGCCGCGCACCATGCTCATCCACGACCTGCAGCAGGTTCCGGGCGCCCACGGGGGCGATGCGCAGCGTGCCGTGGGTTCCGACGATTTCCGTCTCTACATTGCAGCCTGCTGCATGGGTGCGGTTGGCAAAGAGAAAGCCCATGGCGCCGTTTTCGCACTGGACCATGGCGGCGGCATTGTCTGTATCATGCAGTTCCCGACAGAGGTCGAACTCAAAGACACCACCGATGGCCCAGACGTTACGGATGTTAGAGCCGGTGAACCAGCGGATCAGATCCAGATCGTGGACGCACATGTCCAGGAACTGGCCGCCAGAGTGGGGGAGGAATTTCAGTGTGGATTCAATGGTGCTGCGGGGATCCTGGGTGCAGGAGCGGACCAGCACCACTTTGCCGATTTCACCGGCGTCCACACGGCGCTTGGCCTCAGCATAGGAGGGGTCAAACCGGCGCATGAAGCCCAGTTGGAACACCAGTTCCGGATGGGCCTCAACAACCTTTTCAGCTTCCTTGCACTGAGCCACATTGGTGCCCAGAGGCTTTTCACAGAAAACGTGCTTGCCGTGCTCCATGGCAATTTTGATCTGCTCCACATGAAGAAAAGAGGGGGAGACGATGACGATGCCGTCCAACTCCGGATCGGCGCACATGGCGGCAAAATCGGTGTAAGTATGAGGAACGCCCAATTCCTCTGCCACCGCCCGGAGACGGGAGGTATCCACGTTACAGATGGCGTGGAGGACGCAGCCGGGAATGGATGCGGCTAAGTTTTTTGCATGTTCGTAGCCCAGACGGCCCAGGCCGACAGAGCCGATTTTAACAGATTCCATATAGCACCTTCTCTCTGGGTTTTCAATTTTACAGTATAGTCTAATCCCCCCAAAAATACAAGCGGGACCTGCCTTGAAAGCTGGATACTGCCAAAGAACTTGAACAGCGGCACGGCTCTTGAGAGCCGTGCCGCTGTTTTGCGGGAAAGTGGTCCCTGGGGATCAGTCCACCTCCCGCAGCCGTTCCACGATGGTGGCCTTGGAGACGGAGCGGTACACCGCCAGGGGAACCAGGACGCCCAGCAGGGCGAACACCGGGGCCACGATCAGGAACGGGGTCAGCGTCAGGCGGTAGGTGAAGAACCAGAACATGCTCCCCACCGCCTTGAAGGCCACCGGGCCGAAAATCAGGGTCAGCACCAGGGAGATCCCCGCCGCCCCCAGGGCATAGAGCAGCCCTTCATACACCAGCATGGTCTTGAGCTGCTTGCCGGTCATGCCGATGGACTGGAGCACGGCGAACTCCCGCTTGCGGGCGATGATGCCGGTGAGGATGGCGTTGAAGAAGTTCAGCACGCCCACCAGCCCCACGATGAAACTGAGGGCCCCGCCGCACAGCTGGAACATGGAGCGCATCCCCTCGAACTCCGATGCGTAGAGCGCCTTGCTCTCATAGTCGAACTGGGGATTCACGTTCTCCGTGTAGTCTGCCAGGAACTTCTCCATGGCGCCATTGGCCTCGTCGGTGGTATCAAAGGCGTAGTACATCACGCTGTCTGTGCCGCTGTCCTGCATGAAGGTCTGGTCATTCAGGATGAACTCGTCCGCGCCGTAGTAGCGGTAGGAGAAGGCGGAGGGCACCGTCACCAGGGCGGCTACTTCGTATTCCACGTCCCGGTATTTCACCGCACGCGCCACATAACTGGCCCCTGCGGGCACGTCCTCTACGCTGGAATAGGCGATGCCGGTGTCCGGGTCCACATACGCCATCTCCTCCACATACCGCAGAGTGATGATGTCCCCCAGCCGGGCCCAGTGGGAGTCCAGCTCCGGATTGCCGTAATCATCATCGCTGTACACGGCGGCCACATACCGCCCGCCGTCCTCCCGGAGCTTGTTCAGATCTCCCTCCAGCACGGTCAGATGGTCCAGGGCAAAGTCACCCATGCCGTAGAGCTGGGCAACATCCGCCAGCAGGCCGTCCTCCGTGCGTTCCATGTCGCTCACCATGAGGTCCAGAGTGGCCTCGTCGTTCCAACGGCTCCACACAGAGCGGTAGTACTCCTCCGTCACGAACTCCTGGACGATGGAGGTCCTGCCGTAGATCACGCCGCCGTCGGTAATGCCGCCCTGGGCATAGATCTCGTCAATGACGGACTGGGGGATGCCCATATCCGTGTTGAAGATGTCCCCGCCGGTCTGGAACTGGCCGGCGTCCGCCACGATGAAGTCGCTGGCGGTGAAGTTGGACACGTACTTGTCCATGTCGAAGCCGTTGGTGAAGTTCACCGTCACTGTCAGCAGTACCACCGCCAGAGACAGGGACGTGACGGTGACGGCGGTCTTGCCCCGGCTGCGGCCCAGGTTGGCCCAGGCCATGGACAGCAGGGACACGCCCCTGCGGCCTTTTTTCGTCTTGCGCTTGATGCCGCCGCCTTCGGTGTAGCGCACCGCCTCGATGGGAGAGACCTTGCCGGCGATGCGGCCGGGCTTCCGGCAGGAGAGCAGCACCGTCACCAGAGAGAACAGCGCCGCGCCGATGAAGATCACCGGGCTCACGGAGGTCATGGGCACCACGCCGTTCAGCTGTGACACAATGGCCGGCGTCAGCTGGCCGCCGATCAACCAACCCAGCACCAGCCCCAGGGGGATGCCCGCCAGGGACAGGGCCAGGGCCTGATGCCGGATGATGCGCCGCAGCTGCCGGGGGGTGGTGCCGATGGTCTTCAGCAGGCCATAGAAGCGGATGTCGTTGGTGACGGAGATCTGGAACACATTGTAAATGATGAGGTAGCCGGTGAAGATGATGAGCAGCAGCACCGCGCAGATGGCGATGAAGGTGGCGGGGTCCATGCTGCCGGACAGCTGAGCGCCGGTGTAGCCCCAGTTGACGCCGGTATGGATATAGCCCGGCTGCGCGGAGCTCTCGGCCTGATAGCCATGGTTTTCCAGGATCTGGTCCAGGTCGCCTGCAATATTTCGGGCCCCATTTTTCAGCATCACATCCATGTTATAGGTCCCGGTCATGCCGTCCGTGGTCTGCCCGGGCACCACGCCGGTCTCCGTCAGGATGGCGTCCGCCCGGCTCTCCGGGATCAGAATGTGGTTGGCCACAATGGCCTCGTCGTACTCCCACCAGCCGCACAGGGTGAAAGTCTGGGTGGTCTCATGGCCGTCCACGTCAAAGGTGAGCGTGAACTTGGCGCCGATCTCCGGCGTGACCCCCATCAGCTCCAGCACATGGGTGTCCGTGGCGGCCTCATCGGTGCCCTCCTGGGGCAGGCGCCCCTCAACCGGGTCGCAGTACATCCAGTGGGCCTCGTTGGCATCGGAGTAGCCCACCTCCACATGGCTTTTGTTGAAGGGCACCTCACTGGGCATGCCCACAAAGCGCCGCAGACCCCACTGGTCGATGAGGGGGTCGTCCTTCAATTCGTGAAACTGCTCCTCTGTCAGGTACTTGAACCCGCCGTGGGAGAAGCCGCCCACCTGGCGGAAGTTGTTCTGCTGGATGCCGTCGTTGATGGACATGGCGATGGTGAACAGGGAGGTGAAGAGCACCGTGGTCAGGGCGATGGCCAGCACCGCGATCAGGTTCCGGGTGCGGTTGGCTCGCAGGCTCTTACGGGAGAGGTCTCGGATACACTTGCCGTTGGAGACGTTCATGGAATCCACCCCCTCAGCGCTTGACGATCCTGCCGTCCTCAATGCGGACGATGCGGTCGGCCATCTGGGCTATCTCCTCGTTGTGGGTGATCATCACCATGGTCTGGGCGAACTTCTGCCCGGTGACCTTCATCAGGGAGAGCACGTCCTGACTGGTTTTGGAGTCCAGGTTGCCTGTGGGCTCGTCGGCCAGGATGATAGCGGGCTTGGTGGCCAGAGCCCGGGCGATGGCCACGCGTTGCTGCTGTCCCCCAGAGAGCTGGCTGGGCAGGTTCTGGAGCTTCTGCTCCAGCCCCAGGGCCTCGATGACCTGATTTACATAAGACTGGTCCACCTTGCCGCCGTCCAGCTGGATGGGCAGGACGATGTTTTCATACACGCTCAGCACCGGCACCAGATTATAGGACTGGAACACGAAGCCGATCTTCCGCCGGCGGAAGATGGTCAACTCCTCGTCCTTCAGGGAGAAGATGTCCTTCCCGTCCACCAGCACAGCGCCGCTGGTGGGCCGGTCCAGCCCGCCCAGCATGTGGAGCAGGGTGGACTTGCCGGAGCCGGAGGTGCCCACGATGGCCACGAACTCCCCGTTTTCCACGCTCAGGTCCACCCCATCCAGGGCCTTCACCTGGGTGTCGCCGCTGCCGTAAAATTTTCTCAGATCCTTGGTCTCCAAAATTGTCATGTTGATCGCTCCTTATGGATAAAAATGGGCGCTGCCCTTGTTGACAGTGCCCATTCTAGCAAAAGATCCTTTCCACACTCTTTCTGAAATCTTTCAGAGCTGAAAGATTTCAGGGGCGGGGCCGCGGGGGAGCCGTCACTCCAGTGGCAGATAGAGGGAGAAGGTGCTGCCCTTTCCCGGCTGAGAGGACACCCGGATATAGCCCCCCTCGCTGGTCAGGATGCGGCGGGTGAGGTAGAGGCCCAGCCCCAGCCCTTCCTGCTCCCGGACGGCGGCCCCCCGGTAAAAGCGGGAGAAGATCTGGGCCTGCTCCTCCTCCGGGATGCCGGGGCCGGTGTCTGAGACCTGGATGCAGCAGAACATATGGTAGGCGGTGACGGACAGGGTCACTGTCCCGCCGGGCGGGGTATATTTCAAGGCGTTGTCCAGAACATTGTAAAGGGCTTCCGCCGTCCACTTGGAGTCAAAGCGGGCCGCGCCCTCCCAGGGCAGGACAGTGAGGGAAATGCCACGCTGTCCGGCGGCGGCCAGCCCCTGCGCGGCCGCCCCATCCAGCAGGGGCTGGATGGGGTGAGGTGCTGGGGACAGAGTGAGGATGCCGTTGTCCAGCCGGGAGGACTTGACTAAAGCATCCACCAGGAAGGAGAGTTTCTCCGCCAGGGTCTTCAGGGCCTCGGCCTGGGCCCGCTGTTCCGGGGTCAGCTCGCTCTCCGCCAGCAGGGAGGCGTACAGCAGCAGATTGGCGATGGGGGTCTTGGTCTGGTGGGACACGTCGGCGATCAGAGCCGCGATCTTGCTCTTTTCCTCCGCCAGATTCCGGGCGGAGGAGGCGGAGCCGTTGAGGAACCGGGACATCTTGGACTCCAGGGCGGAGGGGACGGACTCATCGAAGGAGCTCTCCAAAAAGCTCCCATCGATGGCCCGGTCCAGCATCCGGTCCATGCGTTCCAACTGACGCCGGGCGCGCAGCCACTGGGACAGACCAAAGAGCAGGCCGGCCGCCGCCAGCCCCATGCAGAAGATCAGCTTCCAGTCCATCTCAGTCCACCGCCCACTGATAGCCCAGGCCGTACACAGTGCGGATGGGGGCGTCCGCCAGCTTGGCGCGCAGGCGGTTCACCGCCACGGAAAGGGCGTTTTCGTCCACGAATTCGCCGCCGTCCCACACCCGGTCCAGCAGCACCTCCCGGGACAGGGTCTGTCCCCGGTGCTCCACCAGCAGGCGCAGCAGCCGCTGCTCCGTCTTGGACAGCTCCAACGGCACGCCGTCCCTGGCAAAGACCATGGCGTCAAAGTCGAACAGGAACGGGGGGAGCTCCAGCGCGGCGGGGGCAGGACGGCTGCGCCGGAGCAGGCTGTTCACCCGGGCGCGCAGCACCGCCAGGGAGAAGGGCTTGGTCACATAGTCATCCGCCCCCAGCTCCAGACCGGTCACCTGGTCCATCTCCAGGTCGTTGGCCGTCAGGATCAGCACCGGCAGGGCGGAGCGGTCCCGCAGCCGGGAGAGCAGGTCCAGGCCGTTCCCGTCGGGCAGGTTCAGGTCCAGGATGAGCAGGTCAAAGGTCCGCTCCGCCAGCTCCCGCTCCGCCTGGCCGATGGTGCCGGCCTGGACGAACTGGCGCCCTTCCTGGCCCAGTGCCAGGCGGATGCCCTGGCTGAGGGCAGGGTCGTCCTCCACGATGAGGATCTGATGCATGAGATATCACCACTTATCTGTTGATCCGCCTCCCCGGACCCCTCCGGGGGGGCGGTGCTATTGTACCATGGGCCGGTCCGAGTGACAAGGGCCGGGGCAGCCGCCCGGATCCAGATCTGTCCGGAAATCCCCGCCCGCCCCTTGACAAAGAAAACGGCGTGTGCTATATTGCACACATTGCAATGAAGAGGACCAGTAGCGGAGCCGCCGCTGCCCAGAGAACCCCCGGACGGTGAGAGGGGGAGAGGGGCGCTCCGGGAATACGCCTCCGAGCAGCCGCCCGAACCGGACAAGTAGGGGACAGGCCGGGCCGCGCCCGTTACCGCGCCGGAGTCCAGCACTCCATAAGGTCCTGCCCGCGAGGACAGGACGGTCCAGAGGTGGTACCGCATTTCATGCCCTCTGTCCTTCGGGACAGGGGGCATTTTTCAGAGAGCCCGATCCTCTCTGTGTATTCCCGCGCCGCAGGGGCGGGAACAGCGGGGGAGACTCCGCAAAATGAGTTCGGGCGGTCGGGAACTGTGGAGAGAGACCGAAAAGGGGGCGGTGTCGTGTCCGCAAAGCAGAGAGGCGTCCTGTGCGTCTTTGCCGCCGCGGTGCTGTACAGCATCGGGGGGCTCTGCATCAAAGTGATCCCGTGGAACGGGATGTCCATCAACGGAGCCAGGACCGCGGTGGCCTTGGTAGTTATCGGGCTGTACCTGTGGGCCATCCGCCACAAGCCCAGGATGAACCGCTGGGTCCTGCTGGGCGCTTTGGCGGTGTGTGGGACCAACATCCTCTTCTCCATCGCCAACAAGATGACCACGGCGGCCAACGCCATCGTCCTCCAGTTCACCGCCCCCATCTTCGTGATGGTGTTCACCGCCATCTTCTTCCGGCGCAGGCCGGGAAAGCTGGATCTGGTGACCTGCGCGGCCGTGCTGGGCGGCATCCTGTTCTTCTTTGTGGACAGCCTTTCCGCTGGCGGGATGGTGGGGAACGTGCTGGCCCTCATCTCCGGGATCTCCTACGCCGGTGTGTTCATGATGAACGACATGCCGGAGGGGGACGCCATCAGCTCGGTCTTCTGGGGAGATGTATTCAGCGCGGTGGTGGGACTGCCCTTTGTGGCCATGGAGACCGACTTCTCCGCCACAGCGGTGGTCAGCGTCCTAATCCTGGGGGTGTTCCAGGTGGCACTGGCCTATATCCTGCTCACCATCGGCCTGAAGACCACTCCTCCGGTGACGGCCAGCCTGGTCTCCGGCATCGAGCCGGTCCTCAACCCCATCCTGGTAGCCGTCTTTTACCATGAAATGATCGGTCCCACTGCGCTGGTGGGCGCGGTGATCGTGGTGGGCAGCGTGGTGGCCTACAATGTGATCTGTGGACGCAGGGAGCACAAGGAGCGCGTGCCTGCTCAGGGAGAGAAACAACAGTCCTGCTGAAAACACTTCATGCCAGCAGAATATTGAATAAAAAGGAGAAAGTACGATGACCTGTTATGAGGAACTGAAAGCCCGCGGACTGATCGCCCAGGTGACCAACGAGGAGGAGATCTCCAAGATGGTGAATGAGGGGAAGGCGGTGTTCTACATCGGCTTTGACCCCACCGCCGACTCCCTCCATGTGGGCCACTTCATGGCCCTGTGCCTGATGAAGCGGCTCCAGATGGCGGGCAACC
>ERZ838118.5205-NODE-5205-length-10489-cov-3.359498_pt1 | contig 10489 bp, 7 predicted proteins | sample MGYA00519863_ERZ838118 | MGnify/ENA primary metagenome ERZ838118 (study PRJEB31850, sample SAMEA3708827) | human gut metagenome | biome: human gut; feature: human-associated habitat; material: faeces | place: China | collected 2014 ...
CTGAAGCATGGGTGTGGCACAAGCGTCGTACCGATTTGAAGAAGTTTTTCAAGCAGGTGTATAATTCGGGTATGGCCCGGATCAATCTGTACCTTTTACACCCCCATTCTTTGAAATTGGTGCATTTCCTGCCGGCTTGTTTTGTTATCGGTTGTTTGTTGTGCTTGTTGGGAGGGATATTTTTTTCTTGGTATTGCCTGCTTCCTTTGCTCTTATTAATATTTGTCTTTTTTATCGATTCTTGGCGGTTGAATAAAAGGATAAAGGTCGCGTTTTTGTCGATTGTGGCTGCTTTTATTCAGTTATTTGCCTATGGAATAGGTTTCATTCATGCCGTTTTTGCAGCTTTGATATTGAAAAGACCGGTGAAAGGCATGTTCGTGCGGAATTTCTATAAATAAAAGAGTAAACTTTTAGTTACGTTCGTTTGGAACAAATGTTGCAGACATATCCGATGGCATCATAAAAGAATTGAAATCCATCATCTCTGTTTTACATGAAAATTCGGTTATTTTATGAAAGACTTTACTGCTTAATTACAAATTATCATGGAAAAGGAATATCGCCACAACAATAAAGTCGCAATCTATCGTTCTGCTGATGGAGAAACACAATTGAGCGTTGAGATAGACAAAGACACGGTATGGTTAAATGCCAACCAAATGGCAGAATTGTTTGGAAGGGATTCAAAAACCATCCGTAAACACATCAATAATGCAATTCGTGAAGAACTGGCAGGAGAAGTGGTTGTCGCAAAATTTGCGACAACCACTCAACATGGTGCAATGGAAGCTAAAAGTCAGACTCATGATGTGAATTTCTACAACCTGGATGTAATTATATCAGTCGGCTATCGCGTAAAGTCCAAAAATGGAGTCGATTTTCGCCGTTGGGCAAATAAGGTGTTAAAAGAATATTTGGTGAAAGGTTATGCCGTAAACAAATCCATATCAGAGCGACACTATACCGAATTAAAACAACTGGTTGCCGTATTAAGCAGAACAATTAGGGCACAAGAAACATTATCGTCAGAGGATGCTGTCAATCTGGTTGAAGTGATTTCTGATTATACATACGCCCTTGACACATTGGACAAATATGATTATCAAGAGTTATCTATAGAGCGAACCACAAATGAAGAAAAATTCCATGCTACTTACGAAGGAGCCATGCAAGCCATTAACGAACTGAAGAACAAGTTTGGCGGCAGCAAATGGTTTGCCAATGAAAAAGACGATTCCTTCAAAAGCAGTGTTGGGCAGATTTACCAGACCTTCGATGGTGTGGAACTCTATCCTTCCGTAGAGGAAAAAGCTGCTATGCTGTTATATCTTGTGGTGAAGAATCACTCCTTCAGTGATGGAAACAAGCGAATTGCAGCAATGCTCTTCCTTTGGTTTTTAGACAGAAACGGCATACTCTATTCACCTAATGGCGGAAAACGCATTGCTGACAACACACTTGTCGCATTAACTTTGATGATAGCAGAGAGCCGTACCGAGGAAAAAGATGTAATGGTGAAAGTGGTTGTAAACTTGATAAACAAAGATAATCAATAAATTAACGGCTATGCAGAATTTTGCAGCAATAGACTTTGAAACTGCCAACAACGAGCGTTCATCTGTTTGTTCGATAGGCATCGTGATAGTACGTGGTGAAGAGATTGTAGATACATTTTACTCTCTCATCAAGCCAGAACCAGAATACTATAATTATTGGTGCAGTCAGGTACATGGCTTGTGCAGCAATGATACAACTGATGCCCCAATATTTCCCGAAGTCTGGAAACAAATAGAGCCTCTGATTAAGGGACTGCCATTGGTAGCGCATAACAAGCCCTTTGATGAAAGTTGCCTAAAAGCAGTCTTTCGTGTCTATCAAATGGACTATCCCGATTATGAGTTCTATGATACGCTTTGTGCTTCTCGGCAAGCCTTCCCTGAGTTGGAGAACCATCAACTGCACACCGTAGCCGCTACCTGCGGCTATCAGTTGGAAAATCATCACCACGCATTGGCGGATGCAGAAGCCTGTGCTTGGATAGCAAGAGAAATATTATAAAAAAATAATATAAATATATGAGTAGTCAAACGGCGAGACAAAGGTAGAACTCATAACAAGCAGCAAGCATCTGCTCTCAATGAGTAGGGACAAGTGGAGCGACAAACAGAAGGAACGTGCCGCGTTGCTATTTGAACTGTGCCCTAAAATCAAGGAGGCCTATGACCTGACGGACTCACTGCGGTCCGTGTTCCGCTCTAAAGTGACGAAGGAGGTGGCCAGCGATAAACTTCACTGTTGGTACAAGAAGGTTGCAGAGTGCACTCTAAGAGAGCTTAAGTCTGCAAGAGATTTGATTATGTATAGAGAGGAGCACATCTTGAATTACTTCGACAATCGCTCTACTAATGCAGCGGCGGAATCACTCAATTCCAAACTCAAGCGTTTTAGAGCACAATTGCATGGAGTGTCGGACTATAAGTTCTTCATAAGGCTCTAAATACAATTCTCCGTTTTCCAAATTTACGGAAATGAATAAGGAAAAATATCGCTATTTGTATCGTTGCATCTGACAAAATGTTATATTTATTAAATTTTATACATTGTTTTTAATGTATTGTATGTTTGGGACTTGTGTATAAAATATCTGGTATTTGGTATTTCTGCTTCAAGGGAAGTCTAAAAATTTTCTTAAATAACTATTGTATTATAAAAAATATTCTTTAATATTGTACTGGAGCAATTCCTGAAAGCGTTTGCAGAGAAAAAACGGAGCAAAAATATCTGACCAATAAAAACGTTCGATAAATTTGGAGAAGCGGAGAACGGAAAACGGAGAACGGAGAGTTGAAAAAGATAGAATTAAAGTTTACTCTTTTTTCCAATAAAAACGAACGTTTAAATTGGTTGACTTGGATTTTAGGAGGAAAAACAAGCAGATATAAGTAGTAGTTTGACGATTGTCTCTATTTGAAAAGATTGATTTTACTTCTGTCAGGGGAGGGGAATCGCAGTATTTTATTAAAACTTATATTTATGAGAAACAAACTTTATTTACTGCTTGTCTTGCTTGTCGGTATCGTACAGGTGGGAATGGCACAGGAGAAGACCATTACGGGTGTTGTCACCGATGCGGACGACGGTTCGCCGTTACCCGGGGTATCTGTCGTAATTAAGGGTACCCACCTGGGAACGGCTACGGATGCGATGGGAAAATATTCCATTCGGATAGATGGAAAGGCTGTTTTGGTGTTTACCTTTATCGGTATGCAGACACAGGAGATACCGGTAAACAACCGTTCTGTGGTCAATGTCAACATGCGTTTGGCATCGATCGGTATTGACGAAGTGGTTGTGACGGGTTACGGGACGACAACCAAAGGGTCGTTTACCGGTTCGGCTGCGGTTTTGGGAGCTGACAATATTTCAAAAAAAACCGATGCAAATCCTGTAAAGGCACTTGAGGGTGCCGTTTCCGGAGTCCAGCTCAATACGGCATCCGGACAGCCGGGTGCGCCATCGACCATTTTTATCCGCGGGCGCAATTCCTATAATTCCGGTACGCAACCTTTGTATGTGATTGATGGTATACCTATCGAGAGCAGTACTATGGGTATGCGCTCGCGCGAAGGTGCGTCGGTGTCTCCGTTGGCTACACTGAATTCCGCAGACATCGTGAGTATAACCGTACTGAAGGATGCCACGGCGACTTCCATTTATGGAGCCAGGGCGGCAAACGGTGTGATTGTCATCACTACGAAGCAAGGTGTGCGCGGTAAATTGAAAGTCAATCTGACGGCTAAGTTCGGTTTGGAAATGATGCCCAATTATACAAGCCGCTACCGCCTGCTGAACCAGGAGCAATATGAAAATCTGATGGTAGACGGCTTGTTGGCTGCTTATCCGGACGATTATGAGAACAAAGATGCTGCTTTAGCTGATTTGTATGACACGTTCGGTTTGAAGCCGGGTGAGGGGGCCAATACGGACTGGATGGACGAGGTTACCCGCGTTGGCAAGATCCAGGACTATAATCTAGACATTTCTTCCGGTGGCGTTTCGGAAAACGCTGCGAAGTACTTCCTTTCGTTCAACTACTTTAAGAATGAGGCTATCATTATCGGCAAGGACCTGGAACGTTTTTCCGGACGTTTCAATCTTGAACAGGAGCCGGGCAAGGTGGTGAAGTACGGTTTGAACAGTTCGTTCTCTTATTCGATCATGAACATGGGCGCGGGCGGAGGTTATTTCAGCGATCCGATTACGACGGCCTACGGTAAGATGAATCCGCTTATTGCTGTCAGGAACAAATTGGGGGAATGGAATTTTGAAAATACTCAATATAATCCTGTGGCCCAACGTAGTAAGGACGGTGACCGTAGCGAAGCGAAGACTTACCGCGCCATTCTTTCGCCTTATGTGACTATCCGCTTTTCTCCTGCCTGGTCGTTTACGTCACGGGGAGGCTTGGATTTATATTCGATAAAAGAATTCGGCTATTGGTCTTTCCTGCAGCCACAAGGCAAGGGTATGCGGGGTATGGGCGAACAGGGAACCACTACACGTACGCTGCTTAGCATCACAAATACCCTTAGCTGGGTCAAGGCGTTCGATGACCACCACGTGAATATGATGGTGGGGCAGGAAGCGCAGCATACCCGCGAAAATTCCTCCTATCTGGCAGGAAGCAATTATCCGGTGGAATATCTCAGCCAAATCGAGTTGGCGGCAAAGCCTTCGAGTGCGTCCACTTCTTTGGATAATGTGGCTCTTGCGTCCTTCTTCTTTAACGGGCAGTATGATTATGCCAACAAATATTATTTGTCGGCAAGCGTCCGTACCGACGGATCCTCCCGTTTCGGTTCCAACAACCGCTGGGCGACTTTCTATTCCGTGGGTGCACGCTATCGCCTGACGGGAGAAAGTTTTATGCAGTTGGCAAGCAATTGGCTGGACGAACTGACGTTGCGGGTAAGCTACGGTACTTCCGGAAACCAGGATGTGGGCGATTCGTGGTATGCGTCACGCGGGCTTTACGGATTCGGGTATAACTATAACAGCCAGCCGGGAAGCTACCGTCAACAAGCAGGCAATCCCGACCTGAAATGGGAGCAGACCGCCAAGTTCAATGTCGGTGTGGATCTCGCATTGTGGGAGCGTAGGGTGAATGTAGAGTTTGACTATTACCGTCACCTGACTAAAGATATGGTGTTCAATGTTCCTCTGTCGTTTACGAGCGGAATGTCGTCCATTCCCACCAATGTAGGGGAATTGGAGAACAAGGGTTTTGAATTTTCTGTTGGTGTCACGCCGGTGCGTACCGATAAGGTGGATTGGACATTGACTTTCGTGGGAAGCGCGAATAAGAATGAAATTAAGAAACTGAGTACCGACTTGCCGATCGAGGGGAGTATTACAATAGTGGAACCGGGACGTGACATTTATACCTGGAAGATGAAAGAATGGGCAGGGGTCGATCCTGATACGGGCAGTCCGATGTGGTGGATTGTGAACCGGGACAAAAACGGAAAGGAGATCTCTCGCGAGAAGACCACCAATTACAATAAGGCTACCAAGGAATATGTCGGTAAGGCGTCGCCAAAATTCCAGGGCGGTTTAACCTCTTCGTTGAATCTTTACGGTTTTGACTTTTCTTTCCAGTTGAATTATTCGCTTGGCAGCAAGATATTCGGTAACAACCTCGTTTATGATGAGCAGACCGGTGCGGCCGGAGTGCAGAACACGACGCGCTATGTGTATGAAAACCGTTGGCAGAAGCCCGGTGATGAGGCATTGGTGCCACGTTTCGTATTTGGTGACAAATCCGGTGCAAGATCCGCCTCTACCCGTTTTCTGATGAAAGGCGATTATCTGAAAATCCGCAATATTACCCTCGGCTATACCTTGCCGAAGGATCTGGTGCAACGTATCCACCTGAACAATGTCCGTATCTATGTAAGTTCCGACAACTTGCATACGTTCGTGGCAAAGGATTTCCGCGGTTTTGATCCGTCCGGTATAGCACCCAACGGCGTTCAGTGGTGGAATTACCCTACGCCGCGCAATGTGATGTTTGGGCTGAATATTGGTTTTTAAAGTTAAACATTTAAATCGAATGTATTATGAAAAGAATATATAGTTTGATTGTGGCAGGGGGGCTGTTGGCGGCAGGTTGTGATTCGTATTTTAACGAGGACCTGTACCAGAATATCCCGCAAGAGAATGCCTATGCTACCGTTTCCGATGTGGAGAATGCCCTCAACGGAGTTTATTACGCTTTCGGCAGCTACCGCTTCATGGGCCGCAATGCGGTGGCGATTGGCGATATGTCTGCCGATATGGCGGTGGCAGATGCGAAATCAGGGCATTTCGTGACTCTCAACACTTACACGTTTTCCGAAACAGAAGCGGTTTTGGAGGATGTATGGCAATACGGCTACAAGGTGATAGATCTGGCTACCCGTAGCATCAACGGGACAAAAGCGTTGCTAGCTGCCGGCGGATTGGGAGAGGCGGACGTGGCGACTCTCAATAAGGCGATGGCGCAGTGTTATGCCTTGCGTGCATTTTCGGCTTTCCAACTGGTGAATATTTTTGGGCTTCCTTACGGAACGGACAATAATGAACATGGCGGTCTGGTTATCGTGGAGGAGAAGCCGATAGAGTTGCGTGCCGAGGTGTCGCGCAGTTCCGTGAAAGCCACGTACGAGTGGATTTTGCGTGATGTTGAAAAAGCGGTGAATACGCCGAATGTGGTGGGCAGTGATGTGCAGAAATATTTTAATGGCGCAGCAGTCAAGGCATTAGAGGCAAGGGTGAACCTGTACATGGGCAAATACGGAAAAGCGAAAGAGGCTGCAGCCGAGGCGTTGAAGTTGCGGAATGCTGCTCCGGTGGAAGACGAGGCATACGTGGGCATGTGGAAGTCGACCGCTATATCGGGCGAGGATATTTTTACCATAGCCAAGAGTTCGGATGACAATCTTTCAGCAAACAGTCTGAACACGTTGTATGGAAGTTACGGTGGCGCATTGACGAAACGGGCTGTCGGTCTGTTTGCGAAAGGGGATATCCGTGCACAATTGGTCGGTGATGGAAAAAATCCGAGACGTCCTATGAAGTTTGCCGGTATTGCCGGAGCTGATGCGGTGAACAATATTCCGGTGTTCCGCGTATCGGAGATGTACCTTATCATGGCAGAAGCGGCAGCACAGTCGGGTGATGTACCCGGTGCCCGAAAGGAACTCTTGAATACGGCGAAACGCAATCCGGCAATCCGGACAGAGGATGACCTTCCCGGTACGAAGGAGGCGCTTCTTGCCTTTATCGCAGAGGAACGCCAACGGGAGTTGTTCGAGGAAGGACATCGTTGGTACGATGCCCGCCGCACAGGTGAGAAGATCGAAGTGGCAGACGGAAAATATAAGAATTTCAATGTCCGGAGTTTTGTATTTCCGATACCTGCCGGTGAGATCAATGCCGGTTTCGGTACGCAGCAGAATCCTAATTGGGTGAATGCCATGCCGAAATAACCGTTCCGGCAGGAATAACGGGCATTGTCCGGCAGACAGGCATTTTCCAACGCCTGTCTGCCGGATAACTTTTCGAGTCCTTTGTAAACTTTAATAGATTAATAAAAACATTTTCACCTACCTGCCTGATATTTTATCGATTGGTGTCTGATAAGGACGGAAGGATTGTCGGTGAAGTACGTGCCGCTATGGGGAGAAAGGGAGGAGGAGAAAAAAACAGGAAGAGTCGTATTCACTCCTCCTGTTTTTTTCATATTTATGCTTTCTATCAATAGAATTTGTATCTCTGGTCAACTATTTCGCCATTTTTCAAGATAGCTTGAATAGCCTGATAGTTCGCACGATACATATTACTTTGTTGTAAGGCTTGTTTGCCCTGAGCGACCATATCCGGTGTTACCTCTTCGGTTGTCCGGTTGTTGACCAGGATCAGATATACCCCCTGATTTCCTGCGATCGGTTCGGAAATCTTGCCTTGTTCGGTTATGCTGGAAGCTGCGATTACTTTAGGTTCGATTCCTGCTCCCGGAATTTGGAAAGAATTGAATGAAATTTCGTTGGCTTCTTTGACTTCCAAACCGGCTTTCCGGGCAATGGAAAGTAAACTTTCACTACCGCTCTTAGCCGATGCCAGTTCTTTTTTCAACAAATCGGCTTTCTTCTTCTGTATCAGGATCCGTTTGATATTACCGGCTACCTTGTTGAGCGGAGCGATACCTTCTTCGTCGATTTCTGTCAGTACGGCGATGGTGAATTTGTTCCCGTTTTCAAAGATGGTCGAACCGTCGTTTGTTTTTAAAACTTCGTCCACCTCTTCGGCCATATAAGCCTGGCGGATCATTTCACGGGCACTCTCCATACCGGCGATTGTTTTATCGTTTTTGCCGATGGTAGCGATACGTTTGGTTAAACCGCTTTCTTCGACTTTTTTGTTAAAGTTGTCGAGATTGGATACTTCAATAGCAAAAGTGCGTGCATCGTTGTAAATCTGATTGGTGGTTTTAGCAGATGGAGAAACTTCTTTTTCAACCGTTGCAATCTGGATTTTTTTCACCGGTTTAGCCATGTCCGTTACCTGCAGCACATGTGCGCCATATTGTGTCAAGACTACCTTGATATCGTTTTTCTTGGCGAAGAAGGCAGAATCGCTGAAAGGCTGTACCATCGTTCTCGACGTAAACCAACCCAGATCGCCTCCGTTGACTGCTGAATTTTGGTCTACGGAATTGGTTTTAGCCAATTCTTCGAAATCAGCTCCTTTTCTTAACAGACCGGCTAAGCTGTCTGCTATATTTTTTGCTTGTGCATAATCCTGATTTTGAGGAGCGATCAGAATGTGGCGGGCTCTTACAGAATCGGGCAACATTTTGACAGAAGCTACTCTGGAGATTTTATAGGCGTTATTTTCCAGATAAGGACCGAATACGGCTTTCTCGTTGTTAAAAAGGAATTGAGCCATACTGTCGTTTGCTATTTCATCTTGTTTGAAATAGTTTCGGTCGGCTTTTTGCTCGGAAGAGAGGTTTACAAACTCCAGTGGGTCTGCACTTTCTTCAAATTCTTTTACCAGGTCGTTCACCGCCCCTTCAGTTTCGGAGAAATCTTCTCCGGAAGGTTCGATATCGAAATTGACGTAAACAATTTTCCGCGATTCCGGTTGTTCGAAGCTCTTCTGATGTTTGTTGTAATATTCTTTGATCTCCCCGTTGCTTACGTTGATCGTAGAATCTTCAATTGTAGAATAGTTTTTGACGATATAACTGATGTCGGCTTTATCAGCACTGTTGGCTGCTGCTTCTTGTGCCTGGGCATCCGTAATATACAGCGCTTTGGCGACAATTGCATTGTATTTCGCCATTTTCCGGCTGTCGGAAACTTCTTTTTCCATGTTCAGCCAATATGCTTTCTGCGGAATATTATTGGGCGCGGAGATTACTTTTTTTACATAATCTCTGGCACCGGCATAATCGATTTCGCCGGTATTCGGATTTGTAAAAAGCTGGCGTAATGCCGGGCTCATATTTTCGCCGAGTAATGCATCGTACAATTCATCACCACTGACATCGATACCGATTTCATCATATTCTCTTTGCATCAATTGTTCCATGATCATTTGCTGCCAGGTGTTTTCCCGCAACATGGTCTGCTGTTCTTCATTCAGTGAAGATACATTGTTCATCGCTTTGATCATTTCTTCATTTTTACTGACGCGGTTTTGGAAATCTATGATAGATACTCCCTCTCCTGCGATCTCGCCAATCTGATTCCGTTGGCTATTGAAAATTCTTGAACCTGAATTTAATGCATCTCCTACAATGAATGCTATCAGGGCCAGACCGATCACAATACTAACAAGTAGTCCGCCGCGATTTCTGATTGTTTGTAATGTTGCCATTTATGTTAAAAATTTAATGTTTTTTACGGTTTACATTATTTTTAGAGGCTACGAAGATAGATAAAAGTGCATTGTTGTGCAAATTTTCGGGCTCGCTTTTCCTCACTTTATTTCAGGTTTATTTCCTGACACACATCCTTTTAATAAGGAAATGGTTTAATTTTTCTTTTTCGTGGTCGTTTGGGCTTTTCGGACAGGCGTTTTTTTGCTGCTTCCGCCTGTTCCGGCAGTGGGAAATCTGCCTGCAGAATTTCTTCGATTACATTGTTTGCATCATTCTCCATCTTTTTATCAAAATTAAACTTCTTTGCCATTCTTACTTCATCCCTTTCTTACACTCGCCGTCATGCTTCCTGCTGATACCGGATTTTTTCCTAATATACCATGTGTGTTTCCTTTGTTTTCTTTCCCCGGCTGATTCGTCATTTTACTTCCTGGCATGTACTGTACTTTCTTTCGGTCATTCTCCTCTACCGGTGCATATTCCTGCTTTAACTGTACCCGCGCCCTGGCGAGTCTGGTTTTTACGGTGTTTTCATTCATATTTAATATAGAAGCAATG
>ERZ838118.5208-NODE-5208-length-10486-cov-5.109194_pt1 | contig 10486 bp, 9 predicted proteins | sample MGYA00519863_ERZ838118 | MGnify/ENA primary metagenome ERZ838118 (study PRJEB31850, sample SAMEA3708827) | human gut metagenome | biome: human gut; feature: human-associated habitat; material: faeces | place: China | collected 2014 ...
GAGCGGATTGCAGATACAGGGCACCGCTATCTCCCCGGCTGCGTGGAAACTTTATAACAAATTTATGCTTATCCAGTATACCTGTGGGGCGTGTTTTTGTCAAGTGATTCATCTTGTTATCCTTATTTTCCTCTGTTATAATAAGCTTCAGAGTCTTTTTTCAAACTTTTAAATTTACATAGAGTTTTACAAATTTTTACAAATAAGGAGCATTTTCATGAATCATACAAAAGAAAAACATGACCAGTATTATGAAATGGCCCATTCTCCTATCAGCCACATTATACCAAAGCTTGCGGCACCGACCATTGTCAGTATGCTGATCAGCTCTATTTACAACATGGCTGATACATTTTTTGTAAGCCAGTTAGGCACCAGTGCTTCCGGTGCTGTAGGCGTTATCTTTTCTGCCATGGCCATTATCCAGGCACTGGCATTTATGATCGGAATGGGAAGCGGCAATTACATGACCCGTTCTTTAGGCGCCGGTAAGCGGGAACTGGCAGAACAGATCGTTTCCATTGCCTTTTTTACCGGTATCATCATGGGACTGGTGATCACTGTTTCCGCTACCTTTAATATCCACAAAATCGTCCTGCTTTTAGGCGCAACAGAAACCATTGCCCCTTATGCTAAAGCCTATGCACAGTATATTTTTATTGCAGCGCCATTTATGATCTGCTCTTTCATCATGAACAATCTGCTGCGCTTTCAGGGGAAGGCTTCTTATGCCATGGTTGGTATTACCATCGGCGGTCTTTTAAATATCGCCCTGGATCCGCTGTTTATCTTTACCCTTGGAATGGGTACTGCCGGAGCTGCTTTAGCTACAGGACTTTCCCAGTTTATCAGCTTCTGCATCCTTTTATGGATGTGCAATCATCAGGAAAGCTGTATTTCTATCAGCATACGCAAATTCCGCCCGAAACTGGCTATTTACCGTGAGATCATTTACGGCGGCATCCCATCTTTGGGACGTCAGGGAATTGCCAGCGTGGCAACCATCCTTTTAAACTTTATGTGCCAGCCTTACGGGGATGCAGCCATTGCAGCCATGTCCATTGTCAGCCGCTTTATGTTCTTTATCAACTCCGTTATCATAGGCTTTGGTCAGGGCTTCCAGCCGGTTTGCAGCTACTGCTTCGGCGCTGGGCTTTATAACCGTGTGAAGAAAGCCTGCTGGTTCTGTATCCGCATAAGTACCATTATCCTTCTGGTGCTCAGTGTGATCTGTTTCCCGGCATCCCACGCTATCATCTCCCTGTTCCGCCGCAACGATCCGGTGGTTATTGAGATCGGAACACTGGCACTGCGGATGCAGCTGCTCACTCTTCCCCTTCAGGGTACTGTGATCATGGGTAATATGATGCCTCAGTCCATTGGGTATGGTTTCAGGGCAACTTTGGTATCTACCGCCCGTCAGGGGATTTTCCTGATTCCGCTGCTTATAATTCTGACTTTATCCTTAGGACTTCTGGGAATCCAGTGTGCCCAGCCACTGGCAGATATTGCCACTTTTTTACTGGCACTTTTTGTGATCCGGGGTATTTTTAAGGAGTTCCCGGAAGATGTTTCTTCTTCCGCAGCTCAGTAAAAAAGCCTGACATCATTTCTGAACATTCTTCTTCTAATATTCCTGTAACGATCTGAGCCTGGTGATTGAAACCAGGCTCTTTTAATAAATTGAGAACAGAACCGGCACAGCCTGCTTTGCTGTTCATGGAGCCAATGACCACTCTTGGTATTCTCGCCTGGACAATAGCACCGGCGCACATGGGACATGGTTCCAAAGTCACGTACAGTGTACAATCTTCCAGACGCCAGTCTCCTTCTTTTTTACAGGCTTTTTTAATGGAAGTGACCTCAGCGTGGGAAAGAACCGTTTTATCTGCGTTTCTCCGGTTATAGCCTCTTGCAATGATCTGTCCATCTTTTACAAGGACACAACCAATGGGAACATCTCCTATTTTGGCTGCTTTTTTTGCCTGCTTAATGGCTTCTTTCATATATTTTTCGTCTTCAGCTTTAATTTTTGCAGCTTTCGCCTCTTCTTCTAAAGCTTTCAGGCGGCGTTTTTCATTTCTTGCTTCCCAGCGGCGCTGTCTGGTGGCAAGTTCTTTCTGGGTGGCTTCATCCATAGAGTATATCTACCTTTCTAAAGTTCATTGGATTTCCCGCATTCCTGTATCAGTGCATCCTTTCGTAAATAACCGGTCCAATGACGGAAGATGCAGATTTGAGTATACAGTTTCAAAACGAAAGCGGTCTGTCTGTTGGATTATAGCACATTTACTCCACATTCTCCATCCTTACGTCCGCATACCAGTAGCCAAAACGACCGTCCTGGGCCGGCTGAGTCTTTGCGAGGACAAAATGCGGAAAGCCGAACATAGATGCCATATATTTTTCATTGCTGTAGTAATGACCGGGAACTCCCAGTATGTAACGTGCTCTGGTATGTTTTTCATCACCTACTCTGGCAAATATCAGATAGCGGTAGTTATAATAGCCGTGAAGGAGAAAACTATTGTTGCCGTATCCCCAGTTTTCTCTTGGAAGAAGCCCGATATCCTGAGGACGGATCGTAAGTATTTCAGCAGTTCCCGGACTGTCAAAAGCCTGCATTTTGGGATAATGTTTCCGGAAACGGTCCCAAAGCACCTCCGGACCCCATTTTTCTTCTTCTGCGTCCAGATGTTCTAAGGCTTTTGGATCGCCAAGGGGGATTTCTTCCTGCTGTGTGCTTTGGATAAATGGGCTGGACGAAGACTGGGGTGACTGTGGCTGCTGGTCTGTGGGTGGCTGGGAGTTTCGATCTGCGGGCGGCTGGGCCAGCTGGTCTGCGGGTGGCTGGGACTGCCAATCTGCGGGTGGCTGCACCCACTGATCTGCGGATGGTTGTGGTGACTGGGCTGCGGATGGTTGCTTAGGCGGGTCTCCAGACGGCTGTAATTGCTGCAGAAGCTTCGGTTCAGATGTATTTTGCGGTGCCCCGGATGCTGCTGGTGCTGTATCTTCTGCCGCATTTCCCTTTGCCGCACTTTCCTTTTCCACATTTTCCTTTTCCGCTATATTATCACCCACTTTCGCCGCCTCATCGATCTCCCGGTTCAGCTCTTCAATCTGCTTTTTCAGCCGTTTATCCCGTTCCTGTGTATCATCCGGCTTTTTTTCCGCTGCCTCTGCCAGCTCCAACTCTGCCGCCTGAGCCACTGCATCTTCCCAGACCGTCTTGTATACACGCCATTCTTCCCCTTTTTCATGAATGACCAGACCAATGTAGCTATCCAGGGAATTGCCTGTCCCCATTACATTTTCCACATTTATAATGGTGCGGAACTCGCCACAGCCATTTCTTATAAAGATATTTCCCAAAGGGATCTCCTGACCTGAAGCGATCAGATAAACACCAATATCATTTCCCCCTGCATATATCTTTTTTACGTTTACACTAAGGCGGCACTGGCCGTTTCTGGACTCCAGCTTTACAAAACCGATATTTTTTCCCTTTTCTTCTCCTTCATAAGCATAAATATACGATATTAACCTGCGATAACCTGTCATATCCTCACTCCTTGCTCCCCTATACAGAAACTATGATTGCTGTTGTATTTGATATCAGTATTAATTTTATGCACAAGGAGTTAAAAAAATCCCCCAAAAAGCATTTCTCTATGCCTTCTGGGGGATCAAATATTTCCGCTAAGGTTTATAAAATGATACAGGTGTCATACAATCTTATCAGTCTACATTTTCATAATCAGCTTCATAAGAAAGATCTGCCGCACCTGCCAGGTCTTTTCCGTTTACCTGAAGAGTCAGCTTGGATAATTCAAAATTTTCTACAAAGGTATTTCCAATTTCTACCAGAAATGCATTATCAGAAACGCCTTCGTTATTTTCTGCCTGGTTCAGATTTAAGACAGCTGTCTTGTTGTCATCTTCACCGGTAATGTTGAAATCCAAAACCTCAGTTCCTTCTGTAAAGATACCGTACTCCATCATCTTATTTACTAAAGCTTGCGGATCCAGTTCATCACTGTCCAGGGAATCCATATCCTGGACAAGGCTGTCACCGTCACCCTTGTGATATACAGAAATAATAGCAACCGGAGCTACGTTTGGATCCGGTACCTTGTCGCTGGCGCCGCCAGTAGTCTGCGCCTCGATCTGTGCCTGCACTTCTTCTGCAGATTTTGTTTCTTTCTGTTTGTCAGTAGTCGGTGTACATGCAGCCAGTGAAACTGCCATCATAGCTGTCAGCAGACCTAATAACCATTTTTTCATTGTAATGTTGCCTCCTTATTCGTCCTCGCCAAAGCTTCTGAACCAGGAATTTAACTTTGTCAGTGCTTTGATCAGCGCCTGAAGTTCCTCTTCTGTCAGCACACCAACCACTCCCTGGATCATCTGTTCATGGAAATGTTTATGGTGATAATATGCTTTGACACCTTTTTCCGAAAGAGAGATATGAACTACCCGTCGATCCTGTGTACTGCGGCACCGGATCACATAGCCTTTTTTCACAAGGCTGTTCATAGAAATAGTCAGCGTACCCACGGTCACTGACAATTCCTTTGCAATGGATGACATATTTTTAGTTGTACCGATCCCGATAGCATTGATCACATGCATATCGTTATTGGTCAGATCCTGATATTCCTGACTGGTTATCGCTTTCTCTTCTATACTGTTGATATCGCGAAACAGGTTCACAAGTACATCATTCAGTGTATCGTAGGTTCCCACATTCTTCCCTTTCACGTTTCTAAAAAGCTTCTTACAGATTGTATCGTATTTTATCCATGTACACAAGCCCCTAATTCCTTATAAAATTCTTAAAAACCTGTGATTTTTCTGTGTTTCCACATAGTTTTACATTAACTTGTCTGATCCAGACACCAGGCGTGCAAAAACTTCACCCCGCTCTTCAAAGTTTTTAAAAATACCATAGCTGGCTGCTGCCGGTGACATAAGACAGCTGTGCCCTGGTCTGGTCAGTTCTTTTGCTTTGGCTACTGCATCCTCCAGATGATCCGTCAGCACCAGACGGTCTTTATCCTGAAAATCCGGATATCCATTCAGGATCTCCTCTAAAATACGCTTTCCGCTAGCTTCCATCAGGATAATATGGGGAACCTTATGTCCGGAAAGGAAATTAATCAGTTCACTGTAATCGATCCCCCGGTCCATGCCGCCTATGAGGACTGTATCCACATCTTTCAGTGTATTTAACGCCTGAATGGTCGTCTCACAGATAGTGGAAATAGAGTCATCATAATATTTAATGCCGTCTTTTTCCCCTAATGGCTGTAAGCGGTGAGGCAGCGGCTGATAGGACTTAAGACCATTGATAAATACTGTATCTTCTATTTTTAAAAGGCTGCACACTGCATAGGCAATGCCGATATCAAAATAATTGTGCTGTCCTAAAAGCCGGATCTGGTCTGTTGGGATCTTTATAAAATGACCGTCATAGCTGGCTTTTGTTCCATCATTTTCCTGTATGATCTCCATTTTTTTCCAGATATCGATCTGTTCCGGAAGGACTGCCTCCAGTCCTGAAACACCTGGAATTTCAAATAATGTTTCCTCAAAAGAAGGCTTTGCTGCGATCAGCTTAGAGGTGCAGGTTCCCTTCTTTGGCAGACACTGCACATTGCATACAAGAACGTCTCCCTCCTTCTGGTTTGAATAAATATGACGCTTTGCCTGCACATATTTTTCCAGAGTGCCATAGTGATCTAAATGCTCCTCATGGAGATTGGTGAGAATAGCAATATGGGGGGAAACAGTCATGTATTCCAGCTGATGACAGGAAAGTTCGCAAACGATCCTGGTATCCGGTCCCACTTCTTCCATATGGTCAAATACCGGGATACCGATATTTCCAACCAGAATGGTATCCATTCCCGCTTCTTTTAACAGATGATAGATCAGAGTGGTAATAGTGCTTTTTCCCTTAGTTCCGGTAATTCCGATGATCTGGTCCCTGAAGCACTGGAAAAACAGCTCTGTCTGGGATAATATCTGGCTGGTATACTCCTTAACCGGCTTTTCAAGGACTACACCCGGACTTTTAAATACCACATCATAGTCGTTTAAGCATTTCTGATAGTCCTCACCTGCAGTCCATTTGCCAATACCTTCCGGCTTTTCTTTAGGATGTGCCATATCTGCCACATCTACAAGGGCACAGCAATCCAGCTTTTTTAACACATTCCAGGTCGATTTACCTTCACGTCCAAACCCCAGTATCAGTACCTTTTTTCCCTTTACCCAGGGAATTATTCTTTCGATCATCATAGTTTTATGCCTCTTCTTTGCACTCTTGTGATTTGCAGTTCTTACGTACTAATTCCTCCCAGGCTGTTGGAACCAGGTTCTGCTCATCAAAATATCCGGAGAAATGATCTCCTTTGGCCTTGTATTCTTCATACAGACCGGTAGTCTTATAATATTTTAAAAGATAAGGCAGTTTTTCCCCATCTTTTTCCAGACAGTCAATTGTCATAACAAGGGCTGTGTTGATCTCATCCCTGCTTCCCACACACTCAAATGGCTTTTCTTCCTGGATGCCGACCAGCTGTTCCATAGTAGACTGCATGGTCTCATCTTCTAACATATCCGTTCCAAAGATTTCTTTCACTTCTTCCCTGGAAAGGAAAGGGGAAAGAATAAAGTATACAAATAAGCACTTCGGACAATGGCCGCACCAGCTGTCTGTTTTGCTTCCCGCATTACAGCTTCTGAATATAGCGTGGTACTGCTTCTGTTTTGCGAAATATTTTGCGATCTGGAACTCGCTTAATGGGCGCAGCATACTGAAATAGTAGGCACTTCCCGTCAGATAGTCAGTCTGATAACGATGAAAATCTGTCTCAAATTTAAAGCTCTTGGAATACTGGTGGTTTACCGTACTTCCCTGGACTGTGCTTTCATTTGCACTGGATTCATTGGACAGCGCAATATAAGAAAGACCTGCCATCCTTGCTGCGATCACAGTGGAAAATGCCACCAGCGCGGAAAATGGGGTATGTCCGTTTAAGAAACCTTCTTTATTTAACTGGAGCATGCGCTTATCCAGTGTACGATGTACACTTACCACATGGTCTGCGTCCAGTTTTGCAGATTCCGTAGTATGGATGGTAGCGCCTCTGGGATTAATGATATAGGCGAACACAGGCACATCTGCACTTTTTAACAGCTCCAGCGTGACCGCAGAATCTTTACCACCGCCTACAGGAACTAATACGCCTTTTTCAGAGCCTTTCGTATCCTGTTTCTTTCCGTAGTCATTTTTCTGTTTGTTTTCTTCACCCAATTCGCAGACGATCTCCATAAAGCCTTCCTGATCTGCTTCTGTGATCTTATTTACGTAGAAAAATTCCCCAAGACCATTAAAATACAGATCTTTCCACCAGAGGATCTGATCTTCGTTTAAAGTGCCTGCTTCAATCACTACCTGTGGTGAACAGGTGATCTTCCAGTAGCTGACCAGTTCTACCATTCCCAGGGAAAAGATCATTTTCTTCATCAATGGGTCTTCACTCCATTTTACCTGTGTATTTCCTTTTTTTGGAAATGTCCAGGTTGGAGTAAATTCTGAAAGGCCTTCTATTTCAAAGGTGTATGTGAGCTTTAACTCGTTTAATGTTTCTTCTGTGCTGTAACCTCTGTAGAAGAAATGGGGATATTCTTTTCTGAATTTCAGGTAACGTTCCATTTTGTACCTCTTTCTCAATTATATGTTCTCTCTGTACGCATTACATTGTCTTCCATTTTCCTGTGCGGTACTCTGCATAGGAAATGGCCCAGTTTGCAAACCAGCCCACAGGAACTGCGCACCAGACCATGGCAATGCCAAATCTTGGGGCACACGTAATGGCGATGATCACACGGATTCCTAAGTTTACCAGATTGGCAACGGTAAACATTTTCATATCACCGGCACCGCGCAGCAGGCCATCCACTGACATTTTAAAACCAATAAAGCAGAAAAACCAACCCATAAAGGTAAGATAACCGATTCCTGTGGAAAGTGCAACTGCCGTTCCTTCATTTCCAATGAACAGTCCGATCATACCCCGGTTAAATACCTCTAAAAAGAAGCAGATAACTGCTGCACAGACAATGACCATTTTACTGGCTGCGTGAAGTCCCTGAACGACACGGTCTTTCTGCTGTGCTCCGATATTTTGCGCTGTATAGGATGAAACGGCATTTCCGATGGCAGACATTGGCACAACACAGATGGACTCAATACGCATGGCTGCTGAAAAACCTGCCAGTGCCTCGGAACCAAAGCCGTTGACTACAGACTGTACCAGCATCATACCAATGGATACAGTAGACTGCTGGAGAATAGACGGAATAGCTATACGGGTCATTTCTGACAGCTCCATTGTATCAAACAGTGTTTTCTGCTTTCCTTCCAGATCGTTCAGGTTTTTAATAAGAACCGCAAAGGAAAGGACAGCGGAAATTCCCTGTGCGATCAAAGTGGCCCATGCAACACCGGCTACTCCCATATCCATTTTTGTGACCATGATAATATCAAGGGCTACATTAAATACAGAAGAGAATATCAGGAAATACAGTGGGATCCTGGATTTTCCCAGTGCGTTGAACATGGCAGAAAGCACGTTGTACATAAAAAGGAAGGGCAGTCCCAAAAAATAGATCTGCAGATACTGTGCTGCCATATCCAGGCAATCCTGCGGGGTGTTTAACCAGATCATGATCTGTTTTCCAAGGACCAGACCTGCCACACCAAGACATAAGCTGATACCAAGGAAGGATAAAAGAGCTGTAAATACAGCTGTTTTCATTCTCCCGTATTCTTTTGCACCAAAACAGCGGCTTACGATCACCGATGCACCGATACCGCCGCCAATGGCTACACAAATAAAGATGTTGGTCAGTGCATAGGAAGCACCTACCGCTGCCAGAGCCTGCTCACTGACATAACGGCCTACAATGGCAGAGTCTACCATGGTATAAGTCTGCTGGAACAGGTTTCCTATAATCATTGGCAGTGAAAATAAAAATAACGCCTGTAAGGGCGGTTTTTTTATCAGATAATCATTATCCATTTTTATTACAGCCTCCTGTGTGTCTAATGTACTCTCGGAATCTTTTTGTACTTGATTTTGCGAGAAAAGACTCTGAAAATCCATTTCCTGTATTAGTATATCGGAGAATGAGGATTTATTCAATAGAATATACTTGCCGTATTTAAATGTGAAAAAACAGAGTTCACAACTGTATCATACGGAATTTTCAGTTCAGAAAATTCCTACCCGTGAAAAGTAACAAAACAGATCCTATAAAACCACCAGACGGTCAGCCAGAAATACCCCCACTGCCAGACTGACAAGCGCAGCCAAAAGTCCCCCTGCAAGCGTGTACCGGGTACGGCTGATACCAACAAAACCAAAATATACACTCATGCAATAAAGTACAGTTTCTGTACTTCCCATAAGAATGGAGGCCATAAGGCCGATCCGGGAGTCCGGGCCATAATTTTTAAACAAGTCCAATAACAGACCCACAGCGGCGGAGTTGGAAATCAGACGCACAAATGCAATAGGGATAATTTGCCCCGGAAGACCCAGGGAAGTGGCCGGTGCTTCTAAAATCTGACTTAAAAATTCTAAAAATCCAGAAGCCCGAAGTACGCCTACCGCGGTCATCAGCCCCACCAGAGAAGGTACTACCTGAACTACAGTGCCCATCCCTTCTTTTGCGCCCCACAGAAAATCATCAAATACCTGACGTTTTCCAAGAATGCCGAAACCAACAATATAAAAAATAATAAGTGGAACCATAAGATCTGATAAAAACAAAAGAAAACCCATAAAAAATACCCATCCCCACACATGCTTTGTTTTTACAACATACGTGGAAATGGATATTTTTATGAATATGGGGATGAGAGTATACGATACCCGGAATTATGCCTCAGTAAATAATGGAGTGGAGTAGTATCTGTCACCGCTGTCTGGAAGAAGAGCTACAATGGTCTTTCCTTCGTTTTCAGGACGTTTTGCCAGCTGGATGGCTGCATATAAAGCTGCACCAGAAGAGATACCGGTTAAGATACCTTCTGTCTTTGCAAGAAGCTTGGATGCTTCAAATGGATGCTCATTGTCGATGGGCATAACCTCATCGTAGATCTTGGTATCCAGTACCTTGGGTACGAAACCAGCACCGATTCCCTGGATCTTATGTGCACCGCCATGTCCTTCAGAGAGAACAGGAGAAGTTGCAGGCTCTACTGCTACTACCTTTACATTTTGGTTCTGCTCTTTTAAGTATGTGCCAACACCGGTAATTGTGCCGCCTGTACCTACACCTGCTACGAAGAAGTCTACCTGACCCTCTGCATCTCTCCAGATCTCAGGACCTGTGGTCTCTTTGTGGATCTTCGGGTTTACAGGGTTTACAAACTGGCCTGGGATAAAGCTGTCCGGGATCTCTTTTG
>ERZ838118.5209-NODE-5209-length-10486-cov-2.798773_pt1 | contig 10486 bp, 12 predicted proteins | sample MGYA00519863_ERZ838118 | MGnify/ENA primary metagenome ERZ838118 (study PRJEB31850, sample SAMEA3708827) | human gut metagenome | biome: human gut; feature: human-associated habitat; material: faeces | place: China | collected 2014 ...
GCAAAGGCGCTGAAGAGGAATCTTCAGCGCCTTTGCCCGTCTTTTGTATAAAAGGAATGGAAAGAAGCGTATGCTGATGAGAGAACTGGTCGATCATATAGAAGGCATCAACCGGCTGATGGCCCGATACGGAGTGAAGTTTGGGATTTATAAAAACGGGGAATTCCATGAACAGCTGTTTCCCTTTGATCCACTTCCCAGGGTGATTCCGGCACAGGAATTTGCGTTTCTGGAAAAAGGTCTGATCCAGAGGGTAACAGCGCTGAACTTATTTTTGGAGGATGTTTATCACGAACGGCATATTATAGCGGATGGCGTAATCCCGGAGGATTTTGTATTCTCATCCAAAGGATACCTGCCGCAGTGCAATGGACTGATACCGCCGAAGAACATCTACAGCCACATTTCGGGAATTGACCTGGTTCAGGCGAAGGACGCGAACTGGTATATTCTGGAAGACAACCTGTGCATTCCTTCCGGCGCGTCCTATCCTATGATCGCGCGGGAACTGACCCGCCGGGCATCCCCAAACACCTTTCGCGCGAATCAGGTCGCGGATAACCGCAACTACGCGGAACTTTTAAAGGGTGTCATGGATTATGTGAATACAGGCGGCATCAACGTGGTTCTGACTCCAGGACGATACAATGCGGCATTCTTTGAACATTCCTATCTGGCAGAGCGTTCCGGAGCGATCCTGGCCATGCCGCAGGATCTGTTTGTAGAGAACAATCACCTGTATTACAGCCAGTATCACGGCAAGCCGCTGGAGGTAGGCTGTGTATATCGCCGTATTTCCGATGAGTACCTGGATCCCCTGACCTTCCTTCCGGAGTCCCTGATCGGAGTTCCGGGCATTATGGATGTATACCGCAGCGGTAATGTGGCTCTGGTCAACGCACCTGGAAACGGGGTGGCGGATGATAAGGGAATCTATTATTTTGTTCCCCATATGATCCGTTACTATCTGAAAGAAGAACCAATTCTGTTAAACGCGCCTACGTATCTGGCCTTTTATGAGAAAGACCGCGCTTATATTTTGGAACATTTAAAGGATCTGGTGGTGAAAGATGTCTCAGAGGCGGGCGGCTACGGTGTTGTGTTTGGCCGGGATCTGACGAAAGAGAAGCTGGCAGATCTCATCAAACGGGAGCCGTGGCGCTTCATCGCCCAGGAGGTCATTGACTTTATTGATCTCGGCATTGTGGAAGGGGATCATGAGGTTCCGAGAAAGGCGGATCTCCGGGCATTTGTGCTGACTGGAGAAACCACAAAGGTATGGGCCAGCGGCCTGACCCGTTTTTCCAGAAATCCGGATTCATTCGTTGTAAATTCATCTTAGGGAGGAGGATTTAAAGACACATGGGTATTATCTCGGTAGAAAAATCAGACCATTTATTCTGGCTTGGACGTTACGTGGAGCGGGTATTTACCACGCTGAACACCTTTTTTACATATTATGACCGGATGCTGGACACAGAGAAGGAGGCGTACAAGCATTTCTGTGAGCGCCTTTCTATTCCGGATATTTATGAAAACCAGGAAGATTTTGTACAGAAATATCTTTTTCCAAGGAAGATGGAAATTCCGTATATTCCAGTATGGAGCGCGCCTATGACAATGCGGTGGTACTGCGGGATGAACTGAGCAGCAGAACCTTATCCTATATTCAGCTGGCGCTGGACTGCATGGAGAAGCATGCTGGAAGCGGAGCCTTTGCCTACGATCTTCAGCCGGTTCTGGATGACCTGTTCGCGTTCTGGGGCTGCCTGGATGACAATGTGGAGGATGAGGAATGCCGCAATATCATCAAGTGCGGCAAATATCTGTAACGCCTGGATCTGTATATGCGGCTGGATTATCCATACCGTATGATCGAAAAAGAATATAATAAATTCTTAAACCGCTTGCATAAAATCCGGATTCATTATAATCTATCAGAGATAGACACATTCAATGAGATCATGAATCTTGGAGATGGCTGGCGCGACCGGGATGATGACCGGAGAGGGAGCGAGCCATGCCTGGACAGAGGTGTGGGATGGTCAGTTTTGGCATGGACTGGATCCCACTCATAACTGCCTTGTGGATGAGCGGTATATCAAGCTGAGCCATGGCCGGGATTTTATGGATGCTGCCGTGGACCGGGGGTGCTTCCTTGGCACAGCCAGCCAGCAGCAGACAATTTTAATAAAGGTGGAAGAAAAGTGAAACACGATGCTACGATAAAAACAGTGACAGAAGTAGGACTTGCTGTCGATGAAAACTTACGGATCTTAAAACACGTGATTGAGCCGGAACACAAAACCGGACAGGAAAAGCGGATCTGTGTGGTAACCGGCACCCATGGAGACGAGCTGGAAGGCCAGTACGTCTGCTATGAGCTGAACCGCATTTTAAGAGAACAAAAAGAACATTTGAAGGGAATCGTTGAGATTTACCCTGCATTAAATCCCCTGGGCGTGGACTCCATATCCCGGGGTATTCCTATGTTTGACCTGGACATGAACCGGATTTTTCCGGGAAGCGAGGAGGGATCCGTAGCAGAGCATGTGGCTGCAAAAATCGTGGAGGACATTGCCGGAGCGGATCTTTGCGTTGACATTCATGCCAGCAACATTTTCCTGAGGGAGATTCCCCAGGCCCGCGTCAATGTCAACACAAAAGAGACCCTGCTGCCTTTCGCAACACGGCTGAATCTGGATTTTGTCTGGGTCCATGCAGCGGCAACGGTGCTGGAATCTACGCTGGCCCACAGCTTAAACTCCATCGGAGTTCCGACGGTTGTGGTGGAGATGGGTGTTGGCATGCGCATTACGGAGAGCTTCTGCCATCAGCTTACCGACGGAATTTTCTGTGTGATGAAGGATATGGGAATCTGGGACGGCGATGTGATCGTTCCAAAGGAACCGATCATTTCTGATGATGGAGAGGTCGGATTTTTGAATGCAGAGCATCCGGGAATTTTTATCCCTTCTGTGGAACACTGGAAAAATGTGGAAGAGGGGCAGATCATTGGGCGGATCTTAAATCCGCTGACCGGAGAAATTGCCCAGGAAGTGAAGACGCCGATTCACGGAATGCTGTTTACCCTGCGGGAATACCCGGTGGTATCCTGCGGTTCCCTGATTGCCCGTGTGCTGGGAGGTGACTACCATTGAGAAAAGAAAAAATATTCACACTGGAAAACTGCTACCGGGATGACATGGATGTATACGGCTTCCACTTCGGAAAGGGAGAAAAGGCAGCCTGCATTGTAGGTGCCATGCGGGGCAACGAGGTGCAGCAGCTTTATATCTGTTCCCAGCTGGTAAAGGCACTCAAAGAACTGGAAGAAAAGGGCGCGATTGTGCATGACAACGAGATCCTGGTGATCCCGTCCGTCAATCACAGCTCTATGAACATTGGAAAACGCTTTTGGGCAACGGATAATACCGATATCAACCGGATGTTCCCAGGATACCATGCCGGAGAGACCACCCAGCGGATCGCGGACGGCGTATTTCAGGCCATCCAGGGATATAATTACGGTATTCAGTTTACCAGCTTTTACCTGCCGGGGGATTTTGTGCCGCATGTCCGCATGATGGATACCGGTTATCAGAATGCAAGCCTGGCAAATCTCTTCGGTCTTCCCTATGTGGTAATCCGGCAGCCGCAGCCGATCGATACGGCTACATTGAATTATAACTGGCAGATCTGGAATACAAACGCGTTTTCTGTTTATACCAGTGCTACCGTGCAGATTGATGAGCGGGCAGCGCGTATGGCAGTGGCATCCGTGCTCCGTTTCCTGACCCGCATGGGAATTTTGCGCTATACGAGCCACAGCGGCTACATTGCCAGTGTCCTGCGGGAAGATGATCTGACCAATGTGAAAAACGATCTTCCGGGACTATACCGCAGGCATGTGGAACCGGGACAGGAAGTGCACCGGGGGGAGGTGCTGGCTTCCATCATTGACCCACTGGAGGGTGAGGTGATCAGCCAGATTTTATCACCGACGGACGGTATTGTCTTTTTTGCCTATCATGAGCCTACGGTGATGGAGGGCACGATTATTTTCAAGATTATCCGCCGCCTGCATGAGTAGGATGCGCCTCCATATCAGGTCAGTGCTCCTGACACCGGCTCAGAACATGCTCCCGGTTCAGGAAACTGTTTAACTCCGCTCCAATAAACAGGATACAAATGCAGATGTAGAGCCACAGCATCAGGAGGACAATGGCTGTCAGGCTCCCATACATGTAGGAAAAATTGCTGAAATGTGTAAAATAAATAGAAAAGGCATAGGAAAATACCAGCCATCCGACCGCGGTAAAGGCAGCTCCAGGAAGCTGCTGCCGCGGTTTTTGTTTTCTGGAGGGAACGATGGCGTAAAGTCCTATGAAGGTAAGCAAAAATACAGTCAGCGCAAACAGAAAACGCAGGCTGATGACAAAGCGGGCCGCAGGTGCCAGAATCGGGAGAAAACGAAATAGCAGGTGTTCGATGTTTTTGCCGAAGATCAGAAGCACCAGGGACATGACACATACCAGCATGAAAATCAGGGTATAGAAGGAACATAACAGCCGCTGCAAAATATAATTGCGGTGTTTGAAATCTCCATAAATCCGGTTTAAGCCCCGTTCAATGCCCAGCATCCCCTTGGCAGCAGACCAGAGAGCGGTCAGCGCAGTCGCGGACAGAATGGTTCCCGGTGATTTGATATAGAGATCATCAACAATGCTGACCACTAAAGAATGCAGCATCTTGGGCATGATCCGTACCATGACAGCAAGCAGGTCGGATTTACCTACATTTGGAAGAAACTGGATCAGGGTCAGAAGGAGCATGATAAATGGGAAAAAGGCGGTTACAATAAAGAAGGATGCCTGTGCCGCGTACACGGTGATCTCATCCTTTACGCACCGGTCCCAGATCTGTTTGCAGTGAAAGAAAAAAGAAATCATAAGGATTGGTTCCCTTTCTGTTATTTCCGGAATGTTTATTCTATATCATAGTAGCATGCGGTGGGAAATATGGCAAGGAGAGCCGTCCGGCTTCTTGTGGGTGCAGGAAAAATGTGGTATAATATTTTAATATGTTTTGCGCGTAATTACAAAACGAAAAAACCTATGACACCGGGAGGTTTACCATGAAGAGGTTGTTGCGTTACTTAAACGATTACAAAAAAGAGTCGGTGCTGGCTCCGCTCTTTAAAATGCTGGAAGCCAGCTTTGAATTGTTTGTGCCGCTGGTTGTGGCTCAGATCGTAGATGTGGGCATCAAAAACCAGGAAGCAGGATATATTCTGAAAATGGGAGGGATGCTTGTATTGCTGGGAGTGATCGGCCTGACCTGTTCCATCACGGCGCAGTATTTTGCGGCAAAGTCAGCGGTTGGTTTTGCTACCGGGCTGCGAAATGACTTGTTTGCCCATATTGGAAGCCTGTCTTACAGTGAACAGGATACCATCGGAACGTCTACGCTGATCACCCGCATGACCAGTGATATCAATCAGGTTCAGTCCGGCGTAAACTTAACGCTGCGCCTGCTCCTGCGTTCTCCATTTATCGTGTTTGGTGCCATGATCATGGCTTTTACCGTGAACGCAAGGGCAGCGATGGTTTTTGTGGTTGCTATTCCGGTGCTTTCCATCATCGTCTTTGGCATCATGGCCATCAGTATGCCTCTGTATAAAAAAGTACAGAAGCAGTTGGACCATGTGACTCAGGCAACCAGGGAAAATTTAACCGGTGCGCGTGTTATCCGTGCCTTCAACCGTCAGGAGGATGAGATCCGGAATTTCGATGAATCCAACAGCCTTCTGGTGAAGTTCCAGGTTTTTGTTGGCAAGATCTCTGCCCTGATGAACCCAATGACTTACGTGGTAGTGAACCTTTCTATCATCGCAGTGGTGTGGATCTCCGGAAAACAGGTAGATGCCGGCATCATCACCCAGGGGGAGACGGTAGCGCTTGTAAATTACATGTCCCAGATTCTGGTAGAGCTGATCAAGATGGCAAACCTGATCGTTTCTATTTCCAAAGCACTGGCCTGTGCCAACCGTATCAGTGCTGTGCTGGAGGAGAAGAGCAGCATTGTCAGCCCTGCTAAGGGTATGGAACAGGCTCCGGTAACTGATGCAGAGGGAGCAGACGTACCGGCGAAGGTACGGTTTGATCATGTAAACTTCCTTTACAAAGGGGCCAAGGCCGATTCCTTAACAGACATCAGCCTGACCGTAAAGAAGGGACAGACCATCGGTATCATTGGCGGTACCGGTTCTGGAAAATCATCCCTGGTGAACCTGATCCCGCGTTTCTATGACGTGCGGGAGGGCGCGGTTTTTGTAGATGGCGTGAATGTAAAGGATTACCGCCTGGAGACGCTGCGTGAGAAGATTGGCGTGGTTCCGCAGAAGGCAATCCTGTTTAAAGGAACCCTGCGTGAAAATATGAAATGGGGCAGGAAGGACGCTACCGATGAGGAAATCTACCGTGCCCTGGACATTGCCCAGGCCCGCGAGTTCGTGGACAGCAAGGAGAAAGGCCTGGATCTCTATATTGACCAGGCCGGAAAGAACTTATCCGGCGGTCAGAAACAGCGCCTGACCATTGCCCGTGCACTGGTGCGGGAACCAGAGATCCTGATCATGGATGACAGTGCCTCCGCGCTGGACTTCGCGACAGACGCAAAGCTGCGTATGGCCATTCAGAAGGGAACGAAGGACATGACCGTGTTTATCGTATCCCAGCGCGCGACCACAATCCGCCATGCGGATCAGATCGTAGTACTGGATGATGGTGCGGCTGTGGGCATTGGCACCCACGAAGAGTTATTTGAAAACTGCGAGGTATACCGTGAGATCTGCCTGTCCCAGCTTTCGAAAGAGGAGGTGCAGTAAGGTGGCAAAACTTGAAATCGGAAAACATAAATCAACCTTAAAACGGATTCTGGACTATATAGGCAGCTATAAGTGGATGGTTGTTCTGTCACTGGTTCTGGCGGCTGTAACCGTGGCCACTACCTTGTATGCACCGATCCTTGTGGGAGAGGGCGTGGACCTGATCCTGGGACCGGGAAATGTAGACTTTGCGGGACTGTTTTTAATCCTCAGAAAAATTGCGGTTATCATTGCCATCACGGCATCTGCCCAGTGGCTGATGAACCACATCAACAACCAGATCACCTACCGGGTAGTAAAAGATATCCGTACCAAAGCCTTTAATCATCTGGAGGTCCTTCCGCTGAGCTACATTGATTCCCATCAGTATGGCGATGTCATCAGCCGTATCATTGCGGATATTGATCAGTTTTCTGAGGGACTGTTAATGGGCTTCACCCAGCTCTTTACCGGTGTGCTGACCATTCTTGGTACACTGGGATTTATGCTGATGGTAAATCCGTTTATCACCCTGGTGGTGGTATGCGTGACCCCGCTTTCCCTGTTTGTGGCAAGCTTTATCGCAAAAAAGACCTATTCCATGTTCAGGCTGCAGTCCCAGACAAGAGGAGAACTGACTTCCCTGGTGGATGAGATGGTGGGAAATGAAAAAGTAGTACAGGCATTTGGCTACCAGGATGAGGCGCAGAAGCGTTTTGAGGAGATCAACGGACGTCTTCAGGGTTACAGCCTGCGCGCGATTTTCTTCTCCTCGATCACCAATCCGGCCACCCGTTTTGTGAACAGCACGGTATATGCCAGCGTTGGCGTTGCCGGCGCGTTTGCTGCCATCCGCGGTCTGCTTACTGTGGGACAGCTTTCTGCGTTCTTAAGCTACGCGAACCAGTATACCAAGCCGTTCAATGAGATTTCCGGTGTTGTGACCGAGCTGCAGAATGCCCTGGCCTGTGCAGCCCGTGTATTCGAGCTGATCGATGAGCCGCCGTTTACCCCGGAGGATGCCGACGCAGTCAATCTCCAGATTGTGGATGGCAGCGTAAAGCTGGAGCATGTGAACTTCTCCTACACTCCGGACACATCCCTGATCGAGGACTTAAATCTGGATGTAAAGCCGGGACAGCGTATTGCTATTGTCGGACCAACCGGCTGCGGCAAGACCACCATGATTAACTTGCTGATGCGTTTCTACGATGTGGTCAGCGGCTCCATCGAGGTATCCGGGGAGGATATCCGTCATGTGACGAGAAAGAGCCTGCGCACCAATTATGGTATGGTTCTGCAGGAAACCTGGTTAAAGGCCGGTACCATCCGGGAGAATATTGCCTATGGCAAACCGGACGCGACCGAGGAAGAGATTATTCAGGCAGCAAAAGAGGCACATGCGCACAGCTTTATTAAGCGTATGCCGCAGGGCTATGATACTGTCATTTCAGAAGATGGAGGCAATCTGTCCCAGGGACAGAAGCAGCTTCTGTGCATTGCCCGCGTCATGCTGTGCCTGCCGCCGATGCTGATTCTGGATGAGGCAACCTCCTCCATCGATACCCGCACTGAGATTCGCATTCAGAAGGCATTTGCTACCATGATGAAAGGGCGCACCAGCTTTATCGTGGCGCACCGTCTTTCTACGATCCGCGAGGCCGATGTGATTCTGGTTATGAAGGACGGCCATATCATTGAGCAGGGCACTCATGAGTCTCTGCTGGCCCAAAACGGATTTTATGCGAACCTGTACAACAGCCAGTTCGCAGGATGATAAGGAGTATACGAATATGAATTACGCAACCATTAAACCGGTGGACATTGCCAACGGACCGGGCGTGAGGGTGTCGCTGTTTGTGAGCGGCTGCAGGCACCACTGCAGGGGGTGTTTCAATGCCCAGGCCTGGGATTTTGAGTACGGAGAGCCCTTTACAGAGGCGGTCTGGCAGCAGATTTTCTCCTATCTGGATCACGACTATATGGAGGGAATTACCTTGCTTGGAGGGGAGCCTATGGAGCCGGAAAACCAGGCTGGACTTCTGCCGTTTTTAACGGAACAGAAAAAGCGTTTCCCGAAAAAGACCATCTGGTGCTTTTCCGGATATGATTTCGAGAAGGACATTCTGGGACGCATGATGCAGGAATCAGAAGTGACCAGAGAACTGGTGCCGCTTTTTGATGTTCTGGTGGACGGGAAATTTGTGGAAGACTTAAAGAACTTAAGCCTGAAATTCCGCGGCTCCGAAAACCAGCGGATTCTGGATGTGCCGCGCTCCCTTGCGGCCGGAAAAGCAGTCTGGATGGAGCAGTACCGGTAGACAATTTGAAAAATGAGCGGGATTCCAGAGACGGAATCCCGTATTTTGTGAGAAAACCAGACAGAGTGGTTTTGGGGAGTGTTCGATATGGAACGTAAGAGGAACGTATTGTGGAATTTGTTTGTTTCCACCTTGTACTTAAGCGCATTTACTTTCGGCGGCGGATATGTCATTGTTTCGCTTCTGAAGAAAAAATTTGTCGATGAATATCACTGGATTGAGGAAGAAGAAATGTTGGATCTGGTGGCAATCGCCCAGTCTTCACCGGGAGCCATTGCGGTCAACGGCGCGATTGTTGTGGGATATAAGCTAGCCGGCCTGGCCGGAACGGTTGTCGCGATTCTGGGGACGGTTATTCCGCCATTTCTGATCATTTCTATGATTTCAATTTTTTACAATCTGGTAAAAAATAACTTTATTGTAAGCCAGATGCTGCTGGGCATGCAGTCCGGTGTAGGAGCAGTCATTGCGTCCGTTACCTATGAGATGGGTGCCGGGATTGTTCGTGGAAAAAATAAGGCCTCGGTTCTGATTATGGCTTGCGCCTTTGTGGCTTCCTTTCGCTTCTGTTTTCTCAACAGCAAGTGCGATCAGCCAGGTAACCAGCGTGGAAAAGAGAAGAAATCCTACGTAGCGGACACCACCCGCCAGATAATAGATGTAGCTGAAACATAATAAAACCAGCCACTGAAATTTGTGAGGCACGATATAATAAACCAGTACACTTGCCGCCACAAACAATAAAAACAAGTTTGAAACTAATGACATGATCTATCTCCCTGAATATGTACAACACTGTCTGCTTTATACTCAACAATGCAACTCGTAACAACGTAATTTATTTTGTATGATCAGACAGTAATACATTCCTTATTTTTCTGACAAACAAAGGCACCGCACTATAGTATCATGTCGTAACTGTTCATCACCCTCTTAAGATAGTAACCTTTCGAACAGTTACATTATATCAAATAATGCAGCGCCCCTGTGTTTAATTATTCTTAAATTTCCTTAATTTAATAATCCATTATCCAGGCATCCGTCTCCGCCATCATCGGAACCGCCGTCGTCTGATCCGCCATCATCTGATCCATCATAGTCGTAATCTGAATCATAGTCATAATCAGTATCGTAGTCGTAATCATTGCTGTAATCATAATCATTGTTGTAATCATAATCACTGCTATTGTCATAGCTCTGAGTTGACTGAGACTCTGATGCCTGTGCAGCTGCCTCTGTTGGTTTCGGAGCTAAAGCTTTCTCTGTCTCCAGAGTATTGAATTCTTTCTTCTGACTG
>ERZ838118.5212-NODE-5212-length-10483-cov-5.887418_pt1 | contig 10483 bp, 1 predicted proteins | sample MGYA00519863_ERZ838118 | MGnify/ENA primary metagenome ERZ838118 (study PRJEB31850, sample SAMEA3708827) | human gut metagenome | biome: human gut; feature: human-associated habitat; material: faeces | place: China | collected 2014 ...
TGATATACTCAATATATGTTGTAGTGGTAAGTTAAGCAATTGTGAGCCGAAATGAATTTCTCCATTGGTAATCTAAACGGCACTAATGCCAATATAAGCAGCTTGATATCGGATTTGATTGCACGTAAATCATCTTCGATGAACTCCTTGCTTGAACAAAAATCCTCAATCGAGGCATCTCTTGCTGCACTGCAAAACTCTGCTCTGGGTACAGGCTCTATTAATAACTCGTATAGCTCGCAAATAGCATCTCTGCAAGATACTATCGACGCACTTAAAGAACAATACACTATTAACTCCAATAAACTTTCCACAATTAACAGCCTCAACAACAGCTACAAAAAAGTAGTCTCCACACTCGATGACTACATCGAAAGTCTTAAAAATCCAAACAAAAATGATACTACTCCTACCTGGACAAACTCCAATTCAAACGTTGCTGATGTCACAATAAACAGTAACGGTGCAAGTATCCAACGTGTCGACTTAACTGTCACTCAACTTGCAACTACCTCTATTATCAAAAGTGAGTTTCTCTCCGGCGGCTCTATCAGTCTTGATACAAAAATTACAGACCTCTTTGCCGGCAAATATGACAGCGCAACTAACACCATCACTTCTACAAGAACAGATCTCAACGAAAACATCAAACTCTCCGAGCTCGGCATAACTAACGGCTCTTTTAAATTGGGTTCTCACACTATACGCGTGGATTCCTCTAAAACTCTCGGCGATTTGATGAACGAAATTAACAGCCTCGGCGGCTATACCGCTAAGCTGGAAACAACATACGACGCCAACGGAAACGCTGTCAGCTCCTTCTCTATCACAGGCTCAAACGGCAAGTCTGTCGGCATTACAAATGTTGCAAACGCTCTCAACATCAAAGGAAATATGACCTCTGATACAAAACTCTCTCAACTCGGCATTGAAAGCGGTGTGTATCAAGTGGGTAACCAACAAATTACTGTTGATGCAAAAAAAGATACCGTCGGCTCTTTGATTGAAAAAATATCTTCCGCCGGCTACAATGCCTCCATTGTCAATGACCCTGACAACGCAGGCTCTAAAAAATTATTGATTACTGATGCTTCCGGCGATGAGGTCGTCAATGAAACTGCATCCAACTTCGCATCCGTTATCGGTTTGACCGTATCTGAAGGTAATTTTACCATCAACGGCGAATCTTTTGATATCAACGCATCTACCACTATCGGCTCATTGATTAACGACATCAACAAAGCTACAGCCGACGGTGTAGGCGCTAAACTCGAAAATAACAAGCTGGTCTTTGTTGCCAGCAAAACCGGCGAAATCGATATCAATGTCGGCAAAGGTACCAGCAACTTTACCAATGCCATCGGCTTTACCGTCGGCGGGGTTATGAACAAAGATAACCTAGTTATGGGCTCTGACGGCTCGTATGTCACTCTCGCAGGACTTAATCAGGGTATCAAAAATACTGACTCCGTTAAAAATGGCAAATTTACCACCGGTAACTTTACCATCTCTTACAACAAAATTGACAAAAACGGCGTTGCTCTCGATGAAATGCTGACAACAGAAATTAACATCACTGAAGATGACACCGTTGAATCTATTATTCAAAAAATTAAAGATCAAACTCAACAAACTTATACAGATAAAAACGGAAATATAGTTACTACCAGCCTTACCGCAGAAATTGTCGACGGAAAATTCCAAATTAGACAAACACAAAAAGGCGCTCAGTACAAAATAGCAGTCTCTGCCGGCTCCTCTACCTTTACAGAATACGTCGGCCTTACCCAAAAAGTTAACCCCGGCGTCGCTACATCCGGCTCCGCTACTACTTTTACCGGTATCAAAGATGTTACTGCGGATATGACCTTCTCCGAAGGTAACTTCAAAATTACTGCCTCTAAAGCTAACGACCCTTCTCAAACTGAATCCGTCGTTATCGATGTTGCACAAGGCGAAACTCTTCAGTCCGTTATAGACAAAATTAATGACTCCGGGCTCGCCATTACCGCACAAATTAAAGACGGTAAGCTGCAACTTATGCACAACAACTACGGCGCTGACTACTCTATCTCCGTCGAAGCCGGCTCCTCCGATTTTACCAATAAAGTAGGCTTTACCGCTGAAACCTCCGTCGGGGTCTCCAACAACGGCACTAATTCTACTTTGACAGGACTCGTCGGCGGCTTCACCCTGAATTCCGCATCCTTCACTGAAGGATCGTTTGTCTTACAGACAAACGCCCTATCCTCTGACGGCAAAACTGCTTCCGATGACATGCTCTCTGCCGTTATCGAAGTTAAATCAACCGACACTATTCAGGATATCATCAACAAAATTAACTCCGCTACCGTTAACTACAACGGACAAGATGTCTCGCTCGGCTTAACCGCCTCTTTGACCGCTGACGGCAAAATTCAAATTCAACAAAATAACGGCGGCGAAGGCTTCGATATTAAAGTAGAAGCCGGCGATACTAACTTTACACAAAAAGTAGGACTTACGACTTCTGTTTCTACCGGCGTCTCTTCTTCTGCCACCGTTTCCTACGTTATCGGCTCTTCTTCCTACGACGGCACATTCTCCGGCGGCTCCTTCAAAATCTCTACAAATGCCGTCGATGAATCAGGTAAAGGCGCTGCTTTCGACATGCTCTCCGTCGACGTTAATATCCAAGAAGGCTCCAAGCTTAACGATGACTTGATTAACTCTATCAACTCACAAATTAATTCCATCGGGCTCCACGCCTCTATTACCTCCGATGGCAAAATTAAAATTGAACAACTCAACGCCGGCGCCGATTTTGATATAAAAATTGAAGCGGGTAATACTAACTTTACACAAAAAACCGGACTCACTACCGATGTACAAAATATCGGCACTCTCACTCCAGGTAGAGATGTCAACCAGTTTACCTCTCTCACCGGCGTTAACAACGTCTCTGAAGATACCGCTGTTTCTCAAGGTACCTTCAAAATTAACGGCGTTACTATTAACTTCAACGACGGCAACATCGCATCCGCTATTGAACAAATTAATGCTCTTAAAGACCAAACAGGCGTTAATGCATACCTTAAAGATGGCAAAGTAGTTCTGCAAGCCAATGTCACAGGACCCGATACCACTATCTACGTCGAAAACGGCACCTCCTCCTTCGGCGAAGTCGCTGGCTTTATCTCACAATCATCCATGGGTGGCTCCGCTACTATCGGACAAGTCGGCTCTAAAACTACTCTCACCGGCGCATATGACGTCTCTGATGATACCACCGTCTCCGGCGGTACTATCAAAATTAACGGCTACGACATCGTCATCGACTCCGGCTCCCTTAAAGACGCTATCGACAAAATTAACTCCGCATCAGACAAAACCGGCGTTACCGCTGATATCGTCAACAACAGATTCGTTCTTACCAATACTACAAATAGCACTAACTCTATCTCCGTTGAAGCAGGCTCCTCAGATATCGCACAAAAAACCGGTATCGCCGCATATCAGTCCAAACAAGGTACACAGGAAATTAAAAATGCTACTAAATCAGCCCTTAAAGCCTCTAAACAAAACCTCTCCGGCGCTGAAAGTATCACAAATTCCTCTATCACCATTAACGGACAAAAAATCGACCTCTCCGGCAACGTTAACTCCGCTATTAACCAAATTAATAACTACTCTTCCACTACCGGCGTTAAAGCCTACCTCGACGAAGATGGCAGATTTACACTCGAAAATATCGAAACTGGAAAAAAAGCTATCTCTGTCTCCTTTGTCTCCGGTGACTTCGGCAAAGTTATCGGCGCCGTCGCCTCCTCCGGCTCTGGCTCCTCTTCAGGCTCTTCAAATAGCGGGAATATAACCGTTACTCCAGGCGGCGACGTCATCGTCACACCTGGCGGCAATAACTCCAACATCAACGGCGGCTCCAACTCTTCCTCCGGCTCCAGCTCCTTCATTCAAGGCGGCAACTCCAACCTCAACAACAACTCACAAATCATCGGCGGCGGCTCTTTGAATATTGGGGGTGGTGCTGCCGATCAAGACAAACTTAATAATGGTGTTATTGAAGGTATTCCTGGTTACAGCCAAGAAGAATACTATGACGCTATTTTTATTTCTACAAAAGAAGAATTTGTTGAGGCCATGCAAGGAAGCACAGCAGGTAAGACCTTTGTTTTAACTGCTGATATTGACCTTACAGGTGTCACTTTAGGCAATGTATTCGAAGGACACTTAAACGGTAACGGTCATACTCTTAAAAATTATACAGTTCAATCAACAGATAGTAACGATGTACTTGGTTTATTTTCACATATTCGCAACGGAGCAGTTGTTGAAAACCTGGTATTGTCAAATTTCAACGTTAGTGGTGTGAGCAATACGGGTGCACTTGCTGCTTCTTTACAAAACAACTCTGTTATAAGAAATGTCAGAGTAGAAGATTCTGTTGTTACAGGCGGTAGCTCAGGTGTTACAGGCGCAGGCGGCTTAGTCGGTCTAGTTGGAATTGATTCTACCATAGAAAATGTAACAATTTCTCATGTTACGGTTAATGGCGGCAACAGAACCGGCGGTATTGCAGGAACTTCATACACCGGAAATTCTATTATACAAAATTGCGTTATTACGGACAGCTCAACAATCAGCGGTACACATAGCTCCCTGAATAAATGGTTTGTTGGTGATAGTGCAGCAGCCACATCATTAAACAATGTGGTTATGGAAAGTTGCAATTTAAACGGAAATGCTGGTTCTGGTACAAGTATACCTGCCAATTCCGGTGCACAATTAACAAAAGATGAAATTGTTGAACTGTCAGCTGGCTTTATTTTAATTAATGATTATTCTATTGAGCTTTCAGCCGGTTCTTTGATGTCTCAGTTGAATCGTATTAACCAATACTCAAGCTACACCGGAGTAGTAGCAAGTATTGAAGATGACAAAGTTATTTTTAGAAATTCTGACAACTCTTCAAAAGAAATAACCATTGAAAATGGCCCCGGAACTGCCGGACATGACAATCTTGTTGATTTTCTTGGTATTGAGGCAACACATAAGACAAAGCTGGATGCATCTTATGGTGCACAAGGTGCTGAGCATATTTCAGAAGAAGAAGCTATTGCTCAGGGTTATACTATCGTTAAGACTGCAGAAGATTTTATTAATGCAATTTCAGACCCTTCTGTTGATACTAAAAAAATCATTCTTATGAATGATATCTCGCTTAAAGACTTCTCTAATCTGGATTATATTGACTTTAAAGGAGAATTGAATGGTAACGGCTACTTTTTAGCTAATTATACCTCAGATAAAGCTCTTTTTAATAGCGTTACTGATTCCGTATTTAAAAATTTGGCCATCAAAAACTTTAATATAACCTTATCTAAGGTATCGTCAATCACTGGAATATTTGTTAACGTTGCAGATAATACTGTCTTCCAAAATATTTATCTTGGAGATAGTGCTCTTAATATGCCTAAAGCATCAATAATCACAGGTTCACTCGTTGGTCAAGCTAATAATGTGAGCTTAAATAATGTAACAGTGAAAAATATTTCAATTACCAAAATCGATGGTGGAGGTTCTCTTATAACAGGTGGTCTGCTTGGTTCAGCTATAGGTAAAACAACAGTTGTAAATGCTTCAGTGCTTGGTGTGGATTTTGAACTGGTGGGTACAATTGGTGCAATTATAGGTACTGCAGCAACAACTGAAGCTTCAAATCTGAGCTTGCAAGATATTTTTACAGATTCAACAAATAATATCAATGATTTAGTTGCTACTACTAATGAAAATACAACGTTAATAATAAACAGAGTTCAATATTATACAGATGGTTCTTTCACGAGCTCCTTTTCCGGCACAAACAAGTATACAACAGAAACAAGCTTTGATAATGCTTACAATACTTCTTCAAATTACAGTTTGTTGCAGTCAGTATTTGGTACAAAATTTGACACTTATACACCGGAATACAACTCAGGAAGCTTAATCCATGAATATCAAGTTGATGGAGCAGCAGGCGCTGTACATGTCAGTGATGAACAAGCAATTGCTGATGGATATACAGTAGTCAAGACAGCACAGGAATTTTTAGATGCAATAAATTCTAGTGACAGCCGTAAAAAAATAATGCTCGGTGCAAATATTGATTTAGCTGGTGTTGTCAACTATCACCCTGTAGATTTTTCAGGAATTTTAGACGGTAACGGATATGCAATCACTAACCTTAACGTATCAAACAGTAATGGCGCGGCCGGCCTATTTGATACTATCCAACTGGCTACAATTAAGAATTTAGCTATATACACAGCAGATGTATCATGAGTAAATGCAGGCGTAATAGCGGGCAAAGCATATGATTTAACTATTGATAATGTAATTATATATTCGGCCAGTGTCTCTGGAACAGAAGCTGCCGGCGGTTTTGTCGGCGCCGGTACTAATATAACTGTAAAAAACAGCTATATGATTCTTTCAGATGCATCAGCTACAAACAATGCCGGTGGCATTATTGGCTGGGCTGAAGCTGATTTTGCATTGGACATAGAAAATACCGGTATATTTTATTCCACAGTTTCAGGTTCGAACGCAGGCAGTTATATAGGGTTTGCTGATATTGAATCTCAAATAAATATCAAAAATAGCTATGCTTTTGCAGAAGCAGCAGGTGCTATTGTCGGTGAATCTATGAATGCAAATTTTGCATTTGAAAATACATACTACTTCTCCGGCGATCTTGGAGCGGCTTCAGGCTACGACGGTATTGACTCATTTAATGAAATACCAACCACGAACGTTATGCCTGGCTTAAGTGATGATTTTATTGATTTTCAAGATACTCTTGCTATACCCAAAACTATTATCGAAACATTCGGTGATATTGCGGGTTTTGAGGAAAGTCTTACACATAGAGAAGAACCGCCTTCTCCTGATACTGTAACTATTGATTTGTCTGACTGCAGCACTATCGGCGATGTAATTAATAAAATCAATGCCACAAATGCAGGATATGCTGCTTCCATAGAAAATGGCAAGTTTACTATCCGCAGAGAAGGCTCTACCGAGGAGTTTACTGTTGAATATGTGGGCAAAGGTGATTTTGGCAGGGTTACAGGCCTTGGCAACTATACTGTAGGCTCTGCAACAACTACTAATGGTGGTTCTTCAAGCTCTTCTACAAGTACCATTACAGGAAACAAAGATTTAACAGCGTCTAAAACTATGGGGCTAACCCGAGAAGAAGCTCTTGCACAAGGTTATACAATAATTGAAACTGCTGACGACTTACAAAATATAGCCAATAATTTAAATGGCAAATATATTTTGATGGACAATATTGACCTTTCCGGCTATGATTGGACGCCGATAGGTGAGAGCGGTAATGGATTTACGGGAGAATTAAACGGTAACGGATGCTCTATTTTGTCTTTGACAATAAACTCTGATAGTAATTATGCAGGAATGTTTGCTTCGATAACAGGAGGTACTGTAAAAAATTTAGAGTTTGAAAATGCCAATGTAAACGGTAAACATGATGTAGGTGTAATTGCCGGTAGAAATGATGGTGGCAATATAATAAATTGTTGTGTATATTCATCTACTGTTAAAGGAGGGTATTTCGTCGGCGGTCTTGTTGGTATCAATAAAGGCACAATTTCTTATAGTTCTTTAGAAAGCTCTGAAGTCTACGGCAATACAGAAGTAGGAGGTATTGCCGGTGACAATAGTAATGTAATTGAAAACTCAAACACCTGGCAATCAACTATAACTGGTCAGGGTGACACACAATCAGACATTGGTGGTCTCGTCGGGGCATCAAGCGGCTCAAATGCTGTTATCAAAAATTCTTATGTTGAAGGTACAAATATATCAGGTATTGAAAATGTCGGCGGTATTGCCGGTATGTCTGATGGTTTAATCCAATATTCATATACAAACAGCAATCTGCTTTTTGTAGAAGGAGATTCCTCAATTATAGGTGAAATTGTAGGTTTTGGTGATACATCGAAAATTACCAATTCGTTTTATCTTGAGGATTCATCCCGCAGAACAGCTTCCGGGGCAAATGCTGATTCATCAGGAACAACTGCATTAGACTCTCAACAAATAATTGATGGCTCTATATTTAAACAAGCAGGCTGGGATGAGTCAATATGGGACATGTCGTACAGTCCTTATATTAAAGAGATGTATGACGGCCCGGTATTTACAGGTTCAATCAAAATAAATTTAGGCGGAAATGAATACACTGTGGATTTTGGTGATGGCAGCACGTTGGATGAAGCTATTGAAAAAATTCATGCTGCTAATCCAAACTTAACTGCAATTGTTAAAGATAATAAATTATCTATAACTGCAGCAAATACAGGAGCGCAGTCTAATTTTAGTATTCAGGTTGTTTCAGGTAATTTTTCTGAAATAACAGGCATTGACGCTTCTACCAATGCAACAAACAACATTACGGCAAAATCCTCAGGTTCAAAAATATATACAGTAACCGGCGGAGTGAGCGGATTAACAAGAGATACAGCAATAAATGCAGGAGTTAATGCCAATTTTGGTATATATGGCTATGGTCAAGTTTCTATTTCAAATTGCAAAACAATAGGTGATGTTATTGATGCAATTAACTCATTTGACCCATCAAAAGGTGTAACAGCTTCATTAAATGCAAACGGACAGTTTGTTCTAACATCTACAAATGATAATATCACTTTTGATTACAATGGCGAGCTTGCTATTACTATCTCAGGAGGCCCTGATGGAAGTGATATTGGACGATTGACCGGTTTGTCTTCTTATACTGTCAGCAGTGCTTCAAAAAACAATGTCACATCAACACATTTAACAGAAGAACAGGCTATAAAACAGGGATACACTGTTATTAAAACAGCCGAGGATTTGAAAGACATTAAATATAATCCTGGCGGCAAGTATATACTAATGGGAGACATTGACTTGTCCTCCGGCTGGACAACTATAGACAACTTCACAGGTGAATTAAACGGCAACGGTTATAAAATTTCCAATTTAAAAGCTACAATGTTTAATTCTACAGATGGTGCAAAAATATCTAACCTGTCTATACAGGGTAATGTATCTGACGGGGCCGTGCTAGTTAATTTTGCATCAAATAACACAGTAATTGATCATGTCACAGGGTCAGGTACTGTTTCGGGTAGTGCAGGTGTCGGCGGTCTTGTTGTACAGCTTGATTCAAGTACAATTAAGTGTTCTTCTTTTGTAGGACAGGTAACTATATCAGGAAGCATGAACAATCCCTTTGGCGGTCTTGTCTCTTATGCTGTAAATTCTAATATTGAAGATTCCTATGCAAATGCAATATTAAAAATTAATGACCATTCTGAAGCTATTGTCGGCGGACTTGTCGGTATTTCTGAATCTTCGACTATAAAGAATACATATGTTTTAGGCGGCTCACAGGGCGATCTTAGTGCATCAGAGATTACCAAAGGCGGACTTGTTGGGGAAGCCTATGGTACAACTTTGGTGGATAATTTATTTTCTGTAGTTTTTGGCGGCACATATACAAATGAGGTTTGTTCAAATAGGGATACAGAATATACAAATACAATTGAAGGATACAATGACCACATCACCAGTGCCGGTTTTAAAGACCCTGACTATTTTGAAAATTGGTCTAAAGATATCTGGGATTTTTCCGGAGACAGACCTGTTATAAAAACTCCGGAAATGCTTATAGAATCAAAAATTACTGGTGTTTACATCGCAGGACTTACTGCTGATTCAACTTTCTACCGCGGTCCGGGCTCTGATTCTTATGGATCTATCACATATCAAGCCGGTGAAAAAGGATATTATCATATCAACCTTTCTCCACATACAACAGTTGGTGATGTGCTCAACCAGATTAAAGCTCAATTTGAAGCTAATGGAGAAACTTTTGAATACACCATTACAAATGGCCATATTGAAATAACATCCAGCGTCGAATTTAAAGAAATCAGTGATTCTGATTTTATGAAGCTGATGGGGCTTGGCAAAACAGAAGCAACTTTTGATGCAAACTATACCAGAGCTGAAGCAGAAGCTGTCTCTACTTCTACTATAACAGGTGCCAATATTTATGGTATGAAGGCAGATACTGTATTTACCGGTATCAAATCAGACAATATATATTTTACATACGACGGCTGCACATACTCCCTTGCTCTTGATGGAACAGAGTCTGTTGAAGATGTGTTAAACGGCATAAAAAATATTGTTAACTCTAATGGCGGTCAATTCGAATTTTCAATTGTTGATGGCACTATCACAATCAATGCTAGTGAATTTGCATTTACAACTGATGAGACAGGTTTTGTTGCTCTTGCAGGTCTTGGCACTGCAGAAAAGACTTATGAGGCAAACTATACATCCGGTGTTGAATACGGTTCAAATGTTCTGACAGGTTCTGTTAGCGGTTTAACATTAGACACGGTTTTGAACGGATTAAATAACGGTT
>ERZ838118.5229-NODE-5229-length-10443-cov-2.866095_pt1 | contig 10443 bp, 8 predicted proteins | sample MGYA00519863_ERZ838118 | MGnify/ENA primary metagenome ERZ838118 (study PRJEB31850, sample SAMEA3708827) | human gut metagenome | biome: human gut; feature: human-associated habitat; material: faeces | place: China | collected 2014 ...
CTCCTGCCCGACAAAAACACTTGCCGCCTGCCAGATCATAAGCCAGAACACGATCGGCCAGCGCTTCGTTTTTCTCTGTTTCTCTTTTTTGTCTTTATTCGGAATAATAGAAGTCATCTCCTGGAAGTTCTCCTCCGACTGCCTCCGGGTTCTGGTCTTTGAGTACACCGAGATAACCGGAAAGCTTCTCTTTCATCTCATCACCGGTGATGCAGACAATGTTGCACGCCGGAAGCGCTTTCTTTGCGACTGCCTCCGGAACAATGTCATAATCCCCGATCAGTTTTGCCGCCTCATCCGTGTTTTCGGTTACGTAGGATACGGATGCCTGGTAAGCTTCCATGAAGTCTGCAACTGCTTCCGGATGCTCCTTGGCAAAGGCAGTGCGCACAACGGTAACACCTGTCACCAGTGTGCTCACTGTTCCTTCGGACTCCTGGATTTTGTTCCATTCTTCGGTCAGGTCAAGTGCGGTGCGCAGCGTTTCTTTTTTCGTCTGTGCCGTCGTTACAAACGGCTGCGGCAGCATGGCGATTCCATCGGCATCTTCTGCAAGTGCTGCCACGCACTCGGCGTGTTCGCTCTTCCACTCGATCGTTACGTCCTCACCCGGTACGAGGCCGTTCTTTTCGAGGATATAATTCAAAGCATACTCCGGAGTTGCACCTTTGCCGCCCGCATAAATGGTTCTGCCTTTCAGATCCGCAATGGAATGTACGGTATCGCCGTCCTCGACGATATAAAGGACACCGAGCGTATTGACTGCGAGCACCTGCACGCCGCCGTTTGTCTTGTTGTAGAGTACGCTTGCAAGGTTCGCAGGAACCGCGGCGATATCCACCTCTCCCTGTACCAGTTTTGCGCTGACCTCATCCGGGGCAGCGGCAAGTTCAAACGTGTCCGCAGGTGACTCTTTGCTGTCGTTATCGCTCATCATTTTTACCATTCCCATGCTGGTCGGTCCTTTTAATGCAAGCACATGGACCAGTGTCTCATCTTCTGTTTCCGATGCCACTGTGCTGCTCTCTGTCTGCGTACTTTCTGATACTGTACTTTCTGATCCTGTGCTTTTTGTCCCGCTGCTCTCCGACTTTGTCTCTGTCTGGCCGCATCCTGCAAACAGAAGTACCATTGCAAGAATCGCTGCCGCAAAGCCCATCTTTCTTTTCTTTTTCACTTTTTTCTCCACCTTGCTGTTCTTTTTAGTCTACCAGCTTGTCCAGTTCTTTTACATATTCTGTCTGGCTGGAAATCTTGTGTTTTGCCTGCGCCGCATATTTGTTGACTGCCGCCTGCGACTTTTTGATTGACTGCATCGTGCCGGCTCCTGCCACGCATCCGCCCGGACAGGCCATGCCTTCGAGAAGATAACCGTTGTACTTTCCGGCCTTTGCCATTGTCAGCAGTTTCCGGCATTCCTTCAGACCTTCTGCATTTGCCATCTTGATTTCGCGGTCCGGGTATTTTTCACGGATTACATTTTCCACAGATTTTGCAACGCCGCCGGAGACAGCAAAGTTTCTTCCGTCCACCGATGCATCGCTGACGCCGTCCGGATCTTCCTCAAGTGCACTCACATCTACCTGGCGCGCATCGAAAATGCCCGACATCTCTTCAAACGTCAGAACGAAGTCCACCTCACTGCGGACAGACCGGCGCATGGCCTCCAGTTTTTTCGCCGCACACGGTCCGACAAAGACAACCTTCGCATTCGGATTGTGTTTCTTGATCAGACGCGCCGTCAGCGTCATCGGGGTCAGTGCCATCGAGATACAGTTAGCGTAATCCGGGAACAGTTTCTTCGCCATTACAGACCAGGCCGGACAGCAGGATGTCGCCATAAACGGCAGTTTCTCCGGAACTTCGTTCACAAAATCCTCTGCCTCCTGTGCCGCACAGAGATCCGCTCCGATCGCAACTTCAAAGACATCCGCAAAGCCGAGCTTTTTCATCGCCGCACGCAGTTTTCCAGGCGTTACTTTCGGTCCGAACTGGCCGACAAACGCCGGTGCCAGCGCTGCATAGACGCGCTCTCCCGACTGGATCGCACGGATTACCTGGAAGATCTGGGATTTGTCCGAAATAGCGCCGAACGGGCAGTTGACGAGACACTGGCCGCAGGATACACATTTCTCGTAATCGATATCCGCTTTTCCGTTCTCATCTGAACCGATGGCATCCATTCCGCAGGCTCTCGCACACGGACGCTCCTGAATGATAATAGCCTGGTATCCGCATACCTTGGCACACTGACCACATTTGACGCATTTATCCTGATCAATATAGGATCGTCCATTGGTGCGGTCCAGCGTAATGGCCTTTTTCGGACAGACTTCCACGCACGGATGTGCAAGACATCCCTGACATCCCTCCGTGATCAGAACCCGTTTTTCATGACAGGCGTTGCATGCAAATTTGATGACATTAATGAGCGGCGGTGTATAATACGTCTCCGCCTGGTCCGCCAGTTTGATATTGTCCGAGATCGGGGCGTGCTCTGCCGCGCTTCTGCACGGAAGTCCCATTGCAAGGCGAAGCCGCTCTCCTACAATCGCCCGCTCCAGAAACACATCATTTCTAAAATTTCCGACCTCACCGGGAATTACACGGTAAGGAATTTCCTCGATCGTCTTTTCCACCGGGGAGTCCACGTCATACGCCATTTTTGCAACTTCCGTAAAAATGGCATGGCGGATTTCCTGAATTCTTGTTTCTACTCCTCTCATTCTTTCTTCCTCCTGCTGTATTTTCCTCCGCATCTTTTCAGTTAAAATTATTCCGCTTTCTATTACTATACTTGATTTCGAAAGTATTGTCATCTTTTTCCCGTATTTTTGCTGAAAAATTTCGGTCTGCACAAAAAAAAGAACCTGCCGTCTCTGTATCATTTCACAGAAGTGACAGGTTTCTTATTTTTACCGCTCCCAGAGATCCGGGGCGAGTTCGTCTTTTTTCATACGCTGCATCAGTTCATCCCCAGCCTGTTTCGGGGTTTTGTTTTCAAACAGAACCTGATTGACTGCCTGAATGATCGGCGTTTCGATTCCGAATTTTTCTGACAAGGTAAGCCCCGCTTTTGCGGAATAGACACCTTCAACAATCATTTGAACCTCATCCATCGCCTGCTGCATTGTTCTTCCCTGGCCGATCAGATATCCTGCTTTCCTGTTCCGGCTGTGTACGGACGCACACGTTACAATCAGGTCACCGATGCCGGAAAGGCCATAGAAGGTTTCCGCATGGGCACCCATCGCCGTGCCGAGCCGTGCAATTTCCGCGATCCCGCGGGTAATCAGAGCCGCTTTCGTATTGTCGCCGTAGCCAAGACCATCCGCCGTTCCGGCTGCCAGTGCGATGACATTTTTCAGAGCTCCGCCAAGTTCAATTCCCGTGATGTCCGGGCTTGTGTAAACGCGGAAGACCGGACTCATGAACACATTCTGCACATACAGTGCGCTCTCGCGGTCATGCGCGCCGACAACGATCGTGGTCGGCAGGCCGCGGCCGACTTCCTCTGCGTGGCTCGGTCCGGAGAGAACAACGACATTCGCTCCCGGCACTTCCTCCTCGATGATCTGAGACATCGTCATCAGGGTATCGGCTTCCACGCCTTTTGCCACATTGACGATGAGCTGGCCGTCCGGAATATCCGCCGCATACTTTTTACATGTGGTTCGCACGTACGGGGATGCTTTTGCCATCACAAGGATGTCCTGTCCGGAAAGGGAGCCGCGCACATCGCAGGTGAACTTCATTTCATCCGGCAGTCTTACGCCCGGAAGCTTCGTTAGATGCTCTCTGTGTTCCTTTAAGCTCTCAATTTCCTTTTCATTTTCCGAGCAGATCGTCACGTCATGCCCGTTGTTGCAGAGCAGGAGGCCGAGGGCGGTTCCCCAGCTTCCTGCTCCGATGATGCTAATCTTTGCCATATTTTATTTCTCCGACTTTTTGGATAAATACGTTTTCCGCTCTGTTCCCGCGATGAGACGCTTGATGTTTGCACGGTGCTCCCAGAAGGCAAGCACGGCAAGAAGTGCGATCACCACGTACATCTCATAAAGATACGGCGGTTCCAGCGCAAAGCAGCCCGCCTGTCCCATGATAACGGCCATTGCAAAAAAGACAACGTAAACCATCATGGAACCGAGGGAAACATAGTGTGTTACTGCAAGATTCAGGAAAAACAGCGCTGCACAGACCAGCGTGATTCTCCAGTCAAATGAGATAATCAGACCCGCGGTCGCAGCGATTCCTTTTCCGCCGCGGAAGCCTAAGTAAAACGGGAAGTTGTGGCCGAGAATCGTTCCGGCCGCAGCATACACCGTCAGCAGTTTCAGTATTTCCGGGTGCGATGCACCGAAGATCAGCCGTACCGTCAGGACCGCCAGAATGCATTTGATGCAGTCGCCGGCAAGCGTGATGGCGCCTGCTTTTTTCCCTAAAGTCCGGAGCGCGTTGGTCGTTCCTGCGTTTCCGCTGCCGTGTTCCCGGATATCAATTCCCTTCGTCCTTCCATAAATATATGAGGTCTGAAAAAGGCCAAATGCGTATCCGATCAAAAGGCATATGATCCGTACCATAACTCTTTACTGCTCCTTCTCTTTTCGTTCTCTGATGATGAATTTCAGCGGTGTGCCGCGGAAGCCGAACGACTCTCTGATTTTATTCTCCAGATATCGAACATAGGAGAAATGCATCAGTTCTTTGTCGTTGACGAAAATAACAAATGTCGGCGGTTTGACCGAAACCTGTGTCATGTAGTAGATTTTCAGTCGTTTTCCACGGTCTGACGGCGGCTGCTGCATTGCCATTGCCTCGGTCAGAATCTCGTTCAGGACACCGGTCTGTACGCGCAGGTTCTGGTACTGCAGAACCATGTCGATCGTCTCGAACAGCTTCGGAAGACGCTGTCCTGTCTTCGCAGAGATGAAAAGAAGCTCTGCATACGGCATGTAAGCCAATGTATTTCTTACTTTTTCGGTAAAGCGGTAGATCGTCTTGTCATCTTTTTCCAAGGCATCCCATTTATTTACCGCAATGATCATACCTTTTCCACGCTCATGGGCGATACCGGCAATTTTGGCATCCTGCTCGGTGACACCCTCGGTTGCATTGATCAGAAGAACGACGACATCTGCGCGCTCTACGGCAGATACTGTACGGATGATGCTGTACCGCTCCAGCTCCTCTTTGATCTTGTTTTTCTTTCGAAGACCTGCGGTATCGATGAAAATATATTCATTTCCATTGTGCATGATCGTGGTATCGATCGCATCGCGCGTCGTTCCGGCGATATCGGATACGATGACACGGTTCGAGCCCAGCAGTTTGTTGACCAGGGAGGATTTTCCGACGTTCGGTTTTCCGACAATGGCGATGCGCGGAATCTCGCTCTCCTCCTCGTTTTCCATCTCCGGATCAAAGTATCCTGTCACCTCATCGAGCATATCGCCGATGCCGAGCTTTCCGGATGCGGAAATGGCGTGCGGCTCTCCGATGCCGAGGTTATAGAATTCATAAACATCCATCATCTGACGGTCGAAGTTGTCGACTTTGTTGACCACCAGCACAACCGGCTTGCGGCTTCTTCTGAGCATATCAGCTACTTTTGCATCGGCATCTACAAGGCCCTGACGGACGTCAGTGATGAAGATGATGACATTTGCGGTATCAATGGCGATCTGCGCCTGGTCTCTCATCTGGGAGAGAATGATATCTTTGGATTCCGGCTCAATACCGCCGGTGTCTACCAGCGTAAATTTGTGGTTCAGCCACTCCACGTCGGCATAAATACGGTCACGGGTTACACCCGGTGTGTCTTTTACAATCGAAATATTGTCTCCGGCTAATACATTAAACAGGGTGGATTTACCCACGTTCGGCCGGCCCACAATTGCTACAATCGGCTTGCTCATACATTGTTCTCCTTCTGTGTATCGTCTCCTGGTTTTCCTCCACAACGGCTTTCACCAGGTCGCTGCCCGGCTCATCGATAATCTGTACCGGTGTTTTCAGGCGCTCTTCCACCTCTTCCACCGTCACATCGTCGAGAAAGACGTTTTTTCCCGAACGGAGCATGTTGCACGGAAGCAGCAGGCAGTCGCCAAGATCTCTTCCCTCTAACTGCTCCATCAGATCCTTTCCGGTAATCAGACCGGATACGGTAATGGATTCTCCAAAGAAATAGTTGATAATCGTGATAACCTCCGCCTGTACATTCGGATATTTTTCACGAATTTTCTGCATGTGTTTTTCCAACGACGGCGCCGCAGCTTTTCCGGTCGCAATCGTTACATGGCGGTGACGGTCGTCCCCTTCTCGTTTCGAAAGTTCTTCCGCAACCTCGTCCTCCAGAAGCCGGAGCATTCCCACTCCGTTTTCCAGCTGGATATAGCCATCGTAATTTTCCTCCTCCGGGATCGGCTCTCCCGCCAGCAGATACCATTCATCACCAGCATGGATAAAGTGAAGTCCCCACTGTTCATACAGCTTTTTCTGCCATTTGTGAATCGTGGCAAGAACTTCTTTTGCATCCTCCCTGGTAAACGGTTCCAGAGGCGCCAGTCCGTCGCGGTATTTCGAAAGTCCGACCGGGACAACCGAAACACTTTTCAGATGCGGCAGATATTTTGACAGATCCGAAATACTGCGCTCCAGCTCTGCGCCGTCGTTGTATCCCTTGCAGAGCACAATCTGTCCATTCATCTCGATTCCCGCCTCGTAAAGGCGCTGGACCTTCGGAAAGATATTGCCCGCAAAACGGTTGTGCAGCATTTTGCAGCGGAGCTCCGGGTTCGTTGTCTGGAACGAAATATTGATCGGTGCCAGATGGTAGCGGATAATCCGGTCGATATCGTGGTCGCTCATGTTGGTCAGTGTAATATAGTTTCCCTGCAGGAAGGACAGACGCGAATCGTCATCCTTAAAATACAAGGTGGGACGCATTCCCGGCGGCATCTGATCGATGAAGCAGAAAATGCAGTTGTTGCTGCAGGAACGGTACTGATCCATGAACTCGTTCTCGAATGTGATGCCGATTTCCTCGTCATACTCTTTTTCGATTTCCAGGTCCCATTCCTCGCCGTCCTTTTTCCGGATCGTGAGTTCCAGATACGTGTCGTTGGTCTGGAAGTGGTAATCGAAGACGTCCTCGATGATTTCCCCGTTCACGCGGAGCAGTTCATCTCCCGGTTCGAGTTCCAGTTCTTCGGCAATACTGCCCGGTTCTATTGTCTTAATAATGTGTTTCGTCTTGTTTTTCACAGATCTTACGTTTTGGCCTTTCCATTTACTTCTTTATAACTTCTCTTTGCCCAGTAAAAAGCGTGCTTTTTTTGCATACCTTCCGGACATTCATCCATTATAATAACAACAACCTGCACAAAAAGCAAGGATTCTTTCGTTTTTTGCTTGACGCGCCCTTTCCCAAGATGATATAAATAGGAAGTAAATGGTTTGTAAAAAATGTCGATTACTGGAGGTTTGTATGGCTAATTTAGATTTACTTGAAAATTCCATTCCGGTTGCTCCGTTAAAGCTCGCAGCTCTGCCGGGCAGTATGGAAATGGCAAAAAAAGTCGATTCGTATCTGGTTCAGTTCCGTAAAGAGCTCGCCGAGCGCCGCAACGGGGTTTCCTTTTCCGGATATTCCGAGGATTCTTTTCTGATTGACTGCGAGTGCCCGCGTTTCGGTTCCGGCGAAGCAAAAGGAAAGATCAACGAATCCGTCCGCGGTGCCGATCTTTACATCCTGGTTGATGTCTGCAACTACAGCATCACTTACAAGGTCTGCGGCTACGAGAACCACATGTCACCGGATGACCATTATCAGGATCTGAAACGTATCATCGCTGCTGCAACAGGAAAAGCACACCGGATCAACGTAATCATGCCTTTCATTTATGAAGGAAGACAGCATAAGCGCACCAAACGTGAGTCTCTCGACTGCGCACTTGCTCTGCAGGAGCTGATGAACATGGGTGTTTCCAACTTTATCACCTTCGACGCACACGATCCTCGTGTCATGAACGCAATTCCGCTCGGCGGCTTTGACAACTTCATGCCAACCTACCAGTTTTTAAAAGCCCTTCTTCGTTCCGTTCCAGATCTGACGATCGACAACGATCATCTGATGATCATCAGCCCGGACGAGGGAGCGATGGCGCGTGCCGTATACTTCTCCAACGTGCTCGGCGTCGATATGGGTATGTTCTATAAGAGAAGAGATTACTCCACCATCGTAAACGGAAAGAACCCGATCGTGGCACATGAGTTTCTCGGCGATTCCGTAGCAGGAAAAGATGTTGTCATCATCGACGATATGATCTCCTCCGGTGAGAGTATGCTCGACGTTGCAAAACAGGTCAAAGAGCGCGGCGCTGACCACGTCTTTGTCTGCACCACCTTCGGCCTCTTCACCGATGGTCTGGAGAAATTCGATGCTTACTATGAGAAAGGCTATATCAGCAAAGTCATCACCACCGACCTGACCTACCGTACACCGGAACTCGTTTCCCGTCCTTGGTATGAGCCGGCTGAGATGAGCAAATATATGGCAAGCATCATCGATACGCTTAACCACGACGTATCCGTTGCAAAAGTACAGTCTACGACAGAGAAAATCAATAAGCTGCTGGCAAAACACAGATAATCGATTTTGTGTCCGCCGGATGCATACAGCAAAAAAACGGATCTGTTTTTTCCAGGTCCGTTTTTTGATGCTTTCTATTCTGTTTTCAGACCAGGGAAAGGAATGCCGCGAGGTTTCCTCTTTTTCCCTTCGATGCACGGTGGGAATACAGGAAATCCGGGTTGCAGCAGGTGCAGAGGTTCGGCAGATGAATCTGCTTCTCCGGCACTCCTGCCGCAAGAAGGATCTGATGATTCGCCTCCCAAAGATTTAACTGGTATTTTCCATCTGGTTTTCCGCAGAACAGTTTCTCATGCAGTGTTTCCGGGAATGCTGCCCGGAACTCTTCGATCACGTCACCGCTCACCTCGTAGCATTCCTGGCAGATCGACGGGCCGACGGCTGCGATCACATCTTTTGCTTCTGTTCCAAACCGTTCGTGCATCGCATCGAGCGTTGCCTGTCCCATCTTGTGGACCGTTCCACGCCAGCCGGAATGTGAAAGTCCAATTGCACGGTGCACCGGGTCGACAAAGTAGAGCGGCACGCAGTCCGCATAGAATGTCGCAAGTACGACGCCCGGCTCGTCAGTGATCATACCGTCAATATCATGAAAATCGCGGTCTCTTGTCACGCCGCTGCCGCAGTCTGCTTTCGTCACATAACGGACCTTCGTTGTGTGTGCCTGATCGGAGGTAACAATGTTTTCCACTTCAAACCCCGCCGCCTCACAGAATCTTCTGTAATTCTCCCGCACATTCGCCGGATCGTCGCCGCGCGAAAAGCTGAGATTCATGCTGGAAAGATGTTCCTTACTCACCCCGCCGATCCGTGTGGACAATGCATGGCGGATGCCCTCAATTTTCTCAATCGCCGGCCAGGTCAGATAGACCACGCCGTTTTCCGCCTCGTTGACATGCATCGTTTTTTTATCGTTTTGTTTCCATTGAATTGGTATCATAAAAACTCCTTTCCTACCAGCCGCTCCCCTGATAATAAAACGCGTTCGCATAGACGCGGATCTCCTCCGGTGTCTCTGCCACGACGTCGAAGCGGCAGGGCACATCCATCGGGATCTGGTGGAGCATGCGGTAGTAATCTGCTGTTTTTGAAATTTTCTTCTGTTTCTTTCCATCCACGGCGCTTGTCGGGTCTCCGGCTGTCCGGCCGGTGCGGTATTTTACTTCGATAAAAATGTATGTGTCGTCCTGTTTTGCGATCAGGTCGATCTCACCGAAGCGGCACCGGAAATTCCGCACCAGGATGTGATATCCCAGGCTTTCCAGATATTCTGCCGCACGGCTCTCCTGTCTCGCTCCTACTTCCCGCTGGTTCAAATGCGATACCCTCTCCTTTTTTTGATGCGGTGCCTTTACACGAAATGGCCGATAAACGACTGCCGGTGGATCGGTGACGGGCCGATTTCTTTTAAAGCAGCGATATGCTCTGCCGAACCGTAGCCCTTGTTCGATGCAAAACCGTAGCCCGGAAGCACCTTGTCGTACTCTTCCATCAGGCGGTCCCTTGTCACCTTCGCAACAATACTTGCCGCCGCAATCGAAACACTCTTGGCATCTCCCTTGATGATCGGCACCTGGCGGATGTCCACCTGAGGGATTTTCACCGCATCGTTTAAGAGTACATCCGGCTTCACGGAAAGCTTGCTGATCGCCTCCCGCATCGCCTCGTACGTTGCCTGTAAAATATTGATCTCGTCGATCCGCGCCGGGGAGGCATAGCCGATGCCGACGGCCACTGCCTCGCGCATGATCACATCATACAGCTCGTCGCGTTTTTTGGCCGTCAGCTGCTTG
>ERZ838118.5230-NODE-5230-length-10440-cov-3.109389_pt1 | contig 10440 bp, 9 predicted proteins | sample MGYA00519863_ERZ838118 | MGnify/ENA primary metagenome ERZ838118 (study PRJEB31850, sample SAMEA3708827) | human gut metagenome | biome: human gut; feature: human-associated habitat; material: faeces | place: China | collected 2014 ...
ATCTCCTTTCGTGAGTAGTTTTTCTATCTATTTTTATTATATGCAAATGTCCGCACAATAGCAATACTAATTTTACCTTTCCGTTTTCCAACAGCTTTTATATCACCATTCCTTGAACTTATTCTATATTGCCATTTACATTTTGGGGAATATATCTGTATGACAAATTAACACCTATTATAAATTAAATGAATATTTTGTTTAGAATTTTCTGGTTAATTCTAATTAATTTATCATTTTACTTTGTAAACTGATTTCTTAATGTCCCTGGGACCTCTCTGTATATTCATTTTCTTTTGTATATTCTGAAATTCTGTGAAAATCAAAATTAGGATATAATTCATCAACAAATTTTACATATGGTAAATTACGCATATTATTTGGACAAACACTTTTACATAAAAATAAAATCTCATCAGACCTAATGGACTTTCAATAATTGGATTAGGAGAATCTGATAAATCGTTTAGGCTTTTATTTGCTTGATGACGATAATCATATAATAATGGATATGAAATACCAATATATGCCACTCTTTTTTTCATAATTATATTCTTCCTTTTTCTGCTACGCACAATCTCTTAATGTCTGGGAATCCTAATTGTGTACACCTCCTTTGTGGGAACTTGAACTTTTGCGAAAAACTTTTATTACTATCAATACACATAATATAATCCACAGTGTAACGCTTAATTTTTCCATTGATATAGAATCAACATTTTTTAACGTACATTGCAAGGTTTTTTGTAAAATTTTCAAGGCTTCATAAATAGAAGGCAAGCCAAATACCAATGTAAATATGAAACTTCCTATAGAAATAAAATTCAACAAATTATCACTTCTATATTGTTGATCTCCTTTCAATATATTATCCAATGCTATTTGGTTTGATTCATTTATTGATGCGTTACAATATAATGGCATTTTTTCTTCCATTTCTGAAATTTGTTCTATTACAGAACCATAACAGGTTCTTTGTAATTCATTTATAAATAATATATTTTGATAATACTCTCTTCTAATTTTATATAATTCAGCACGCTGATTCACTCCTTTTATAATTCCGACCAAAATAGCCGAGTCATAAACATACATTCCATTCTAAATCAAATCCTCCTATCATCTATTCCACTGACAAGTCTGTCTCCTAGTATCAAGTGGCTTAAATTGCGATCGGCTCTGACAACACATATTTTCGACCACCAATCTATTATATTATATCTTTAACACAGTATTTTTCTTTATAATTTCTTAATGTCTACGGGTGGGTAAGTTATTCCTTGAATTTACTGTTTATATATGTACTTAAATTTATAGGTGTATCAGCATATTGTGAAAGAATAGAAACCATGTTATCCTGTCCTATATTTATATTCACACGTCTTTTTTTGGAAAACATTTTTCTATTATTTTTTTTATTTGAATCTTCAAAAACCTTCATAAAATAGTAGGGCATTGTTTGTTCAAAGTACTTACCACGTATCTTTTTTTCTGGATTAATCCTTAAATATTTTATTTCATTTTCTATATCTTCATTTGATACGTTTATTGAATTAGATACCATACTTTCTAATATTGTCTTATCTTTAATATTTCTTATAACTTTATATTCTTTTATAGCTGATAACTTAGGATATGGCATACCCACTTTAGATTTATTATATTGTAAAGAATACCATGCATTAACATATATTATAGAATCAATAATTTCATCTCTTTTTCCGATTAAATAATCAATAGCAATCTCTAAATCCTTCTTATCGTCTTCTGACATTTCTCCGGACAGTCCCCATTCTCCTTTTAACATATTTTTTATAGCATTCGATGAAACATACAAATTTTCAATTGAATATGTAGGCGTTACATATATATCTTGATTTTGCAAACTACCTTTTTCAAAATCATTATCAACAAAATAACATATTTTTTCATTTTTCTTTTGTTGAGTTTGATTATGAATCATATCATACAACTGCAACACATTTTTTTTACTTCTACATACATATGTTTCATAACTTTGCTGTCCTATAAAACCAGATAGTCTTCCCCAATAATATTTAAAATCATCTTTTCCTTCAAAAAAAAGAAAAATTGTACATGTACTTCTCAACGCAACGTATGACTGAAATATTGTCTCTATACAATCACTTTCTTCTTCCATCTTTTGTATTAATCCCATTTATCTCTTTTCTCCTTATATAAGTCCATTTCTATTGTATATTTTCTAAATTTGTTTTTAAATATAAATGGAGAATGTGTAGCTGCAATAAGAAGGCCAACTTTTCCAGAATTATATATATCAATTAAAAATTCTTTTTGCCATTCAATAGACAATGAAATTTCTGGCTCATCTATTATTAAAATACATGATGTCATAACATCTAAATATACTTTTGAAAATATTGATACTATCTGTTTTTCACCTGAAGACAAATCATCAAAATCAATTATTTCATTATTAGAATCAAAAACATCTACTGATAAATCCACTTCATTATACACAACTTTTTTTCCTGATAAATATTTTGTACATACTTTTGCAAATTGACTTAATTTTCTATCTATTGCTTTCTGACTATCATAAATATTAACTAATTTATTCAAATAAAATTTTAAAAATTCTTCATTTGGATGTTCCTCTTTATTTGCAACAAAACTTTTTAATTTTTCAATATTTTCAATTCGTTCTTCTCCTATTCTCTTAATAATAACTTCTACTTTATGCTTATCTATTGGATCGATATTTCTAGTAAGTTCTTCCATACTTACTCCTTTTAGTAAATCACTAATAACTTCTCCATTCATCTGGACATACGAATCATTTGCATCTGCTGACATTTTTTTTAATAATGCATTTACCCTTTTTTTTACATCTTTCATTCCAAAATTAATATATTTAGTCATCCCACTAGGTAATTTTCGTTTATTATTGTCATTTAAAAATACTTTATCAAGTGAAATCTCTATCCTTCTATATGTTGGATAAAATAATGGTTCTTCCTTTACTTCATTTTTTATTTCATAAATTGTTCTTGAAAATTTTTCCAATTCCATTTCTTGAAGCTCATTCAGAAGATACAATACTCTTTCTAATTTATACGCTTCATCTATTTCAAACATATACTTTTTAATATACATCTCCATTTCACTATAATTAATTGGCTCATTATCTCTATATTTATTTAATATTCGTCTGAAACTTGTATAAGGAATTACTTCCTGTATTTCAAAAAGTAATTTTTCAAATTTTCTTCTATCTACACTTTTATCATTTTTTGTTGTTTTATCTAGGAAAATTATTTTATCTCCTATAGTTATCGTTATTTTTTTAAAATTAATATTCGCAAGTGTCTTTACATCACCATTTAATAATGCAACCAAAATATTCAAAATGGTAGTTTTACCTTCTCCATTTTCTGCAACCCATATACATATATCATTTTCAAATTTAATATCATAATCATATTTTCCAAATAAAGATTCTATTTTTATTCTTTTCAGTGATGTTTTATTGATATGTTCATAAAAATTCTTTTTTCCTTCTAATGCTCCAACTAATTGATTTATTGAAGATATTTCTACTCTAGACATATGATTTTCAATATCAATACCATTAGTCATTAAAAAATTTATCATTTGATCATTAGTTAAACCATATTGTTTAGCTAATTCATATACTCTTACATATTTCATAAAATCTCCTTGCTTTAATTTCAATCAATTATTGTTCTTGATGTTGCATATTACCAATACATTTTTTCATTCATAAATCCATTTAAGTTCTTGAATTTGCTTATATTACTTATAATTATTAACACTAAATTTTGTTATTCTTGACTCTAATACTTTTATGATTTTATAATTATTTATTTATATAATTTCTTATATCATTAATAAAAAACGCTAACAAATTACCCTTTTCAACTTTTTTCATTCCTAAATCTTTTCGCATTTCATTCATTAATTCTTCTAATAAAAATAAATTCCCCATTTCTTGAACTATTCCCTGTTCTCTAAATTTCACCCATAAATTTACAACTTTTGATGAGCCCCAAAGAGTTATTTGTTTTGAAAATGATGATAAATCTTTCAGCATCATTTCCTCTGTATATGAATTATTTTCTTCAACATTTTTCTGAAGTTTATAAATCATTTCAACAAATTCACCATATGGTTCTTCACGTTTTTTTGCTAAATATTCTTGGCGATTTTTTTTATAATCTATAATTTTTGATACAATCGAACTAATAATAACACTTACAATAGATACTGTTCCTGTTATAAGAGCCACTATCACTACTACATCCATATTAGATACTACAGATGTTAACCATTCCAAAGATTCTATAATACCTTTAATAATACTTTTCAATATTACACCTGCAACAATTACAATAATTATAATTAAATCTAACGCCAAAATAATATTAATTCTTTGATGTTCTTCAAGAAAATCTCCTATAATATAATTTTTCTTTTTATCAACAAGTTTTTCAATATACCAAAATGCTACAATTAAACAAAGTATAGCGATACAAATCAAAAAGATATTTGTAAAAGCCATTCCTATATTATCTTTCAAATTATTATAGCATTTTACAATTACTACACACACTTTTTTCTTATAAGTTATACCAAACATGCATAACATTAATATTACTAGTACTTTAAATATTTTTTTCATTTAATGTAATCTACTCCTCTAATTTTTCTGTTTTTCTCTCCGATACATGAACGTATGTTCGCCTTTTAAAATTATATACAATCCAAACTATATTTTCAAGAAAATTTTTACTTAATTTCATCAATCAACCCAACATCAGCCGGCAACCATTCAACATCCATCAATTCATCCTTCCCCAACCATCGAGCTGCCTCATGTTCTTTCAAAACCAAATCTCCACGAACTACAGAGCACCAATAACACCCCATAGACAAATGAAACTCCGGATAATCATACTCTATCGTATCAATCAACTCTCCAACTTCAATCTCTGTATCCAGTTCTTCCATAATCTCTCTCTTCAAAGCTTTCTGTGGAGTTTCTCCTTCTTCAATTTTTCCACCAGGAAACTCCCATCCACCTTTAAGATCTCCATATCCCCTCTGTGTTGCAAAAATTTTATCTCCATCTTTTATAACTGCTGCCACAACTCTAATTGTTTTCATATTCTTCTTCCTTTTTATCTTTCTCTACTCTTACTCTTCATCTACATTGCTTAGAAAATATTGCCATATGTCTTCTCGAACTGGATTTCTCATTTTCACTCTAAATTTTGCAATATCTTGTTCTTTACCTTTTTGATTTAGTTTTTTAGCTGGTTTCACTTCCAAAATATCAAATTGTCCTAAATAATAAAATTTTATTTGCCTATCTCTTTTTTGAACCATCAAATGTTTTCTTGATGCTGTAATTACACTCTGGCTATAAGAACTATTAATACCTTTACCAAGTTGGGTATCCCAACAAAATATTTGATTACTTTCAAATCTATCGTCATAATCAGGTTTTCCATCTACATATTTTTTGCTAGCATCTTTCGTTTGCTTTTTGTGATAAGTAACAAAAATAAATACATCATCTTCTATTCTTTTCATTCCATACATTACAGAAGACAAATCTTTTTCACAGTTCATTAAAAAACAAATATCTCTTCTTGAATATTGTTCATATAATACAAATGGAACTCCTTGATTCTTATTTTGATTATATTTTTCTTTATATCTATGTAAACCAAACGAAATAATATCGTTTAATTCTTTGCGAAACTCCGATTCATTTAATTTACTTACAAAACTATTTAATCGTTGAATTCTTTTATTTTCATTAACTTTTAAAATATCAATTTGCGCATATTTTTGGTGTTCTGCAGAATTAATATGAAAATGTCCCTGTAAAATCCTAATAGTATTTTTAATAGCATTCATATCCAAAAGATAGCCAAATTCAACTGAAACATCTTCCTGAAATTCTTCTATGGAAACTTCATTATGCTCCAACAGCATTTTCAATAATTCCAACTCTTGTGGACGTACCCCGCTTAAAATCGTTTTTGATAAATATTCCAATATCAGAGTTTCACTATCTGAAAGCTCCTCTATTTCTTGTTTTTTCTCCATAGCTTTCAACATTGCATAATAAGTCTTATATTCTCGAATAATAATCATTGGATCGATTTCTTCATTTTCATAAAAATCAACCAATCTTGGAATTCTACCCAGTCTATTTTTCAAAGAAGTATAGCTTTCTTTGATCAATGCTTTCATGCTTTTTAAATTATCAACTGCATTGAAAATTCGTTCTTTAGATATTTCATCAAAATGAATTGTAGATGCTCCCGGAATCAGACTATTTCCACTGACTACATACTTTCTTACATTATCCTTGTTGTAACTACGATCTCCAGATAAAGCAATTGGTATCATAAAGTTATTCTTATAATTTCCAATAAAATCAAGTATTACAACATATTCTTTATCTTCTGCTTTTCGAAGTCCTCGTCCTAATTGTTGGATAAATACAATCGGTGACTGTGTTGGTCTTAGCATAATTACCTGATTAATCTCTGGTACATCAACACCTTCACTAAAAATATCTACGGATAAAATATAATCTAACTCATTGATATCATCATTAACCAAACGTTCAATCGCATCTCTTCGAACTTCTTCTGAATCTGCGCCGCTTAATGCTAATGTACGCCAACCATATTCATTAAATTTCTTTGATAATTCATTTGCTTCTTCAATTCTGCTGCAAAAGATCAAACCTTTTACTCGATTACCACTGTAGCCATAGTATTCTGCCTGTTCCATCACATATTTTACACGTTCATCTGAGGTCAAAAATCTAAAATTCTGTAGCTTTTCTTCTTTTGTCAATTTGTTTCCATTGACCATTGTATCATCAACAATTTCTAAATCGGTAATTCCAAAATAATGAAATGGACATAATAAATCTTCTTCCATTGCTTTTTGCAATCGAATCTCGTATGCAATGTTGTGATCAAAGATCTCATAAATATTACGACCTTCTATATGATCATCTCTTTTATCAGGTGTTGCTGTCATTCCCAGTGTAAATTGTGGAGTAAAGTAATCCATAACCTTTTTATAACTATCTGCTGAGGTATGATGAGCTTCATCATAGATGCAACATTCAAAATGATCTCTTGCAAATCTTTCTAAATTTTCAGTTTTTGACAATGTCTGTACTGTCGCAAAAATAAAATCTGCACTATAATCATGAGATTTACCAGTAACTAATCCCATCGTAACAGACGGCCCAAAAACTTTTTGGTATGATTTTAATGCTTGTTCTGCAATTTGGTTTCTATGTACTAAAAATAAAACCTTCTGATATCCTAGCTCTCGAACGGCAAAGGCTGATGCATAAGTCTTTCCAGTTCCTGTACTGGATAACAGTAAAGCCTTTTCTATTCCTTCTGATCTCATCTTCATAAGATTATTGATAAAAGCTAACTGCATCTTATTTGGTTTTAATTTATAACTTTCAAAATCAACAATTTGTTCTTTTGCTGCTTGTCTTTGCTGTTTTTTGATGATTTGATTTTGTAAATATTGCTCTTTATAATCCTCAATGAATTCTTCATAATATTGACTATTTGGTGACATCCATAAATTCTTGAATTCATTTAAAATTTCTTGTGCAACTTCTCCTTGTTCTGTAGAAACAATCTTTGTATTCCATTCTCTATTTTCTGTAATCGCTTTTGATGTCATATTAGAACTTCCGATAATGATTCGATATAATTCATCTTCACGGAATATATATCCTTTTGTATGAAATCCTCCAACCTCAAAATTTGTTCGAAACATTTTTAATTCAATATTTTTCAATTGAGCCAATCGATCTAATGCTTTAGGCTGACTAAATGTCAAATAGTCTGTTGTAAGAATTTTCCCCGGAATCCCTTTTTGTTCTAGCTCTTTTAAAATCATAGATAGAGATTCAAATCCACTATCCGTGATAAATGCTACACTGATAAAGAATTCATCACATCGTTTTAATTCTTGTTCCAAAGAAACAAGAACTTTCTTTCCTTGTTTATGGTCGTTGTAAACAAATTCTGGTCTATAAGCTAAACTTGAATTATTAGATTGATCTATAAATGCGGTTGTCAAACCTGATATTAATTCTCCAGCTTTTTGATCTTTCATAGCTCCTCCTTGCCCTTGCCATTTTCATAATTTACAATCCCTATACGTCTTTAAATATATATTTTTTATATGATTTAGAATAAATTCTATTCATTGTATTTAGAATATTTTGTTTTTGATTTTTGTCTATAAACTGTTTACCACAATGTGGGCAAACAGCTATCGTATCCTTGTAATTCCCGAAATTAATAAATTCATATTTGTACCGTGCTCCATCTTCAGGACAAATGTTGCTTATTTTTTCTACAACATAAAGTATATCTTTATTATTTTCTGATACTGTGTCCCTGTCTATTAATTTATTTTGTATTACACAAACTTTATCATACATGATATCTATATAATCTTTATTCTTTTTATAATCATTCTTACCAATGTATGTTATATCACAATGTCGACATATTTTTAGTTCTATTTTTTTATTTTCATCTATTTCATTAATCAATGTTTTTTTACAAAATAAGCACTTATTAGAATATGGATAAACTTTTTTGCTATCATTTAAATTTTTCTTTTCACAAATTCTTTTATCTTTTCTTCTATCTAAAACTAACAAATCATCGAAATTTTTTTCAATTCTATTAGTTTCTATATGCAATCCATCATCTCTTGCTTTTGTATCTGTATACAATATAAAATGATGTTTTTTATATTTAAAGCCTATAGTAATCGCTTGCTTCTTTTTTACCTTTTCAAATTCCTCATATTTTAAAATAACAATATCACTCTCGCGAAAATTTTCTGTATTAACACATAATAAACAAATTAATATTGGCATTTTTTCTTTTAAATAACAATTTTTCAACTTTTCTTTATCATCTTTTGAAAATGTAAACTGGCAACTCCAGTAGTTCTTTCTAGTTCTCGAATTCATACTTGCATATTTGAAAAAAAGAATATATTCGTGTTTTGAGGAATTTGTAATCATTTTATATATTTGTTTTGATTCTCCATCAGCTAATATAAGTGTTGGTATCGCATCTGGATTTTTTTGTAATATCGTTGTTAATATTGCACCATAATAAAAATTAGCTTTTAAAACTCTTCCCATATTTATTATCTCCCCATTTAATATCATTATCTACAGTATATCATACAATTTATACAATTGTCGTCTATCTTATTTCCACATCTTATTTCCACTCAAATCATCTCATCAATAATATGGTGAAGTCTATTTAATGATCTATTAAGACTAGTACCCATAGCTTACATTTGTACAAGTTCATATCTAAGTGAATTTTTATTTCTTCACTAGCTTTTTATGTTTACAATATTTTTAATAAGAAAAAGGACACACACCCTCAATACAAGGATATATGCCCTTTAATACTCACTAAAAAAATATCAAATTAACTCTAACAAAGAATCAATCAATTATTTTAACTGTGCAGCAACCTCAGCCGCAAAGTCTTCTTCTTTCTTTTCAATACCTTCACCAGTTTCAAAACGAACGAATCCTTTGATTGTAACATTAGCTCCGTTTGCTTTAGCAACCTGTTCTACGTATTTTCCAACTGCCTGTTTTCCGTCTTCAGCTTTAACATAAGCCTGATCTAACAGACATACTTCTTTTAATTCTTTGTTCAGACGTCCAACGATCATCTTTTCGATGATGTTTTCTGGTTTGTCTGGGTTTTCGTTCATAGCCTGAACTTTTAAGATTTCTGTTTCATGCTCGATGTAATCTTTAGAAACTTCATCTCTGCTTGTGTATTTTGGAGAAATAGCTGCAACCTGCATTGCTACGTTTTTAGCCATCTCTTTGATCTCGTCGTTAACTACGTCTGTAGCAACTTCTACTAATACACCGATCTTACCACCAGCGTGGATGTAAGATGCAACAAATCCGTCTGCTGCAGATACTTTAGCGAATCTACGGATGTTTAAGTTCTCTCCGATAACAGCGATCTTACCATCTAATGCTTCTTTTACAGTTTTTCCAGCTTCTGCTTTAGATTCTTCTGCTAAGAATCCTTCGATATCAGCTGCTTTTGTTGTAAGAGCCTGATCAGCTACTTCTGCTACATATGTTCTGAATGTATCATTCTTAGCTACGAAGTCTGTTTCAGAGTTAACTTCAACGATTGCTGCTTCTTTTGCATCTTCAGATACTGCTACTGCAACAAGTCCTTCAGCTGCGATACGTCCAGCTTTCTTTGCTGCTTTTGCAAGACCGTTTTCTCTTAAAAATTCAACTGCTGCGTCCATGTCTCCTTCTGTCTTTGTAAGAGCTTTCTTACAATCCATCATTCCGGC
>ERZ838118.5231-NODE-5231-length-10439-cov-3.000193_pt1 | contig 10439 bp, 8 predicted proteins | sample MGYA00519863_ERZ838118 | MGnify/ENA primary metagenome ERZ838118 (study PRJEB31850, sample SAMEA3708827) | human gut metagenome | biome: human gut; feature: human-associated habitat; material: faeces | place: China | collected 2014 ...
TCTTCATTGTACATGATAGACACCGACGTACATGCCGCGCAGTTAGAGGCAATGGTCGGAAAAGCGAATACCGGCTTGTCATCCGTGATGCATAAGCATTTTACGGTATCTAATGCCTTTCCGCCACCCACGCCAAATACCATATCTGCTTCTTCGTATTCCGGCAGTTCACGCAGCTTCTCTACTGTCGCGTAAGTACAGTCTGTTCCATAAATCTTTGTTCCGATGATCTCCAGATTGGTTTTCGCCACATAGGCCCGGATTTTGTCTTCCGCAGCGTTCAGTGCTCGCCTGCCGCCAATGATCAGAACCTTTTTTCCATAAGATTCGCAGACTGGACCGATTTTATCATAAATCTTATCTCCGATTGAATAGTTTGGTAAATGAACCTCATAATTTTCCAGCTTCACTCGTTTCGCTCCTCCTGGTTATTCCACATGATTTCGATCTGTCAGGATAATTCCCTTATATCTTGGAGAGGTCCGCTCTAATTCATAGCACTCTCCCTCCGGTGTCGGATACTGGTCCACGAAATCACGGATCTGTTTCATTTCGTCTTCTGTCAGATCAAATTCCAGTGTCTGAAGATTGGACTTCACATGTTTGGAGTTTCTCGTTCCAACCATAACCGCCCCTACGCTCTTCTGATTTAAGATATACTGGGTTGCCACATTGGCAATCGTCACTCCATGATGATCCGCAATGGCCTTCAGTACCGGAAGCAGCTTCTGCATGCCATCCCAGCCCAACGAATCCTCAATGATCTGCATATACTTAACCTGGGAACGGGTTTCCGGTGCCTCATATTCTTTTCCCATGTAGCGCTCCGCCAGAAATCCCCCTGCCAGCGTGCCATACGCAAAGGTATAAATACCATGCTCCGCGCTGTAATCCAGAAGTGTGCGTTCCGGACGGCGGTCAAATACAGAATACTGTGCCTGATTGGATACCACCGGAATTCCCGCATCCACCATCTGTTTTAACGCATTAGTGTCCATGTTGCACATGCCGATGTTGCGGATCTTTCCTTTCTCCTGCAGCTTCACCAGATCAAAGGCGGTCTCCATCATACCCGGAACATCAAAATCCCACCAATGGAACTGAACCAGATCCAGAGCCTCCCGGTGCATTCTCTTCAAAGAACGGTCCACGATGCCTTCCGTGTACTTCATGTTGATGACCGGAAGCACATCTTTATCCGGCACAAATTTGGTGTGAATCTGAATATCCTCCTCCTGATAATGTCCGCTGCCCTTTAAGTCCATAACAAACCGGCCCAGCACTTCCTCTGCCCCCGTATAAATATCCGCGCAGTCAAAGGTTGTAAAGCCCTGCTCCACCAGCTCATGGAACGCGCGAATGGCATCATCGTAGTCCAGATGTCCCTGCAGACAATGCTCCGCAGACAGCTGCCAGCACCCATTGATGACTCGGTTAAAGGTATATCCATTCTTAAATTGACATTTTTTCCGCATGATAGATTTCCTCTTTTCTTAGACTTCGTTTTCTCTCTCCGGTTTCCGGATCGGCACCACGGTACACTGCCCATGACTCTGAATCCGTTTTCCCACTCTTGTGATTTTAAATCTGGCTCCACAGTTCGGATCCGGACAGGCAATCTCCGTATCCGAAAGCATCCAGTCATTGGGATCCAGTGGCCGCTGCTTTGCCGGAAGCACCGAAAGAAGGGCACTTAAGGAATACATGGAAAAGGATGTATCCTTCGGGAACACCAGATTTTCCCCCTGTACTAGAAAATAATCTCCCGCCTTGTGGCTGCACACCATCGGCCGGTCTGTGGCTATCACTTCCACTTTTAAATCATATAAAGTAAATGTATCATCCATTCTGTCTGCTCCTTTTTATTCTTCTTTCTGACATCCCCAGCCAGTCAGTACTGCCCCCAAAAATACAGCAAATAATACAAAGCCATAAATAGTTCCGCCTGCTACAACAACAGGAGAAAGTCCGGTCAGGGCAGATCCGATAAATACAAACACACTCATAAACGGAATGATGGCCGGGAGACTGTTGGCCGTACCATCTAACAGATTTGCCCTGCGGTATGGATGAATATTTCTTGCCGCTCCGATCTTATTTAAAATAGGTCCAAACGTCAGAATGGAAGCACTGGTCACACCGCCTAAGAGAATCGTCGTAAACGCGATGCCCATCATGCAGACCAGCTCTGCTCCCTGGGTGGTGCCAGCCATCCGGCTGTCCAGAATCTTCTCGGCAATCAGATTCAGCATACCCGCATCACTCAGAACACCCATGATGCCAAACACGGAAATGACCAGCGCGCAGGTCGGTAAAATATTGTTAATGCCGTCAATCAAAAATCCTACTGCCGCATTGTTTGCCGCGTCATTAGAAAACACCTGGGCCGGAGTGAAAAGTCCTGCAGCCAGACCAACCACGGTACCCGTTACCAGACCCACTAAAATACCTTCGTAAATATTTCTCGTTTTTGTTGAAATAGTTAGCATCAGAACAACCGGGATCAGCATCACCAGAGAAACCGGATTGGCTGCCGCGTCAATGGAACCGCCCTCATATACACCGCCCATGCCGCCGAAGACCGCAAAGATCACAATCGTGATCAGGCCCGCCACTGCGGAATATTTAATACGGCTGGAAACAACACCGCCGATGTCTGCCGGCTTTCCGTTTTTAAACTGCTGAGTCGATGCGGAAGCAATGGTCGTATCTGATATCGGAGCCAGATTATCACCGAAAATTGCGCCAGACACAATACAGCCTGCCATCATCATCTCATTCGCGCCCAGCATAATGCCCGCCGGATAAAAGATTGGAAACGCGATAAACATAGTTCCGATCGAGGAACCGGTCGCCGTAGAAACAATGCAGGTGGCAATAAACGTAAATGCAACAAAGATGCCGCCCTTCATGCCAACCGCATTCGCGATCCACACAAAACCACCAGAAAGACCACACAGTTTAATCAGCGCGCTGAACATGCCGACCAGTAACAAAATCACAACAACCGATACGGATGTGATTGAGGAAATACCCTTGATGGCACTCTCCCAGAAATCACTGTAGCTGGTACAAAAAACGCCGCCGATCAGAAGTGCCAGAAAACCGCCTACTGCAAGCGCCTCCATATTGAACGCCTTAAATCCAATAAAAAGCACCATACAGAAGAACACATAAATTGCCACTGGAATCAGCGACATCCCGATTCCGCCCCGAAACTGAAGTTTTCTCTCCTCACTCATACCTTTTTCCTTCCTTTCTCTTGTTCCCTATGCAACAAAAAAGCCCGCCCCTGAACTACGTTCAAGGACAGGCTGTTATATACCTGCGGTACCACCTTGTTTGGTGCCAAGCACCCACTCTTTACAGAATGCCATTACATTCCTGGTCCGTTAACGCTGACCGTTGCGTCGCAGCTACTAAAGTCTGGTCTGTTTTCCTGACCGTTCTTTTTCACATTGCCCTCTGAGGCCCACTTACCATGACACTCTGTCCGGATTCCACCACCCCGGACTCTCTGTGAGACTGCTTATATGGCACAACTTCCTCTTCAATGGTTTAAAGCAATGATAGCAATGGAACTGAGAAATGTCAAGTATATAATTTTTAGAAAAGCGTAAGAATGCCGTAATTCAGACATTTTTCTCGACAGACGGCCATTCCATTATTATAATACAGGTACCGGGGCACTGCATTTCCTGTCCCGGAATCTATACCTGCTTTTAGAGGAGCTGCCTATGAATATCACGGTAATTTACGCTTCCGGCCGAAAAACCAGATCAAGCACTTACCAGATCGCACAGATGCTCATCAAAGAACTCCTGGAAGATGGAACCTGTTTTTCCTTCTTTCTCCCGGATGACATGCCTCACATCTGTACCGGATGCCGCGCCTGCATCCTTGGAAAAGAGCAGGCCTGCGGAGGTGCTGCCGCCATGGCACCCATCCTTAAGGCTATGGAACAGTCCGGGCTGATTCTGTTCTGTGCGCCCACTTATGTATATCATGTTCCTGGACAGATGAAATCCCTGCTTGACTACCTCGCATACCGCTGGATGGTTCACCGCCCTGATCTTTCCTTCATGAAAAAGCAGGCAGTCATCATTAACACAGCTGCAGGCGGCGGTATGCGTTCCACCGTCCGCGATATCAAAGACAGTACAGAAAACCTAGGATTTGCGAGAACCCACTGTATTTCCCAAAGCGTATGGGATTACACCTGGAATGATCTGCCGGAATCTTTCCGGAAATCCATTCAACGTAAGGTAACACGTACCGCTCGGAATGTCCGGCACTGTGCCAGACACCTGACTCCGTCGCCGAAAGTATGCTGCGAGTTCACCCTCTATCGTTTTCTGCATAAGCACAAGAAAATGAGCACAGTCGATGATGCTTACTGGCAGGAGCATGGCTACAACACAGGGTGGCCCTGGAAAAGCAAAAAAGCATTATAATTACCGAAACCCTTTTCGTTTTCTTGCCGCTCCGATCAGTTCTTCTGCCTCATCAAACGCGCCGGGCAGATAGCTTTCCATCCACTCTTTTCCCTCTTTTTCCTGTTTCTTGATTTCAGCCCAGTTCACCAGAACTTCATCCGAGCCGGAAACCGCTGTGGTTCCAAACACATGCGGGTGCCGGCGAATCATTTTATCCGTGATTCCACGCATGACATCCTCCAGCGTAAATAAGCCTTCTTCCTTTGCAATCTGCGCATGCATGACCACCTGCAAAAGCAGGTCGCCCAGCTCTTCTTTTAAGTTCTCTGCATTTCCCGTCTGCTCCAGAATGTTGATGCCGCCAACCACCTCCGCGGCCTCCTCCACACAGGCTGCTTTCAGGGAACCATGGGTCTGCTCCCGGTCCCAGGGACAGCCATCCTCCGCGCGAAGGCGGGCAATGACCTGTACCAGGCGGTTTAATTCTTTATCTGATGAATTGTAATTTTCATTCATATCTGCTCTCCTGTTTTATCTTATTTCTTCATTTCTTTTACATTATGCCATACAGTAAATCCTACGCCCACCCAGATAAAGCAAAACGCGATCAGGCGGTGAACCTCCAGCGGTTCATGGAAATAAAAGAGTCCCATAAGAAACTGAATCGTAGGATTCACATACATCAAAATCCCCGTCAAATAATAAGGAATCATGCGGACTCCCCTGTTAAATAACAAAAGCGGCACAGAAGTAATCGCTCCTGCTATCGGAAAAAGCAGAAACTGCATTCCATGAAGGACTCCCAGACTTCCATTACCATTCATTTCGCTGTAAATACAGAAAAGAAGCGCGATCGGCGTCACAAACAACGTTTCCGCAAACAGGGAAAGTCCTGCATCTAAATGCACACTCTTTTTCACAGCTCCGTAAAAAGCAAAGCTCAACCCGATCACCATAGCCATAACCGGAACCATCCGGTACACACCAATCAGATACCCCACTCCAATCAGGGAAAACAGTGCCGTCATCTGCTCTAACCGGCTCATCCTTTCATGAAAGAAAAACACGCCGATGGCTGTGACAAAAATCGGCTCCAGAAAATATCCCAGGCTGGCATCTAGCACATGTCCTGAATTGATAGCGAAAATATATACGCCCCAGTTAATACACACCAGCACACCACTGACCATGCAGCAGCACACTGTCTTTTTATCATGAAAGATCTTTCTGATATCTCCCATCCGCCCGGTCACGGCCAGATGGCCAAACATAAAAATCATGGACCAGACCACTCTCTGGGCCAGTACATAAGCGGAATTTATCTCTGCAAGAAGATTCCAAAATACGGTGAGTAATCCCCAGCAGATGTATGTAATTGTAACACTGATCGTTCCTTTTCTTTTTGTAGTATCCATATATTGTTTCTCCAATATTGTCATGACATCCGGCTGCATTGGCGTGAACTTGACACCACGCTTCAACATCCCCATAACTTTTCTCGCTTTTCGCTCAATCTCTCTGGCGGTATGCTCACTCGTCAACATCAGATGATTTCCGGCGATTGTATATTCCCGTTCTATGTATTCTTCTGTTATCGGAAACATATCTTGTATCAGAAATGCGCTCTCCCGGCTGTCGTCCAGTTTGGCGATATGAAGAATGTCGCAAGATTTCCCGGTTTTTTCTTTTTTCTCCATAATCCGTCTGTATTTGTCAATGCGGCTAGACAATGGTATCATCCAGTATATCCCGGTACTTGTATCTTCAAGGCAGTAATAACGTGGTCTGTTTCCTGCCTTATTTCCTTTGAGATACGGATCTGGCATATCTTCAAAAAATTTATCCTTGATAATGTAAAAGCCTGTTTTCTTCATTTGCCTGTCCTCATTACGGAAAAGTCCCTCGCCTTGCGGCGAAGGACTATACTTTCGACCCAACCATTTATATACCGCATATCGGTCAGCGGTAAACTTTCAACCCGACCATTTATATACCACATATCGGTCAGTGGTAAACTTCCTTTGTACCTACATTCTAGCAAGTGCAAAGAGGAAAGTCAATAGGGATACAGAAACAGGATCATTATTAGCACCTATACGTGTATAATATGCATTATCATACATGACAGCGCCATTATCGGATGTCAGTTTTAAAATAATCACAGACTTATTAATAATTAACCATTCTAATCTTACTTCCTAACTGCCCTCGATAACGTTCTGTAATTGGTGTATTTTGTAATTTATCCCTCGCTCTCATTATGCAGCAATCCCTTTTTTCGTCCTTTTAAATTTCTTCCAACCGGAACTCTGCCTGCAGCGCCCTTAACATCTGCGCTTCCCGGCGGTGGCAGGTAAAAATGATCATCTGGCCGTCGTAGGCCGCTGAAAGCCACTTAAGCGCAGTCCGCAGCCGGTCGTCATCATAAAGCGTAAAGCTGTCGTCAAAGATCAGAGGGAAGGGCTCCCCATCCCCCTGAAGAAGCCTGGCAGCCGCCAGCCGCAGAGCCAGATACACCTGGTCCATGGCCCCGCTGCTGATGCTCTCCAGCGGCACCAGTCTGCTCTTTGTATTCAGAAATACGTTTAAATTTTCATCAATGCTCATGCTGTCATAGATTCCTCCGGTGATCCCGGATACCAGCCTGGACGCCTCCTTATTCAGGTACAGGCCAAAGGAATCCCGGATGGAGGAGGACAGCTCCGTCATGGTCTCCTGAGCCATCTCGATGGCCAGGATCTCTTCCCGGACCCGGTCGTTTTCCGCCAGCACCCGTTTTAAGGCCGCGGCCCTGGTCCGGCAGGTGCCAAGATGCTCCAGCTTCTTTTCCAGCTCCCACTGGGTCCTCTGCTGCTTTTCGATCATCTCGCTGCAGTTATTCTGTTTCTCCTGGAGAGAGCTGATATCTTCTGTATATTTATCCAGCGCATGCTCAGACTGGTCCAGCATATCACAAAGCTTTGAAAACTCTGCCATACGGCCATAAAACGTGTCCATGGCCTCCGAGGATACGGTCCCGTCTCCCAGATGCCGGGCCAGAAGCTCCGAAAGCTGCGCCCGGGCCTCTTCCATTTTTCTGTCAAAACGCTTTCCCCGGGCCGTCAGCACCATCGCCAGGACCAGGCCCATTATGGCCCCTCCTCCCCCGGCAATGACAAACGGCAGGAAACGGGAAAGATCTGTGATCCCCAGATATCCGGCCATAAGGGCGCCGCAGATTGCCAGGAGTATCCCCGCTCCCGCCAAAAGCTTCCGGGACCGTTTTTTGCACTCGCGCTCCGCAGTGCAGAAGCTGTCATACAGGGATCTGGCCTTTTCCTCACAGGCCGCCACCGATGACCGGTCTGTAAACTGGCCGTCCGCCAGCACCTGGCGGCTTTTTTTCACCTTTTCAGCCAGAGCTGCCCTCTCCGCCTGGGTATTTTCAATGATCCCCTTTACCTGGGAACGTGTTCTCTGGTAAACAGCCAGCTGGTTTTCATACTGGGGGGAGGAGATCTCCGCATCCACCGCCCGGATCTCCGCCAGCAGCGCCGTATACTCCCTGGATGCATCCGGGACCAGATTGGCCTCCAGGCTCCGCTTCTGGTTTTTCAAAAACGCCGTTGCCTTCGTTATGTTCAGCGATATATTCCCAGTGGTGTTCATGTTGGCGATATAGTTCTTCAGCTCGCCCACCATACCGTCCTCAGTAGCGCTTTTTAACTGGCTGATGCTGATGGTGTTATTATACGTCGTTTCATTGAGGCCTCCCAGGATCCGGTCCATCAGGGCACGGGTGGGCTCCTCCTCCCGTCCCTGGGTCTCGTTGATGATCCTCAGATACCGGTCGTCCTTGCGGAATCTCCTCTCAATGCGGTAGACCACGCCCCCCTGCTCCAGACGCAGCCAGCCCTCGTAGGTCCCACTGTTCTCCCATGGCTCGTACTTAGAATACAGATCATTTCTGGCAGCGCGCCCACGGCCCCGTTCCATTCCAAAGAGCATTCCCCGGATAAAGGTATGAAGCGTGGACTTTCCCGCCTCATTGCGGCCATAGATCACATTGATCCCGTCTGAAAAGGAGATGGTCCGGTCATGGATCTTTCCGAATCCGTTGATATGCAGTTCCAGCAGCTTCATGTTCCCTAACTCCTTTCATCCTTTGTCATCAAAAGCGCATGGATCCCATAATACAGGGCCTTTTTCTCCACCGGGCTCATATTTTCCTTCATTAATGCCTGGATATAAAATCCGATCATATCACTGGGATGGTCGGCAAACAGCGCGTGAAAATCGTACTGGGGCTCCGTTTCATCCAGGATCTCGCTGATATTCCACTGGCCCGCCAGAAGCTCCGGATCAAATTCCGTGTCCGGATCCCGCATGCCCCGGATCCGGAAGCGGTAAATATTGGATGCGCCGCGCTTTTTGATCTCGTCCGCAATGAGCTGGGAAAGCTCGGCATTGGTGGTCGCCGGGGTCACACTGACTACCAATGGGATATACTGGGCCTGGGCGGCTGCCTTGAATTTCAGAGAGGTCACATGGCCGGTGGCGTCGTCGATCTCTCCTGTCAGATAGCCGTGAGGGCCGGTCTCCGTAAGGTCCAGAGGCTCCGGGGAACCTGGATACGCCATCCGGTTTTCCAGAAGCACCGCAGGCTTATGGATATGGCCCAGGGCGATATAAGAAAACGGCAGCGCCGCCAAAGCGTTTTTATCAAAGGGCAGGTGCTTCGCATCCCCTCCATGGAGCATCAGGATCCTGGTCCGTCGGGAAGCAGATACAAAAAATCCCGCAGTCCTGTCTTCTGTGATCTCCGTCGTATGGTAGCTGAAGCCGTAAACCTCCGTGTTCAGATCCTCAAAATATACGGAGGTCATGGTTTCGTCCATCAGAAACGTCACATTGGGGCACCAGGAAAAGCTCAGAAGGGCAGAGCTTTTGCGGATCCGGTCATGATTTCCGGCGATGATCACCACCCGGGTCCCCGGGATCGTGGAAAACAGGTAATTGACCTCCTTCAGATCCCTGGCCAGCGGCTGGCGGTGGAACAGATCTCCCGAGATCAGAAGAAGATCCGCACGGCTGTCCCTGGCATCCTCAATGATGGCCTGGAAGGTGAGGCGGATGGCCTGCTCCCTCTTTTTCCCCCAGGGCCGGTCGCTGTCAGGCACCATCCCCCAGTGGATGTCTGCAGTGTGAATAAATTTCATGGCTGAATCCCCCAATTACCGAATAGAGACGAAAGGAGCGCAGCAGTCATCTGCGCGCTCCCAGTCACTCGTATTTTTTACAGATCACAGTTATTTACAGTACGCGGGAACGGAACCACATCGCGGATATTGCCCATTCCTGTCAGATACATCACGCAGCGCTCGAAGCCAAGGCCAAAGCCGGAATGGCGTACAGAACCGTATTTACGCAGATCCAGATAGAAGCCATAATCCTCTTCCCTTAAGCCCAGCTCCTTCATTCTTCCCAGAAGCTTGTCGTAGCTGTCCTCTCTCTGACTTCCTCCGATGATCTCTCCGATTCCCGGAACCAGGCAGTCCATGGCTGCAACCGTCTTTCCGTCCTCGTTTAGCTTCATATAGAACGCCTTGATCTCCTTTGGATAGTCCGTAACGAACACCGGCTTCTTAAAGATCTCCTCTGTCAGATAGCGCTCATGCTCCGTCTGGAGATCGCAGCCCCAGAATACTTTATAATCGAATTTATCGTTATGCTCCTCCAGAAGCTTGATGGCCTCCGTATAGGTCACATGACCAAATTCAGAATTTAATACATGGTTTAACCGGTCTAAGAGTCCCTTATCCACAAACTGGTTGAAAAACTGCAGATCCTGAGGACAGGTATTCATTACATAGCGGATAACATATTTCATCATATCCCTGGCCAGATCCATGTCGTCGTTTAAATCCGCGAAAGCAATCTCCGGCTCGATCATCCAAAACTCCGCGGCATGGCGCTGGGTATAGGATTTTTCCGCCCGGAAGGTAGGGCCGAAGGTATAAACCT
>ERZ838118.5256-NODE-5256-length-10386-cov-4.218469_pt1 | contig 10386 bp, 7 predicted proteins | sample MGYA00519863_ERZ838118 | MGnify/ENA primary metagenome ERZ838118 (study PRJEB31850, sample SAMEA3708827) | human gut metagenome | biome: human gut; feature: human-associated habitat; material: faeces | place: China | collected 2014 ...
TGGTGCATCTACCCGATGTACGACTACGCCCACGGCCAGAGCGACTCGATCGAGCAGATCACCCACTCGATCTGCACGCTCGAATTCGACGTACACCGTCCGCTCTACGACTGGTTCATCCAAGCGTTGGAGATCTTCCCTTCGCATCAGTACGAATTCGCACGTCTGAACCTCACCTATACGATGATGTCGAAGCGCAAACTGCTCAAATTGGTGCAGGAAGGCGCCGTGATGGGCTGGGACGACCCCCGCATGCCGACCATCTGCGCCCTGCGCCGCAAGGGTTACACCCCGGCTTCGGTGCGCAACTTCGCTGAAATGGTAGGCGTTGCCAAACGCGACAACGTCATCGACCTCGGCAAGCTGGAATACTGCGTCCGCGAAGACCTGAACAAGGTCGCCCAGCGTCGCATGGCCGTACTCAACCCGCTGAAAGTGGTCATCACCAACTACGACGAGAACAAGACGGAACTCTTCACGGCGATCAACAATCCTGAGGACGAAGCGGCCGGAACACGTCAGGTGCCCTTCTCGAAGGTGATCTACATCGAACGCGACGATTTCATGGAGGAGCCTCCCAAGAAGTTCTTCCGCCTTTCGCCGGGCGGCGAAGTGCGTCTGCGCTACTCGTACCTCATCAAATGCGAGGAGGTGGTCAAGGATGCCGAAGGCAACGTCACAGAACTGCGCTGCACCTACGACCCGATGTCGGGCCAAGGCTCGTCGAGCGACGGCCGCCGCGTAAAAGGCGTCATCCACTGGGTGGCGGCCAAAGACGCCGTCGAAGCCGAAATCCGTCTGTTCAACCCGCTCTTCACCAAGGAGAATCCCGACGACGTCGAGGAGGGACAGACTTGGGAGGACAATCTCAACCCCGAATCGATGGTCCGAATCAAAGGCTATCTCGAACCGTCGCTGCGCGACGTTCCGGTCGGTCAGGCCGTTCAGTTCGAGCGCGTGGGCTACTTCTGCCCCGACACCGACTCGACGCCCGAACACCTCGTGTTCAACCGCACGGTGACGCTCAAGGATTCATGGGCGAAGATCAACAAGTAAAGGCGATCGACTGAAAATCGAGTTACGATACCGAACGGGGACACACTCCCCGCGAAAAGCGGCCCGCTGAGCGGGCCGCTTTTTCGTACGACGGACCAACCACGCCTGTCAGGCGGTCGGTTCATGCACCCGGACTGGTTTCCAGTCCGGACCGACTTCTATTTCAGCGGAATATAAATCTCCGTTTTCAGCTTTTCCGCCGGCACCCGGTCGGGATTATTGCGGTAGCGTTCGAAACCGGGGCTGTCACGCAGTTCGCAGCCGCTTCGGGGCAGCCACTCCCGAAAGATTTTGTGATAGGCGCCGCCCAATCCGGCATAAGGACCCGTATGGACGAACATCGCATAGCGGCCTCCGGCGATCGTCTTGACGCCCACGGGGCCGACGGCCACCGGACCTTTGGGAATCGTCAGGCATACGTCGCACCGCAGGTCGCCGGATTTCGAAATGTCGGGATCGTTGTGGTAAACGACGATGGACTCGATCCCCGCCGAGAAGAGTTTCTGCTCTTTGACGTATTGCCAGAGACGGGCGAAACAGTCGCCGTAATCGACTTCGCCGTAATCCCCCTGAGCGCGGAGATAGGCCACGGTCTTTTCGGGAATTTCCAGCATTTTGGGTTTCGACAACCGGATTCCGGCGTCGGAATGCATGCATTTTGTCATGGACGGAAGGTTTTTAGCGGTTCGATACTCTTTTGGCGAGATGCCGAAAAACCGTCCGAAAGCCTTGGTCAGCGACGACGGGGCGTCGTACCCCACGCGGTAGGCGATCTCTGCGACCGTAAGATCGGAATAAAGCAGCAGGCGTGCCGCCGTCTCGATGCGCGTGCGGGCGATGAACTCCCCCGGCGGCTCGCCCAGAAAGGCCGAAACGATGCGGTGGAAATGGCAGGGCGAAAACGACGACACCTCGGCCAGCGTACGCAGGTCGAGCGTTTCGTCCAGATGGGTCCGGATGTATTCGACGACGGTGTTGATCCGCCGCTGATAATCGGCTGTCGTGGCTGGTTTGTTCTTCATCTCGGCGACAAAGGTATTCTCCGCCGGGGAAACGGACTTTTCCGATTTTGCGAATTTGCCTTACATCATCCGCCCGAAAGTCCTCCTGCCTAAAAGATAACGCAGCACCACCGAACCTCGGTAAATATTCTCTTCCGCGGACCCTTTGCGGTTCTGCCGGATGGTCTTCCGCTTGCGGGACAGATCGCGGTGCCACCGCAGGAAGTCGCGGTAGGCGCGGAACACCGCCCGGAAATTGTCGCTCCGCCCCTGCACCAGATAGGACAAGGCCGCCAGCAAGTCGAGCGCAGGACGCACGACGGCAACCGTGATCCGCTGCACGGACGAAGAGCACTTATAGAGCATCGCCAGATTATTGCGGTGGTTGTAGAAGACTTTGGTCGGCGAATCGGCCGTGAGCGTACCGCCGCCGAGGTGGTAGACCCTGCTCTGCGGCACGACCCGCACCCGGTAACCGGCCAGCTGCATGCGCCAGCAGAGGTCAATCTCCTCCATGTGGGCGAAAAAATCGGCGTCGAAGCCGCCCAGCGCATGGAAAACATCGGCCCGGCAGCAGAATGCGGCGCCGCTGACCCAGAAAACGTCGCGGGCGTCGTCGTACTGGCCCTCGTCGGCCTCGACCTGTTTCAGGATGCGGCCCCGGCAGAACGGATAGCCGAGAAAGTCGATAAATCCGCCCGAAGCGCCTGCATATTCGAATTTCGTGCGGTCCGTCCATGAGATCAGTTTCGGAGAGACGACGGCTACGTCGGGTTCGCGTTCCAGCACGTCGAGGATCGGAGCGAGCCACCCTTCGGGCGTCTCTATGTCGGAATTGAGCAGCAGGTAATAGTCCGCCCGGACCTGCTCCAAAGCCCGGTTATACCCTCCGGCAAACCCGTAATTGGCATCGAGACGCAACACCCCGACGGAGGGGAATTCCGTCGCCAGCACCCTCAGCGAATCGTCCGTCGAACCGTTGTCGGCGACCACGACCTCCACGCCGGCAGGGGCCGCAGCGACGACACTGGGCAGGAAACGGCGCAGGTGTTCCGCGCCGTTCCAGTTGAGTATGACTATCTTAGCGACCGACATTTGTACGTTTGTGTTTCCAGCGGCGGTGCGACCACATCCAGAGTTCCGGGTGTTCGCTGATCATCGCTTCCAGCTTCCTAACGTAACGCTCCGTAATTTCGTATTCGGCGACCTGCTCTTCACCGTCGTAAATCGGCTCGAACGACATCTGGTAGCGGCCCCGCCGCAGACGGTCCATCCTGACGAAATAGACCGGCAGTTTGCAGCGCAGCGCCAGCTTCTCCCCGCCGTCGAAAAAAATCGTATCCTGATTGAGGAAGCGGAACCAATGGCTGTCGGGACGGCGCGGCGGATTCTGGTCGGCGATAAGCCCCATGACGAGGTTTTTGCCGTCCACGCCGCATTCCCGGTTGCGCAGGTAGAAGCGCAGCGAATCCTTCATGGCCACGGTCATCGAATTTTCATAGTTGCGCAAACGCTGGTAAAGCCGCTCCATGACCTTGCTGCGCAGGGGATGATACACCGCCACCAACATCTGCGAGCGTTCGTAAAGCCCCCAGTAGGAACAATACTCCCAACAGCCGAAATGGGCCGTCATAGCGATCCAGTCGCGGCCGTGCACGGCCTTGTAATGTTCGTCGAATCCCTTCACCGTCAGCACCGTGCGGGCCTTTTCTTCGCCCATATGGGCCATATTGACCGTATCGACGAATATCTCGGCCAGCGTCCGGTAGAAATTGCGGCGGATGACGGCCAGCTCCCCGACGCTCTTTTCCGGGAACGAATTGCGCAGGTTTTCGTTCACGACCTTCATGCGGTAACGCAGGCAGTAGTAGAGTATGAAAAAGAGCAGGTTCTCGACGACGTAATATTTGAACCAGTACGGCAGCACGGCAAAGAAACGGGCACCGAGCCACAAAGACTCCAGCCATACCTTCTGCGCAAAATTCAGCTCAGCTCGTTTCATCCGGCAAGGCGTTAGGGTTCGACAAAAAGTTTCACGTTATCCACCTTGGTGCGTATCCTCAGCCAGCTGGCCAGCGTCTTCCGGTCGATCGAATCGGCGGGCGCCTTGGGCGTAACGACGCAAACGAGGGTCGTATCGAGCGGCGTGCCCGCGACATCGAACGTAATGCCCTTCATCAGCGATATGGCCTTGATATTCTCCATCATGACGCCCACTTCGCGCGAAATGTCGTCCACTTCGACGTTCGTAACCCGGTAGCGTTTCAGCTGAGCCGTCATTTCGCCGATGCGCCGGTTCTTCTCCTCCAGCAGTTCGAGGTAGCTCTGCTGCAGCGACGCCACGTTTATCTCGTCCGTCTTGTTGGCCTGACGCACCACCAGTTCGGCCTTCTCCAGTCCGAAGTTGCGCATCTGCGCACGGGCATTCTCGATAATTTCATCGCCGATGGGTTCTCCCACGAGCAGCAGTTCGATCTGCGAGGGGTCTTTGCCGTGCGCATAATGCTTGTTGCACTCGATCACGCGCGTATGCGGAAACTTGAAGACCTGCGCGACGTATTTGTCGGCCACGGCTTCGAACAGCGAGACGCGGACCATATGGAAACCGATGACGACGCTCGGAATGAAAGTCACGAGCGTAATAACCATCATCAGCCGCTTGACGTTGCGTTCGCGCACCTTGTCGATAAAGGCGTTCTTCTCGTACTTCAGGAAACGGACCATGAGGTAAGTCGCCAGCGCGATGAAGACCGAGTTGATGAAAAAGAGGTAAAAGGCCCCGACGAAGAATTTTATCTGCCCCGTCGCCAGACCGAAGCCCGCCGTGCAGAGGGGCGGTATCAGCGCCGTGGCGATCGCCACACCGGGGATAACGGTCGAGGTGCGGTCCTGCCGCGTCTGCGCCACGATACCGGCCAGACCGCCGAACAGGGCGATCAGCACGTCGTAGGTCGTCGGCACCGTGCGGGCCAGCAGCTCGCTGCTGTTCGACGAGAGGGGCGACACGAGGAAATAAACCGTCGAGGTGATAATCGCCACGATGAACATCAGCGCATAGTTGCGCAGCGCCTTTTTGAGCAGCTCGAAATCGTTGATGCCCAGCGAAAGGCCGATGCCCATAATAGGACCCATGATCGGCGAAATGAGCATGGCGCCGATAATTACGGCCGCCGAATTGACGTTCAGGCCGAGCGACGCGATCATCGTCGCAAAAATCAGCACCCAAAGGTTCACCCCGCGGAACACCACGCCCTTGCTGATGGCCGCCACGACCTCGTCGCGCTGCGCCTTGTCTTCGTCGAGGCTGAAGCGCCCCCGCAGGAATTCACGCATCTCCCCGATCCAGAGCGAGAAAGAGCGTTTTACATTATGCGTATCGTTCGTATTTTCCATTTCAACATGCACTATCTTTCATTTATTCCTCTTCGTCCGCCGCCGTCTCCCGCTTCGGTTTGGGTTTTCCGGCCAGCACGATCACGAACTCCCCCTTGGGGTCCGTCGTGCGGAAGTGTTCCAGCACCTCGGCGACCGTACCGCGAACGGTCTGTTCGAATTTCTTGGTCAGCTCGCGCGACACCGAAACCCTGCGTTCCGGCCCGAACACCTCGGCAAACTGTTCGAGACACTTCACCACGCGGTAGGGAGACTCGTAGAATATCATCGTGCGCTCCTCCGCGGCAAGCGACTGCAACTGTTTGGCCCGGCCCTTCTTCTGGGGCAGGAAACCCTCGAAACAGAACCGGTCGCACGGAAACCCGCTCTGCACCAGCGCCGGAATCAGCGCCGTGGCTCCGGGCAAGGTCTCGACCTCGATCCCCGCTTCGACGCAGGTCCGCACCAGCAGAAAACCGGGATCGGAGATGCCGGGCGTGCCCGCATCCGACACCAGCGCCGCATTGCGTCCGGCCGCGATCGACTCGGCGACCATCTTCACCGTGGCGTGTTCGTTGAATTTATGATGGGAATAGAGTTTCTTCTCGATGCCGAGATGTTTCAGCAGGAACGAAGTCGTCCGCGTATCCTCGGCGAGTATGAAATCCACGTCGCGCAGGACATTGACCGCACGCAGCGTAATGTCGTCGAGATTGCCGATCGGGGTGGGAACGATATAAAGCTTTGCCATGCAGCTATGCGAATTTACGTTCCAGCAGTTCCATCAGGAATTTGGCCCCGTCGGAATTGGCGTTCCACGCATAATTCTCGGCGATATAAATCATGCACTCGTCGAAATCGTCGAAACCGTTGAGCGTTCCGATCGCCGCCTCGTAAGCCGCTGCATCGCCGCCGAACAAGTCGCGGATCATCAGGAACTTGTCGTTGATGCCGATGGCGCGGCGCAGGTCGGTAACGTGTTCGCTGCGACGCAGTTCGGACGCCACGTCGCGCGGCGGCGCGATCGTGTCGGCCAGTGTCTGCACATTGTGGTTGATCACCTCGCCCAATACGGCGCCGGAGGTGTTTTTCGCTTCGAGCGTGATCTCTTCGAAATCAGGCTCGTCGTCATCCCCGGCATTGTCGGGCGCAGTCGTTTCGGCCGCTTTCGGCTGCGGAGCGGCAACCGGAGCGGCAACCGGAGTCCGCGATGCCAAAGCGTCCGGTCCGGGTGCAAAGGTTGTCGCGGAGCCGAGAGAGGTTGTCGCGGAGCCGAGAGAGGTTGTCGCAGAGCCGACGGAAGTTGTCGCGGATGCTGCGGGTTCCGTCACGGGCGCCGTAAATGGAGTTGCAGAAAGGGCGGACCCGGCAGTTGCGTCAGCGGAAACGGAGACTCCGGCGGCAGCAGTTCCGGCCGATACAGAATCGGACGCTGCGGAACCGGATGACGCGGAACCGGCCACCGCCGGTTGTGCGAACGACGCTTCGGCCGCAGGTTTCCCTCCCGCAACAGGTTTTGCGGTAGGCTCAGGGGCCGGAACGGACGCAGGTTTCGGGGCAGGCGCAGGCTTCGGGGCAGGCGCCGCAGGCTCCGTATTATATAGCGACATGATGACGCGCTGTTTATGGCGGTGACGGACAGTCTCCTCTTCCAGTTCGAACAGTGTCGGAGCTATGGGTTGAGTTCCCGGCGCGGAATGCGCTTCGGCTTTGGCAGGAGCTTCCTGCGCCGGAGTCTGTTCCGCATCGACGGACGGCGCAGGTGAGACGGCTGATGCGGCGGCAGGCTCTGCAACCGACTCGGAATGTGCCCCGACGACGGACTCGGCAGCGGATTCTGAGACGGACTCCGCAACGGATTCGGAAAGCGACTCTGCGAAAGATTCGGTCGCGGATTCGACGACGGGTTCAGCAATGAATTCGGGCTTTTCGGACGCTTCCTCCGGTTCTCGGACAGTTTCCGCCAGCGGCACTGACTGCTCGGCGGCAGGTTCCGCGGCATTTACGGCAACGGGTTCGGACGGAGTCGTCTCCTCAATGGAAAACTCGGATTCAGGCTCAGAAGCGACCGGTCCGGATTCGGTCACGGGTTCAGCGGCAGAGATTTCCGGTTCTGAAATCGGGTTCGTCCCGCCGTCGGAATCGGACTGCGCAACAAATGCTTCGGCAGAATCGGCAACAACTTCAGGTTCGCCCGCCGGCTCTTCGGCAGGTTCGGAATGTCGTGCGAAATTTACACCCGGTTCGACGGTCTGTTCGGACCCGAACTCAGGCTTCGATTCCGGCACCGTCTCCGGTTCCGGCTCGGAAACGGATTCCGACTCGGAGACCGCGCCAGCTTCGGCGACTGACTCCGACTCAAAGGCCGTCCCCACCTCGGCAAAAGATTCGGACTCAAAATCCGCACCCGCTTCGCCAACAGCGTCCCGTTTGGCGGCAGCATCCGGTTCGAAGGCTGAAGCCGGTTCGGCCTGCGCCTCAACCGCGAGCGGGTCGAGCGGAAGTATCTCACCGAGGTCGATGCTGACCGGAATTTCGGTCGGAGCAGGCTCCGCCGCGGCCTCTTCCGCCGCATCTTCGCGGACAGCAGCAAAGTCCGCATCCGCGCCGAAACGCACGGCATCGTATAACTTCCGCAGTTTTTCGAGTACCAGATCCCGTTCGAGGGCCGCGGTCTCCTGCCGGGTGTTCCAACTGTCTATGATTTCAGAGAGCTTCTGCAATTCGCTCCGCACGTATTTCAAATCCATGATCCGTACACTTTTTGCCCTCAAAGATAGGAAAAATTTACGAACTGCCCAGCGGAATCGCCCATATAATATCGCTGCCCCTCCCCACTGCCGCCGGGAAACGGAAAAGGGGACGGCATACGCATCGTCCCCCCTATTCCGTCTGCGGAAAACATGTCACTTCCCGAAGATATGTTTCGCATAATTATATCCGCAGGCGTCGTAAATCTTCGCCAGCCTGCGTACGCGGCGCAGGTAGTCGCCGTAATCCTTCCGGTCGAGACTCCACCCCACTTCGGCCAGCGCGCTCAGGCGCGGCAGGAGCATGTATTCGGCATGGGGCCACGTAGCGATGTACTCGGTCCAGAGGTTGGCCTGCACGCCCAGTATACAGCGCTGTTCGTCAGCCGTCAGCATCTCGTAAGGATCGAGCGAATAGACCTTCTCCACAGGCAGATAACCGCCGATGGCGAGCGGTTCTCCGGCCGTATCGCGCGTCTGGTAATAGTCCAGATAGCAGTGCGTCGTCGGAGCCATGATGGCGTGGTTGCCCATCTTCGCAGCCTTGATGCCGCCTTCGGCGCCCCGCCACGACATGATCGTAGCCGTCGGCGTCACGTCGCCCTCAAGAATCTCGTCCCAGCCGATCAGCCTGCGTCCGTGGGCGTTGAGGAATTTCTCGACGCGGGCCGTGGCATAGTTCTGCAACCGGCGCGGCCGCTTCAGCCGCTCGGCCTTCATGCGCGCTTTGCAATGCGGGCATTTCTTCCACATCACCGTCGGGCACTCGTCGCCGCCGATATGGATATACTCCGAGGGAAACAGCTCCAACACCTCTTCGAGCACACCCTCGATGAATTCGAACGTCGTCTCCTTGCCGATGCAGAAAACCCGGTCGTCGATGTCCCACGTCTGGCGCACTTCGTACTGCTCGCCCGTACAGCCCAGCCACGGATAGGAGGCCAGTGCCCCGACGGCATGCCCCGGAAATTCGATTTCGGGAATCACCGTGATGAAACGCTCCGCAGCGTAATTCACCACGTCGCGGATCTCATCCTGCGTATAGTAACCGCCGTAAGGCGTTTCGTCGAATTTGCAGTTCTCGTCGTACGTGCCGCCCGGATCACGGCCGATCAGCGTACGGCTGCGTACGGAACCTATTTCGGTGAGTTTCGGATATTTCCTGATTTCGATGCGCCACCCCTGATCGTCGGTCAGATGCCAGTGGAAGACGTTGAGTTTGTGCAGGGCCATGATGTCGAGCGCCTCCTTCACCTCATCGACCGTGAAGAAGTGACGGCCGACATCGAGCATCATGCCCCGGTAGCCCAGACACGGTTTGTCCTCGATCGTGACGACGGGCAGTTCGACGGCCCGCACGTCGTCGGCTTCGTACGCTGCCGTCGGAAGCAGCTGGCGCAGCGTCTGCACGGCATAGAACGCCCCCTGCGCTCCTCCGGCGACGATGTCGATCCGGCAGGGAGTTACGAAAAGGCGGTAGGCCTCCGCAGGCATCGTCTCGTCGCGGGTGACGTTCACCGCATGGTCCGCGGCCTTGTCGGCATGCCTTACCCGCGGGCCGCGGCCGAACAGCGGCATCAGCACCTCGTTCAGCGCGGCAGTCACGCCGGCCAGACGCTCGTCGTCGAACAGCAGGACCACCTCGGCGTCGGAGGTCAGGCGGAAGGTGCCCTGCCCCTCCACGATATGCTCCGGGAGCGGCACGACGGCCACTTCGCCGTCGGTCGGAATCACCCTGCCGCAACTGCAACAGCCGCACAATACGGCGAACAATGCCAAAACAGGTAAAAGTCTCTTCATATCGGATCGTTTTCGTGGGTTTCGGTGCAACTTACCCGGTAAATATAACGAAAAAACGGATTTCGCCAAAGCACCGCGTCATTTATTCGCAGGCCGAAGCTCCCAGCAGTCCTACGTGGTCGATATTCGAACAGCAGATATGCAGTCCCTCGACGGTCTTGGCATAGGGGAACCGTTTCAGTTGTTCGTACATCGCTTCACGGAAAAAGCCGAACGCATGGGCGATGCTGCCGCCGAAGACGATCGCTTCGGGGTCATACGTATAGAGCACCAGCATCACCAGCTGGCCGACATGCCCCCCGAACTCGCGCCAAAGCGCCAACGCTTCGGGATCGCCCGCCGCGGCGCGCTCGTAAGCCTCCTTACCCGTCGTGCCGCGGCCCACGAAGAAGCGGCTGCTGCAATAG
>ERZ838118.5260-NODE-5260-length-10374-cov-3.045159_pt1 | contig 10374 bp, 4 predicted proteins | sample MGYA00519863_ERZ838118 | MGnify/ENA primary metagenome ERZ838118 (study PRJEB31850, sample SAMEA3708827) | human gut metagenome | biome: human gut; feature: human-associated habitat; material: faeces | place: China | collected 2014 ...
TGAGATCAGTCAAAATCTTGTTTTTTGCAAGAGCTCTTTTACTTTTAGATAAAGGTCCTCGCACCAAGGAGCATTGGGCGGTCAGTCAAACCTCAAAGGCTGTAAGATTGTCCGAATGTGCGCTGAATCACTTAAAAGAGATATTCGTTTCTCAAGGTTTAGATTCCATTATCCGGCTACGGCAAAAGCAAGAGGCCCGTGTTTTTGAAGAAGCCTTCGAGGTCGAGTTAATCCAGCTTGCCCGCAGCGAACCTCTTGAAGGACCAACCCGATGGACGGTCAGACGCCTGGCCGACAAACTTGTCGAATTGGAGATTGTGGAGTAGGTTTCGCCGATGACGGTACAAAAAGGTTCTAAAAAACGAATTTAAGCCTCACCTGAGTGGATATTGGAAGATACCGGCGCACCAATGCACTCGGTTTCGAGTCGCCGAGATAAGCGTCCTCAGGAATGCTATTAAAAGTTATATTGTGCTAAGAGATGCTACAAAAAAGTCGTTAACTGGCAATTTACAGCTGACGACGCCCGCATAAAGCTCCGTTATTTGCATCCAGAGCTTTATGCGAAAATATTATTGTTACAAGGTAATAGTTCCTCAGTTTTATACGTTGCTCGGCTTATAAATGTCTGTTGTGGAGGGAAAATTCTTTATAGAGCCTTACTTTTTTTGTTTGGCGGCTTAGATTAGCTATATTGTTAATAACTGCGCTTTGATGCGTCTAAAAGATGTTTTGAAGTCAAAGATGTTGAAATCGTTTAGAAAGAGATAGCCTTAAAAAAGGTTGTAAAAAAGGTTCGTCAGCCCTCACAACCTTGACGAACCTAAAGTCTCACAGCCCGAGGATTTGTAGCTGAGGCAGCCAGATTACAGACTGCTGTGTGAGGAAAAGATTAAGTATTAAGGTTTACATTTGAAGATAAGAGAGGAATTTGCATAATTAAATGTTCTTTCATCCTCTTTTGTCAGAGACTGCCGTTTAAATTGTTTGTTTTGTTTCTGGCAAAATTCTTCGGCCTTTTTTAGAAGTTCCGCAGAAAGAAAATCTCCGGACCAGTGCTCTTCGCTAATGGCTGAGATCTGAAAATTTCCGTCTTCAAGTTCTGCAATCTCGGCTTTTCGAGGAGAGTGGACGCAGCCGGTCAAAGTAAGAATGAAGAAAAGCAATAGGAGTTTTCTCATTTGTGTTTCCTCCCGATAGATTGGTGTATTTCTTTAGGGCGGTTCAGCGAGCCTGTCTGATCGAGTCCGTGATCTAAAGGCACCAGCTCAATTTGAATTTTCTCAGGATCGAGTTTGTACATATCTTTTGTTTTCGAATCCACGATCAGCCACCCGGGGAGAAAGGCATTTAACGTGTTTCCAAACACATACCATCCGTTATTGTGAGAAGTGACGACGAGATCTACAGCCCTAAAGCCGCCCTTTTCAATGTGGATAGCGTAGTCTTCGCCCTTAAAGAACCCGTTAGCTTTGTTCAGTTCTTCCTTAAACGGCGTCCGGCCTTGATAAACCACGTCTCCGCTTCGATTGGTAACAACTATGGAGGCCTCAGAGGGGGCGGTGACGATTTCTATCAGCTGGGTTGGGGAAGAGAAGATAGAAGCGCATCCGCATAAGGAGAGTAGGCCGGAGGTTGAGAGGGCTGTTAAGAATGTTCGTTTAAACATAGTAATACTTCCTTTGTTCCTCTCCTGCCCGAGGACAGGGGAGGACAGCGAAATTAGAAGACGAGCCTTAGGCCGACATCAGCACGGTATTCCTGTTTGACTTTGGCGGCAAAGGAGCGCTTGATTTGAGCATATCCTTTAACGTTCTTGCCGAAGTTAACGGTTGTTCCGGCACTGATTTCTCCCCAAGTGTCCTTAAGACTTTCTGTGCTGTGGTTGCGGACATTTTCCACTTGATAATCCGCCTTATATTTTGCAGTGAAGTCTCTGAGGGCATCTACCTTAACGAAAGCGGAAAGTTTGTCGTTCTGGTATCCGCCGCCAACCCCCACTCGTCCGATCAAACTATTGATGTCTTTAACTTTGGCATTAACACCGGTATCGGTCTTGTAACTAACCTTATTGATATGACCGTAGGTCAGCTGTACCTGAGGATCAACGAACCAATTTTGACCAAAGGTAAACCTCTTGCCGTATTCAACTCCGAGCTGGAATGCATTGGTGGAGTATTTGCCTTTGCTGAAATAGACACGATCGTTGGAGACGGCTGTAAAGTCATTATGCATACGGCTGAACTTGGCGATTAGGTCTAGGTAACAGGCGTTTTCAAACTGCTTGGTCGCGTACAGAGAGAAGCTGCCGAGGTAGTTATCGTCTTTACCTCCGTTGGCCAGTTTTGCATCTCCGTCGATGTAGCTGAAAGCAGCCCCGAGCGTCCAGCCGAAATCACCGCCGATATTTCTGTCAACACCTAACTGAATGCCGTAGAACTTGTTGCTGAAATAATCGAAAGAGCGGTCATACTTATTTTTACCGCCGATGACCCGTACCCACATGCCTTCGAGCTCAGGAGTCATGCGGACCTCTCCGAGTCTCTGAGAAAGCGTCTCGACATCTTCGCGCCAAACGAAGTAATTAGACATACCCACAGATTCAAGAGATGCCATCGTAGAGGTTTTTCCTTCTACTGTGGTTGTTGAATTTCCACCTTGATTGTTATTTCCAGAGTCAGTTCCCTCGGTATTTTCGTTACCGGAGTCATCTCCTGTTTCTTCGCCTTGAGAAGGTTTGTTGCCGATCTCTGTAGATGCTTCCTCAGGCAGTACTTTTTCTGAGTAGATCGCTCCTGAACCTGTTGCGTAAATCGAAGCTTCATCATCTCCGGCCCTACTTAAAGATTGTGTATCTGCTAAGCCCTTGCCATGCATGGCTGCAGCCGCTGTATTGACTTTTTCATTTAAGACAGTCAAAACCGCTGTAGCGTCTTTGCCAGTTGCTCCTGTATTATCTAAATAATATTGAGAAACGAAGGTTTTTTGTGGGGTAATCAAACCTTCAGGAGTTGTAACAGAAACATAGCCTTTCGCAACTCTGGACGAGATTCCCTTAGTCGAGTCTTTTAGAGCAAGATTTTTTTCGGTCTCACTAAAAGTGCCGACGTCAACTTGATCGCCTGCAACAATAAGACCGCCAACCTCTAAATTTTCAGCTCCCTCACCAATCATCAGATTTTCAACTGCTTGCCGCATTAATATCTGCACGTTAGCGTTGTCAGCATCAAAGAACTTGTCTCTTTCAGAAGCGGGAAGAGAGGATGCAAGATTGACATTTAAGTTAAGGTGAGACTTGCTGTTGTCTGTTTGTAACCCAACGTTTCTAATAACTATCGGATTTTTGTTTACAGCTACGATTTTTCCTTCACTACTCCAAGTGCTTTCAAGATTAATGGTGGAGTTTCCTTTGTAGGTGCCATCGACATAGATGAAGTTTTTACCGCCTGTTAAGTTAATCCGATAAGCATTATCTGCATCAGCTCCAGACCCAGCAGATAAACTGAAGATAGTATTTTCGCCTGCCCTTGCCACGCCGTTCCCTGCGTATACGTCAAAGCTTCTGTTAGTTACCCATAAATTCGAGTTTCCTCCGAGCGTCAATGTACTTGGGACGATTACAGTTTGTTTATCTTCAGTTGTTCTAGTCGTATTGTTAAGGGTGAGAGATACGTTACCTACTTTTAAGTAATGCTCTTCTCCGGCGGTTCTTGCCTGGGGACCAAAAACGGCTACATCACCGTTGACAACATTAAAAGAGCCTTTTAGCTGCGTGTCGGTAGGGCTGAATCCTTTTGATAGTCCATTCTGCCCTGATGTTGTCGTAACAGATTGTGAGAATAGTGGGTAAACCAAGACGGCATAATTGATAGATTCATCCGGTGATTTTGTCCCAACCCTAATTGTTACTCCTGAAACATTCTCGGAAATCGACTCTATGGCTTGTCTACCACCACGGTTAAGGACACCTGCCCTTATGTTAATCTGAGACTCGTCCTTAATATACGAGATGTTAGAGGCAGGCTGTTCAGAAGACTTTGCAAGGCTACCCTCAACTGAGATGAGATTTCTAACTTTAACGGTTTGTCCAACTCTAATGTTACTTGTATCGGTTGAATTACCATTTCTAGACTTTGCTTCTCCTGCAATACCAGCGAGAATTGGGACTGGTGTTAGTGCTTTAGAGCTATCTACAAAAATATCAGTGACGGAGCTGACCCATTGGTTTGATTGGCCTGTTCCGGAGAGATTGACGATGCCTGCTTCAGTGGCATAGATGGTGCCGACATGTCTCAGGGTTTGATCTCCCTTCGGAAAGATATTTATTCCAGGGTCTTTAAACTGCGCTAACACCCCGACGTCTAACGGAAACTCTTCTGTCCCCACGTTGGTTATATAGTTTTTTAAATATTGAGAACAGCTGTTTGAACTTGAAGTTGCATCATCAACGAGAACAATCCCAAAACCTTTACCAGCTTCGGTTCCTCGGAGAGTCATCAAATTGAAGGAACCTAATTCTTGCTCGGCCTTCGGGGCTGACGAATTACCGCCACCAGTGAAAATAATGGATAGAGCCCTAGCTCCAGCGCTTGGATCAGTACTTGAATTATTCGCAATTACCTCTTCAACATCATTTAAGTTAACGATCTGAGAACCTTGTTTTGTAAGGTTAAAGGCAATTGCTCCGGATTTAATAGTTCCTATTTTGTTGTACACAGAATAAGTTATCTGTTTCCCAGAGCTACCCAGGCTGGCATTGGATATAAAGCTACCTTCTGTTTCAATATTGATCTTGGGACTGGAAGTAAAGTTAACGGTTGCGGTTGAAGAGTTTCCTTTTAAAGAGGCTCCGTCCGCGATCAAAGCGTTTTTGTTGCTATTCGAAAAAATCTGTGTAGAGCCATTCCAGCTCCAACCGTCCATTTTCCAGGTTTCTGAGATGGTGAGGTTGTCAGCCCAAACATTTGAACTGCTTAACAGAAGTAAAGAAAGCGCTAGTGGAGTAAGCCTAAAATTTTTACTGGTTGTCATATAAACTCCATGATTTGAGATTTCGATCCTGCAGGCTTTCTTAGGAAGCCTGCAGGAGTAGGGTTAGAAGAGATAGCGAATTCCCGTATCAACGCGGTACTCTTGTTTGAGGTCTGCTGCAAAAGATTTTTTTGCTTGGATAAATCCATAGGTGTCCTTGTGGAAGTTGTAGGTGCCTCCTATAGTTATTTCCCCCCATGTATCTTTCATGCTAATGCGACTCTTGTTCCAAGCACCATGGTCTAAGTGATACCGGGCTTTATATTCGCCCATGAATTCACGCAGTCCATCAACCTTTAAGAAAGCGCTACCGTTTTTACCTTCTTTGCCAATTGCGACGCCAGCACGTCCGATGAGGCTATTTAGGTTATGCACATCAACATTTAACGCGTTGAATGTTCTGTATTTAACCCCTTTGATATGCCCATAAGTTAATTGCAATTCAGGATCGACGTACCACGTCTTGGCTTTATCGAGGTAGTGCTTGTTACCATATTCAACGCTGGCTTGTAGAGCGTAGGTGTGATACTTGCCTTTAGATATGTATCTGAACTGGTCGCTAATGGCAGTAAATTCATTATTTAGACGGCTTCCTTTAAGAATCAAATCTAGATATCCACCGTTTTGGAATTTTCTTACGCCATAAAGGGAAATCGAGCCGATCCAATTATCGCCTGTTCCTCCGTTAGCGAGCTTGCTGTCTCCCTTCATGTAGGTAAAGCCGATGCCATAAATCCAATCAGTGGCAGGAACGCGTTTGCAGGGAGCACGTTCGCCATCAAGTTCACGACACTTATATTCATCCGTATAGGTTTGGTGGACTCGGTCTAAGCCTAGCTGGATGCCGTAATACTTATTATCAAAGCGTCGCTTGCCTTTATCCCATTTGTTTCTTCCGAAGATTCCTCTTACCCATAATCCTTCTAATTGGCTGTTATCTCGAACCTCACCCATGCGCTGATAGAGGGTTTCGTTCTCTTGTCTCCACAGGAAATAATTAGTTAAGCCAATAGAGTCAAGGGCATCCATAGTTGAAGTAGAACAGCCATTACCCACATCAATTGAGCCGTCAGGCTTTGTAGGCGGTGTTACGTCTTCCCAAGAGCCCGGGTTGCCGTTATTAGGATCGTCATCAGGGTCTTCTGGGGCGCAGTTCCCGTATTTAGTACAGTCGTCTTCCGGCGGAGTGACTTTCTCATCAACTGTCGTAATGTAAGTTTCAACTTTCCCGTAGACTTCTCCCATATTCTCGATACCGTCATCTTCGACTTTATTCCCTTCTTTTTTCTCCTCTTCGTCAGCAGCTCTGGGAAGAGAATAAGTGGATGGCGAATCGGTAGTGGCCTGTTCTTTGCGAAGCTGGTCAGCATTCTTTAGGGGTTCTGAGTCAGCAAGGTTAGTTGAATCGATGTCTAGGGATGAATTGAACTCCTGGCCATACTTATTTCTCTGATATTCGGCTAAGAAAGTATGGAGAATTTCATTATCGTTATACCCATAGGGATTGTTGATGTCGTAATTACCTTTGTTTTCTATGTAGTATTCAGTAACGTAAGTTCTTGCAGGTGTGATTATCCCCTCTGGGAGGGTAAAGAAAACTTTTCCGGCAACCATATTGTTGACCGGATTTCCGGTGAAACGGTTATTTGTCGTGTTTATTCGTTGTGTTGTGATTGTTGTTTCTACCAAAGTCCCGTCGCTGAGAGTGTAGTTCTTCTTCTCCGTTGTCGTACCACCGGTAGATTTTTCAGGATTAATTTTTTCCCAGAAACTGTCGTGATCGTCAGTGATTTGTGTATACCTACCATCCCCCGACTGACCAGTCTTTTCATTCAGAACCGTCTGATGGGGAAGCAGTACTTGTTCATCCGACCAATCGTGAATAAATACATTGTTGGCTGCCTGCCTCAGTATGTAGATTGCGTTTTCATCAAAAAACTTCTGAATTTTTGGTTGTTCCGACGCAAAATTGACTCCAGGGTATGCGGCATCTAAGTCTCGTCTTAAGTTAGACGTATCTATTTGCAGATTTAAGCGGCTAGACTCTCCATTCGTTTCCTGGGCGATCACTTTGTGGATAATTACGGGGTTCTTATTGACGACAAGATTATTGCCTTGATCGAATAGTTCCTTATAGGCTTTCTCTACAGAAATACTGTAAGCATTGCTTCCAGCTTCATTAAGTACCACATAGTCTTGCCCTTGAGCGTCTTTCTTGAAGTCACCCAATTTTGCAAGCTCCACTTTTTCATCATCAGAGGCGGATTTCCAGCGATCAATTAATTTCTGCTGGTATTCAGTTAAATATTTACCACCATTCTCTTTCATGAATTCTTCACGGGAAGTCCACTTATCATCCCCCTTGAAGTCAAGGTTGCTATGAAAAATGATTGTTCCATTGCCAAGATAAGCACCTTCCACATTGAGATAACTGTTCTTACCTTTGAATTCGATCTCGTAAGGATGTTCTACTCCGTTGCTGTCGGTTACGGGTCTCAGCTGTAAATAGGCTCGGACAGCGTTAGGACTTTTAATCGTTGAGGGAATAGAGCCTTTGATAAGAGGACTACGGTCTGTGACGATAATATTGTTCCCGTCAGCAATAGACAGACGGTTTGACACTTTTTCCGGAGATCCGTCCGCAGCTGGGTAGAGTTGTCCCTCCAATCTGATTCCGACAGAGCTAGAAAAATGGCCATTTTGTTCGCCAAAGGCCGCAATGTCTCCGTTATATACGTCAAAACTACCTTTAAGAATAGTTTCTGTGTAAGCGTCTTTTGCTCCTGGTGCCGGAGAAGAAACAAAGTTCGGATAAACCAGGAGAGCGTAAGTTCCATATGGATTTGCCGAGTTATTGGACGCTCTCATCTGAGTTTTTGCCGAGAGCAAGATTGGACTGTCTCTATTTGTGCTGATAATTTCTTGTCTTCCGCCTCTGTTTGTAACAGCAGCAAAAGTTGAGAGAACCTCAAGGTATTGATGAGGCGAAATTATTGTGGAGAACCCATCTACAACGATACTGTCAGAAATATAAATTTTCTGAACTGCGTTTTTACTATTATTGGTGCCACCGGTATTTGTTCTGTTATAGACGCCGATTGCTCCCCTGAAAGAAGCGTCCCCGAAGACTTCAATTTTTCCTACGTATACCTCTTGAGACTCTGTCGCGTTAAAAGTTTGACCGCGTATGTCATTAACTACGCCGGCCATTACGGCGTGTATTTCGTTAACTTTCTTGATATCTTGAATAAAAGTTTTGCCTGCTGTTGCCTGGTCATGTTCCGAAATAATGCCGATTCCCAAGGGGTGAATGTCTGTTCCTAAGCTCTGTATAATGCCAGAGAACTTTTGTTCAAACCGACTATACATATTCGACATACCCATTCCGTAAGCACTTATTCCATTGGTGTTGTGCGGAACGCGGGGAAATGTCAGATTGCCAGCCATTTTTATGTTGGCAGCGTCAATATGCCACCCGTCTTCTTTGAACAACGTAACGGAGCCAGGTACATGGTCATCCGCCGTAGAAACAATACCGATATTTCCGGAAACGGTCTGACGAGCGACTGCATTTGTTCCAGGAGAACGAATTGCAGTTTTCATAAAAAGTACATTTTGATGAGGCTGGTATGTCTGAGAGGTATCGGTTTTAAACGTGTTAAAAACAGTATCGTTCCATCCAAGTTTTGAAAACTCTACGGTTTGGGTTCCTGGAGTCCCAAGGGAAATTAATGTATTTGTGAGGGTTGGTTCTTGATTAGGGTCGGCACCATAGCCTATCTGTAAGATATCCGGTTCTATCTTATAACTGCCAGGTTGGGTGATAAGTCCAGGGCCACTCGTGGGAAGAACAACAAATAGGGAGTTTCTTTGAGAAGCCCCTTCAAACTCGGCCGGGACGTGGATTACAGTAGTTGAACCGCTTCCGCCTAGAAGAGAACTGCTAAGGTTCATTGAATTCGGGGTCACCGTATTTGTAGCGGTAATCCCATATCGATCAGCCATCGGCTTGTTGACCGGATTGTTGTACCAGTCTTCAAACGATGAGCCTAACCAGAGAAAAGACCAGTCTTGTCCTTCCCTAAAACCATAAGGAGACAATATGAAACCTGGGATAGGTTCTGAATAAGTGAAGTCTTCCTCAGAGAGAGTTGTTCCGGAGGAATCCTTAGTGACAATGGAACCTTGCAAAAAAGGAGGATTAGTAGGGTCTATATCATCGGCAACCCATTTGCCATTGTATTCGTACGTATTCGCTTGAGCTTCAATGGAATATGGGTTAAGCGCTAGGGCAAGCGAAAGAGCGAGCGGTGATAATGAGAACAGAAAGGTCTTCCTGCTTATTCTTTTGAAGTTTGGACACATTTTTTACTCCAAATAGGATTGGATTCGAGGTGCCACTAGAGATGGTTTTGAAAAGAAACCGGAGGATATTGAACCGGTGATGACAGGCAGATCGGATCCAACGTTAATTGATCAGTTATGCCTTAATCCCGAAATCCACATGTTTGCCGTTAGGAGCAAATTGCTGTAAGCAGGAAAGACCCTGTCGAAAGGATTTTGGAGCGCGAGGGCGCAATGCAAAACTCTTCTTGCAGAGAAGAGTGAAGATTTTTTGAAGGAGATTTGAGACCGCAGAATAACTGCAGGTAGATCTTGGAATGTGTCTTTAACTAAGATTGTGAATCTGGAAAATTTTAAAATATTGCTTAACGATAGCTCACCCCCCCCCTCGGCGAATTCCGAGTTGGAGAGCTGGGGCAAACCACTGCGTGATGTATGAACAACATGTTATTTCCTCGAGTTTGAAAATAGCTGGGTCGTTTTTTTATGTACCCATTATGGTCAACGAGTTAACAGATGTAATTGGGGTTTTGTCTAAAACTAGAGTAAACAAGGACAATTGTCAGTTGTTTTCTAGAAAATTTGGTCTAGTAAACCAGGGGCACGAAGCCCCTTTGTCTTATCAAGAAATAAAAGTGACGAATCCTTTATAAAGGGTGATTTCATATCTGTTAAAAAGATCCGTGCAATTGCTATATTGGTACTGAGCTCGAATATAAAGTTGTTGGCATTGATCTTGCTGAGAATTGTGTCAGTGCCGTTCCGGTAACAGCGGATGGCGAACGGGTCGATATTGACCGCTCTAGACTACCAAGAGCTTGTAAAAGCACAAAAGCTTAGCTCTACGACATTTGCTATAGAGTTTGTGCTGAACTGAATCAGTTTGATCAAAAATGACGGAGCAAACGCAGACCCGAAAAAAGAAAAACCACAGAGGAGCGCAGTGGAGCGGGTGAGGGGAATCGAACCCCCGTCGTAAGCTTGGGAAGCTTCTGCTCT
>ERZ838118.5299-NODE-5299-length-10320-cov-43.789576_pt1 | contig 10320 bp, 7 predicted proteins | sample MGYA00519863_ERZ838118 | MGnify/ENA primary metagenome ERZ838118 (study PRJEB31850, sample SAMEA3708827) | human gut metagenome | biome: human gut; feature: human-associated habitat; material: faeces | place: China | collected 2014 ...
CTCTTGAACCCCATTCAAGCGCGCTACCAAAACTGCGCTACACCCGGATATCTGTTTGCGTTTGCCGCTCACAGCTTGATTAGTATACCCGACTTTGCCCGTTTTGTCAAGCGCTTTTTCCAAATTTCTGATACAGTTTTTACATTTTACCGTCCCGGCTTTTGCCCGCCAAAAGGATGTGCGAAAGAGCGTTATTTTCAAAAATCGCGATACGCATCTTCCTCATCGTCCTCATGGATAGGGGTGGTGTCGTCCGGCGGTGCGCCAAACTCCACCGTGGCAAAGGCCAGCGCGAATACGCTGTCTGCCCCGGCGTGAAGCAGTGCCTGCGCGCAGGCAGCAGCCGTTGTGCCGGTGGTGATGACGTCATCCACCAGCAGGATGCGCTTGCCCTCCAGCTGCCGCGGCTGCGCCGCCCGGAAAGCACCTGCCACGTTGGCTATGCGCTGTTCCAGCGGCAGACCGGCCTGATGCCGTTTGGCGCGGGTGCGCTCCAGTGCCTGCGGTGCCAGCGGCACCTCCATAGCCTTGGCCAGCGGCAGCGCCATCAGTTCCGGCACATTGTAGCCGCGCCTTTTACCGGAGGCCGGCACCGGTACGATCAGGTCGTACCCGATGGCCGCCCACGGCACCGGCTGCGGGAGCAGCTCGCCGTACTGCACGGTCAGTTCACCGCCAAAGGCCAGCTGTACCAGACGGTTGCCCATCTCCACAGCCCGCCACGGCTTGCCCTGATACTTCGCGTTCAGGATGCCGCGCCGCACACAGCCGCTGTAACGGTAGGGCGCAGCCGCACCGGTCAGATTGCCGATATAGTGCTGTGCCGGGTCCAGCCGGATGCCGGGCTTGCGGCGCAACGTCTCCAGCTGCTCTGCACAGTCCGGGCAATCCTGTACATCTCCCAGCACCCGGCCGCAGAAGGGGCACTCGCGCGGGTAGAGCAGCTGCCGTACCGCCCGAAGCGCCCTGCGCCGGGGGTCATAGTAGTCCATCAGTCCTTTTTGACCGCTACGATCACTCGCACGCGCTTGCCTGCTGCGCAGCCAAAGTTATCGTACCAGCCAGTCAGGTAGTAGCCCTCGGAGTTCACCTCCGAAAGCTTGGTGGCGTAATACTGACCCTTGTACCACAGGTACACCTGCATATCGTCAGCCGTTTCGTAGCGGGTGCCGTTGCTCATCACCGAGGCTGCGCCCACCTGATCGATCTTCATGGGCATCAGCTGGATCATGGCCTTTACCGTGCCGTTCACGTTCTGCCGCACTGCCAAGCCGCCCGCCAGCACCGGATACTTGATGGAGGTGGAAAAGCTGGCCTGACTGCCGTTGACGTAGCAGATGTAAGTAGCGCCGCCGCCCACAAAGTTGAGGATGGTGCTCATGGGCTGGCCGGTGATTTTGGCCAGCTGCTTGAGGCCGATGCTCAGCAGCGAGCCGGAACTGCTGGTGATGCGGTTCCAGACTGTGCTCAGCAGCGAGCCGTCAATAACGCCCCACAGGATCTCGCTGGTGGTGGGCACCAGCACACTGCGCAGATCATCCACCACCGTGGTGGTGTTGGTGGTGCCGCCGGTAGAGCCGGAACCGGAAGAACTATTTCCCGAAGAACCATTTCCTGAGCCGGAGGAGCCGCTGCCAGTCAGGGTACCCAGAATGGAACCGGCATTGACGGCCAGATTCTTCACATCGTCCAGCACGCCGTATTTCCACAAATCGCCGGTGACGTCGTCCAAAATCAGTCGATTGATCTGCCCCTGCTCATTCAGCGTATAGTAGCGCACGGTCAGGGCATTCAGCTTTGTCCCCGCTATTCGGCTGGGACGAACCGTCCCAGCCAACCCCTCCGATGTCGTATCCAGAATTTGTACGTCATCGGCCAGAGCATAGTCTCCCAGCGCGGTGGCGGTGTTGTTGATGGTGCCGCTGACCGATTTGGACTCGATGGCGGTCACCTGCTCCCCTTCGGGGGTCACGCTGATCTCCACCAGCCAGCCGGTGGGGTAGTTCAGGCTTTTGTCGATGTTCACGGTGCGGATGATGCCGTCGGTGCACATCACCGAGATCTTTTGCAGCACATCGGCACCGTTGTCCTCCACAAGGCTGCGGGTGGCGGTCTGCACCACGCCGTAGAACACGCTGTCGGCTTCCTCGCCGGTGATCACATCGGCCACCTCGTTGTCCATGCCCAGCAGCAGAGTGACCACTTCGCCCACGCCGCCGCCGTTCAGGGAGGAGATCTTGGACGCCACGGCAGAGCTGCCCAGCGTGTAATTGCTGCCCGCCACGGTCAGTGCGGTAGGTGCGCTGGCGCTGGGCGATACCGCCGTAATGCGGCCTGCGGCGCGGCGGGTGTAGATCCACACCGTCTGCAAGCTTTCGCTGTAATAATACACATCGTACTTGTTCAGCTCTGCCGAGGCAGAGGTCTTATCGTTGCGGTAAACGCTCACCGGCGTAAAGGGCAGCTGAGTGCCCTCTGCGGCCACAAAGGGGCCCTTGCGGCTCTTGAGCAGCACCGAGGAGGTATCCACCTGACCGTTGGACACCGTAAAGCCCAGCGAACTGCCATAAGCGCTGCCGCTGGCGGTGTTGGCGCGCAGGGCGTTGTACAGCAGCAGGGTGCACTGCTCGTAGGTCATGGCCTGTCCCTGCGTGCAGGTCAGCTGGTCCCGCAGACCGATCTGCTGGGCCTTGTTCAGCTGTGCCTGCGGGAAGGAGCCGGTCAGGTCGGTGGTCTTATAGCTCAGCATCTTCAGCACCGCAGCACAGGCTTCCTCCAGCGTGACGGTGTCGTCCGGGCGGAAGGAGCCATCGGTGTAGCCGTTCATCCAGCCCTGCTGTACCGCAATGCGGATATAGGGTGCCCACTGGGAGGTGCCGGGTACATCCCGGTACAAAGTGCCCACCGTGCCCTGTGCGCCTACGCTTTCCCGGTAGGTGGAAAAGGACACCAGCATTTTGGCAAAAGCGCCGCGGGTAATGTTGGCGCTAAGTTCCTGACCGGTGGGCACAGCGCCCAGAGTAATAGCCGTCTGCAGGGCTGTGTTGTTGATGCTGGCCGCCGAGACCGGCAGCACCAGCACCGACACCGCAATGCTGACCGCCAGCAGAAATGCGAGAATCCGTTTTTTCATTGGTCGTACCTCTTGTTCTTTGTTTATCACGCCGCCGCGATCAATCGTAGCGCAATGCTTCAATGGGGTTCAGCCGGGCTGCGCGCCGCGCCGGCAGATAGCCGAACAGCACGCCGATGCCCACCGAGATGCCAAAGGCCACCACAATGGAGTTGAAGGAGGGGCTTACCGTAACGGTGGTATCGGTCATAAACATGGGCAGCACCCGGTTGGCCGCCATGGACACCGCATAGCCCAGCGCAATGCCCAAAACGCCGCCCAGCGCCGAGGTAGTGGCTGCTTCCACCACGAACTGTGCCAGAATGGTGCGCTCCTTTGCGCCCAGTGCCTTGCGGATGCCGATCTCGCGGGTGCGCTCGGTCACCGACACCAGCATGATGTTCATAATGCCGATGCCGCCCACCAGCAGCGAGATACTGGCAATACCGGTAAGCACCACGATGACCATGTTGATCATCTTGTTCATTTCCTCCAGCCACTCGCTGGCGCTGTACACATAGTAGCCGTTTTCGGTCTTGAGGATCGACAGCAATTCCTCTTCCATGGTGGTCTTGGCCTCGTTGGCAAGGCTTTCGTCGGCCATCATGGCGGTGTAGCAGTCCACCATGCTTTGGCTGGAGAGCCGCATCACGGTGGTGTAGGGCAGGTAAACGCAATCGTCATCGCTGCCCTGCTGCATAGTGGGGTCGCTGACTTTGGCAGACAGCACACCTACGACGCGGAACTTGTTGGCACCGATCTTGAGCGTCTGCCCCACACCGTTGCCGCCAAAGGCTACGCGGTTGAGGTAATCGCCGATGACGCAGACCTGCTTGTTGTCCTGCATATCCATGTATTGCAGGCCGCGCCCCTGAACGATCTGGTAATTCTTCATTTCGGTAAAGTTTTCGTCCACACCGCTCATGTTGGACCAGCGGTAGCTGGTGGTACCGATCTTCAGCGTACCGCTGGCTTTGCCGCTGAAGTTGACCTGCGGCGACACCGCCTTGATCAGGTCGGAATGCCGCTGGCAGATATCATACATCTCCTCCACCGACACGGAGCGGGAGCCGTAGCCCCACACCTGAATGCTGAGGGTGTTGGTGCCCAGTGCGGAAAAGCTGTCCCGCATGCTCTTGGTCATGCCGTTGCCCAGACCCACGATGACGATGACCGCCATCACGCCGATGATGATGCCCAGCATGGTCAGAAAGGTGCGCAGCTTGTTGCTCCACACGTTCTGGATGGCCTGCCGGAAGGTTTCAAAGATCATGCCTGTTCCTCCTTTTCCGGCGTTTCGGGCAGCAGGGTGGGCTGCACCATGGCCTCCGGTGCGTGGGAGTCGCCGTCATACACCACCTGACCGTCCTCCAGCCGGATGATGCGGTCGGCCTGCACGGCAATGGAATTGTCGTGGGTGATCAGCACTACGGTGTGTCCCTGCTTGTGCAGCTGCTGCAAAAGCCCCAGCACCTCGCGGCCGGTATGGGAGTCCAGCGCGCCGGTGGGCTCGTCCGCCAGAATGACCGGCGGGTTGCGCACCAGTGCCCGCGCAATGGACACGCGCTGCTGCTGGCCGCCGGAAAGCTGGTTGGGGCGGTTTTTCAGCTTGTCGCCAAGCCCCACCTGCTCCAGCACCTCCCGGGCGCGGATGTGGCGCTCGGCGCGGGAGATGCCCGCATACACCAGCGGCACCTCCACGTTTTCCATCAGGTTCAGCCTGGGCAGCAAATTGTATTGCTGGAAGATAAAGCCCAGCATCTCGTTGCGGACAGCGGCCAGCTCGTTGCGGTTCATCTTGCCCACATCCCGGCCATTGAGCCGGTAGGTGCCGTAGGTAGGCACATCCAGACAGCCGATGATGTTCATGCAGGTGGATTTGCCCGAACCGGACTGACCCACGATGGCCACGAACTCGCCTTTTTCGATTTTCATGGTGATGTGGTCGGCAGCCTTTACCGTGGTATCGCCCATCTGGTAATATTTGCAGACTTCATCAAACTCGATCAGAGCGCTCATTCATCCCTCCTGCGTCAATCCACCACGACTGCGCCGGCCTCGGCGGGGTCGATGCCCTCTGCGGGCTCTTCAGCGTCCGCTGCGGGGGCTTCACCGTTTTCCGTCTCCTCCGGCAGCGTCTCCTCGCCGCCCTCGGCAAGGTCTGCATTGTTTCCGGCGCCGCCGATCACTTCGCCGTCCATATCGTCATAGCCGCCGTCGTCATAGTAGCTGTCGCTGCTCACGGAGCTGGGGTCGTAGGCGATGGTATCACTCTCGGACAGGCCGCTGGTCACCTGCGTATAGTTGTCGTCGCTGACACCGGTCTTGACCTTGACATACACATAGCCCTCCGGTGCGCTCATGGAATCATCGGCGTTCACGGCGCTGGGAGAATCCTGCCGCACCAGCACATAACCGCCCCGCACAATGGCGGCATTGGGCACGGTGAGCGCATTTTTCGCCTGCGCCACCACGATCTCGGCGTTGGCATTCATGCCCGGGCGCAGACCATCGGTCTCGTCAATGCGCACGGTCACCGGGTAGGTGGTGGTACCGCCGCTGGTATCACCCTTCATGGACACACGGGTGACCAAGCCCTCGTAGGTCTTATCCTTCACGGCATCTGCGGTCACCTGTACGGACTGCCCCACCTTCAGGCTGCTGACCTGCAGCTCGTCCACGTTGATGGTCATTTCCAGATAACTCAGGTCGTAGATGGTGCACAGGTCGCTGCCGGTGCTCAGGGCATCGCCCACCTTGGCATTTTTCTCGATGATGGTGCCGCTGATGGGCGAGGTGATGGTGTAGTTATCCATGGCGTCCTGCATATTTTGCATGGACAGTTCCGCGCCGCGCAGGGTCTCGGAGGCAGACTGGATGGACTCTGTCAGTTCCTCACCGCTGAGGGTCAGGATGATATCGTCCTTGTTCACGCTGCCGCCCTCCCGCACATTGATGGCGGTGACGGTACCGGAAGCCAGCGCAGTCAGGGTACGCTCGGCCTGATACTGGAAGTTGGCTGCTGCAATGGAGCTCACCCCGTTGATAGTAGCCGTTGCAGCCTGTGCCGTGGTCAGACCACCCGCATTGGACACCGAGAGGGTCACAGTGCGGGTGAGCAGGTTGCCCGTGCTCAGGGCATCGGTGCCGGTCACAGCGGTAATAGTGCCGGGCAGCACCTCAAAAGTACCGTCCAGCGTCACCTGGGCGGTCTGCCCCGCCGAGAAGTTAGCAGCATCCGCAGCCGGGAACTCCAGCACCAGATTCATCTTGGAGCTGTCCCGCACCACGGCCACCTCCTGACCGCTCTTTACCTCATCGCCCTTGTTCACCTTCAGGCTGCTGACGACGCCCGCCACCTCGGCACGCACATACTGATGGTCGGCGGTCTTGTCGTAGCTGCGCTGCGCCTGCTGCAGGGTGATGGCTGCCTGCTCCACCTTGGTGGTTGCATCGGAGGAATCCACCGTGTAGAGCACAGTGCCCTCCTCCACGATATCGCCCTCCTCAAAGCCGCCGGTCAGCACCTTGCCGGGCACCAGCGATTTGACGCTGTAAGTATTGGCAGGCTTCAGCGTACCAGTGCCGCTGAGCGTGTTGGAGACATCCCGGGTCTCCGGCACTGCTTCTGTATAGGAAGTATCCACGTTGGCGGGCTTTGCACCCTTGGGCTTCAGCAGCCACCAGCCGCCTGCCAGCACCACGATGGCCACCGGCACCAGCCACTTCCAGTTCTTTTGGGCAAAGGCTGCTGCACCGCCTTTTTTGGGTGCAGCCGCTGCGTCCTGCTGCGGGTCGGCGGGCTGTTTAGACTTGTTCCAGATCATTCTTGCCGTTCCTCCTAGGTTCTTTTATGACAAGGTGCTTTTTGCAAAAGCACCCGTCAGAAACTCTTATTTGTAGTGTATCGCATTTTGCCCCGATAAACAAGCGTCCAATTTTCGTTTCACGGCATTTCCACAAAGTTTCAGACTTTTTTAACAAAGAATGGCTTTCTTTGTGCGCCGCTGAGCAGTTGCTTATCTTTATATAATACGATTCAAACTGCCTCTCCTCTGCTCTCCTTCCTGTGAAAAAGGGTTCTGAAAAGCCCGCAGGCTTTTCAGAATCTCAGATGGGGGAGATTCTCTGCAACTATCGGCTCACGCCAAAAAGCTCCCCCTTCGGGGGAGTTGGCATCGCACAGCGATGCCTGAGAGGGTTCTTTTGCCGTTTTTCCCTCAAAAAGAAAATCAGCCGGACCCGAAGGCCCGGCTGATTTATTCTTTTTTACCCTGCGTCTGTGATGGGCTCTACCACCACATACACCCCTGCGGGCACACAGGCGGCCCATGCGCCGTCCTTGTCCAGCCAGCCGAATTGCTCACAGACATGGTCCGGGCACTGACTGTCCAAAAACGCGATGGCACCATCCTTCACCTGCAGATGCACGATGTAGTCCCCTACCTCGTACAGGTAATCATGATCCTGCGCAAGGGGCAGGGTCTCGGTAACGCCGTCACCGAAATCCACAACGGCCTGTAAGCCGCTGCCCTTGGCGGGGTGCTGCGCCCGCACCGCAAGAAAAATACCTGCGGCCAGTGCCAGCACCACCAGTGCAAAGATCACATTTTTCTTCCACGCGCTGCCCTTGGGGGCGGCGGTGTCAGAATTTTTTTGCTTTATGCTCATGCAGCGTACTTGCTGGCAGCTGCACCGGCAATGCGGCCAAAGACGGTAAAGTCGGCCACAGCGTTGCCGCCCAGACGGTTTGCACCGTGCACGCCGCCGGTCACCTCACCTGCTGCGAACAGGCCGGGGATCACAGAGCCGTCAGCCTTCAGCACCTCGGTGTTGGTGTTGATCTTCAGGCCGCCCATGGTGTGGTGCACACCTGCGGTGACCTTGATAGCATAGTAGGGAGCAGTATCCAGAGCCTTTGCAAAGCTGGTGCGGCCAAAGTCGGGGTCGTTCTTGGCGGCAACGTAGCCGTTCCAAGTCTTCATGGTCTCGGCAAAAGCAGCCTCGTCCACGCCCATAGCCTTTGCCAGTTCCTCGTAGGTCTGGCCGGTCACGGTGTAGCCCTTCTTGATGTAGCCCTGAATGACGCTGGAGGCATCGACCATAGCCTGATCCACCACCAGCCAGCTGTAGCTGCCGGTCTGAGCGATCTCGGCAGCAGAAACCACGTCACGGGTGCCCACTTCATCGATGAAGCGCTTGCCCTCGGCGTTGATCAGCACAGCGCCGTCGCCGCGCAGACCCTCGGTGATCAGAGCAGCGGTGTTAGCCTCCACGGTGGGGTGGATCTGGATCTGATCCATGTCCACAGTGTCAGCGCCCACAGCGGTAGCCATCTCAATGCCCTGACCCTGTGCGCCTGCGGCGTTGGTGGTCATAAAGCCCTTCAGCTCAGGCTTGTACTCGGTGACCATGTCCAGATTTGCGCCGAAGCCGCCGGTGGTCAGCACCACAGCCTTGGCATTCACGGTGATGGTCTCGCCGGTGGAACCGGTAGCCTTCACGCCCACAACAGCGCCGTTTGCATCGGTCAGCAGCTCGGTAGCGGTGGTGTTCAGCAGGGTCTGCACGCCGGCCTTGTCGCAGTTCTCCTGCAGCAGGGGGATCATGTAGGAACCCACAGAAACGGTCTTGCCCTCATCATTCACGGGGCGATGGATACGCTTGACGGATGCGCCGCCGAAGCTGGAAACGCTGTGCAGGGTGATGCCGTGCTCGTCCAGCCAGTCGATGGCGTCAGCGCTGTTGGAGCACAGAGTCTCCACCAGAGCGGGGTCGTTGATGCCCTTGCCGCCGATCATGGTGTCCAGCTCCATCAGCTCCACAGAGTCGAAGTAGCCCTTGGGGTCTGCCTGATAAGCAGCCCACTGCTCAGAGACAGTCTTTGCCAGAGCGGTGATGGTAGCGTTGTCGGCGTACTTTTCAGCAGCGGTTTTCAGGGTCTTTTCCACGCCTGCGGACTCGCCGAACTCGTTCTCATCCTGATACACGGTCTTGCCGGCGTTCATGCCGCCGGTAGCGCGCACGGAGTTGCCGCCCACCATGGGCTGGCTTTCCAGAATGACCACGCTCTTGCCCTCGGCAGCAGCCGTGATGGCAGCAGTCATGCCTGCACCGCCTGCACCCACGATGGCAATGTCTGCATCAATGGTGGAGTCCTCGGCCTTGGTCGTATCGGCCTTGACCTCGGTCTTGTAGTCATCAGCGTTCAGGCCGGCTGCGGCCAGAGCGGCAGCGGCAGCCTCCTTGATGGCGTCGGAGGTGATGGTTGCAGTGGCCACGCCGTCCACGGCAATGCTGCCGCTCTCGGCAATCGCGCCGGGCAGCTGCTCCAGAGCCATGGTGCCGATGCCGGGGGTCTCGTCCTTGCCCTCGGCGGTGCAGCCGGTGATCTTGCCGTCGGTCAAAGTCAGCGTGACGGTAACATCGCCGCCCATACCCTTGGCTGTACCGGTGAACTCGCCGGACACGCCTGCGGTGGAGGAGGCAGACTTGCTGCCGCAGCCGTAGCCCAGCAGGCTGACACTTACAACAGCCGCCATGGCCAACGCAGCCACGCTCTTGCGGATCTGATTCTTTTTCATTGTTTCATCCTTCTTGTTTTGGGTTGCTTGTGTTCGGATATCTATCAGCAAAAAAGGGGGAGCTGCTCATTCGGAAAGCAGTTCCCCCTCGCTGAAACTTAGGAAAGACTTAGGCGTTGGCCTGAGCTGCAGCAACAGCGCAGGCAACGGTAGCGCCGACCATGGGGTTGTTGCCCATGCCGATCAGACCCATCATCTCAACGTGTGCGGGCACAGAAGAGGAGCCTGCGAACTGAGCATCGCCGTGCACGCGGCCCAGAGAGTCGGTCAGGCCGTAGCTTGCGGGGCCTGCAGCCACGTTATCGGGGTGCAGGGTACGGCCGGTGCCGCCGCCGGAAGCAACGGAGAAGTACTTCTTGCCGTTCTCGATAGCCCACTTCTTGTAGGTGCCGGCAACCAGATGCTGGAAGCGGACGGGGTTGGTGGAGTTGCCGGTGATGGAGCACTGCACGTCCTCCTTCTTCATGATGGCAACGCCTTCCATAACGTCGTTAGCGCCGTAGCACTTAACGGCTGCGCGCTCACCCTCGGAGAAGGGGATCTCCTTGACCACAGTCAGGGTCTGGGTAGGGATATCGTACTCGGTCTGCACATAGGTGAAGCCGTTGATACGGGAAATGATGT
>ERZ838118.5300-NODE-5300-length-10318-cov-3.816233_pt1 | contig 10318 bp, 6 predicted proteins | sample MGYA00519863_ERZ838118 | MGnify/ENA primary metagenome ERZ838118 (study PRJEB31850, sample SAMEA3708827) | human gut metagenome | biome: human gut; feature: human-associated habitat; material: faeces | place: China | collected 2014 ...
AAAAAGAAGCGCGTGATGATCTGCAAGCCGATAATCCCAACAATTAGGAGATTAAGCGCAATTTCCAACCAGCCAATGATCTTTTCATAAAAATCCAACACTTTTTTCATAACAACCTCCTACTAACAGATCGGACCTGCTTGCATTTCAACAGCTCCGCCGTGTCAGAACCTCTGTTGGTTATGCTTTGCCAAGGTACTCCATGATTTCCTGGAAAATGTCGCCCCAATCATCTTTGAACTTTTCCGCGACAGAATCACGGATGGCATCAGTGTCAAAGGAAAGCTCATCCTTCTCGATAATGACCATGCCCTTCTCAGCAATGGCGGCGCGGGCGGCTTCTTCGTTGGCGGCAAAGCTCTCGTAGACTGCCTGGCGCGCTTCCACACCGGCCTGCTCCAAGATCTTCTGGTCATCCTCGCTCAATTTGTTCCAGCTTGCTTCATTGATAAATACACCGGACAGGGTGGGGTTGTGCCCGGTCATAATGCAATACCCCTCGATCTCGTGCAAGCCGGTATCCACAATGTTAGAGAACGGCATACCGGTACCGTCGATCATGATGGGGCTCATGGAGACGGTGGTGGGTACGCCGTAGGGGGCCGTGGTCTTGCAGACGAACTTCATCATGACCATGGGGCCGATGGCAAAGATCTCATCATACTGATTGCCGGCGTCCAGCAGCTCCTTCAGTGCCTCGGTCACAAGACCCTTCTGGCCATAGGAGCCGTCGTCGGTGCAGACCTTCATCACGGAGGATACGGCCTTGAACTTATCCTCCAAGATCACCACGTCCTTGCTCTTGAAGCCCACTACCGCGTGGACCTCAGCGCCGCAGTCGTGGAACTTCTTCAGAACGGGGTAGGCAATGGCGCAGCCCACGCCGCCGCCGACAACGCAGACCTTTTTCTTACCCTCGGTCTCGGTGGGCTTGCCCAGAGGACCCACAAAGTCATGCAGATAATCGCCCTGCTGCTTGTGGCTCAGCTTCTCGGTGGTTGCGCCCACGGTCTGCACGATGATGGTGACGGTCCCCTTCTCACGGTCATAGTCGTGGATCGTGATGGGGATACGCTCGCCGTTCTCGTCCACACGCAGAATGATGAACTGACCGGGCTGGGCCTTCTTGGCCACCATGGGTGCCTCGATCTCGTACAGGATCACAGTGGGCTTCAGCGCTTCCTTCGTTACGATACGATACATGGATGTTCCTTCTTTCCTCAAAAGTCATGGCTTGCTACGTTCCATGGGCACACACGGAACTCCTCACCCGTGTGTGCTCACCTTATCTTATCACATCCGCCCATGGTTCGTCAAATATTTCCTTGCACTTTCCCTTTTTCATGCAAGGGCATGGTGCAGCGTCACCTGTCCCCGGTCGATATCCACCAGATGCTCCTCCTTCATTTTCCGCAGCTCCCGCATCATGGCACTGCGGTCGGCGGAGATATAGTCCGCCAGAGCACTGAGGGTAAAGGGCAGATGAAAGCTGCCGCAGTCGTCGCCGCCGGTCTGAAGGCCGAAGTAGCACAGCAGTTTCTCCCGGATGCTGCGGCGGCTCAGAACCTCCACCCGCTCGGAGAGGGCGGCGGCCTTGCCGGTCATGATATGGAACATATTCTCCACCAGTCGGCTGTGATGGGTGCAGGCCTTTTCGCATCGCCGGGTCAGATGCTCGGCGCTCATGAACCACACCCGGCACGACTCCGCCGCCACCACCGTGATGCTGTCCCCGGCCACATTTTCGAACATCAGCATCTCTCCGAACACGCTGCCTGTGGGCAGATGCTCCAGAATGGTGCGTCCCCCCTGCCGGTCGATGCGCTGGATGACGGCGCTGCCGGCGGTCAGAAGCCCCAACTCTCCCCGGCCCTCGCTGATGTCATAAATCACGGTGTCGGCCCGGAAGCGCTCCTCCCGGACGCCGAAGCACACCCGCATCTGCTCTACCTCATCGGGGCTGATGCCCGCAAGGATCGGTATGTTCTCCACAGGGGACCTCCTTTCCCGCTGCCGCCATGCGGCGATCCCGCCGCCCGCCGATGATCGTATAGATGATGACATAGGCGATGGCGCCCACCACCAGGGCCGCCACCACATCGATGAAGGCGTGCTGCTTGACAAAGAGTGTGGAGCAGATGATGATGACGCCCCATATGTCTGCGAAAGTGCGCCATCCGGTGCGCCGCAGTCCCGGCGTCCGGTGAACGGCATAGAGGGCGTCCAGCACCCCCAGCACATGGACGCTGGGCAGCACATTGGTGTTGGTGTCCAGATTGTAGGTGTTCTGGAGGAGCCACGTGCAGAAGTTGTGGTGCTCCATCACCGCCGGGCGCAGGTCCTGTCCGTTGGGTACCAGCGCACAGAAGATGGTGGCAAACCCGAAGGTCAACATGATGCTCCACATATACCGCCGGAAGCCCTCGGCATCCTTGACGATCAGGTAAAGGCCCAGCGCCAGCAGAAGAAAGCCCCATGAGTCATAGGGAATGACAAAGTACTCGCAGAAGGGGATGTATTCATCGATAAAGGTCTGGGTGGCCCAATAGTTGTCGGTGATGAGGTGCTCAATAAGGAAAAAGCCCCCCAGATACACCGGCAGATACAGGCCCCACCACATATGGGGGTGGTCCTTGATGAAGGTCTTGATGGTCTGCATGAGAATCCTCCTGATTTCAACATTTTTCCGTGAGGGGCATTATAGCATAGCCCCGCCCAAAAAGGAAGTGTTCCTGTGATATAAGTCACAATTATTTTACAAATCCATTTCCCGGTTGCGGCGGCGGCAGATTTCGAGTATAATAGATATGTTATAAATGAAAAGATATGGAGGAATCCCCATGATCCTGCAAAAGAAAGAGGAGCTGGCCAACCGCCAGCTGCGCCTGACCATCACCGTGGAGCGTGATGCGTGGGAGAAGGCCCTGAACGACGCCTATCAGGAGGTCAAGGCCCTGTACCCGGTGGAGGGCTACGCCGTGGGCAAGGCTCCCCGTGAGGCGCTGGAAAAGGCATACAGCCACGATCTGTTCTATCAGGAGGCGGTGAACGAGACCTTCCCCGCCGCACTGGTGGAGGCCATTGCCGCCGAGGACATCCAGATCGCCGCCCCTCCCGCCCTGAATGTGGAGACCATCGGCCCAGACGGCTACACCTTCACCGCCCTCATCGACCTGTACCCGGAGGTGAAGCTGGGTCAGTACAAGGGCCTGTCCGCCCCGTGGGAGAATGTCGAGCTATCCGATGACGACACCAACGAGGCCGTCCAGCGTTTCCTGACGGAGCATCTGGTGGAACAGGAGCAGGACCGGGCCGCCATGGGCGACGAGGTCACGCTGGACTTCGAGGGCTTCGTGGACGGCGTACCCTTCGAAGGCGGCAAGGGCGAAGGCTATCCCCTGCTGCTGGGCAGCGGGATGTTTATCCCCGGCTTCGAGGAGCAGGTAGCGGGCATCCGCCCGGAGGAGGAGCGGGATGTCCACGTCACCTTCCCCACCCAGTATGTGCCGGAGTTGGCGGGCAAGGATGCCACCTTCCACGTCAAGGCCCACCGCATCGTCCGGCGGAGCCTGCCCCAGCTGACGGATGCCTTTGCACAGGAGCAGGGCTTCGAGGACGTGTCCCATCTGCGCCGCAGCATCATGGAGCAGGCCATCCTGCAAAAGCAGCAGGCTGCCTCCAACGCCTTTGCCGAGGCCCTGATGCAGCAGGTGGTGGCGGGCATGGAGGTACAGCTGCCCGACTCCATGGTGGAGAGCCAGCTCACCGGCATCCTTCAGGAGCTTCAGCAGCATCTGGAGAGTCAGGGCGCTTCCCTGTCCGATTACCTGCAAGCGGCGCAGCTGACCATGGACGACCTGCGGGACCACGCCCGTGAAAACGCCGTGGCTGCCGCCCGGTATGAGCTGGCTATGACGGAGATCGCCCGTCAGGAGGGCATCACCGTCACTGAGGAGGAGCTGGAGGAGAAGTATCAGGAGATGGCCGCCCTCTACGGCATGACCGTTCCCCAGCTGCGGGAGCAGGTGCCTCCCGCCCGGCTCCAGCACGATCTGAAGCTGGCCAAGGCCCGTGCCGTTGTGGTGGACTCCGCCCTGCGGAAGTAACTCCCCTGCAAAGCCTTCTCCCGCAGAAGCCCTCATAGAGTAAAAAAGCACTCCCGGAGGATGCAAATGCGTCCTCCGGGAGTGCTTTTTTCAGTTCCGGTGCTTACTTCTTATACGGTACGTGCCAGATGGTATCGGCATAGTCCGCCACCGACCGATCGGCGGAGAAGATTCCGCTGCGGGCGATGTTGTGCAGACTCATGCGGTTCCATTTCTCCCGATCCCGGTAGGTGTCCGTCACCCGCTGGGATGCAGCGCAGTAGGAGGCAAAGTCCGCCAGCAGCAGATACTGATCCGCCGGGCAGTCCACACCGAATAGCAGCCTCTGGTACAGATCCTCGTAGCTGACGCCATCCCGGAACCCGGCCTTCAGCTGATCCAGCGCCCGGCGCAGCACCGGGTCACGTGTATACAGCAGATACGGGTCGTAGCCCCGGCTCATGTGGGAGGCCTCCTCCGCCGTCAGGCCAAAGAGGAACATATTCTCGTCCCCCAGCACCTCGTGCATCTCCACGTTGGCGCCGTCCAGCGTGCCGATGGTCAGTGCGCCGTTCATCATGAACTTCATGTTGCCGGTGCCGCTGGCCTCCTTGCCGGCGGTGGAGATCTGCTGGCTCACTTCGCTGGCAGGCATCAGCATCTCCGCCATGGAGACCCGGTAATTCTCCAGAAATACCACCTGCAGCTTCCCCTTGCAGATGGGGTCGTTGTTCACCTGATCCGCCAGAGAGTTGATGAGACGGATGATGCGCTTGGCTACGGCATAGCCGGGAGCAGCCTTGGCCCCGAAGAGGAAGGTCTGGGGCGGGAAGTCCATGTCCGGGTCGTCCTGCAGCTGCTGGTACAGGGCGATGATGTGCAGTACGTTCAGCAGCTGCCGTTTATACTCGTGGAGCCGCTTCACCTGCACGTTGAAGATGGCGTCCGTGTTCAGCTGTACTCCTTGCTGCCGGTACGCCCACCGGGCAAAGGTCTCCTTGTTGCAGCGCTTGATCTCCTCCAGCCGGGCCAGCACCGCCCCATCCTCAGCATAGGGGTCCAGTTCCTGCAAATGGCCCGCATGGGTCAGATAACCGTCCCCGATGAGCTCCCGGATCAACCCGTCCAGACCGGGGTTGATCTGGCTGAGCCAGCGGCGATGATCCACGCCGTTGGTGACGTTCTTGAACTTCTCCGGCTCCATCCGGCAGGCATCCTGAAACACATCATGGCGCAGGATATCCGAGTGCAGAGCGGACACGCCGTTGATGGCCATACCGCCGGCGATGCAGAGGTTGGCCATCCGCACCACGCCGTCCCAGATGACCGCCATCTTGGCGGTCTTTTCGGGGTCGTGATAGAAGCTCTCCACCTTCTCCTGCCAGCGGCGGGCGATCTCCTGCAGGATCTGCCACACACGGGGCAACAGCGTCTCAAACAGCTGCTGGGGCCAGCACTCCAGCGCCTCCGCCAGCACCGTGTGATTGGTGTAGGCCACGGAGCAGGTGGTAATGTGCCACGCCTCGTCCCAGGAAAGGCCCGCATCGTCCACCAGAATACGCATCAGCTCCGGGATCACCAGCGCCGGATGGGTGTCGTTGATCTGGATGACGTTCTTCTCGTGGAAGTTTTTCAGGGTGCCGTAGGTCTGGATGTGCTGCCGGGTGATGGACTGCATGGTGGCCGAAACGAAGAAATACTGCTGCTTCAGCCGCAGGGACTTGCCCTCATAGTGGTTGTCCTCCGGATACAGCACCTTGGAGATGACGTCCGCCATGGCCCGCTCCTCCCCGGCCCGCAGGTACTGCCCCTCGCTGAACAGCTTCATGTCGATGGGCTTGGGACTCTTGGCGTCCCACAGCCGCAGGGTGTTCACCTGCTGGGTATCGTACCCGGCGATCTCCATATCGCACGGCACCGCCAGCACACGGGTATAGTCCTCATGCACCACCATCAGGTGGCCGTTATCCCACCGGGTGCGGACCTTGCCGCCGAAGTGGACCTCCTCCGTCTCCTGCGGCTTGGGCATGAGCCATGCATCGCCCAGATTCTTCCAGTCATCGGGCAGCTCCACCTGCTGGCCGTCCACGATCTTTTGCTTGAAGATACCCAGCTCGTAGCAGATGGAGTAGCCTGTGGCGGGGATCTCCAACGTGGTCATGCTGTCCAGATAGCAAGCCGCCAGACGGCCCAGACCGCCGTTGCCGAGACCGGCATCCGGCTCCATGTCGAAGATGTCCGCCGCCTTGAAGCCCAGCGCCTCCACGGCCCCTGTCAGCGGCTCCAGCAGCTCCAGATTGTAGGCGTTCTTCATCAGGCTGCGTCCCATGAGAAACTCCATGGACATATAGTGGACCTTCCGCTTCTCCTGACTGTCCACCTCCTCACGGGTACGCACCCCCCGCTCGGCCATGATATCCCGCAGCACCAGAGCGCAGGCCTTCATGATCTCTCCGTCGGTGGCCTGCTTCTCCGTGCAGCCGTAGTTCAGCCGCAGCTTCTGCACGATGGCCTCCTGCAATGTTTCCTTCGTATAAGTCATAAATATCCTCCTGTATTGCATCCGGGACTTACCGCCCCAGCAGCTTTCCATAAATATTCCGGTAGGCCCCAGCGCTGCGATCCCAGCTGAAATCGCCCTCCATGCCCCGCCGCCGCACCATGCGGAAGCCCTCTGCATCGCCGTGGTACAGGCCCACCGCCTGCCCGACGGTGTCCAGCATGGCCCCGGCGTCGTAGGCGGCAAAGACATAGCCGTTGCCGTCGGGCTGCCCCACCTGACAGGACCGGACGGTGTCGTTGAGACCGCCGGTCTGCCGGACGATAGGCACAGCACCATAGCGCATGGCGATCATCTGCGACAGGCCGCAAGGCTCGCTCTTAGAGGGCATCAGAAACAGGTCGCTGCCGGCATAGATGCGGCGGGACAGGCCTTCGTTGTAGCCGATCCAGGCACACAGCCGTCCCGGATAGCGGTTCTGAGCGTGGCGGAAGAAATTCTCATATCCACCGTCACCGCTGCCCAGCACCACCAGCTGACAGCCGGTGGCCATGATGCCATCCAGCGCCTGACACACCAGATCCACGCCCTTGTGTCCCACCAGCCGGGTCACCATAGAGAGGACCGGTGTCCCCTCCTCCTGAGCAAGGCCCAACTCCTGCTGAAGCGCCGCCTTGCATAAGGTCTTCCCCTCCGGCTCCGCCGCCGTGTATCGGGCGGGCAGATCGGGGTCGCACTCCGGGTCATAGCTCACCATATCGATGCCGTTGAGCACGCCGGAGAATTTCCACTGGATGCTGCGCACCACGCTGTCCAGTCCGGCGGCATAGGCGCTCTCCCGCAGCTGGGCGGCGTAGGTGGGGCTGACGGTGGTCACGGCGTCCGCCGTCACCATGGCCCCCTTCATGAGGTTCACGCACCCATCCATCTGTAGAACGCCGCTCTCGTACCAGTCTCCCCGGTTCAGGCCGAAAAGATCCTCCACCGTGTCGGCGCCGTACTTGCCCTGATACTCGATGTTGTGAATGGTGAACACGGTGGAAACGTTTTCAGCCACAGTTTTCAAGTAAATCGGCACCAGTGCAGTCTGCCAGTCGTTGCAGTGGATCACCTCCGGCCGCCACTCCAGCATGGGAAGCACCGACACCACCGCCTTGGAAAAGAAGGCAAACCGCTCTCCATCGTCCATCTGGCCATACAGCGCCCCACGGCGGAAGTACCGCTCGTTATCCAGAAAATACCAGACGACGCCCCGATACTCCAGCGAGAACAGGCCGCAGTACTCATGCCGCCACGCCAGGTCCACATAGGTATAGCCGTGCCAGCGCATTTTCTCTCTCCATGCGTCCGAAACTTGCCCGTACAGCGGCAGGATCACCGCCGCACGATCCCCACCGGCAGCCACCGCCGGCGGGAGACTTCCCAGCACATCCGCAAGGCCTCCGGTCTTGCAGAAGGGAGCCGCCTCGCTGGTCACATATAAGATATCCATGCCGTTACCTCCTTGTGTCCCCTCCCCGCAGCCTGCGGGGAGGGACGTGATTCGTTTATACGGTAGCGTTGCGGGCCACCACCACAGGATAGCTCTCGTCTCCAATGAGGGTGCGTCCCTCCCGGATGGTCACAGCCTTGTCGGCAATGACGCAGCGCAGGGTGGCATCCTTTTTCACCACCGTGCCCTTAAAGAGCACGCAGTTCTCCACCTGCGCTCCCTTCTCTACCCGGACACCCCGAAACAGAATGCAGTTTTTCACGCTGCCCTGAATATCGCAGCCATCGGCAATGAGGGAGTTCTCGCACACCCCGGCAGGGTCCAGATACGCCGGAGGCGCATCGTTCTCCTTGGCCAGAATGGGTCGCCGGGGATCGAACAGCAGCCGCCGCTGCGCCGGGTCCAGCAGCTCCATGCTGCGGCGGTAGTAGGTCTGTACCGTATCGATGCGGGCGGCATACCCCTGCCACACATAGGCGTGCAGATGCAGCCGATCCTTCTGTTCCTGTAAAATGTGGTGGCGGAAGCTGTACCGGTTGTGGGCCATGCACTCCTCCACCAGCTGCACCAGCAGCTCCCGCCGCAGGATGCACACGTTCAGGCAGCGGTAACCCGCCGGGGTGTGGACGTCGTAGGCCACATCCACGATACGGCCCTGTTCATCCATCTCCAGATAGGTATCGCTGGGGTCGCCGGGCTCCGCCGTACAAACCTCCGTCAGGTCGGCCCCGGAGGTGATGTGCTCCTGCAATACCTGCTCCAGCGGCAGGTTGATGACCAGATCACTGTCTGCCAGCACCACATACTCCTGCCGGATCTCCCGTAGGTACTCCAGCACGCAGCCCAGTGCCTCCACCTTTCCCCGGAAGCGTCCGGCAGAGTTGCGGCTCTCGGCATAGGCGAAGGCCGGCAGCAGCGTCAGCCCGCCCCGATTGCGGCTCAGATCCCAGCTGCGGCCGTTGCCCAGATGATCCAGCATACTCTGGCACTTGCCGTGCATGATGACGCCCACATCGTGGATCCCGGCGTTGACCATGCTGGAGAGCATAAAGTCCACCACCCGGTAGTTGCCGCCGAAGGGCATGGAGCCGGGGATGCGGTGGGCGATCAGATCCCCCAGTCCCGTGGGCTTTCCGTAAGAAAAGATGATGCCGTGCATGGTGTGGTTCATGCCTTCACCTCCCCGTGATGCCGGTCCAGCAGAGTCTTGGCGGAGACGATCTCCCCGTCCCCTATCACGGTACCGGGTCCCAGCACCGCCACGCCCCAGTCATCCGGATCCTGTGCCGTCTCCGGCGGAGCGCCCACCTGAGCGTCCCTGCCGATGCGGCAGTTCTCACCCACGATGGCGTACTGCACCACGGCTCCCGACTCCACCACGGCGCCGGGCATCAGCACGGAGTAGGAGACGACGGCCCCCTCCCCCACCTGGGTGTTGTAGCTGAGGACGCTGTTCTTCACCTCGCCCAGCACCTCGCAGCCCTTGGCCACGGCGCTGTTGCCGATGTCCGCCTTGGGCCCAACATAGGCCGGGGGACAGGAGGGCGTGCGGCTGTAAATAGGCCACCGGCGATCCAGCAGGTTCAGTCCGGAGCCGGGACTCAGCATATCCATGTTGGCGTCCCACAGGGACACCAGCGTTCCCACGTCCTTCCAGTAGCCGTCAAAGCGCCATGCGGTCATCCGCTCCCCCGCCGCCAGCATGGCGGGGATGATGTTCTTGCCGAAGTCGGTTTTCGAGGTGGGGTCCGCCTCGTCGGCCACCAGATACTCCCGCAGCTTGCTCCATGTGAAGATATAAATACCCATCGACGCCAGATTGCTCTTGGGCTCCTTGGGCTTTTCGGCAAACTCCGTGATGCGGTCCTCTCCGTCCACCGACATGATACCGAAGCGGCTGGCCTCCGCCCACGGCACCTCCATCACGGCGATGGTGCAGGCAGCCCCGGTCTCCTTGTGGCGGCGCAGCATCACGGCATAGTCCATCTTATAGATGTGGTCGCCGGAGAGCACCGCCACATACTCCGGATCGTACAGATCCACGAAGCCGATGTTCTGATAGATGGCGTTGGCCGTCCCCTTGTACCAGCTGGCGCCGGTGGCGCTCTGGTAGGGCGGCAGAATGTGAACGCCGCCGTCCAGCCGGTCCAGCTCCCACGGCTGACCGTTGCCGATGTAGCTGTTGAGCTCCAGCGGCCGGTACTGGGTCAGCACGCCCACAGTGTCGATACCGGAGTTGGC
>ERZ838118.5304-NODE-5304-length-10306-cov-4.589406_pt1 | contig 10306 bp, 7 predicted proteins | sample MGYA00519863_ERZ838118 | MGnify/ENA primary metagenome ERZ838118 (study PRJEB31850, sample SAMEA3708827) | human gut metagenome | biome: human gut; feature: human-associated habitat; material: faeces | place: China | collected 2014 ...
GCCTCAGACATAATGATCAGGTCTGTATTATCGCCAACGTAACAGGAAGTAGCACCCAGATGGATGATTCCCTTTGCCTTCGGGCACTGCTGGCCATAGGCATAAACATGAGACATCACATCATGGCGTACCAGACGTTCTCTCTCCTTTGCCACCTCATAATTAATATCGTCCTGATGGCTCTTTAATTCATCGATCTGTTCCTGGGTGATATTCAATCCCAGTTCCTTCTCGGTCTCTGCCAGGGCAATCCATAATTTTCTCCAGGTTTTAAACTTTTTATCCGGGGAAAAGATATACTGCATTTCCTTGCTGGCATAACGCTCGGATAATGGGCTCTGATATCTATCGTTCATACTCAATAACTCCTCTCAATTTTCTTACGGTCAACGCAGCAGATGTGCAGACCCGCAAAACAGTTACTTTCTTTTTCTATTACCGTGTATACTCACCGCGGATATCTTCCTTCGGCGGATCGATCGGATACTCTCCATTGAAGCAGGCAGTGCAGATCGGCAGTCCTTCTGCCATCTCATAGAGCCGTTCCATCCGCAGGTACGATAAGGAATCTGCTCCGATCAGTTCGCAGATCTGATCAATAGTCCGGTTATGGGCAATCAGTTGTTCTTCGGAAGGAATATCCGTACCGAAATAACAAGGATGTTTAAACGGCGGTGAGCTTATACGCACATGAACTTCCTTTGCTCCTGAATTTTTAAGGAGACTGACAATTCTTGCACTTGTCGTACCTCTTACGATTGAGTCATCAATCATAACAACTCTCTTTCCGGCAACTGCTTCTTTTAATACATTAAGCTTAACCTTTACGCTGGATTCTCTCTGTGCCTGTTTTGGCTTGATGAAAGTTCTTCCGACATAGTTATTTTTTATAAATGCATTTCCGTAAGGAATACCTGATTCAAGTGAAAATCCAAGTGCCGCCGGGTTGCCTGATTCTGGAACACCCACAACCAAATCTGCATCTACAGGATGAGTTTTTGCAAGAATACGTCCTGCGTTAATTCTTGATTCATATACACCCATTCCATCAATCTTACTATCAGGTCTTGCAAAATAAATATATTCAAATATACATCTTGCATTTTTTTTCTGACAAAGCGATGTATCAGATTCAATTCCTTTGCTTGTAATTGTTACCACTTCACCAGGAAGCACATCTCTTACAAATTCTGCACCTACAGTATCAAGAGCACATGTCTCTGATGATAAGAAATATGTATTATCTCTCTTACCAATGCAAAGCGGCTTAAATCCAAACGGGTCTCTTGCACCGATAAGCTTCCTCGGACTCATTACTACAAGCGAATAAGCACCTTTTATCTTTAACATTGCATTTTTAACTGCCTCTTCGACAGTTCCTACTTTGAGTCTTTCTCTCGCAATAAGATATGCAATTACTTCTGAATCAATAGTTGTCTGAAAAATAGCACCTGTATATGACAATTCCTCACGCAGCTCAACTGCATTAAGAAGATTACCATTATGTGCCATACCGAGTGTTCCCTTGACATAATTAAGAACAAGAGGCTGTGCATTCTCACGGACACTGCTGCCCGCTGTCGAATAACGCACATGTCCGACACCGATATTTCCTTTTAATTTTTCAAGATTTTCCGGATTAAATACTTCATTTACAAGACCCATATCTTTGTAAGACATTACCTTGCCCTTAGGACCATTGGTATCACTTACGGCAATACCGCAGCTTTCCTGTCCTCTGTGCTGTAATGCAAAAAGACCATAGTATATTGTAGATGCAACATCTTCTCCATCAAAATCATATGCACCGAATACTCCGCACTCCTCATGAAGCCCGTCAAAATCGGCTGTATTCATAATATTATTGTTATCCATCAACTTCTCCATACTCTTATTTGTCTAAAATTATTTAGAAAATGGTGTGCCTGTTAAAAGTTCATATGCTTCTTTGTACTTGTCAACAGTCTTTGTTACAACCTCATCAGGAAGAAGTAAATCATTATCAGGATTTGCCTTTAACCAGTCTCTTACAAACTGTTTATCGAATGAAGGCTGTCCCTGACCAGGCTTATAGCCTTCCAATGGCCAGAATCTTGAACTGTCCGGTGTGAGCATCTCATCGCCGATTACCACATTGCCATCTTCATCAAGACCGAATTCAAACTTTGTATCAGCAATTATAATGCCTTTGCTGAGTGCATATTCTGCACATTTCTTATAAAGTGTGATTGTGCAGTCCTTTATTTTTGTAGCATAGTATTCGCCTTTTCCAGGAAATGCTTTTTCAAGAACTTCAATACTTCTCTCATATGAAATATTCTCGTCATGGTCGCCAACTTCAGCTTTTGTACTTGGTGTGTAGATTGGCTCAGGAAGCTTTTCAGACTCCTGTAATCCTTCAGGAAGCTTAATGCCACAGACTGTTCCGTTTTCTTTGTAACTTGCCCAGCCGCTGCCTGTGATATAACCTCTTACGATACATTCAATAGGAAGCATCTTTAACTTCTTGCACTTCATGCTTCTGCCTTTATACTCATCCTTATGGAAGAATTCAGGCATATCATTAACATCTACAGAAATCATATGATTAGGAACTACGTCCTTTGTATAATCAAACCAGAACTTTGACATCTGAGTAAGAATAGCACCCTTATCAGTAATCTTGTTCTTCAGGATATTGTCAAATGCTGATATACGGTCTGTTGCAACCATTATCAAGCTGTCACCATTGTCATAAACTTCTCTTACTTTTCCTTCATAAAGTAATTTTAAGTTTTCCATTATAATCCTCCGTTTCTGTACATGCCTGTCCCAGCATAAGGACACATGCCATTATATTAATATTGGTTAAGCATGTCACTTTTTAAAGCAACACAGATAAATTATATAACAAAGAAATATCAAAATCAATAATCTGTGTGTTTTATACAAAAATAATATTGATTTTACCTGCTTATTCCCACCTTATCAAGCCACTGCATAACATCACTCTCGCAACCGGCAAAATCTGCTTGATATATAGAAAATCCATCTGTCACCGTTGTTTTCAGCTCAAGATTTTTTATTTGTATTTTCAGTTTTGCCACCGCACGCAGTTAAATTAAATAATGTCATTACCTCCAATACGGCAGCAACTTTTGTATATACAGAACATCAATATATTTTCATTATTTTTATATTATAACTATATTTTCCCCGTTTATCACATTTTCTTTATTTGCTGCAAACACCGAATCTTTTATAGTAATATCTGAAATTGTATTTTCACGGCCGCTTATCGGCTCGATTTTTACCGCTGTATCACAGCCGTTACATTCTATCTGCTCAATGAGGATATTTTTGAAATACGGCACATCGCTCTCATCAACCTGTGCAATCGTCTCATTTTTATCAAGTAAATTGAGCACATATCCCATCGTGAGGATTACAGCTTCGTTTTTTATGTCTATCATATTAATATTACGGATTGTAATGTCTTCTACAACACCGCCACGTCCCATTGCACTCTTTATGCGGATACCAACGTCTGTGCCTGCAAATGTACAGTTTTCGACGAGTATATTTTTTACATCACGCGACATCTCACTTCCGATTACGAATCCGCCATGGCCTTCATTTACTATGCAATCATGTATATAAAGATTTTCGCATGGGTCTTCAAATGTTCTCGCCTCAGCATTTTTTCCTGATTTTATGCAGATTGCATCATCACCTGTTTCAAATGTGCTGTTGTATATTTCAACATTGTGGCACGATTCAACGTCTATTCCATCACCATTTTGTGCATAATACGGATTGCTTACCGTAATGTCACGCACAGTAAGATTTTTACAGAATATCGGATGTATGTTCCATGCAGGAGAATTCATAAATGTTGCCTGTTCCAGAAGTACATTGCTGCAATTTTTAATTTCAACCATAACAGGTCTGTAGAAATCATAATAATCTGCCGCCTGTGGCAATATGTCGTGTGTTTTTCCCTGAATATTTGCCTTGTTTCCAAGGTATGCACTTTCTGACGGAAACCATATGCCACCCTCTTTTGTTTCAATAACATAATCGCTCTTTTTAAGGAGTGCATCCCACTGTCTTTCTGTAAGCTTGAACTGTTTTACAGGACGCCATAAATCGCCGCTTCCATCTATAACACCATATCCGCTTATTGCGATATTTTCAGCTCCGTCCGCTGAAATAGGTGAAACTGTTCTTATACATTCCTGACCTTCATAATTAGTAATAACTAACGGATAGTCTTTCTTATGTTTTGTGAATTTAAGAACTGCTCCACGTTCAAGATAAAGACGAACCCCGGATAAAAGCCTGATTGGTGATGTCATCCATACCCCCTGCGGAATTACTACCGTACCGCCGCCCTGTGACGACATACTTTTTATTGCCTCATTTATGACTCTTGCATTTATTCTTCCTGTATCGTCATCATATACATTTTTAACAGCACCATATGCTGTAATTGATGTCTTTCTATCAGGAAATTCAGGAACTGCCACTTTAAAATTTTCTTTTAACATAAATTTCTCCTTATAAAATTTTTCTCATCTAATTATTCTTGATTCTGTACTTACCAAATTTATTTTCTAACAAAGCCGGACTGCATAACCAGCCCGGCTTCTCATGATTTTATTATAAAAGCTCTTTTAAAATTTTATTTACAAGACCAGGATTTGCTTTTCCTTTCATTGCTTTCATCGTCTGTCCGACAAGGAAACCGATTGCTTTATCTTTACCATTTCTGTAATCTTCAACTGACTGCGGATTGTCTGCAATCACTTTTTCAACTACCGAACGAAGCTCGCCCTCATCGCTCACCTGTGCAAGACCTTTTTCTTTCACATAGGCTTCAGGGTCTACATCTTCGTCAAATATAACGGCAAATATGTCTTTTGCAACAGAACCGTTGATAGTACCTGCCTCTACAAGCTTGATAAGCTTTGCAAGATTTTCAGGTGAAAATGTAATATCTTCAGGCTCCATGTCCTTATCTTTAAGAATTCTCATTGTCTCGCCGAGAATCCAGTTAGAAACTTTCTTTGGCTGATTGCAAAGTGATGTTGTTGCCTCAAAAATATCAGCAAGTTTCTTGGAATCTGTAATAAGATTAATGTCATATTCAGGAATTCCATACTCTGTGGCATAACGTGCCATTTTTTCTGTCTTAAACTCAGGCTGACGGCTTCTGATTTCACCAAGCCACTCATCGCTTATGTTAAGCGGAACAAGGTCTGGGTCTGGGAAATATCTGTAATCCTGTGCATCTTCCTTTGAACGCATTGCATATGAATACGCCTTATTGTCGTCCCATCTTCTTGTTTCCTGAATAACGGCTTCTCCCGATTCAATCAAATCAATCTGTCTGTCACGCTCTGCTTCAATAGCTCTTGAAATAGCAGAAAATGAGTTAAGATTCTTTGTCTCTGTTCTTGTGCCGAATTCTGTACTTCCGACTTCCCTTACCGAAAGGTTTACATCGGCTCTCATTGAACCCTCCTGAAGTTTGCAATCAGATGCTCCGAGATACTGTATTATAAGTCTTAATTTTTCAAGATAAGCGATTACTTCCTCTGCACTTCTCATATCAGGCTCAGATACGATTTCGATGAGCGGAACGCCTGAACGGTTGTAATCAACATATGAAACATCTTCCCAGTCATCATGGACAAGTTTTCCGGCATCTTCTTCCATGTGGATTTCATGGATTCTTATTGCCTTCTCTGTTCCATCTTCAAGCTTAATATCAACATGTCCGTTACGGCATATCGGAAGATATAACTGTGAAATCTGATAATTCTGTGGGTTATCAGGATAAAAATAATTCTTTCTGTCAAATTTGCAGTGCTGTGTTATTGAACAATTTGTAGCAAGACCAACTGCTGCCGCATACTCCACAACCTGTTTGTTAAGGACAGGAAGCGAGCCCGGCATACCTGTGCAGACAGGGCATGTATGTGTATTAGGTGCACCGCCGAATGCTGTTGAACAGCCGCAGAAAATCTTTGTTTTGGTAGCCAGTTCTACATGAACTTCAAGGCCAATAACTGTTTCGTATTGTTTCGACATATTATTTTTTCCTCCTTACTCAAATTTACCGCGTGCCTGCTCATATGCGTAGGCAGTCTGAATTAATTTCTTTTCATTAAAGCAGTCACCGATAAGCTGGACACCTATAGGAAGACCGTTATCGTCTTTTCCGCACGGAACGCTTATGCCCGGAAGTCCTGCAAGATTTACGGAAATTGTATAAATATCACCAAGATACATCTTGATAGGGTCTGCAAGTGATGAACCGAGCTTAGGGGCTGTTGTAGGTGCAACAGGTCCGAGTATTACGTCATACTTTGCAAATGCCTCATCAAAAGCCTTCTTTATCATGGCTTTTACACGAAGTGCTTTAAGATAATAAGCATCGTAATAACCTGAACTTAATACGAATGAACCAAGCATGATTCTTCTCTTAACCTCAGGCCCGAATCCTTCTGAACGCGTCTTTTTATACATGCTGTGAAGTCCGTCATAATCTTTTGCACGGAAACCGTATTTTACACCGTCGAATCTTTCAAGATTTGAACTTGCTTCTGCTGCTGCTATTGTATAATAAGTCGGAATAGCATACTCTACAAGACTCAAATCAAATTCTTCAACAATAGCACCTTTTGACTTTAAAACTTCCGCTGCCGAAAGAACCGCCTCTTTTACCTGCGGGTCAAGACCTTCTCCGAAATAATCTCTCGGAATACCGATTCTCATTCCAGCAACATCATCTACAAGTGCTGATGTAAAATCTGTATCTTTTCTTTCAACTGATGTTGAATCTTTCTTATCATGTGATGCGATTACTTCCATGATAGTTGCACAGTCCGTAACGTCTTTACAAAGAGGTCCAATCTGGTCAAGAGATGAACCGTATGCGATAAGTCCGTAACGTGAAACTGTTCCGTATGTCGGTTTCATGCCGACAACACCGCAGTATGATGCAGGCTGTCGTATAGAACCGCCTGTGTCAGAACCAAGTGCACAAAAGCACTCATTTGCTGCAACTGCCGCAGCCGAACCGCCTGAAGAACCGCCCGGTACATGCTCTGTGTTCCACGGATTCTTAGTCGGACCGTAAGCTGATGTCTCGGTTGTAGAACCCATGGCAAATTCGTCCATGTTTGTCTTTCCGATGACAACAGCTCCCGCTTCTTCTATTCTTTTTACAGCTTCACTTGAAAACTGTGGTATAAAGTTTCCTAATATTTTTGATGAACATGTTGTAAGAACACCCTCTGTACACATGTTATCTTTTATTGCAATCGGCACACCTGCAAGAGGTCCTGTAAGTTCCCCTGCCTCAATCTTTTTCTGGGCTTCTTTTGCTGCCGAAAGTGCTGCTTCCCTGTCAAATGTAACATAACAGTTAAGCTCTTCTTCTTTGCTGTCAATGTTTGCAATAACAGCTTCCATTGCCTCTACCGCTGTGGTTTTTCCCGACTTAATCTGCCCGGCAAGTTCCACTGCTGTCAAATCCAACAATCCCATGGCCGCTCCTTTCTATTCAACAGTTTTTGGTACAACAAATGTCTTGTCTTTTCTTTCAGGTGCGTTGAAAAGTGTTTTTTCGCTTTCATCACCGTTAGTAACAACATCTTCACGCATTACATTTTCAATAGGAAATACGTGTGACATAGGCTCAACGCCTGTTGTATCAAGCTCATTAAGCTGGTCAATATAATCAAGCATGCTCGCCATATCTTTCTTAGCCTGTTCTTTTTCTTCGTCAGAAAGTTCAAGCTTGGCAAGGATACCTACATAATCAATCGTTGCGTCATCAATTACGTTTGCCATATAATCCTCCTTGTTTTGCGAAGCAAAATCCGAGCCCCTCACGGCGAGGAGAGGATTTGTCCTCCTTGTTTTGCGAAACAAATGATACGAGTTGCGTAAGCAATCTCGTAGCTGCCGGTTCCGGCAGCTTGTCCTCCTTGTTTTGCGAAGCAAAATGCAAGCTGCCATTCCCGGCAGCTTGTCTGCCTTGTTTTAATCACGGACTTTTATGTGAACTTCTCTAAGCTGCTGCTCTGTTACCTCATTAGGAGCACCACACATAAGATCCTGTGCAGTACCGCTCATTGGGAATGCGATAACTTCACGGATATTTTCCTCATTTGTAAGAAGCATAATCATTCTGTCGATACCAGGTGCCATACCTGCGTGTGGCGGTGCACCGAACTGGAATGCGTTATACAACGCTCCGAACTTCTCCTTTAATACTTCTTCATCATATCCTGCAATTTCAAATGCCTTAACCATTATCTGCATATCATGGTTTCTTACGGCACCTGAAGAAAGTTCTACACCGTTACAAACAATATCATACTGATAAGCAAGAATATCAAGCGGGTCTTTTGTATTTAATGCTTCAAGACCACCCTGTGGCATTGAGAAAGGATTATGTGTAAATCCAATCTTCTTTGTCTCCGGGTCTCTTTCAAACATTGGGAAATCATTGACATAACAGAAACGGTAAGCATCTTTTTCAATAAGGTCGAGTCTTTCACCGAGTTCTGTTCTAATCTGTCCTGCATAATATGCAGCTCTGTCTTCTTTGTCAGCCATGAAGAAAATTGTATCTCCTGCCTGAAGTCCTGCAAGTTCTCTGATTTCACCCTTTAACTCATCTGGAATAAACTTATCAATTGGTCCCTTATATGAAAGGTCATCTAATACTTCAAGATAACCGAGACCACCCATTCCGAGACCTGTAGCAAACTTGAGGAGCTTTTCATGCTGTCCCTTTGAAAGCTTTGCATGAACATTGATAGCTCTTACAGTCTTATTCTGGAACGGCTTGAAAGTACATTTATTAAAAAATTCAGAAAGGTCTATAATTCTTAACGGATTTCTGAGGTCAGGCTTGTCTGAACCAAACTCAAGCATAGCCTGCTTGTAGCTTATGATTGGATAAGGAGCCTGTGTAACCTTGAATCCCTTTGGTGCAAATTTTTCAAATGTTTCTGAGAGAACTTCCTCACCTACACGGAAAACATCTTCCTGTGTTGCAAAGCTCATCTCAAAGTCAAGCTGATAGAATTCTCCCGGTGAACGGTCAGCTCTTGCATCTTCATCCCTGAAACATGGTGCAACCTGAAAATATTTATCAAAACCGGATACCATAAGAAGCTGCTTATACTGCTGTGGTGCCTGTGGAAGTGCATAGAATTTTCCCTTATATTTTCTTGAAGGAACGATATAATCTCTTGCACCTTCAGGAGAAGAGGCACAAAGAATAGGTGTCTGAATCTCCAAAAATCCCATATCTGTCATTTTCTGTCGAAGGAATGAAATTACCTTTGAACGGAAAATGATATTGTCTTTTACTTTCTGATTTCTAAGGTCAAGATAACGATATTTGAGACGAACATCTTCTCTGACCTCTTTTGACGTCATAACTTCAAACGGAAGTGTTTGATAAACCTGTCCGAGCATGGTAATTTTCTTTGCTTCAAGTTCGATTGTACCTGAAGGAATCTTTGGATTGTATGTCTCCTCATCTCTCTTTTCCATGATACCTTCTATACTGATACATTCTTCTTTTTTGATTCCCTTTAAAAGTTCTGCATCTCTGATAACTACCTGAAGCACACCATACATATCTCTTAAATCGATAAATGATACACCGCCGTGGTCACGGATATTCTCTACCCAGCCCGCTACTCTTAAATTGCTGTCAATATCCTGTTCACTGACCTGATTTAATGTTCTGTCTCTGTAAATGTTTGACATCGTAATCTCCTTTCTTAACTACGCTCTTTTTGAAAAAGCCTTATGTGAGGCAAAATATGTTTTTAATTTTGTCACACACAAAAGCCCCGGAATACATTAATTGTATCCCGGGGCGAATAAACTTATTATCCGCGGTACCACCCGCATCAGATATGCACTCACAAAAATTACATATCTCTCATTAGCACTTAACGCGTGCAACGAAATAACCTAGCCGCCAAATTCAAATCATATCCGTCGGTTCAGCTATCCAACTCCGGAGTGTTCCCTCAATCAATTCCCTGCGGGTGCTCTCAGCCGACGACACCGCTTTCCTGTCAGGTTCCATGAAAAAGAGTCTCTTTCACAGTCTTTATAATATATTCTGTTATTGCCTTACAGAGCTGTCCGCCCACTAAAGACATTTTGATATTGGTATCATAACATACGAAAATATTTTATTCAAGGACTATTTGAAAAATTTCAACGCTGCCGTCGTTATAAATGCCTGTATCGGAACCGTCAGTATCACGCCGATTGTACCGCA
>ERZ838118.5315-NODE-5315-length-10293-cov-2.699648_pt1 | contig 10293 bp, 9 predicted proteins | sample MGYA00519863_ERZ838118 | MGnify/ENA primary metagenome ERZ838118 (study PRJEB31850, sample SAMEA3708827) | human gut metagenome | biome: human gut; feature: human-associated habitat; material: faeces | place: China | collected 2014 ...
CAGAGGCTTATCGCTCAGCTCCAGGGTCTGAATGTATTTCAGCAAATGGCGGGGGCCAGAAACACAGTTAAAGCCCACTGCATCCACCCCAGCCAGTTCCGATGCAAAGCGATACAGCTCGCTGCCCAAACGTCCGGCGCTGGTCATCCCACTATGGTCCACGGCAAAGGAAACCATAAGAAACGCATCCGGATTTTTTTCCTTCAACCAACCAGCCAATTCCGGGAGCCCCTCGTCACCAGACAGCGTTTCCACCAAAAAATGGGTCACCCCCTGTTCCAGAAACCACTGCGCCTGCGTCTGGTATAGATCTGCCGGGGCGCGGCTGTGGTCACGGGGCGCGGGGCCCAGATCTGCAAATACATAAGCCCCATAGGGTTGAGCGGCTTGCCGTGCCAGGTGGCAGGCCGCATTTACGATGTCGCAGGCGGTTTCATCGTTCCCATCGGAGAGATCTCCACTGATGGCAAAGGTATTGGTCTTGATGGCCCGGCAGCCGGCCTGCAAATAAGCGCGGTGGATGCGCAGAATTTCCTCCGGGCGGGTCAGGTTGGCCCGTTCACAGCGTTCCTCAGCCCGGCCCGGATGGGCGGCGAAATAAGTGCCCATAGCCCCGTCAAACAGCAATGGCTTTCCCTGCGATAAATAGGTGCGGATATCCATCATCCCATGACCTTTCTGGTGATCTCCACCGACTGGTGGGCATCCTTGGCGTAGTAGTCCGCATTCATTTGTTTGGCGTATTCCGGCGTCACCACCGCGCCGCCCACAAAGATGACCGGGGGCTCCTCCATAGTGTGCAGCAACCGGATGGTCTTTTCCATGGCGGGCAGTGTGGTGGTCATCAGGGCGGACAGGCCCACCAGGCGCACCCCCTGCTCCTGAACCGTCCGCAGGATGGTCTCCGGCGGCACATCCCGGCCCAGGTCCAACACCTCGTAGCCGTAATTTCCCAGTACGGTTTTCACAATATTTTTGCCAATGTCATGAATGTCGCCCTGCACAGTGGCAACGATGAGTTTTCCCTTCTTCACGGGCACACCGCCCTTGGCGGCGATAGAGCTCCGGATGACCTCGAATACTGCCTGTGCCGCCTGGGCGGCGCTGAGCAGCTGGGGCAGGAATGCCGTACCCTTGTCATAGTCCTCTCCCACCTTGTCCAGTGCGGGGATCAGGTGGTTTTCTACCAGAGACAGCTCATCCTCGGTCTCCAGCGCTTTGGCAGCCAGCTTTCCGGCATCGGCCTTCAACCCACGGATGACCGCATCGCCCAACGTCAGGGCATCCGCCTTCGGCGCTGCCTGCACGGCAGGGGACTCCGCCGCGAAACGGGCAACATAGGCTCGGCACTCCCGATCCTCTCCGGAGAGTACACGGTACGCCGCCACCGCGTCCATCATCTCCGTTTGATTTGGGTTGATGATGGGCAGAGTCAGCCCGGCATGCATGGCCTGAATCAAAAAGTTCTGCGTGATCAGCTTGCGGTTGGGCAGGCCAAAGGAGATGTTGGACACGCCCAGCACCACCTGCAGCCCCAGCTCCTCCCGGATGGTCCGCACCGCTTTCAACGTCTCCGCAGCCTGCTCCTGCTGGGCCGAGACCGTCAGGGTCAGGCAGTCAATCCACACATCCTCTCTGGGGATGCCGTGGTCCAAAGCAGCCTGCAGAATGCGGCGGGCGATGGCTACCCGCTCTTCCGCTGTTTTGGGGATGCCGTTTTTATCCAGCGTCAGACCCACCACGGACGCGCCGTACTTCTTCACAATAGGCAGCACACGCTCCAGAACCTCCGGCTCTCCGTTGACAGAGTTCACCGCAGCCTTGCCGTTATAGACCCGCAGCCCTGCCTCCAGTGCGTCCGGGTTGGAGGAATCGAGCTGAAGCGGCACAGCGATCGCGCTTTGCAGCTTCTTTACCACTCTGGGCAGCATAACCACTTCATTCACACCGGGGAAGCCTACGTTCACATCCAGGATGTCCGCCCCGGCCTCCGTCTGGGCCAGAGCCTGGTTGAGCATATAGTCCACATCCCCCCGGCGCAGGGCCTCCTTCATCAGTTTCTTGCCTGTGGGATTGATCCGCTCCCCGATGACCCGCACCCGGTCGATGGGCACTGCCTGAGTGCCGCTGCACACGGCGGCGGGGACGGTCCTTGTGACCCGGCGCACCGTCCGGCCCTCCAACTCCCGCCGCAGCAGGGCGATATACTCCGGTGTGGTGCCGCAGCAGCCGCCGAACACCTGTACCCCCAAGTCTGCCAGGGCGGCCAGGCTGTGGGCAAACTCCTCCGGAGAGATGTCATAGCCGGAGCCGTCCGGGTGAGGCAGTCCGGCATTGGGTTTCAGGACGATGGGCAGAGTGGTCCACCTCAGCAGTTCCTCCACCAGCGGGGGCATCTCCCGGGGGCCCAGGGAGCAGTTCACTCCGATGGCGTCCGCCCCCAGCCCCTCCAGGGTCAGGGCGGCGCAGGCGGGGGAGCAGCCCAGGAAGGTGCGCCCCGTGGCCTCATAGGTCATGGTCACCAGCACCGGCAGGCTGGAGTGCTCTCTGGCCACCAGCAGGGCGGCCCGGGCCTCCTGGAGGTCGGTCATGGTCTCAATGGCGATCAGGTCCGCCCCTGCCGCCGCGCCGGCCTCCACCACCTCGGCAAAGATGTCCACCGCCTGTTCAAACTCCAGGGTGCCGGTGGGCTCCAGCAGCTGGCCGATGGGGCCCACGTCCAGGGCCACCAGCCCCCGGCCCCGGGCCGCCTCCCGGGCCACAGAGACGGCGGCGGGGACCACCTCCGCCACCGTCCGTCCGCAGTGGGCCAGCTTCTCCCGGTTGGCTCCGAAGGTATTGGCATACACGATCTGGGATCCGGCATCCAGATAGGCGCTGTGGATCTCCCGCAGCCACTCCGGGTGCTCCAGGGTGGCCGTCTCCGGCGCCGCCCCAACGGGCAGGCCCCTGGCCTGGAGCATGGTGCCCATGCCGCCGTCCAGCAGGACGGGTCGGCCGGTCTTTAACAGTTCAAGAAATTCCACAGTGTCCACCTGACTTTCGATATTGGCAGCCGTCGTGTGCGGGACAGCCCAGACAGCTGCGTACAGAGGCTTGAATGGGATGGTCGGCCACCCCCAGAATGGCGGTCACCGACTTGCGCGGGGTGAGGATATGGCTGGCGCTGGCACACAGTCCCACCTGCCGCGGGGCGTCCAGCAGGGCCAGCAGGGTGTAGCGCTCCCCGGCAGCGTTTGCGGCAAGCACCGGGTCGTCATTGGCCAGTTCCCAGCTCACGGTGCTGCCTTCCCATACAGCCCGGGATTTGTTGTCCACGTTCCCGTACCGCAGATAGATGTAGGATTCCCCCTGGATCGCACACAAAAAGGTCACGATCCCGCCCATGATCAGCACCGCCGCCGGCCTGTGGGGAAAGGTGAAGCTGCGGCCGCCGCTCCCCGTCCCCGTATAGGTGAGCATGTAGAGCTGGCAGTTGCGCGCTCTCAGCTCGTGGAGGGCCCTGTCAATCCTGGCGTTGTCCGCATTGAACTCGGTGCGCAATACCTGGTCCCGGCCCTCCCATTGATTCAGCTCATAATACTGTGTCTGTCCGCTTGCCATAAAAATTCCCTCCTGTTCTGACTGGGCCCGTCATATCCGGGCCCGTTCAAAACCGGAGGGAAACGCTGTTTTGTGAGATGTTTTGATACAAATTATGGAAGCTTGGCAGAACTATGCCCAGCTTACCTCCGCGGATACAGCACACCTTGGGCACTTTGCGGGCCATGCGCTGGGCGTCCCACCGCCGCCCTATCCACACCCCTGCTGAGATGGCGGGACGCCCTCTCAAAACGCATGGTCAAAAGCAATAGATGCTATGTGATATTGGTATTTGTCTTTTGTGCAGGTTTCTCGGATAATACAAGTACAAGACAGGCCGTTGGGAGGTGACACTGCCGCTGGACCCTCCCAGGGGAAAACGACGGGAGGTAACGGCATGAAAGTAATCGATCCATTTTTAGATGGAGAAGGAGTCTGGCAGGGGGACAGTCCCGGCACGATGCGCAAGCGATTCCAGTGCTTTGGCATCAAAAACTCGGTGGACTTCTGTTCCAATGTCACAGTGTACGCACCTGGGGAGGGGAGCGTGTTCCACAACCACCCCTCCTCTGAGGAGCTGAGCTATGTCATCAGCGGCTCCGGTGTGATCCAGGACATGGAGCAGAATGTGAAGGCCCATATCGATCAGGGAAAACTGATCCTGATAGACCGGGGTGAGATCCACCGGATCTTCAATGACGGAAGGGCGCCGCTGATCGTCCTTCTGGTCTGTACGGCGCACACTCCCATGCCGGAGGGCTGACCTGCACACAAGGAAATGAGGAGGTATAAAATGAAACTGCTGAAAAAAATCGACAAGAATCTGGAACGCTGGGTCATGTTTCTCCTGCTGGCGGGTATGACCCTGGTGCTGGGTATCCAGATATTCTGCCGCTTCGTGCTCAACAACTCGCTGACCTGGTCGGAGGAGCTGGCCCGCTTCATGTTTATCTGGAGCACCTTCCTCAGCATAGGGTTCTGTCTGAAGGAAGGGATCTCCCTGAAGATCGACACTCTGATCTCCCTCTTCCCCAAAAAGGTACAGGCGGTCATCCTGCTGTTGGGAGACGTTGTGATGACAGTCTTTTTCCTCTATCTGCTCCCCAGTGCCTGGGAGTTCGCCTACGCTTCAGTGGAAAACGGCCAGACCAGCGCCGCCTGCGGGATACCTATGTATTTTGTCCAGGGCTCCCTGATGGTGGGCTTTGCGCTGGCCGCATTCCGGGCGGCTCAGGGGGTATGGAGCAACCTGCGCACCCTGCTTCAGAAAGGAGATGAGTGAGTATGTCAGCCGTGGTCCTTTTTGTCCTGTTTTTTGTCATCCTGCTCTTCGGCCTGCCCATCTCGGTCACCATGGGCATCAGCTCCATCCTGCCCTGGGTCGTGGACAACACCTTCGCGGCCAATCTGGTCATGGTCCTGCGGCAGATGATGAGCGGCGTCAACAGCCTGACTCTGCTGGCCATCCCCATGTTTATGCTGTCCGGCACCATTATGGCCCGGGGTGGCATCTCCAAAAAGCTCTTTGACGTCTTTACTTATTTCGTGGGCAATGTGATCGGCGGCGTGCCCTGTGCCGTCATCATCACCTGCCTGTTCTACGGGGCTATCTCCGGCTCCGCCCCTGCCACAGTGGCGGCTTGACTATCCCGGTCATGGTCAACCTGGGCTATTCCAAAGAGTTTTCCACCGCTGTGGTCACGGTGGCCGGCGGCCTGGGCTGCATCATCCCCCCCAGCATCCCCTTTGTGCTGTACAGCACCTCGGCGGGCACCTCCGTGGGCGATATGTTCATTGCCGGCATCGTGCCGGGCCTGCTGCTGGGCGGCCTGCTGATGATCTATGCGGTCTACTACTCCGCCCGCAGAGGGGAGGACCGGGTGCGCATCAAGGCGGTGATGGGGGAGCTGAGGGGACAGGGATTCCTCCGGCTGTTCCTGGACAGCTTCTGGGCGCTGCTCATCCCGGTCATCATCCTGGGGAGCATCTACGGCGGCATCGCCACTCCCACTGAGGCGGCGGTGATCTCGGTCTACTATGCCCTGTTCGTCAGCGTGTTCATTTATAAGACCATCAAGGTCTCGGAGATCCCCGCTGTTTTTATGGAGTCTCTGAAGACGATCGCCCCCATCCTCTTCGTGCTCTCCGCCGCCGTCTCCTTCGGCCGCGTGCTGGCCCTGATGAACGTGCCGCAGATGGTGGGTGCTTGGATCACATCCTCCTTCTCCAGCAAGTGGACGATCCTGCTGGTGGTCAACATCTTCCTGCTCTTCGTGGGCATGGTGATGGACGCCGCCCCGGCCATTCTGATCCTCACGCCTATCCTGGCGCCGGTCATGACCGCCATCGGGGTGGATCTGGTCCACTTCGGCATCATGATGGTGGTGAACCTGGCAGTTGGCTTTGTCACTCCTCCCGTTGGGATCAATCTGTTTGTCGCCAGCTCCATGACCAAGATCCCGGTGATCCGGATCGCAAAGGTCTCGCTGCCCTTTACCATACTGTTTGCCATCGGCCTAGTTTTGATCGTGATCTTCCCACAGATCTCGCTGTGCCTGATCCGCTGACTTCTGTTTCCTCTTCTCTTGCAGAAAGACGCTGCCCACTCTCCCCGGGCAGCGTCTTTCTGCTTTTCTATATATGCGGAACATCGCGCCCCTGTGCTGTGGGAACGGTTCAGGAGGGAAGCTCGCCCACCCGGTCCATAATGTAGTCCCGAAAATTTTTGACCACTGGCCGCAGGGTCTCCCCCTTGGGCCAGCACATGAACATGGGGCGGTGGAGCTCCGAATTCTCCAGCGTCAGGGGGACCACATCGTAGATGCTCAGCTCTGTCATTCTGGGCATGAGGGCCACGCCCAGACCAGAGGCTACAGCACTGGCCATCACCTTTTCCGTGTCCACTTCCTGGATGATGTTGGGGGTGAGCTGAAACCGGCGGAAGACGTCGTCTATCCAGTACCGGGTCCCGCAGTTATAGGTATAGGAGACCATGGGCTCCCGAATCAGATCCTGGAGCTTCACGCTCCCGCGCAGAGCCAGGGGATGGCGGCTGGAGACCACGGCGACGATCTCCTCATCAAAAATGTGAAAATATTCCAGTTGGTCGCTGTCCATTCGGGCGCCGAACCCCAGGTCGAGAGTCCGGTTGGCAAAGGCGTCAATGATCTTTGCCGCCTGCTTTTCACTGAACTCAAACTGGATGGCCCGGTTGTCCTCATTTTCGTAAAAGCCCTTGATCATATTGGGGATAAAGCGGTTGCTCACGGTGTAAGCCAGGGCAATGCGGATCTTGCCCATGTTGGGGTTGAGCATGTTTTTCAGCTCCTGGTTGGCCAGCTCCAGCTCCGCGGTGATCCGGTCCACATGGATCAGGAACTGCTTTCCGTATTCTGTGATATCAATATTCCGCCCCACCTTGAAGAAGAGAGGGACGCCCAGCTCACGCTCCAGATCCCCGATGGAATGGCTCAGGCTGGATTGGGCGACCAGGAGCTGTTCTGCGGCTTTGGTATAGTTTTTCAGCCTGCTGATGGCCTGAAAGTAATACAGCTGCTGAAGATTCATGTCAGCGGTCCCTCCCCGGAATTTGGGTCAAATTTTGTCTAAAATTATTATAGCACCCCTTTTTCCACAGCGTCAAGACAGGAAAAAGTCCCAAAAAGAACCAAAAAGAAAGGTATGTTCAAAACCGATCTCTGGTATGTGATACCGGTATTGGAATTCCTATCAACAAACAGGGAAAAATATTCGAACGTTTCTATCAGATAGAGAGTGAGCATGTAGGCGGCGAGTCAAATCAGGAAGGGAGAATTCAAATGAACACCACAAAGAAACTGATCAGCTTGACCCTCGCAGCAGCAATGTCTCTGTCTCTGGCAGCCTGTGGAGGAGGGGGGACCTCCGCGGGTTCCACCCCGCCCCCGTCCGGCTCCAGCACAGGCTCCGGCGCCGTTCAGAGCGTGGCGGATTACGACATCCAGCCTGAACTGGACAGCTCTGTGGACTACACCCAGGGCGACTCCTACTCCTTCATCATTGCCACCGACGGCGCTGAGGACCGCGTAGACGGCCTGTTGGTCCATTACATGGCGGATCAGCTTAACGCCATCACCGGCGGCCGCATCCAGCTCCAGATGTATTTCAACGGCTCCATGGGGACCGACACTGAGCTGTGCGAATCTACACAGGCCGGTGATGTGGCCTTCTTCCTGGGGTCCACCGCATTCACCGCCAATTTCGTCCCTGAGCTGAATGCCATTGATCTCCCTTTCCTCTATCAGGATGCCCAACAGTTCCGGGATACCATGGACGATGAGACGGTCTTCCGCTTCTACGAGGAGAAATACCAGGATAAAGGCTTTGAGCTCATCGGCTTCTTCGACCAGGGCATGCGTCAGATGACCAGCAACATCAAGGTCCAGTCCCCTGACGACATGCAGGGACAGAAGATCCGGGTCATGGAGAACCAACTGCACATCTCCATCTGGCAGGCGCTGGGCGCCAACCCCACCCCTATGGCCTTCTCTGAGGTCTATATGGCGCTGCAGCAGGGCACCATCGATGCCCAGGAGAACCCCTTTGAGGTCATCTACGCCAACCGCCTGTATGAGCAGCAGGACTATGTGATCCTGACAAACCATCTGCCCGCATCCCACAACCTGCTGATCAGCCAGGTCGTCTACAACGGCCTGAGCGATACAGACAAGGAGCTGATCATGGCTGTGGGCAAGGCCGCCATTCAGTATTCCAGAGAACAGTGCGACGCCCGGCTCTCTGAGCGTATGGACTTGGTGGCTCAGACAGGAACCGAGATCGTGGAACTCCCCGCCGACGTTCTGGAGCAGCTGCGGGACAAGTGCTCCGGTGTCTATGACGAGGTCCGCGCCACCTACGGCGATGAGCTGGTGGACATGCAGATCAGCACCGCTGAGAAATACGCCTGAGCGGAACGTCTGAGATAGAAACTGTTCGTCCTCCGGGGAGCGGGCACCGCGGGCCCCGTTTCCCGGAGGATGATATCTTAGGAGGCAACTGATGAAACACCTTTACTCCCTGGTCCATTTGACAAACATCAGCTGTCCGCACCCGGAGATGATCAGGGTGGCGGCCAGGGCGGGCTATGATGCGGTCAGCCTGCGGACCATCCCCATGGGGCTGCCGGGGGAGCGTCCCTATGACATCGCAAAGGATCCCCATCTGCTTCGTGAGACCCGGCGGGCCGCTCAGGAGACAGGCATCCTGCTGCACGATACAGAGAATGCCCGCATCGCGGCTGGAGTGGATGTGCAGGACTATGAACCGGCGCTGGCGGCCGCAGCAGAGCTGGGCATCCGGCACATCCTGACCAACATCTGGACCCCGGACCGCTCATTTTATACCGATCAGTTCTGCCGGCTGTGTGAGCTGGCCGCCCGATATGAGCAGACGGTCAGCGTGGAATTCGTCACATGGGCCAGTGTCACCGATCTCCGTCAGGTCAGGCAGCTGCTCCTGGACTCCGGCAAAGAGAACGTGGGCGTGGTGGTAGACTGCCTGCACTTTTACCGCTCCCGGGTCCAGCTGCATGAGCTGGAGGAGTGCCCCCAGAGCTGGTTCCATTACGCGCACCTGTGCGACTGTGAGGCCCCAATTCCCGCGGATGAGGCGGCACTGATCCACACCGGCCGGGCGGAACGCCTGTATCCCGGGGAGGGTGCAATCCCCATCGCGGAGATCATTTCCAGGATCCCGCAGGTGGTGTGCGGTGTGGAAGTGCCCCACCTGACAAGAGTGGAAAAGATAGGCTATGAGACCCATGCCAGACGGGCTCTGGAAGGGGCAAAGGCATGTCTGGGGGAGCAACGATAAGACTGGAGGGATATGCAATGGAGCGATATGAACATAAAGTTGTGCTGATCACTGGCGCGGGGGATATCGCCGGCGCCACTGCCCGGCGGCTGCTGTCTGAGGGCGGAAAAGTGGCGCTGACCGATTTTTCCCGGGAGGCGCTGGACCAGGAGGCCAGGATGCTGAAAGAGGAAGGCTGGGATGAGGACCGGGTGATGACCATCCCGGGCGACGTCCGAAGCTTGGAGGACTGCCAGGCCGCCGCAGCCGAAGTAAAGGAAAAGTGGGGCAGGATCGACGTCTTGGTAGCCACGGCAGGTATCCTCCGTCACTTTCCCATCGATGAGCTGACAGAAGCCCAGTGGCAGGATGTGATCGACATTAACTTGACAGGGGTCTATCATTCGGTGAAAGCGGTGGTCCCCGCCATGAAGGAGCAGAACTACGGCCGGATCGTACTGATCTCCTCCATTGGGGGCCGCACGGGCCGCCCGGGAGTGGGGGTGAATTACGCTGCCGCAAAGGCTGGGATCAACGGCATGGCCATGTGCCTGGGATATGAGCTGGGCCCCTGGAACATTACCGTGAACAGCGTAGCGCCTGGGCCGCTGAAGGGGAAAATGTTCCTCTCTCTCTCTCAGGATAAGGTGGATAAGCTCTCTGCGGGTGTCCGCATCCCGAGACTGGGAGAGCTGGATGACATCGCCGGCGCCATCGCATACCTGGGCAGCGATGACGCATCCTGGACCACCGGTGAGGTGCTGGATGTGAACGGAGGCCTGCAATACTGACCGATCCAGAACCGTGGGCCCAACGAGAGGTCACTCCTGCGGGATACGCCTGCAGAACGCAAAAAGATCCCCGTCCATTTTCACAATCGAC
>ERZ838118.5324-NODE-5324-length-10279-cov-3.306436_pt1 | contig 10279 bp, 6 predicted proteins | sample MGYA00519863_ERZ838118 | MGnify/ENA primary metagenome ERZ838118 (study PRJEB31850, sample SAMEA3708827) | human gut metagenome | biome: human gut; feature: human-associated habitat; material: faeces | place: China | collected 2014 ...
TCCCAACAGAAAGACAGTTGGGGAAAGGGGTTACTTATGCAATGCGCGATACAGGAATGTTACAATCTGTGCGCGTGTGCAGGGAGCATCGGGGCTGAAGGTATTTGCGCCTGTGCCGCCTGTAATGCCGTTTTCTGCCGCCCAAAGCACTGCATCATGGTAATAATCCGATGCATTCACATCCATAAACGGATTTTCTGCCGCAACCATAGGGGACTGCTTGCTGCGCCACAGGAAGGCAACAATCTGTCCACGGGAGCAAGGCGCGTCGGGGGAGAAGGTTGTAGCGGATGTACCGCCGGTAATGCCGTTTTCGACTGCCCACAGTACCGCATTACGATAGTAGGCATCCGCAGGTACATCTGCGAAGGGCATCTCTGTACTGCTTGGTGCAGGACTGCCTGCCGCTCTCCACAGGAAGGTTACCGCCTGCGCGCGTGTGCAGGGAGCATCGGGAGAGAAGGTTGTGGCGGAGGTGCCGCCGGTAGTGCCATTCTTCACTGCCCACTGAACTGCATCATAGTAGTAGCTGTTTGCAGAAACGTCCTCGAAGGGGTTTGGTACTTCATCTTTGGACTTATCCATGATGAATGTGGTTTTAACGGTTACGTTGGAGGAGGGCATTGTGAAGGTATATTTGCCATCCTTTTCGGTCAGTGTCAGCTTCTGATCACTGCTGTCTGTAACGATTATGCGTCGAACAGCATGGCCCTTATCGGGAGTAGCAGTCAATGTAACGGTATCTCCCTTGTCGGCTGTCTTGTGGCTGGAGATTACCTCACCGTTTTTGGTGTTTTCAACGGTAATCATATAAGCGGATTTGGCTGTACCGCCGCCGCCACCGCCACCGCCGCCGCCGCCACCGGAGGAGCCGCCGGAGTACTTCTTCGCTACGGTTACAGCAGCAGTTCTGCTGTCCAGACTATTTGTAACGGTATAGGGTTGATCATTTTCTGTATCATTTGCAGGGAAAGTCAATGTAGCTTTCTGTTCCGTAGCTGTACCGGTGGTCATGGCTTTGATGGAATCATTTGCCTGAATCAAGATACCGGTATCCGGCAGGTATGCGCCGGTGATTGTAAATTCCACAGAACCGCCGGAGGAGGAAAGCATTCTTGTTTCGGGGGTGAAAGCAGTCACTTTCGTGGTGCTGTCAATTACAGTGATGGTCATGGTGTTAGAGGTAATGCCGCCACCCTCTGCTGTTACGGTATACGTACCAACAGAAGGAATGGTAAGTACGCCATTCTCATCAATGGATACGCCTTCATCTGCACAGGTCCATGTCAGAGTGGGAACCGGTGTCCAATCTGCGCCATACTGGTCTTTATAGGAAACCTGAAGTGCGGCAAGATTAACTGTATGCTCAAGTTTATAGTCAACTGTAAGCATTTCGGGAATTGTAATCGTTGTGAGTTTTCTTGCGGGAAGAGCGGTTACTTCATACCAATCCGAGAAAACCTCTCCTGTTTTTGCGCGTACATGGAAGGTGCCTTCTTTTGTAAAGGAAATCTGGTTATTTTTAACTGTGATGCCGTCAGTAGATAACTCTTGTGCATCCCATACAACAGGGCGGCTATGCTTTTTCCCACTGGGGTCTCTGATTTCAACCGTCAGACCATCCTTGCCTTCGATTGCCTTTGCAGGGTCACCGACAATGCCTGTCAATTTTCCTGCAATGGTGATTGTTCCATCATTAAATGCTTCTCTGGAGACATTGACTGCAATCATAGCTGTGGAATGCAGGCTATTATTCGTAGCATAGGACGTAGGTTTTTCCGCCGTTGCATAAACATCCTCGTCAATGACATATTTCAGATAAACGATGCCTTCTGTATTTCCTGCAATCAGCTTCGTGTAACCTGTTACGGAATTGGTATCCAGTTTAGCGATGTAGTCATCGGAGACATTGTTCAGTTCCTTACCCTTTGCATCCACCAGAATCCAGTGACCTTTTTCCGGATTGAAGCCGTAATATACCGCATTTTGACCATTCAGACCTTCCAGTCCAATGGTATCCACATATAGATATTCTCCGGTGGAAAGATTATATTCCATCACATCATTTGTAGTTTTGATCTGTCTCAGCGAATAAATGGGTGCAAGACCGCTGATTTCGCTTGTCACTGCCTTATCCACAACGGTAAAGGTTGCACCTGCGGAAGCCATCGGCGCGGTTGCTGTAAGCTGAGTTTCTACAATATTCCGCAAGTCACTATGATTATTGTACAGTTTTTCCCAAGTAATGCCGTTGGGGTCTGTCAGTGTGAATTCAACCACGCCGCGCTGACGCAGGTTCTTTCTTGCATTTGCACCGAAGGTAGCAAGCACCTGTGTGCGGGGGTCTGCGTTATTGTAGGTGGGGTCTAATGTATATTCTACAATCGTTACGTTGAAGTTCAGCGCAACTGGGCAGTTATATTTCGTTGTTGTTGTGGCTTCGCTTTCGTTCTGCTTCATCATGATGTTTGTGTAAGCAGGAAGCTCAACGCCAACGTTATAGGTTGTTGTCTGCTCGTCGGATTTGGATTTTTCCTCCGACCATCCGCTTTCAATCGTCTGAGAAGCGGTAAAGGTGAGATTTGCATGAGCCTTGTTGCCCAGCAGACCGGCCTCATAGCCGATCTCCAGGCTTTCTTCAAAGCCATAGGATTTACTGCCGCTAATCGTACTTGTTGCTGTTGTGGAGGTTGTATTGGAAATCTCCTGCTGTGCGCTGACAGGAACATTCGTCATGTTCTTTACATTGGAAGCATAGGTATTGCTGTTTGCCGTGGGGGTGCTTGTAGTGGTCTGATAGAAGTTTCCATCATCCTCGGGCAGAATGGTTGTAATGGTAAAATCACTGAATAAAACGCCCAATGCCTGATAATGCCCCTTTTTGTTTTTGCCGCTGGTTTTATATGCACCGGTTGCCATCCAGAAAACATCATCCTGATCGGTATCATTACGAAGGGTTTCGTTCTCTTTAACAGAGCTGCCCCTTTTGCCGCCGGCATCCTTGTAACCTTCGTGTACATTTTTTTCCATAGCAACTGTTGCCGCTGCCACAGAGTTTGCATAAATCAGTCCGCTGGAACGAACGTTGTATCTGTTGTCTCCGCTGCTGTGGTTAACGGCATAGGTGCCTGTGCTGTCTGTGGTATAAGCTAAGCCCTTTATCAGTACATTATCAAACTGACGCTTGAATTTGCCTGTGCCGGTATCTCTGCCGTGGTCATCCTGAATACGATAAGCCAGATACTGCCACAAAGCCGCAGTGGATTTATTGCCAAGCTTTTCGTTTTTTGCAGAAAGCATATCCTGAATAAACAGCTTTGTGCTGTCCGCGAAATAGTCGCTGTCTACGCCGAAATAGGTAACACCATTGACTAGATATTCCTGTTCAATCGGCCCAGGTGCATTGTCGGGCTCACTGCCGGAGTTATCTTGATTTTCATTGCCGATGGAGCAATTTTCATCGTGGTAATAATCATCATCCTCTGCGTTATAGGTCATGTACCCACACTCTGTACAATATACGTCGGGGTCTTTATAGAGGCAACTTGAAGCACTGTGCGTGTAGTCTGTTCCGTCATACGTTACGGTACAGCCGGTGGTCGGGCAGGTGAAACGACAAATATCCTTATGGTTACCTTCTGTTTCACCGCAGCTGATACACGTTGCAGGTGGCTGGGGCTCATCTTTGAGCGAGCAGTCATCTTTGTGTGTATAGGTGTTAGTTTCTGTATCATGTGTCAAATAGCCACATTCCGAGCAGTATCGGCCATCCTCTGCGTATGGACAACTGCTGTCACTATGGCTGAATGATGTACCGTCCGTTGTTGTTACGTTACAGCCTTCTGTAGGACAATTAAATCGACTGATTGTGGTTGTCGTGCCGGAACCGGCATCGGGCTCATCTGCCCATGCTGTCATCGGCAGCAGTCCTACCACCATAACCAGCGCGAGCAGGCTGCTGTATATTCGTTTTATCATAGTATTCCTCCTTTTTAGCTGAATCAATCACAGTTCTTCCCCTCGGATATCCTCCCTTCTTCAAAAAAAGTAAATAAAAAATCCACCGTACTGTTATTGTACGATGGATAAAATCTAAAAGGCTATTAACCAAAAGTTAGGTTTTTTCTTCCAGTAATTGAAAGAGCTGTTTTCTCTTGCTATGGGTATCCCCTTCAATCTGCAGCTTGGAATAAATCTGATTGATATATTGCTTGACGCTCCCCTCGGAAAGGAACAGCTTTTCCGCAATTTCCCGATTCCGCAGGCGGCTCGCCATCAGCTTCACGATTTCATATTCCCGTTCCGTCAGCGTGGCAAGGGATGCAGGACGATGCGTGGAAAGCTGCTTCTGCCGCTGTTCGGATGCCTTTCCAAGCCGTTGGATACGTGCAAGAAGGGGCGTTTGCGGCAGCTTTTCAAGCGTTTTTTTGATATAGCGATAATTTTCCACGAAGGGCAGAAGAAACTCATCGGGCTCTGCCTCCTGCAATGCCTGTAAAAGAAGCGCCTGCGCCTCCTCTGTTTTTCCGAGCATGGCATACGCCGCCGCGGTCTGTATCCGCAGATGCAGCGTCACCAAGGCATAATGCAGCCCTGCACAGACGGCAAGCAATCCCTCGCTCCGCCCGATGACCTTTGCATAAGCACCCTGCGCCAGATAAACCTGATTTTCAACCATTTCTATCATGGGCTTGCCGGGAACAAGAATATTGACGGAGAAAAGCGTGTGCGTGCGGAAAATTTCAGGGATTTCCTCTGTTTCCCCCAGCAGGGCATAGTAATAGGCGGCAGTCGCATTGAAAATATTCAGCCATGCGATATTATGCTGCTTCAGAAGATACGCACGCCGTGCCGCGAAGGAAGCCCGTTCCTCTGTTTCGATGCAGAGGGAAAGCCGTCTTGCCAGAAAATCACAGCAGAGGGCAATGTTTTCCTGCCCATTTCCTTCAATTTGGGCATACGCCTGCTCCAGAGCAATCTGTGCGTCTGTAAATTTTCCCTGTAAGAAATATGCTTCGGCGGACATGATTTTTTCTGCCCCTTGCCCATGCCCGTTCGTGATTTTGTAATAATGGGGCATACATTCCTCCATTTCGGCAAGCTCCTTTTTGAGTGCGCCGGGTTCTCTGTGATACATCATCAGAACCGAGGGCGAGCCAAACGACCAGCCGCCGATGTTCTGTATGCTGACGGCAGGGCGGGACATCTGCTTGCTTGCGCTGCGGTGGAGCCTGCTCATGGCGCTGATGTCATTATACATCAGGAAGCTGAGAATCAGGTCACATTCTCCCAGAAGGTTTCCCCGTTCCTGTTCCGGCAGATCCGGATGCTCTGCGATAGCGGTCAGCAGAAGCTCCTTCATCTGCATCATTTCGGGAATCAGCCGCCAGTTGAACATACTGCGCATCAGCACGAGAATTGCGAGCGGATGCTCCTTCAGAATCGAAACGGGACACTCCTCGATTGCCTCCAGCACTGCTTTGGGCGGCAGAGAGGAAAGCAGGATGCCTGCATCCAGTTCCACAATGCGAAGCAGGGCATCATAATTTTTGCCTTGCCGATACGCCGCCATGGCATGCAGATATTGGCGGTGCTCCTCATACCAGATACCAAAACGGCTGCGGTACGCCGCTTGCTTTTCGGGCGGCAGCGTGTGAAAGGTGCGCTTTGCACATTCCTTCATCATGTGGTGAAAACGATAGACCTTCCCATCGGGCAGACGCTTCACAAAGGCATTTTGCTCCGTCAGTGTGGTCAGCAGCTTTTCTGTATGGGGAGTTTCTGTGATAAAGTGCGCCATTTCCAGCGTAAATTCATCCGCAAGCCCCATAACCGCGAGGAACTCTCTTGCATCCGTAGGCAGGGGCGCAATCATTGCGGCGGTAAACATGGTGTAGATATCGGATTTTTGGTTGGGCAGAGTGCCGCGTTCCGCAAGCGTGCGCAGATGCAGATAAATTGCGGAAAACCAACCCTCACTCGTATAAAGCAGGGAGGAAATTTCTGCATCCGAAAGGGCAGTGCCACAGCGGTGTGCATAAACGGCAAGCTCTGCATGGTTCAGACGCAGCTCTGCCGTGCCAATCTGACAGAGCCTGCCGCCCAGACGTACCTGTGCCGCAAAGGGCAGAAAACGGTCGCGGCTTGCTACAAGGACATGCACATTTTCGGGCAAACGGTTCGCCAGCGTGCAGAGAAAGGCAGCGGTGCGTACATCTGTCAGCAGATGAAAATCGTCAATGAAAAGATAGCATGGCTTCTCTCCTGCAAGCGCATGGCAAAGGTCATCTGCCAGCAGACTGCCGCCTGCGGCATCTGTTGGGCAGGGGTAATCCAGCAAAATGGAAAGCCCTGCATGCAAAAAGGCATCCTGTACGCTTTTCCAGAAAATTGCGAGATTGTCGGAATAGACGCTGATACGGATGATGCGCGCGTTTTCCTTTTTCTTGCGTTCCGCAAGATACCAGTTGACGGCGGTTGTTTTGCCGTAGCCCATTGGCGCAACCACAGCTGTCAGCGCACAGTGCGAAATTGGGCGCAGTGCCTCCTGTAATCGTTCAGATATGTATATGGTGTTAAAATCCTGCTTTCGTTTCGGCATGCGATACACCTCGTTCGTTCAAGGGATTTGATATTTTTTTTAATTTTAGCATAGCTTTTTGCCTTTTGGAATACTTTTTGGACAGAGGAGGCTATGACAAAATGCAGTAAAATTGCCCTTTGCAGTCAGGAGGGGAGCAAAGCTGCAAGCCCCAGCAGAACTATCGCAAACAGAAGATTCGCAAGGGTAAACCGGAGCAGATATTTCCCCTTTCCGACATTCGGTATCTGTGCGAAATATTTATAGGAAATCAGACTTGCCATAGAAGCGATTAGCGTCCCCAGACCACCGATATTCACCCCTGCAAGCAAAAGGTCATATCGGTCGGTAAATTCTGAAAGCAGAACCGCCGCAGGCACATTGCTGATGAGCTGACAGCTCAGAAAAGAAACAAGCACCTCTCTGCCATAGAGCAGTGCCTGGAGGGCTTCCCGTATGGCGGAAATCCGTCCCAGATTCCCAATCAGGATAAAGAAAAATACAAACGTGAGCAGCAGGCAGTAATCCACCTCTTTCAGAATCCCTTTTTGAAACAGCAGAAACCACACCAGTGCCAACGCCAACAGCGGCAGAACGGGCAGGATGCGGAAAACTGCCAGCAGGCAAAGAAAAAACAGCACCGTCAAGCCGAAAAGCTGTTGTTTTTCTGCTCCTGTCCGTGTGGGCGGCGTTGCCTGCGGCTGTGTGGCTAAGGAGGTGTTTCCCTGCAAAAAGCAGAGCAGAAGCAGCAGAAAGAAGGACACGAGAACAAACGGCAGGGTAATTCTGAAAAACGCCCCGACCCCAATCCCCGAAATGGTATAAAGATAGAGATTCTGCGGATTGCCAACAGGGGTCAGCATACTGCCAAGATTGGCGGCAATCGTTTGCAGAACAATAACGGGAATTAACTTTTCCTCTAAATGCACGCGTTGCAGCAGTAAAATCGTGAACGGCACAAAGGTAATCAGTGCCACATCATTGGTCACAAGCATCGCGGAAAAAAAGCACAGCATGACTAGGGTCAGCGCTAGCTGCCGCATTTTTTTCGCCCTTGCCAGAAGCAGATTTGCCATGCGGTCGAAGATGCCAAGCGCACGAAAGCCTGCCAATACTGCCATCAGCGAGAAAAGCAGAATCAGCACCCTTGTATCAACATAGCCAAGATACGCTGCATCGGGCGGCACAATGTATGCCGAAAGCGCCGCCAGCAGGCAGGCGATGCAGAGTATCGTTTCTTTTTTGAAAAATGTAAGCAGTTTTTCCTTCATGGTCTCTTTTCCTTTTCTTTTTCCGTTTGTTTCCGTTTGTTTCAGCTCAGACAATTATACGGCGGCAGACGCAAAGCCGCAAGCGTTGTTTTTGCTTGCGGAAAGAGGAAGAACAGGGTAAAATAAAAAAAGAGAAGAAAGGAGGTTCCTCCATGAATCTGAATGAAATTATTGCTGTCAATTTAAAACGGCTGCGCGCAGAGCGTGGCTTCAGTTTGGGAAAGCTGTCGGAGCTTTCCGGTGTCAGCAAGGTTATGCTCAGCCAGATTGAGAAGGGCGAATCCAACCCTACCATCAACACTCTCTGGAAGATCGCAGGTGGCTTACAGGTTTCCTATACAAAGCTGATTGATGAGCAGATTGATGCGCCTCTGCTGATTCGAAAAGAGGAAAGCGTTATTGCGGAGTATGACGGCTATCGTGCCTATCATTACAATACAGCCAACCCTGCGCGCGATTTTGAGTTTTTCAACGGCGAATTGGATGCACATAAGGAATACACTTCCGAAGGGCATGGCATGAATACGCATGAATATCTTCTGGTGACGCGAGGGGAAATGGTTCTGCGTTACGGCGGCGAGGAATATCTCCTCAGAGAAGGGGATTTCATCCATTTTGACTGCACCCAGCCCCATACCTACTGCAACCGCGGGGAAAGCATGACGGAATTTACCAATATCGTGTATTATATCGGCTAAGGAGGACAACTATGTTTTATATCGGCTGTCATTTATCCGCCGCCAAGGGCTATCTTGCCATGGGGAAGGAGGCAGTGAAGCTTGGGGCGAATGTGTTCCAGTTTTTCACCAGAAACCCCAGAGGCGGCTCGGTGAAGGCACTTGATTTGGAGGATATCGAAAAATATAATGCCTTTCATGCGGAGCACCGCTTCGGCACACTGCTTGCCCATGCACCCTATACCATGAACCCCTGTGCCGCGAAGGAGGATTTGCGCACCTTCGCCAGAAATACCATGAAGGAGGACTTGGCAAGGCTGGAGCTTCTGCCCGATGTGATGTTTAATTTCCACCCCGGCAGCCATGTGAAGCAGGGGACGGAAATCGGAATTCCCCTCATTGCGGATGCGCTGAATGAAATTCTTTCTGCGGAAGGCAAAACCCTCGTCCTTTTGGAAACCATGGCAGGGAAGGGCAGTGAGGTTGGCAGAAGCTTTGAGGAGCTGCGCGCCATTTTGGACAGAGTGGAGCAGAAGGAGCGCATGGGCGTTTGTCTGGATACCTGCCATGTGTATGATGGCGGCTATGACATCATCGGGGATTTGGATGGCGTTCTGCAGGCGTTTGATGAAATCATCGGCTTGGACAGGCTGAAAGCCATTCACCTGAACGACAGCAAGAATCCTATCGGCAGTCATAAGGACAGACACGAGAAAATCGGCGAGGGTACGCTTGGACTGGCAGGCATTGCGAATATTATCAACCACCCGAAGCTGTGCCATCTGCCGTTTTATCTGGAAACACCGAACGAGGCGGCGGGCTACGCCAAAGAGATTTCTCTTTTGAAAGGTCTGCGCGAGGAAAAATAAGAAACGATTTAAAAAACGAGAAAAATTTTCAATAGCAATAAGGAGGGAATGGATATGGCAACACCTCATATTTCTGCCGAAAAAGGCGATTTTGCAAAAACAGTATTGATGCCCGGCGACCCTTTACGGGCGAAATTTATTGCGGAAACATTTCTGACCGATGCCGTGGAGGTTAACCACACCCGTGGGATTCTCGGCTATACGGGTCTATATAAGGGCAAAAGGGTTTCTGTTATGGCAAGCGGCATGGGCTGCCCTTCCATCGGCATTTACAGCCATGAATTGTTCAATTTCTATGATGTGGAAAACATCATTCGCATCGGCTCCGCGGGGGCATTGTCCGAAAGGCTGAAGGTGCGTGATATCGTGGCAGGTATTGGCTCAAATACAACCTCAAGCTATGCCGAGCAATATCACATGCCGGGCACCTTAGCCCCCACAGCGGATTATACGCTTCTTTCCACAGCGGTGGACTGCGCGAAGGCAAGGAACATTGAAATGCACGTTGGGAATCTGCTCTGCTCCGATGCGTTCTATAATGAGGGCGGCATGGCGGAAACCGTTTCCTGGGCGAAAATGGGTACGCTTGCGGTGGAAATGGAATCGACCGCACTGTATCTGGAGGCGGCAAGGGCAGGCAAACGCGCGCTGACCATTGTTACCATTTCCGACCATCTGATTACGGGCGAGACCACCACAGCCGAGGAACGGCAGAATACCTTCACCCAGATGATGGAAATTGCCTTGGATACGGCGGTTCGGATGGAGGAAGTCTAAATGAAAAATTATGATTGATATAAGATATTTTTATAGAAAACAAGTGGGATATTATTGACAAGTGCGCGCTTTTCTTGGTAGAATGAGTGCGTCGGTGATCGAATG